>Ga0180007_10001289_pt1 | contig 35268 bp, 35 predicted proteins | sample MM_PC_MetaG_FD_121122 | JGI IMG/M metagenome (GOLD analysis project Ga0180007, IMG submission 121122) | Groundwater microbial communities from the Aspo Hard Rock Laboratory (HRL) deep subsurface site, Sweden - MM_PC_MetaG | ecosystem: Environmental > Aquatic > Deep subsurface > Groundwater... | reverse complement strand
CTCGCAGGCAAAACCGGCGGTGATCAACTCGTCACAAGCCTGCCCGCGATCGGCGGGGGCCAGGACATGGAGCCAGAGAGCCGGGGGATCGTTGTTGAGATGGCAGATCCTGGTAGCTTCCTCGGCCCCGTGATTTCGGATCCACCGCTCGACCAGCCAGCGTGGATGCGATGTCCACGCCACCAGGTGAGTCACCGGATCCCGTGAAGCGTCGGGGAACAACCGCGTCAGCCCGATTCGACGCTCGGCTGAAGACTCCCCCGCCTTCCTTCGAACCGATTGCAGAACTCCATTGACGAAACCTGCTTGCCCGCTTCTCTTGCGACTCCGGATGAGCCTGACGGATTGGTCGACCGCGGCATAATCAGGAATCTGGTCACAGGCGATCAGTTGGTGTAGGCCCAACCGCAGCACACTGCGGACTTCGGGAAGGATGCGTTCGGGTTGCTTGGCGAATTGGTCAATGAGATGGTCGTAGCGTCCTCGCCAGCGGATCACGCCGCGGACGAGTTCGGCCAGCAGGGCCCTCTCACGTGGGTCCCCGATCTGTCCCAGGGCGTGATCGAGGCTGGCATCGAGAGAGGCGCCGCGATCGATGGCCTGCAACGCATCCCAGGCCAACGAACGCGCCGAAGGAGGCGTCATGACTTGAGGACCGTGCCGACTTCGACCGGGAATCCGCGCAGGAAATCCGTCGCCGTCATGGGACGTTTCCCGGGGTTCTGGAGTCCGGTGACTCGAATCGCGCCTTCTCCGCAGGCCACCACCAGTCCGTCCTGATCGACGGAAAGAACCGTGCCAGGTTCCGCCGCGACGGTCAACAGGGATTCAGGACGGGCAGCCGTCACCTTGATCTGACGGTCACCGAGGAACGTGGTCGCGCCGGGCCAGGGCTGCAGTCCGCGAATCTGGTTATGAACGGTCCCGACCGGTCGCTCCCAGCGGATCGGAGACAACGATCGGTTCAGTTTGGGAGCGTAGACGGCCCCGGTTTCATTCTGCTCGCGCGCCTTGATCGTGCCGGCTTCAAGATGACGCAGGGTGTGGACCATCATGTCGGCTCCGTGACCCGCCAGCAAGTCGAGCAGATCCCCGGCGGTGGCATCGGGATCGACCCCGACGGCGCGCTCGCTGAGGATCGGCCCCGTATCGACACCGCGATCCATGCGCATGACCGTGACGCCTGTCCAGGAATCGCCGTGCAGAAGCGCGTAGTGGACCGGTGAGACGCCGCGCCAGCGGGGCAGCAGCGATCCGTGGAGATTCAAGCAGCCGAACCGGGGCATCGACAGGAGGGGCTCCCGCAGGATGTGTCCGAAGGCGACCACGACAATCGCGTCGGGGGCGATGGCGGTGACGGCTTCGGCCACGGCCGCCGCATCGCCCTTGCCCCAGTCCATGATCCTGAGACCGTGGGCACGCGCGGCAGTTTTCACCGCCGTGGCCTCGAGTTTCCGTCCACGTCCCGCATGACGATCTGGTTGAGTGACAACCAAGGGAATCTCGAATCGCGCCTCGATCAGGGCATCGAGGGTTGGGACGGCGAAATCGGGCGATCCCATGTAGACGATGCGCACTTTCTTCCTCCGTCTGTCCCTGCCGTATTCGTCAGCAGGGGTTATCGTCGCCAGCCCATACGCCACGCCAACATGCGCAGCCGGACAGTGAACCGATTCCAGAGAGAAAGATGGTCCACGAAGAGGACTCCGTCCAGGTGGTCGATTTCATGCTGGATGACGCGGGCCAGAAAACTTTCGTCTTCCAGTTCCTGCGGATGACCGTCGATGTCCTGATATCGCACGGTGATCGAGCGCGGACGACGGACGATGCGATACACGCCCGGGTAGGAGAGACAACCCTCCTCGAAGGGAACCAGATCGGATGAAACCTGAACGATCACGGGATTGACCAGCACTCTGGCCCCGGCCGGAGGGTCTTCGGGATAACGCACGAGGACGACCCTGCGGTCGTCCCCTGCCTGGGGCGCGGCCAGACCGACGCCCTGTTCCTGCTGCATGATCCGACGCATGTCCCGAACCAGTTCGCCCAAGCCGGCATCACCCGGCTCCACCGCGAAACAGGGCCGCCGCAGGGAGGGCTCCCAGCCATGAACAAGACGTCGGTTTGATCCGGATGACAGGTTCACCCTATTCCTGCATCACCGAGGCCACGCCGTGACGGGCCACTTCGATCTTCACGTTCTCCGACGTGGTGCAGATCAGACGGTCTTCCTTCACGTCCTTTACTTTCAGGATCAGGCCGCCGGTCGTCACGATGTCGTCGCCTCGCTTGACGGCACTGAGCATCGCCTTGTGCTTTTTTTGCCGCTGGGCCTGGGGGCGCCAGATCAGCATGTAGAAGATCAGGACCATCGCGGCGATGAACACCAGGTTCATCATCATGGGGCCCGAACCGGCGGATTCGCCTCCGGCGGTCGGGGCGGGGCTCATGGCAAGAAACGTCGTCAGGGACATGGGATCCTCCTTGGAATCTCGGTTCAAGCAATCCTGTCACAGGATTGCGTCGAGTGCAACGATCAGCGTCCACCCGGTTGACGGACACGTGCGGCTTCGATCCGCCGCTTCTCCCCTTCGCGCCAGCGGTGGATCATCGGCGGAGCGACGGATGCCAGATCGCCCGCGGCGATTGCGTCGCGAATGATGCGCATGAGGCTCTGGTAGAAATGGACGTTGTGCCACGAAGCCAGGGTCTGGCCCAACAGTTCCTTGCTGGCGAACAGATGACGAATGTAAGCCCTGCTGTGGCGCGCGCAAATTGGGCAATCACATTCGGGATCGATGGGGCGGCTGTCATCGGCATAGGGGTTGTTCTTGATGACCAACCTGCCGTCACGGGTCATGACGGTGCCCTTGCGCGCCAGGCGGGTCGGCAGCACACAGTCGAACATGTCCACCCCGGCAAGGACAGCCTCGAGGATGTCGTCCGGAAACCCGACACCCATCAGGTAACGGGGCTTGTCGGCAGGCAGCTGCTCCGCCGTATGGGCCATGAGGTCGTACATCTGCGGAATGGGCTCGCCCACCGACAGCCCGCCGATGGCGTAGCCCGGCAGATCGAGTTCCGTGAGCATGGCGGCGGCGCGGGTGCGCTCGGCGGGCAGGAACCCCCCCTGGACGATTCCGAACAGCACACGCTCCCAGCCATCCCGCTCGGTGCGGCCGCCCCGGCCGAACCGCTCGAGACAGCGTTCGAGCCAGCGGCCGGTCCGATCCACGGACTCCGCCGTCGTCGGCTGGTCCGCGCCGAAAGGTACGAAGTGGTCGAAGGCCATGACGATATCAGCGCCGAGGGCGAGCTGCACGTCCATCGACAATTCGGGCGTGAAGAAGTGACGGCTGCCGTCGAGGTGGGACTGGAACGCCACGCCCGATTCATCGACCCGGTTCAAGTGGGCAAGGGAAAACACCTGGTAGCCGGCACTGTCGGTCAGCAGGGCCCCGTCCCATGATTCGAAACGATGCAGACCTCCATGACGCTGGACGAGTTCGTGTCCCGGTCGAAGGTAGAGATGATATGTGTTGCCCAGGATGATCCTGGAACCGGTGGCAGCCACCTGGTCGAAGGTCATGGCCTTGATCGAACCGGCAGTGCCAACCGGCATGAAGACCGGAGTCGGGATGGATCCATGGGGCGTGATGATGGTGCCACGGCGGGCACTCGAACCAGGATCGGTCGCCTCGACCGTGAAGGAAAAGGGAGTCGCCAGGTCCGTCATGGAGCATCCTCTTGATCAGCCAAGGGCATGATGAGCGAAGCGTCCCCGTAGCTGTAGAAACGCAGCTGCCGGGCGATCGCTTCGGCGTACACGCCACGCCAGATGTTCTCACCCACGGCGCAGGCCAGCAGCATGAGCAGCGACGAGCCCGGCAAATGAAAGTTGGTGATGAGCCCGTCGGCGGCACGGATGGATTCCGGAGGCCGCAGAAAGAGCCGCGTCGCGCCCTGCACGCTCCAGCAGTCGTTGCTCCTGGTCGCGGTGCCGACGAATTCGGCACGTCCTGTCTCGGGCTCGCACCAGATCCGATGATCCTCCCCGCCGTCTGAGTCGGGAAGCCCCAGTCGGGCGACGGTTTCCAAGACCCTGAGCGAGGTCGTGCCCACGGCGATCACTCGACCGCCAGCCGCACGCGTTTCGTGCAGTCGCCGCCACGTCCGTGCGTCGAGGCTGAAGGTCTCGGCGTGGAGGCGACCCTCCTCCATGTCCCGCTGGTCGGGGTTGCGGAAAGTGCCGACTCCCACGTGCAAACAAACACGCGCCAACCCAACGCCCCCGGAGTGAAGATCATCCAGCAGGGAGTCGTCGAAATGCAGGCCCGCCGTCGGCGCCGCCACCGACCCGGTGGTCTGGGCGTAGACCGTCTGGTAGCGCTCGAGGTCGGACGGGGTTTCCTCGGCATCTCCATCGTCGCGCCGCGCCTTGACGATGTACGGAGGCAGGGGCATGCGACCGTGACTCTCGGCCAGGCCGAGCAAGTCGTTATCGACAGCTGAAACAAGAAAAAGTCCGTCGCCGCTGCGTTGGTGAAGACGGATGGTCACAGAGGCGTCCCTATGGAGGCTCAGCACATCGCCGGGATGCAACCTCCTCGCCGGTCTGGCCAGGGCTTCCCAGCGTCCACTGTCTCGCGGCCGCACCAGCAGCAGTTCGACCCGCCCGCCCGTGGACGGTCTCACGCAATCGAGCCGCGCCGGGAGAACCCGGCTGTCGTTGACGACCAGCAAGTCGCCTCTGCGAAGCAGGGCGGGCAGTTCGGAAAAAACCGATTCACCGACGACGCCTTGTCCACCGCACACATGCAGCAGACGCGATCCCGAACGGGATCGGGCAGGTTCCCGGGCGATCAGGGTCTCGGGGAGTTCGTAGTGGAAGCCGGCGACACCGTCGGTCTCGTCGCGCATCTTAGAGGAATTCCCCCTGCGACGTCGACCCTGTCGGCGGTTCGGTTCCGAGATGGGCGTACGCCCGGGCCGTCACCTCGCGCCCCCGGGGAGTCCGCTTGAGCAGGCCCATCTGGATCAGGAACGGCTCGACCACGTCCTCGAGGGTGTCACTCTCTTCTCCCAACGACACCGCCAGGTTCTGGACACCCACCGGCCCGCCGTCGAAATGATCGATGATCAGGCCGAGATACTTCCGGTCCAGATCCTCGAGACCGAGACCGTCCACCCCGAGCATCCTGAGGCCCTGGTCGGCTGTCCTGCCGTCGATGACGCTGCGCCCGCTGACCTGGGCATAGTCGCGAACACGTCGGAGCAGACGGTTGGCTGCCCGCGGGGTCCCCCGGGATCGGCGGGCCAATTCCAGGGCGCCGTCGGGTGAGATCTCCACGTTCATCAGCCCCGCGGTCCGGTTGATGATGATCGCCAGTTCCTCGGGAGGATAGAAATCAAGATGACAGGTGATGCCGAATCGCGAACGCAGCGCCCCTGTGATCATGCCGGCACGAGTCGTGGCTCCCATCAGCGTGAACGGCTGGAGGTCGAGCTGAAAATGTCGGGCGTTCGGTCCCTTGTCGACGACCAGTTCGATCCGCAGATCCTCCATGGCCGGGTAGAGGTACTCCTCGACAATCCTGTTGAGTCGATGGATCTCATCGATGAAGACGGCCGACGCTCCCTCGTCCTGTGTCAGCAGGCCGACAAGTTCGGCGCTGTTCTGGAAGGCCGGGCCGCTGCTCATCCGCATCTCGAGACCCATTTCGTTGGCGACGATGCCGGCAAGGGTCGTTTTGCCCAGCCCGGGCGGGCCGTAGAACAGGACATGGTCGAGCACTTCGCCACGCTCGAGGGCGGCGCGGATGAACAGGCGGAGATTTTCCTTCACCTTGGACTGCCCGACGAACTCATCGAGGGTTCGCGGCCGCAGTGCGGGATCGTGTTCGCGATCCCGTGGCTGGAGATGGGGATCAGTCCAGCGCTGTTCACTCACGTGGTCGCCTCCGGTCGGGGCTTCGTGCCCCTTCGTTGGATCCGTTTCAACTCAGGTGACGCAGGGCTGCCCGCACCCACGACACGGGCTCATCGGCCAGCGCGGGATCGCTCGCCAATGCCGCGTCGAGAACCTGGTCGGCTCGCACAGACAGAAGGCCCATGCTTGCGAGCATTTCCGACGCTGTCGTTCGGCTCGGTCCCTGCATCGGAGGCGTGCCCCGTGGCGACTCCCCCGACCCGTCGAACGAGGGGGCCAGCAGACCCGCCGGCACCTTCGCACTCAACTCAACGACCAGGCGAGCCGCTGATTTCTTGCCCACACCGGGCAGCTTGGTCAGCGCCTTTTCGTCGCCACGATGGAGCGCGGCTGCGATCTCGCTCGCCGCAGCACCGGACAGCATCCCCAGGGCGACCTTGGGCCCGACGCCGTTGACGCTCAGCAACAGGCGATACATCACCCGCGTCTCCTTCTCGAGAAACCCGTAGAGGGTCCAGGCGTCCTCACGGACCGTGAGATGGGTCCAGAGCCGGACCTTCTCTCCCACCGCGGGCAGACGCCTCGCATCTCCTTCGGTCAGCATGACCGCCAGACCCAAGCCTCCGACCTCGACGACGCACTCGGTGCCGCGTTCGCCCAGGACTCCTGCGATGCTCGCGATCATGCTCTGGCTCCCATCCGGCTGGCGATGCCGCCGCTTCTCATGGCGTGGCAGACGGCAACGCCCAGGGCGTCACTGGCGTCGAGCGACGCAGGCTCCGTGGGCAGGGACAACAGTCTGGTCACCATCCAGCGCAGTTGTTCCTTCACCGCGGCCCCGTTGCCGGTCACCGCCATCTTGACCTCGCGGGGAGCGTACTCGGCGACAGGGATATCGTGCAGCGAACCCGCAAGCAGGACGGCGCCACGGGCCTGTCCCAGGATCAGCGACGAACGGGCGTTCCTGGCGATGAACACGTCTTCGACGGCCATGACTTCCGGAACGTACTCGATGATGAGCCCGACGAGGGTTTCATGGATGATCCGGAGTCTCAAGCAAAGCTCGCTGTCGCGCGGAGTCCGGATCGCTCCGGCGTCGAGGCATCGCAGACGACTTCCACGTGCCTCGATGATGCCGTAGCCTGTCGTGTGGGACCCCGGATCGACACCGAGAATGATCACGTTTCCTCCCGGATGAAAAAAAGGGGCGGTCCGAAGACCGCCCTGTCGTCGGCACGAAGCGGTCTCAGATCTTCTCCATGATACTCGTCATCGTCTCGTCGTCGATCTCGAAGTTGGCCGAAACCCTGGAAACATCGTCGAGATCGTCCATGGCGGTGATGAGTTTCATCAACGTCTCGGCGTCCTTGCCCTCGACTGCCACCTGGGTCGCCGGCTCCTGAACGATCTCGCTTTCGAGCACCGGCATCCCTGCATCCTGGAGAGCCTGAAGCACGCTGGCGAAGTCGGTGAAGGCTGTCGTGACGATGATCACACCGTTGTCAGCCTCCACGTCTTCCGCCCCGGCCTCGATAGCGGCCTCCATGGCAGATTCCAAGTCGATCCTCGCGGCGTCCAGGCTGATCGAGCCCTTGGTCTCAAAGAGATACGACACGCAGCCGTTGGTTCCGAGATTGCCGTTGAACTTCGCGAAGGCGTGACGCACCTCGCTCGTGGTCCGATTCCGGTTGTCGGTCTGGGTCTCCACCAGGACAGCCACGCCACCGGGGCCGTATCCCTCGAAGGTCAACTCCTCGTAGGTGGCACCCTCGATCTCACCGGTGCCTCGCTTGATCGCCCGCTCGATGTTGGCATTGGGCATGTTGGTAGCCCTGGCCGCCAGCACGGCCGAACGCAAGCGGGCGTTCGACTCCTGATCACCGCCGCCCATCTTGGCGGCGACGATGATCTCGCGCGCGAGACGCGACCAGACCTTGCTCCGAGCCGCATCCTTGGCACCCTTCTTGCGCTTGATCGTACTCCATTTCGAATGTCCGGACATTTCCTTCTCTCTCTTTCGAGGAGCCGGGAAGACCGATCTAGTCGGAGTCCTCGGTCCTGCTCTTCTGGTACGCCTCGATCAGCTGCTTGGCGACATCGCCAGGCACTTCGGCGTAATGGTCGAATTCCGTGCTGAACTCCCCGGTCCCCTGGGTCATCGCCCTGAGCGAGGTGGAGTACTGGTACATTTCGTCCTGAGGCACCATGGCGTTGATGATCTGAATGGGCCCGTCGGCCTCCATGCCCAGGGGCTGGCCACGACGTCCGGAAATGTCGCCCATCACGTCGCCCATGTAGGATTCCGGCACGCGGATCGTGACCTTCATGACGGGCTCGAGGAGGGCGGGCTTGGCGTCGGGCACCCCCTTCTGCAGGGCGATCCGCGCTGCGGCCTTGAAGCTGTTTTCGCTCGAGTCGACGTTGTGATACGAGCCGAAGTACAACGCCACCCTGATATCGACCATTTCATAACCGGCGACGATGCCGTGCTTCAAGGTTTCGCGCACACCCTTCTCGACTCCCGGAATGAACTTGTTCGGCACCACGCCGCCGACGATTTCGTCGAGGAACTCGAAGACCTCTCCCCGAGGCAGGGGTTCGAGCCTGAGATAGACATCCCCGAACTGGCCGCGACCTCCAGTCTGCTTCTTGTAGCGACCCTGGACCTCGACCGTTCCCTTGATGGTCTCCTTGAACGCCACCCTGGGGCGCTTCCGCTCGACAGTGACGCCGTACTGCCTCTTCAGACGATCGAGAATCGCCGTGAGATGCATCTCGCCCTGGCCGATCATCAGCGTCTGACTGAGTTCGCCCTCGTGGCGTACCTTGAAAGAGGGATCCTCTTCCATGATCTTGTTGAGGCCGACTCCCATCTTGTCTTCGTCGCCCGAATTGGCCGATACGATGGCCTCAGAGCTCGTCGGTTCCGGGATGGCGGGGTATGGCAGTTTGATGTCGACACCTGAACCGCATAGGGTGGTGCCGGTGGGGCTCGACTTCAACTTGGCAGCCAGGACGATGTCGCCGCAGGCCACGCCATCAACCTTGTCGCGTCCCTTTCCGGTCGCCAGGCTCAGCTGTCCGATGCGCTCGTTGTTGCCGCCGGCTGCGGTGAAATTATCTCCTGAACTCAACGAACCGCTCAGGACCTTGAGCCATGTCTGATCGCCACCCTGGATCTCACGCTGATACTTGAAGGCGTAGGCGAGGGCAGGCTTGTCCGGTCCAACTTCAATCTCGGTTTCACCGTCGGTGCTGGTCACAGTCTTGCGAACGGCCGGGCTCGGCATCAGCTTGACGATTTCCCTGAGCAGGGAAGTGACGCCGACCTCCGAATCCGCAGCCGTCGCAAAGATGGGATACACCTTGCAGGAGGCGACGCCAGCGGCCAGGCCCGCCACGAGATCATCGTGGCTCAACGTGCCATCCTCGAGGAACTTCTCGATGAGCGCCTCGTCGGTCTCGGCGGCCGCGTTCATGAGATCCTCACGGGCGGCCTCGACTTCATCGACCATGTCGGCGGGAATGTCGATCTCCCGGGCGGCCCCGTCGATGTATTCATAGGCCTTGTTGGCGATGAGATCCACGACGCCCCGGAAGGACTCGCCCTGGCCGATCGGCAGGTGGGCTGGAACCGTGGTGCCTTCGAGGATCTCGTCCATCTCCTTCACGGCATGCATGAAGTCGGCGTGCTCCTTGTTCATGCGGGTGACCACAAGCAGCATGGGCAAGGCTCGGGCGCGGGCAATGCGCCACAACGCGTCGCTCGATACCTCGAGGCCGCCGTCGGCCTTGACCATGAACAGGCCGCCTTCACAGGCTTCGAGACTGCAGAACAGGTCGCAGCGGAAATCGGTCACACCGGGTACGTCGATCAGGTTGATCTTGCAGCCGTCGATCTCGAGCCAGCTCATCGCGGCCGACATGGTCTGCTTCTTGTCGATTTCTTCGTCGAGGTAATCGAAGGTCGAGCTGCCGTCGTCGACATCGCCACGGCGCCCCACCCTGCCGGCCACATGAAGCATGGAGTCGGCCAGGCTTGTCTTCCCCACACCGTGAGGTGCTATGAGGGTGAGGTTTCGGATCTTGTCCGTGGCGTATGTCTTCAAAACTGTCCTCCCGCGGTCCCCGGATCCGTCTCGGCCCGGTGATTGGCATTGGTGAGGAGGGCTGTCCTCCCTCGGGGCGACAGCGCTCAGTAAAAGGGCGATGGATCGGCGTTTCAAGGCCGACTTCAAATGATATACGGCTCCCAGAGACCTGTCAATCTCCCGCCTCTTGTCCGGAAGTTGTTCAGCCCCTATCTTGAGGCCGGGGACAATTGGCTTGCTCCCCATCGCCAGCGACGTTACCGTTCAAAACCACGTTGCGCGGATTCCATGGAGCCTCCAGTGCCATGGGTCTGCGGGATCGATCGGGATTTCCATCCGGACCAACCACGAGGTGATCCATGCCCGGCCTGCGAGTGATCTTTCTGCTGTCTGCCTTGCTCATGGCGTTCCCCGTCTTCGCTCAGGACGAGTCCGGCGGGACCGATGCTGCGGACCTGACCGACGCTCCGACCTCAGCCATCAAGAGAATCTCCATCTCCCTGTCCGGGGGACATTACTCCGGCGCCACCTTCTTCAAGCTCCCCCCCCTGGACGAACGCGCCCAGCTTGAGGAAGGCACCAACATGGTGACCCTCTACAACGGGGAAGAGTTGAACCTGGGTGAAGAGTTGCCGGTCGACGGCCTCGCCGCCCCTGAGAAGAAAATCGACAGTGGGCAGTATATCGAGGCCCGGGTCGGATTCTACCTCGACGACTCATTCCATGTCGACCTTGTGGGCGGCCTGGCCCTTGCCGACGCCTCGCTCTCGGTCCTGCAATACATGGACACCGTCCCTTTGACCAGAATCACCGGCAGCGAAGCCGAGGGTTTCCTGGATACCGGCCACTCTTCCTACCTCGGCGGCATCCAGCTGGGTTACGAAGGGCATCAGCTGAAGCGGTTCGGGATCACACCCAATTTCGGCATGGGATTCGGAGGCATCATCGATCGCTTCACGATCCTCGAGGACAAGACGGCCTTGTTCTTCCAGCTCTTCGGTGAGCTTTCGGTCCCCTTGACCGGAAGCATCCACGCCCGCGGTCGCGTAACGGCGACGACGTACTCCTTCCAGACAGAGGAAGTCCAGTACACCGAACAAATCACCACCACAGCGTTGACGTTCGGCTTGACCTGGATTTTCGACGCCAATCCCGTCTACGCCGGTCGTTAACGTCCCTGGAGATCCGGTCCGACGAAAGAAGCCGCAGCCCTGAGGCTGCGGCTTCTTCCTGTTACGCCAACTCGTTGAGTAAGCGTTACTTCTTCTTAGCGACCTTCTTGGCCACCTTCTTCTTGGCGACCTTCTTGGTCACTTTCTTCTTGGCGACCTTCTTGGCCACCTTCTTCTTGGCGACCTTCTTGGTCACTTTCTTAGCGACCTTCTTGGCCACCTTCTTCTTGGCGACCTTCTTCGCGACCTTCTTGGTCACTTTCTTGACCACCTTTTTGGCAACCTTTTTGGCAACCTTCTTCTTGGCGGTCTTCTTCGTAGCGGCCTTTTTCTTGGGGGCAGCCGCTGCCAGCTTCAGACTCTCCTCCATCACGGAACCTCTCTTGCTGACGTTGACGTTGGCCGTCCGGCGCACCCCGGTTCGACCGGCGAATCGAATCACTGGCTCCATCCGCGTCACCCCGAATCCTTGACGTCGTGTCCATCGTCCAGACCCGAGGCAAACAATCGTGACGCAATTCATGAACCAGTCGTAGGCGATCTTGCCCAGAGCCGTTGCAAGCGTCAATAGAAAAAGATCAGAAATATCAACGGATCGAAAATAAACGAAATGACCACGCGCCTAGATATCGTAAAAAAGTGAAGGACCCTTTCGGGTCCTTCACTGATTCTCTGGTGCTCGGGGCGGGGCTCGAACCCGCACGGCTTGTGGCCACTACCCCCTTAAGATAGCGTGTCTACCAATTTCACCACCCGAGCACACACCTCTACTGTCCGTCGTCCGAACCGCCGTCGTTCGCATCAGTGGATGCGGGAGGCGGAATCGATTCGTCGAACAGGCCGCCTTCGACAGGCAGCGTGATGTCGCTAGTCAGCGTCCCCTTGTTCAAGGCATCGCTCACCACAGATCGACTGGCATCGCGGTCGGCGGTCAGGATGAAGAGAATCGCCGAAGTCAGAAAGAAACCGGTGGCGAGATAAACCGTCATCTTGTGCAGGACGGTGTTCATCCCCTTCGAGCCGAACATCTGCTGAGGCGCACCGCCGCCACCACCGAACGCACCGGCCAGGCCGCCGCCCTTGCTCGACTGCATCAACACGACTGCCACAAGCAGCAGGCTGATGATGACGTGTAGGATCGTGAACAGGATCGTCATCTCGGATCTCCTCGCAGGGCTGTTCCAAAGCAAACGCCACCTTTCTTCGGCAGCGCTCGCTGAAACTAACACCCATGGCTTCCCTTGTCAATAATCTCGTCCTTTGATCGCCTGCTCAGGCGTCGGTCAGGGCAAGAACGCCAGGAAGGGCGCGTCCCGCCATGAATTCCAGGGAAGCACCTCCACCGGTCGAGATGTGGCTGATCCGATGAGCCAGGCCCGTCTTGTTGATGGCGGCGACCGAATCCCCTCCCCCGATCACCGAGAGCGCCCCGCCATCGGTGGCCTCGGCGACGGCTCGAGCCACCGCTTCTGTTCCCAGGGCGAACGTCGGCATCTCGAAGACACCGAGTGGGCCGTTCCAGAAGATCGACCGTGCACTACGGATGACATCCTCGAAGCGGGCGATCGTCCGTGGACCGATGTCCAGCCCCTGCCAATGGTCCGGGATAGCCGTTACCTCGACGTCACGGGTGGCTGCTTCGTTGCTGAAGGAATCGCCGATCTTGACATCGATCGGCAGGATCAATTCGGCCCTGGCCCCGGTGACCTTGTCCAGGATCGCCCGGACGATATCGAGACTGGCTTCATCGACGAGACTGTCGCCGACGTTGAATCCCTGCACACGGAAAAAATTGAAGATCATCCCGCCGCCGAGCAGCAGGGTGTCCACACGATCGAGCAGCTGGTCGATGACCTCGACCTTCCCTTGGATCTTCGCGCCGCCGAGCACGGCGACAAAGGGCCGGGCAGGCTCGAACATCAGACGTCCCAGATTTTCCAATTCCTTTTCCATGAGGAAGCCGGCGCAGCGGATATTGAAACCGGCTCCCACACCAACGGTGGAGGCATGGGCACGATGAGCAGCCCCGAAGGCATCGTTGACGTAGCAGTCTCCCAGGGTCGCGAGCTCTGCGGCGAACTGCGGATCATTCCGGGTTTCAGCCGCGTCGAAACGCAGGTTCTCGAGCATCAGCACCTGTCCCGGCTCTAGGGCGGCTGCCAGACGCTTCGCATCGTCCCCCACGGTGTCGGTCGCGAAGAGGACCGGACCCTCGAGCAGTCCGGCCAGACGCTCGGCAACAGGCTTCAGGGACATCGACGGAACGACCTGGCCCTTGGGGCGCCCCAGATGACTCATCAGCACGACTGAAGCTCCGACATCCAACAGGTGACGGATCGTCGGCAACGCCGCCCGAAGACGAGTGTCGTCGGTGATGTTGCCGTCGGGATCGAGGGGGACGTTGAAATCCACCCGCATCAGGACCTGCCGGCCCCGGGCCTCAAGTTGTCCCAAGCCCATTTTCTTCATGAATCGCCTCCAGGTGAACCCGTTCGTCGTTGGCCGCGCCTCGGGATGGTAGGGAGAGTCCCGACGACTGTCAAGATGACGAGACCCCCACTGCCATGAGGGCATCCACCTGCCAGCCAGCCGATTCAAGCGTCCTCGCGGCTTCGAGCATCGTCGCACCTGAGGTGACCAGATCATCGACCAGAACCACCGGTTTGCCGATCGGGGGCGCGGGACAGGCCACAAAGGAATCAGCCACGTTCAAACGCCGGATGTCCTCTTCCCGACCATCGAGCTTGGCCTGTTGCGGCGTCGCCCGCACCCGCCGCAGCACTCCATGCTCGATCGGGTGACCGGATCGTTCAGCCAGCATGTCGGCCAGCAGGCCCGCCTGATTGAAGCCGCGCTCGCGACGGCGACTGGCGTGCAACGGAACCGGCACGAACAAAACCTGGTCGGCCAGGGCGGGTAGCACAGGCTGAAGAAGATCGGCCAGCGGCCAGGTCAGGCCACGAATCCCATGGTATTTCCAGCTGCTCACCAACTGCACAAGGTCGGCATTCGTCGCGCTTCCGGCCAGAACATCATAGGCGCCACGACGAGTCCTGATCACGCCTCCAGAACGGAGCTCAACGAAGCACGACCGACAGCAGTGGGGTCGGTCCCACGGCCGGAGACCAGGCACGATTTCCCCCGACGGCATGAGTCCGAGATGGGTACCGCAAAGAGTGCAGAGTTCCGGGTAGACGGCTTCGACCAGGGCGGTCGAGATGGCTTCCCACCATGCTGACATCAGGAGCATCCGATCCGGGAGGATCAGTCCAGGGCTGACTCCAAGGCCGCGGTCATGACATCGATGGGCGGATCCTGGCGGAACCACCATCGAAAAGCCTCAGCACCCTGGGCCAACAAAACACCACTGCCGTCACGACGCGTCCATCCGGCAGACAGAGTGCCGATCGCCTGAGTTCCGTAGCGCATGTCGAGCAGGTAGGAACGCCCCCGGGCCGGCCCCAGCACCTCGTCCGTGGCCACACCGGCCGGCAGGCACGAGACGACGACCTGGTCCCGATCCGACTGGGCATTGATGACATCCCAGGGACAGAACGACACTGCGGACTTCAAGGCTTCCGCAGCGCCGTGAATCCACTGCTGGGTCGCGCTGCGGGAGATCCCTTCCCTCGCAACGACCGCGACGGACTCGGCTCCGGCATCGGCAAGAGCCAGGATCGCCGCCCGAGCCGACCCGCCGGCTCCGAGAACGATACCGCGGAATCCCTTGTCCAGTTTCCACTGGTCGAGAACATTTCGAATACCGGCGATATCGGTATTGTGACCCAACCAGCCATCCTGCTCCACCCGGACTGTATTGACGGCCTCGGCTCGCTTGGCTTCTCCGGTCGACTCACGGCAAAGACGAAACACTCTTTCCTTGTGGGGGCTCGTGACGTTGAAACCGCGAAAACCCAGCGCCCAGGACGACGCCATGAACAACTCCAACTGTTCATCGCCCAGTTGAAGCCGCACATAGTCCGCCACGAAATCCTCGTGATCCAGGGCCGCGTTCTGGAAGATCGGACTCAGGGAGTGCCGAACCGGATCACCGACCACTCCGAACAGGAGTCGCGATGGTCGCCAATGCCGACCATTGTCGCAGAACGAATTGCCGCTCTTGGCTAGAGTAATCAGTTCCGGACGGCTAACCGGCATGGACTCGCCTCCGGCTCCAGAGCAGGACCGCGGCACCGGCCAAGACCAGCACGATGCTGATCAGCTGGCTGGTCGTCAGTCCCCCGGAGTGAACGGCACTCGGTTCGTACCAACGGAAGAGATCGGCGACCGCCCTGGCGAGGCCGTAGAGAATCAAGAATCGTCCGAACGTCCCCCCCTCCCGGTCGTCGAACCGTTCCCAGAACATCAGCAGACCCCAGACCAGAAACCCGCCCAGGGAGCTGTAGAGCTGCGTTGGGTGGATGGCTGTCGCCCCATAGATCGAGCCTGCCTGGCAGCTGGCGGGAAAAACCACGCCCCAGGATGATTCCGTCGGAAATCCGAAGCAGCATCCGTTGAGAAAACAGCCGATCCTGGTCAGCCCGATCCCCAGCACCACCTGCGGCGCCATGACGTCGGCCATCGTCAGGAACCGGAGACCGCGGCGGCGACAGAACCAGAACACCGCGACGATGGCGCCGAGGATGCCACCATAGAGAGTCAGGCCGCCCCGCCAGATCATGAAGATCTCCCACCACGGATCGAACGTGTCGAGATGCGTCAGGATGAAGAACAGGCGCACGCCGATCAGCGACGACACCAGCACGGTGAAGGACGCGTCCACGATCGAATCGCGATCGATACCCCGTTCCCTTCCCCGGCGGATAGTGAGCAGGATGCCGACGATGAAACTCAACGCGAGCAGGAAACCGAAACTCTTGATCGGACCGATCAGATGGGGATGCACGACGTCTCCTCGGGCGTGGGTTACTTCTCGAAACTGCGGGAGCCGACATTGATCAGCAATCCCAGCAGGAAACTCGAAACCAGGAAATTCGATCCACCATAACTCATGAACGGCAGCGGAAGACCCGTGACCGGCAACAAGCCCGTCGTGATCGAGACGTTCACCACCACGTGGAAGGTGAAGTAGGATACGATACCGATGGCGAGCAATGAGTTGAACGGCTTGCGAGCGGCCGAGGCGATCGATAGCCCCCGCATGATCAGGATCAGGAACAGGCCGAGCAGCCCGATGGTGCCCAGGAGTCCGAGCTCCTCCCCGACGACCGAAAAGATGAAGTCGGTGTGACGCTCCGGCAGGAACGCCAGGCCCTTCTGCGTCCCCTGAAGATAGTGGGTTCCAAACAGTCCGCCGCTGCCGATGGCGATCTTGGATTGGATCGCCTGGTAACCGGCATCGTGCTGAAATTTCTCTGGCTGAAAGAAACTCAAGATCCTGGCCTGCTGATACCCCTTGAGCCCCGCCCAGAAGATGTTTGTCCCGATTCCGCCCACGATGTTGGCCAGGACCAGCAGAAAACTCTCGATCAGTCCCCGCCGTGCCACGAAAAGAATAGCCAACACCAGCATCAGGTACAGCCCCCAGGGCCAGGGCTGTCCCTCCAGGACCCTGTCCGAGTAGAAGCTGATGACCGCGCTGACCAGGGGGGAAAGCGCACTCAGCAAAATGACCCAGGATAGCCCATGCCAGAACACGACCCCCAGCAGGATGGCTGCGAAAACCAGACTCGTTCCCAGGTCCGGCTCCTTGAGGACCAGCGCCAAAGGAATCATCGTCAGCAACCAACCGGCGGTTTGGGGCAAGAGACGACGCCCATGGGCGACGTGGCGACTGAACGTCTTGGCCAGCACCAGAATCAGGACGACCTTCGCCGGTTCCGATGGTTGCAGTCTCAGGGGTCCGAGCGCGAACCAGCGCCGGGATCCGGCCACTTCGGGTGCCGTCAACAGCACCAGCACGAGGGCTCCAATCATCACCAGATAAGCCAGCGGTGCCGACACCTCCAACCAGTGCAGGGGCACTCTGCTGGCCATGAGCAGGGCCACCCAGCCCAGCAAGATCCAAACAGCCTGGCGCCAGAAGATGGACTTGGAAACCACCGGATCGACCTGCTGATACGAGCCCTGGATCCCCTCGGTCACACTCCAGAGGATCATGAGGCTGAACAGGCAGAACAGGACATAAAGCACGTACAGCAGGATCGTGTCACTGGAGGCGCCGTCATTCCTGGTCCTCATCAGGATTCCCCCATCCTGGTTCCCACCGACTCGAAGTAGTCAATGAGCCATCGCGCCGCCACCGGGGCCGCTTCGGCACCGCCGCTGCCGCCTTGCTCCAGAATGACGACGAACGCCACCTGGGGATCCTTCGCCGGGGCGAAACAGACGAACCACGCGTGATCCTCACCATGGGGATTCTGCGATGTTCCGGTTTTTCCGGCGACGTCCACGGCCTCGAGACGAGCCTTGACACCGGTCCCAATGTCCACGACCTGGTGCATCGTCTTGCGGACCCAGTCAAGGTTGGCCTCCCTGAAAGGCAGTGGCGCCGGCGTGGCCCGGATACGCTGATCGTCGAGGATGAAGTGGGGACTGAAATTCGCGTCGCCCAGAGCGATACGACCGGTCAGCACGGCCATCTGGATGGGCGTGACCAGGAGCTCACCTTGGCCGATCGCGTTGTTGAGCAGGACTCCGCGGGTCCAGCGTCGTGGACCGAAGCGGTCGTCATACCAGGCGCCGTCGGGAACGATCCCGGCCGCTTCGCCGTGAAACGGAACGCCGGTGCGTGCGCCGAGGCCGAGCGCCAGGGCCGTCTTGCGAATCTGCTCCAGGGTCAGCAGCTGCACAACCTGGTAGTAGAAGACATCGCAGGAATGCACCAGCGCCTCGCCATGATTGAGATTGCCGTGCCCGTTCCGGTTCCAGCAGTGGAAGACGCGGTTGCCGAACTGGTAGCCGCCTAGGCAGGGGTCGAAGCGCGAAGACCTGACTGCGGCTCCGTTTTCCAGGGCGCTGAGGGAGGTCACGATCTTGTAGGGCGAGCCCGGCGGATAGGTCGCCTGCACGATCCTGTTCAGCAGCGGATGATCTCCGTCTCCGAGCAGACTCTGCCAGTCTTCGCTGCTGATCCCGCGGGTGAACAGGTTCGTGTCGTAGGTCGGCAGGCTCACTGCGGCAAGAACGTCTCCAGAGGGCAGGGCGAGGGCGACAGCGCACCCGGGCCGTCCGGCCATGGCGTCGCTGAGGGCCTCCTGCAACGGTGCCGAAAGGGTGAGTCGAACATCCTGCCCCTGCCTCGCAGTGCGGGTGACCCGGGGCTCCCGTCCCACCTCGATGCCATTGGCGTCAACCGCCAGGATGATGCTGCCATCCTGGCCGCGCAGGACATCCTCCCTGATCGTCTCGACGCCCTCGCGTCCACGTGTGAAGCCGGACAGGAAGGTCGGGAAGTCGGCATTCTGTCGCCTGGACTCGGCGACCTCGTCCGCTGTGACCTCGCCAGTGTAGCCGATCACATGGGCGAAGAGGGCCCCATGCCGGTACCGTCGCCAAGGCCGCGCATCGAGGGCCGCTCCAGGCAGCACGCGCAGGTTTTCCTCGAGCAGGGCGATCTGGGCCATCGAGGCGTCAGCCACCAGAACGAGCTTCGGGCGATCACTGTCGAGCTGATGGGCCAGGCGATCGACCGTCTCCTCCGGATCGAGACCATACCAGTCCATGAGTCGGGACAGGGTGGAGTCCGGAACTCCGTCCTTCAAACAGGAACGTTTCAGGACGATGCTGGATCGGAACACGTTGTCGGCCAGGACTATCCCGTCGCGGTCGAGAATGTTGCCCCGGGGAGCCCTGACCCGCTGGCTCACTTCGACATTGTCAGTCGCCTGGTCCTTGAAGTGCTGCTGTTTGACGACCTGAAGATAAACGAGGTTGGCGGCGATGATGCCAAAAGCGAGCCAGACGACGCCGCGATAGATCCGAGTTGGGAGTTGTGTGGGTCTGGCCACGTCATCACCTCCCTGGACTCAGTTGCTGCGTTTCAGGATACCGACGAGCTCTGCGACACGAAAGAGCAGGACGCCGAACACGGCGGTCATCAAAGCCGATGGAAGGACTTCGAGCAGGAACGGCTGGATGATCGGACCGTCGCTCATCACCGCACTGACGATCAGCCGGATTCCATCATGGGTGAGAGCCAGAAGCGATACGACTCCCGCTTCGACCAACGCCACTCCGGGCACCATGCGTTTGCGAAAGCGTCCGACGGCGAAGGCTCCCACGCTCTTGAGCAGGGCGTGCAGTCCGAGGAGATTCGCAACACCGCTGTCGAGAACCAGTCCGAGGACGAATCCCCCCATGATCCCGACGATGGTCCCTTCCGCCCAGGTCAGGATGACCAGTCCGATCAAGGTGAAATCAGGGCTGATGCCGCCGAAGGTGAGCATCGGCGCAATGAAGACCTCGCCCAGCAGCACGAGCAGCGCCAGACGGATCGTCGTCAACAGGGTGCGGCTCATGAGGGCCCCGTCGCAACGGGTGTCGTCGGAGGATCATCCCCGGCAGGATCGGCGGGTGATGGCGCCGGCTCTCCGAGGAACCAATCCCCGCCACCCAGGACGACGAAGACCACTTCTAGATCGCTGACGTCGGCCACAGCCTCGGCTTCGATGGATTTGAAGATCGTGAATCCCCCGGTTCCGACTTCCGAGATCCGTGCAACCGGAATCCCCCGCGGCATGGTCGGGATCTGGGATCTGTCACCGCCCGCTTCGGTCGTCAGATCACTGGTCACCAGGATATCGTCGACCGCCACGACCTCGTCACGGCCCACGAGCGTCAAGGTGAATGTCCCACCCTTGGGCCGCAGGATCCCGGGAAGCCCAGTCCTGGCGACCTCGACGCACACGGCGAATCCCGGCGATGTGATGAGCTCGATCCAAGCCTCGACGGGCGATTCACCGGCGACGACACGGCCGACGAGTCCTTCATTGGTCACGATCGGCTGGTGGATCCTCCAGGAGACCGGTTGCGCCGCCCTCACCTTGATGAGGATCGCCTGTCTGTCCACCCTCAGCCGCTCGACTTCGCATGCCACAAGGCGCGACGGCTCCAATTCCAGGAAACCGAGGGCTTCGCGCCAACGTTCCCTCTCACGGTGGAGACGCGCCGCACCCGCCACGTCGGTTTCGAGAGCCGTGACCTGGGCCTGCAGCCGGACATTGTCCGCACGGAGGGACGACATGTCGGTGACGAAGCGGACGGTCCTGGTCATGGGACTGGTCAGGACGCTGGACAGCACACCCGCCACGACTGTCTTCTCGTGGATGGGCAGGGCCAGCATCACAAGAGCCAGGAAGACGCAGACCGCCAGGGTCAGTTGCTCCATGGCGCGGGACTGAGGTGCAGCCGACACGTCGTCAGTCCCTGGCGCTTTTCATGATGACCGGACGGTACTTCTCGAAGTCGTCAAGAATGCGCCCGGTCCCATGGACGACGCAGAGCAGGGGGTCATCCATCAGGTTGATGGGCAGGTCGGTGTGCTCGCGCAGGAGATCGGAAAGACCACGAAGCATGGCGCCGCCGCCGGTCATGACGATACCCCTGTCCTTGATGTCGGCGGCGAGTTCCGGCGGGGTCTGTTCGAGAGCGTGCTTGAGGGCGTCGACGATGGCCTGGATGGACTCCTGCAGCGCTTCGCGGATCTCGATGGTGGAAATCTTCTGAAGCTTGGGAATGCCAGTGACCTGGTCGAGTCCCTTGATCTCCATCTCCTCCTCCTGCTGGAGCTTGAAGGCCGAGCCGACGGTCTTCTTGATCTGCTCGGCGGTCTGGTCGCCGATCAGCAGGTTATGGTTCTTCTTGATGTAGTTGACGATCGCCTCGTCCATCTCGTCGCCACCGACCCTGATCGAAGTGTCGCAGACAATGCCGTTGAGTGCGATCACGGCGATCTCGGTGGTCCCTCCCCCGATGTCGATGATCATGTTGCCCGAAGGCTGGTCGACGGGCAAACCCACGCCGATGGCCGCCGCGATGGGTTCGGCTACCAGGAACACTTCGCGCGCACCCGCATGCTTGGCTGAATCGCGCACCGCCCGTTTCTCCACTTCGGTGATGCCGGACGGCACGCAGATCACGATGCGCGGGGCAATGAAGTGCCGTTTCTTCTGGGCGATGCGTATGAACTCACGCAGCATGTACTCGGTGACTTCGAAGTCGGCGATCACGCCGTCCTTCAAGGGCCGGATAGCATGGATGTTGGCGGGGGTCTTGCCGAGCATGGCCTTGGCTTTGCCGCCGACTGCGTAGACCTTGCCGGTGTCCCTGTCCAGCGCCACCACCGACGGCTCGTTCAGCACGATCCCCTTGCCCTTGATGTACACAAGGGTGTTGGCGGTGCCGAGATCGATGGCGATGTCGTTGTTGAAAAAATTCCTGATGCGGGAAAGCATGGTCGTCTTCCTTCTTGCGCGTCCGTGTCGCTAGGTGTCGCTGCTGGGCCAACCGTGTTCACGCAGACTCAGGGTCTCCCCGGCGCCGACGATGAAATGGTCCAGCAGCTCGATTCCCATCAGCCGCCCGCATTCGGCGAGGCGCGCTGTCAATTCGATATCTTCCCGGCTCGGTTCGGCACAGCCGGAGGGATGATTGTGGGCGACGATCAACGCCGCCGTCCCTTGACCGACCGCGCGTCGAAAGACTTCGCGCGGATGAACCAGTGAAGCGCTGAGGCTCCCGATCGAGACAGTTTCAAGCAACCGCAGTCGATGCCTCACGTCCAGATGCAGGGCCAGGAAGTGCTCCCTGTCACAACCGCGAAACTCCTCCTGCAGGATCGGCCCCACGTCGTCGGGGCCACGCAGGATCCGTCCGGGTTCGAGACGTGGTCCGTGCATGCGGTGCCCCAGTTCAACGGCTGCCGCGAGGCGGCGGCTCAAGGCCGGCCCCATGCCAGGCTCCTTCTCGAACAGGATCGGATCGGATCGTCCAAGGGCCTCGAGTGACCCATGACGAGCCAGCAGCGCCGTCGCTGCTCTCCAGGCCCGGGGTCCACCGCCACCCAGGAGAAGCGCCAGGAGCTCGCCTTCGGCGAGGGACTTGACCCCATGCCGATGCAAGCGCCGGTCCATCGCCTCGCGCACAACATCGCCAGCGTGCCGTATCTCTTTTATTTTGAACACACTACCCCGCACCAGGAGGCCGATTCAAGTTAGCAGACGCTCGGGAGGTCGGCAACCACTTTTCACGAGCTTTTCCTTGTCTCTCGCCCTTTGCAAACCTATCCTGAGCTCCGTCGCCGAAGATCCCCCCTGGAGGACGCACGTGTCCGCAAATGATCCATCCCACCGGGAGCAACCCGCAGCCGACTCGCCGATCCTTGTCCGCAAGTACGGTGGCTCTTCCCTCGCCAGCGTCGAACGCATCCAGACGGTTGCCCGAGCGATCGCCGCCAGGCGAGCTGAAGGCGTGCGTCTGGTGATCGTGGTCAGTGCCATGGGACACACCACCGACGAACTCGATCACCTGGCCCATCAGGTGAGTCTGCAACCCGCCCAGCGGGAACTGGACATGCTTCTTTCGGTCGGCGAGCGCATCACCATGTCCCTGCTCTCGATGGCTCTGGCCGACTTGGGCGTGCCGGCGATTTCTCTGACCGGATCCCAATGCGGAGTGATCACCGACGGCAGCCATACCAACGCCAGAATCCTCGAGGTCCGCTGCGATCGGGTCAGGGCAGCCCTGGACGAAGGCCGTGTCGTGGTCGTCGCCGGCTTCCAGGGTGTGAGCCGCGACCGCGAGATCACGACCCTGGGTCGCGGCGGCAGTGACGCCACCGCCGTCGCCCTCGCCGCCGCCCTCGGAGCTGTGCGCTGCGAAATCCTCAAGGACGTCGACGGGATCTTCACCGCCGACCCCCACCGGGTCCGTGAAGCCATCCGGCACGACGTGCTCGACTACGAAGAAATGGAAACGATCGCCGGCGTCGGTTGCGGCGTCATCCATCACCGAGCTGTGGCCCACGCCCGCCAGCACGGTGTCCCTCTCTTCGTGGGCTCCAGTTTTCACGACGCCCCGGGTACGCTCGTGGTGTCGCGTCCCGAACGCCTACCGGCCGAAGTGACCGACGAGCCCTGGCGACCACTCACGATCGTCACTCACGACGATGTGGCCTTGCTGGAAGTCTCCGACCTGCCAAGCGGCCCCGACGCCCTGCCGGTCGCCCTCTCTCGGGCCGTCGCAGCCGATCCTCCACTGGCCGAATGGACTCGCGAAAACGACGGCCGCATGCGCTGGGGAGTCATCGGGACTTCGAGTGTTGTCGCTCCCCTGCGCGACCTCATCCCCGACCAGGGGCGAATCCTGTTCCGCCGTGGCCTGGGCTGCCTGTCCCTGGCCGGTCCCCCGCCATCGAGCTGGCTCGAGACACGAATCCGTCTCGCTCCCCTGCTGACTGAGCACGGCGGCGACGAGACGATCGTCCTGGCCACTGGCAACACCATGCACCTGCTGTTGCCGCCTGGCGCAGCCGCGACTCTCCTATCCCCCTTGCACGACCTGTTCCACGTCGACACCGCGTAGGAAACCCGCCGGTCACCGACTCAAGCCCTCACCGGTTGACGGCTCGGCTCGTGGTGTTCCTCGACGGAGTCGGTCGGGTCAGAACCAGCGGGCGATTTCGAGACGAAGGCGGGAGTCGACAGCGCCGTGACCGGCGAGTCCGGGAGCGGGTGCTTCCTCGTTGCGGGACCAGGAAACATTCAGGTCCTGGGAGCCGGCATGCAGGGAAGCCCCGAGGCCGAGGCGAATCCGAGGTGCTGCGGACGGATCGTCATCAGGCCAGGATACCAGGGTGCCGGTGCGCCAGCTCACCCATGAGGAGAGGCGGGCTTCGGCCGTGAAACGCAGGCCGTGCCCGCGGCGGCCGTCCTGCCCGGTCCCGCTCCAGGCCAGAAGGATCTGGACATCAGGATCCGGCCAGAGAAGCAGGCCGAAATCGTATCGTTGAACCAGTTCGTCGTTGTCCGAATCCCTTGTCCGTTCCATCACGCCCACGGCCGTCAGCCACGAAGTCATGGTACGATGAAGCCTGAAGCGTTGTCCGGTGAACCAGGTCGCCTCGGGGATGTCGCCGTCGATCCGGCTCCACTCCAGAGTCAAGTCGACCACAGTCCTCTGGTTCGCCGCCAAGCGAAGGCCTGTCGAGAAAGTGGTCAGCTCGGTCGTATCCGGAACCTCTCCGATGTCCTTTTCATGCCAGGCCAAGCCGACTCCCAGGCGGTCGTTCCGCCAGCCGAGTTGCGCCCCGAGGTCGAGGCCGCGTGGTCCGGAATCCGCATGATGCGCCTGAGCCACACGCCCCCGCCAATCCTCGGCCAGATCGTACCTCAGGTCCCAGTTCACGCCGCCGTCATGGAGGCGTTCATCGCGGCCGTCCCGGGCCAGCCAACCGCCGATCAGAGCACCGGAATCGTGATCGGCCAGGGAACCCGGCCAGAGATGGGAGGCCTCGACATCTTCAAGGAGCAGTCCGTCAGCAGCCAAGGCATCGAGGCGGGCACCGGCCCCTACGGTGGCCGGCCAGGTTAGCAGGATGAGACCGATCACCAGAATCCTGGTGAGAAGGTGCAGCGGCATGCAACAACCTCGATCAGAGGGGCCAGCGGGCGTATTCCCGGAAATCTCCGAGGCCGTACGCGTCGTGAAAGATCACCTTGAAGCCTCGGGCGCGATAATACCAGACCTCCCAATCGCCGGGAACACGTCGATCCATGACGTGGACATCCACGTTGTCGGGCGATCCGTAACGGATCAGGTAGCGTCCGCGATCGCTCATGGCACCGCGCCCGAAACGACCGAAACGTCTGTCAGCATCGACGATGCGCAGAAGGTGCTCGGTTTCGCTCAAGGTGGCGCCGGGACGTCGACCATCCCAGAATGCGCGCCAGGCCGCGGCTCTGTCCTTGACGGGCAGGGAAGCCATGGCGTCGAGATCGTCTTCGTCTGTGGATGCGTGATCGAGCCAACCCACATGCCGGCGCCAGGTCTCAAGGTCGAAGAAGGGAATCCCCAGGTTCACCAGCGGGTGGTCCGGCACCATCGCCAGGACTCCGCCCCTGTCGTCCTCGAGACGCACGGCGAGGGTTTGCAGACCGAACGGGAACAGGCGTCCGTCCAGAACGGTCTTCACGATCATTCGAGGCCGTTCGGGCGGATGCTCCAGGGGACGACGCGCCAACTCTCTCGACGCTCCGTGTCCGTCCAGGATCTCGATCACCAGGCTTGTCGGTCGCCCGTTGGCCACGGACGACGCCGGGCGACGGATCAGTTCCACGTCGACACGAACCGAATCCACGGTCGCATCGAGACGCAGCCCCTGCTCCGGGTCGTCAGGGAGATTCCACTCGAAGCCGGCGAAGGCCCAGGGGATGTCGCGGGCGGCGCCGGGCGAGAATTTCATCCGCCGTTCCCACCATCGCGATGTTCCAACTACTTCGGCGATCACCCGCAGCTCGACTTCCCGGTCTCCAGCCAAGGAAACCGGCACGGTGACCCGGAGTCGGTCCCCAGACCTTGTCCCAGCATAATCGGCGGCGATGGCTGCACCGGACTCGATACCTCCAGCGACGACTCTGCCTGCCCGCAGGACCGAGACGGTCACCCGCAGTTCGGAGCGGAATCCGTCTCCCCCGCGACGGAACACGAGCATGCGGTACGGCATGGTCACGGTCACACCGGCACCCGGCGCACCATCGTCGTCGAAAACAGCTGCGAGTTCGACTTCGAGGGGTTCGGGGCGGACTTCCGAGTCCCGAGGTTTGGCGAAGGTATCGGACAGGATCAGGCAGGACAGCAGACAGACGCCGAACAGGAGCCGACAAGGAACAGCGAAGGATTCAGGCGGGCTGGGGGTTCGTGGTGTCGCTGGCAATTCGACCGTCCTTGAGGCGAACGACACGTCGGGCGTGAGTGGCGATCTCCTCTTCGTGGGTCACCACGATCAGGGTATTGCCCTGGGCGTGGAGATCGTGGAAGACCGCCATGATCTCGGCGCTCGTGGTCGAGTCCAGGTTGCCGGTGGGCTCGTCCGCGAGGATGAGGGACGGATCGTTCACCAGGGCGCGGGCGATGGCCACGCGTTGACGCTGACCGCCGCTCAGCTCGCTGGGGCGATGAACTGATCGATCGGTCAAACCCACCTGTTCCATGACCACGGCGACCTTCCGCAGCCGAACCGAGGAACTCCAGCCACCATAGACCAGCGGCAGTTCCACGTTCTGGGCGGCGGTGAGTCGGGGCAGCAGGTTGAAGGTCTGGAAGACGAAGCCGATTTCACGATTGCGGATCCCCGCCAGCTCGTCGTCGTCGAGTTCGGCGACATCCACTCCATTGAGACGATACGAACCCTCGGTCGGCGTGTCCAGGCATCCCACAAGGTTCATGAGGGTGGACTTGCCCGAGCCGCTGGTGCCCATGATCGCGACATACTCTCCCGGCTGGATGTCGAGATCGATGCCGTCAACCGCTCGGACGACCTCGGCCCCCACCTGGAAATGCCGGTGAAGGCCACGGATCCGGATCAGAGGTTCGACCGACGGCGTCACGTCATTGCTCCAGCAGGCCGTCGAGGGAACGGCCGATGGCCCGGTCGATCTGCATGCTCACCACGACGAAGTCGGCCAGGGCGGAGACTTCCTCGCCCCGGGCGGTGGCCAGGTTCACCTGGGCCGTGATGCGGTCAAGCATGGTCCCGGCACCGACGCGGAACCGTTCCTGGGCCAGGCGCAGCTCCTCTTCGGCGTTGATGATGGTCTCGCGCGCCAGCGACACGCGCTCGCGGGCCTCGACCTGGGCATTGTAGAGTTGCCGCACCTCGAGTTGCACGTCGAGCATGGCCTGGTCGAGATTGTACTCGGCGATGCGCTGACGGGCCTTGGCCTGGGATCGGCTGGACAGGGTCTGGAAGCGGTCGAAGACGTTCCAGTTGACCTGATAGCCGTAGGAGAAATTGTCCGACTTCTGGGCGCCGAAACGGAACGGCGATTCGTTCTCATACCTGGAGTAACGGGCAAACAGGTCGATCCTCGGCAGGAGATTGGCGCCGGCCGAGGTCACGTCGCCCTTGCGGGCTTCGACCTGGTACTCGCGGCTGTGCAGATCCTGCCGGTTGGTCAGCGCTTCATCGAAGAGTGTCTCGAGGTGGGCGATGTCGAGACCGCTCTCCATCAGGGAGGGGTCCACGTCGAACCGGTTAGCCAGCGGGCGGTTCATCGAATGGGCCAGTTCGGCGAAACTCTGCTCGGCCGCATTGCGGGCTCGGATCACGTCGAGTCGGGTCTGCTCGAGCCGGACCTTGGCCTGGAGCACGTCGCTCTTGGCCGCGCTGCCGATGCGGTGGTAGGTCTCGGACTTCTCGAGTTCGCGCTGGGCCAGTTCCTCGGCATCGCGTTTCACCTCGAGCAACCGCTCATCACGCAAGAGTTTGACGAAGGCGACCACCACGTTCTGGATCACCAGCTGGCGGCTGTAGGCCTGGGATGCCTCCGAAGCGTGCAAGTCGTTGCGGGACGACTTGAGGCCGCCGAATTTCGAGAATCCGCTGAACAGGTTCCAGTTCGAGCTCATGCCATAATCCTGGTAGGAGCTGTTGGTGGTCTGGTCGGCGATCAGTCCGTTGGGAAACTGGGTCTGCCAGGGTACGGTGATCAACGGATCCGTGGTGGGCAGCTGGATCACCCCGGGGTCGGTTTGGGCGACATCGAAATCCGTACGCTCGCTCTTGTTCCAGGTCCGCGACACGCTGAAGTCGGGCAGGAAAGCCCCCCAAGCCTGACGGACTCCGTGCCGGGCGATATCGGTGTTGGCTTCACTGATCGCCAGGCTTGGACTCCCCGCCAGGGCGATCGTGACGCACTCGGACAGGGTGTAGACAGTTCCTCGGCCGGCGGTGGACGATTCATCCTGGGCGAAGGCGCTCCAGGCGGTGCAGGCGATCACCAGTGAGACGATGCCGATCTGGCGGAAACGACGATCCATGGTCCGGTCTCCTTCAACAGTTCGATCAGTAGGCTGGGATTGTAGGCCGAGGCTCTCCGGATGCCAAACGCTTTCGGCGTGGACATCCTTCGGAAGAACGTAAAAAACGAGGGCGGGGTTGCATTCCCGCCCTCGAAAAAACTGGATCATCGGAATTACGAGGTGTGGAGGCTGAAGACGAACGGTATCGCCATCCAGGCCTTGACAGCGATCCCGCGCTGCTTGCCGGCCACGAATCGGCAGCGCAAAGCCGCGTCCTTGGCCGCCTTGTCGAGCAGCGGGTGCACTGACTGGATCACCTCGGCCTGGAGCACCGATCCATCGGTCCCCACCTGGATCTTCACCACGACGGTGCCCTCGAGCTGAGAAGCACGGGCCATCTCGGGATAGTCGGGGCGCTGGTACTTGATCAGCTTGGGACTGTCCTGGCTCACCACGAAGTCGCCGTAGGAGGCGCCCATGTCGGTGCCCCAGTCCATGACTTCGTCCATGTCCATCAGGGTGTCGGCGATATCCTCGTCGACGATGGCCTCATCGTCTGGTACGGCTTCGATCTGCTTGATGACCTTGGGGGCTTCCTGAGGCGGTGGCGGCACATCGACGGCCTGCTGGATGTCGGTGACCTGCATTTCCTTGTTCCGGATCTTGTACGGTGTGATCTCCACCGTGGGCGAGAACAGGAAGAACAGGATCGTGAAAAGCAACGAGACGAGGAGGGCGCCGCGCAGGTATTTGGGATATTGATCCTTGAACTGGTCGTTCGCCGAGCTCAGGACTTGCATGGAGTGCGTCGACATGGCTCCCACTTTCCTAGTACATGAAGCCCGGAATTTCCATGTCCGTATTGAACAACACCTTCACGGCGTTGGCCTCTTTCAACCCCTCCATGACCTCGTCCACAGCCCGGTAGGGCGTTTCCTTGTCGGTCTTGAAGGCCACGATCATGAATGGATTCTCCACGATCTTGTTCGACATGATCGGGGCCACGTCGGTGGCCCGCACGATCACGTCGTCGATGGAGATCAACCCGTCGCGGTTGATGTAGATGTTGGAGATCAGATCCCTGATCCCCTCTTCGCTGGCTTCAGCCCGGGGCAGCTGCACCACGAGGCCCGATTCGTCGGTAAACACCACAGTCACCATGAAGAAGACGAGCAACAGGAAAGCGATGTCGCCCATGGAGGACGTCGGGATATCCTGCTTGCGCTTGTCTGTCGTGCGTTCGAATGGCATCGTCCCTCCTCCCCTAGATCTTCGTGGTCTTGAGTGAGAACTTGCGGGCGCCCGAGAGCTTCACTTCGTCGAGACACGCCACCATCATGCCGTAGTTGGCGTCGGGGTGGGTCTCGAGAATCACCACCGTCTTGTCGTTGGACGTGAGGCGATCCTGGATCAGGCGCACCAGATCGGACAGCCGCACCGGTTGCTCGTCGAAGAGGATCCCGTTGCTCGGCAGCACCCGGATCGTCGCGACATTCTTCAGGTTCACCTTGGCAGTGTCGTTGACGTTGGACTTGCCGGGCAGCACCAGAGAGATGCCTATCTCATCGGTCTTCATCGGCATGACGATGAAGAAGACCAGCAGCAGGAACGCCACGTCGGACGTCGAGGCCATCGGTATCTCCGACGTCCCCCGTTTTTTCTTCCTTTTCGACAGGACACCCACGGGTGCTTCCTTCCTTCGCGGCCTAGATCCTCGAATGAAACGTCGTTCTGCTAGCTGCCGTACTTCTGGCGCTGCAGTTCGTCGATCAACTCGGCCGAAGCCTCTTCCATCTCGATGACGAAGCGATCGATCGTCGAGACAAAGTAGTTGAAGCCGATGGACGTCGGGATCGCGATGACCAGACCGGTCGCCGTGGTGATCAGGGCCTCGGAGATACCCGCCGCCACGAGCTGAGCGTTGACGCTGTCGCTGCTGGCGATGGCCTCGAAGGCGTTGATCATACCGGACACGGTCCCGAGGAACCCGATCAGCGGAGCGATCGTCGAAACCGACGACACCCAGATCAGGCCGCGCTCCAGAAACGCCATCTCGATGGTGCCGGCGGTCGTGATCGACTTCTCGACGGCCTCGGGGCCACGGTCGACCTTCTGCAGACCGGAGTTCAGGATGGCCGCGATGGGACCGCGCACCTTCTGACATTCCTCTGCTGCCGCCTGGACGCCGTCATTGCGCAGGGTGGTGATCACGGTGCCGATGAGCTTGCGCGTGTTGACGCGGGCGCGGCTGAGCGTCCAGAAACGCTCGATCGTAAAGACCAGACCCATGATGGCCGTGAACAGCAGCCACCACATGAAGTTTCCGCCCTTGACGAACAACTCGCCGGCACCGGACTGACCGAACGGACTCCGTTCGATCTTGCCCATGAGACCGCCGCGCTCTTCGATGATGACAGGAACTTCGCTGGCCGAATCCCTCACGCTCGAGCCGAAAGACAGCGAGTCGCTTGTGGCCATGATGCCTTCGACATTGGGGCCGTTCTCCGCATCCTGGGCCTGAGTCGGAACCGCCGAGGCGGTGACGATCAGTCCGAAGCAGAACAGTGCGAGGATGGCTTTTTTGATCGTACCGAGACGAGCCATTGTGCCAGATCTCCCTTTCCAGAATGGGACCCCGAGTCGATTCGGGCGCTTGATGTGAATCGCGCTCTTAATCTATCGACGGCGGGTGGGGGCCGTGACGGGATGTTCGAGCCGGGTTCTTGCCGGTCTTAAAGGATCCGGCGATGTTGATTTGACCAACTCGCCGGAGTCTATCGTGTCCTGAAATAAGTGTCAACGCACTGTGCAAGTCAATACTGAACTTACCTCTGCCGGACGTTGAACCGTGTCAGCGACTCCCCGATCCCGAGTCGTAGGCGCTGGTGGTCTCGAGGTGGTAAACACTCCCCGACAATCTGGCCAGGAAAAGGAACCGGACTCCGAGTCCCACGTCCGAATAGAGATTCGGGAAAAGGCTCTCGCCCCTGCTCTGGTAGGACCACAACTCGAAAGCCTTGAAACGTTCCTGACTGGTCAGGCGGTTCTGTCGATCCCGCCCCGCCTGGATCGTGGTTCCGTCGGGGTTGGCCAGGGGCTGATCCTGGGAACCGTACTTCAATGGCGACCAGGCGTCGTAGACCGTGCTGAGCGCGGAGTCGAAGCTGTCGGCGTTCAAGGGAACGACCTGCTGCTCGATGTCGTCCGGCGGCCCGAGCAGGAGGTAGATCATGCCCCGGTCATCGAGGGCCAAGGTCTTGCCGAAGCCGCCCAACTCCCTGCGCACATGACGCATGCGGGCCCGGAATTGGATTTCCGCCTCGTTGATGCGGGTCGAAGGGTCAGGGTCCTGATTGGACCAGAACTGGGCCAGCAGAACCTCTTGTTCGGCGGGACCTGCTTTTTTGAATTCCCCGAGGCGATCGCCGTTCAGCACGAGATTTCCCACCAGCCACAACTCAGAAGAGGTGCGCTCGATGGCGTCTGCCGACCAGAGGACATCGAATTCGGTCACCCAGCTGTTGCCGAAACCGTCCTGGGGAGCGCAGCTCAACTGGTAAGCCCCGGGCGGCAGGTCGTTCACGTCGAGTTCCCAGGTCACCGTGGCCCGTCCTCCCGCTGCTGCGAATTCCTGCGGATCGGAGAGGACCCGGATCGTGTCACGGCGAACGTAGTCCAGGTCACGGGCCAGGATCTGGATCATGAGGGTGCGCGGCAGGTCGTCGAGATCAGCGGCACTCCGACCCGCACGTTCGATATCGAAGGTCACCTGGAGTCGCGGCTGCTCCAGGCCGTAGCGCCGATTGGGGTGGAGATGATCCACCAGAACGCTGCGTCGCGGCGGAGCAATGTCCCGCTCCGTGTCTGGGATGATGTTCAACGGTGCACCAGACAGGAACAGCGGGGGATGTATGTAGAGACCGCGGACCTCGGCGATGGCTTCGGCCCTGACCCACTCCCCCTCGACCAAAGTGGTCGGGACACTGGCCTTCTCCAAGGCTGCGTCGGTGCGACCTGCGGTCAGGTCGGACAGCAGGACGGTCAAGGTGCCGTAGGGCGATTCGATGCCCGGAAGAGTCAGGCTGAAATTCTGGTAGACGGTGGGTGACAGGGCATCCTCGAGACGCAAGGCCGTCAGGTCCAACGTGTCCCGGCGTGCGTGCACTCGGCCGTCCGCGGCCACCAATTGAACGCTGGTCGCGATCCGTCCCTTCCAGCCCCCCCCCCAGCGCTGGGTCAACTGCAGTTCCGTGTTGGGGATCGTCACAAGCAGGACGATGTCGACCAGGCCAGCAGGGCGCTCACGATCGTAGATGTCCACGAAGGCCCGGAAGTCGCCCTGTCCCTCGAGAGGCCGTACCAGGGCGGCCAGGGCGCCCTGCCATGCCGTCAAGACGAAAAGAATGGAGAGGATCGTGATCTGGCACGTCCGGCGGTCCGTCGGCGGCCGCTGGGAAACTGGATGATGCATCGGGGCCTCCGGTCTGATCAGCTCGATGTCGACCCCCTGAAGATAAGGGCGATGACCGGCCAACTCAACTGTCACCTACGACGACACCCGCCCCCTGGAGGTTCGGGGCGGGTGTCGTGGAGATCCGAATCGTCGCTGTTTCTAGTAGACGAACGTCATGCTGAGCCGGTGGACATAGCCCAGAGCCTGCATGTCGACCATAGCGTAGTCGAACTTGGCCTTGGCTGTTTTGCCAGCTCCCATGACGACACCGAAGCCCCAGGCCAAGGCATCGGTATCGTAGCCGATGTTGTAGCCCAGGCGGCCGTAGAGCAGATCGTTCATGTTCCATTCAGCGCCGACATTCGCCCGCTCGGCGTTGTCCGAAGGGTGGGAAAACTCGGCCGCGAAGAGCAGGTCGTTCTGCTCGAATTTCAGGAGTTTGAAAGCCGCACCGATCTTGAAGTTCGTGGGCATCTTGGCCGGGAGTTCATCGAACGTGATCTTGCCGCCGAGGTTCTGGATAACCATGCCGAGTTGGAGGTCGCGAAGGCCGATGCGATAGAGGATGCCGAAATCCATGCTGGCCGTGTTGACGGCCTGTTCGGCCAGCCCCATGTGCAGATAGTTCACGGTGAATCCGGCAGAGAACTTGTCGGTCCAGAACCGGCTGTAGGAGAAGCCGAAGGCCACCGAGCCTGCGTCGAACGTCTGCCCCGTGCCCTCGGGCACGTAGGCGGTGCGCACGAGCATCGGGTCGAGCCAGAACGAGCGCACCGAGAGCGCCAGTGTTCCAGGCATGATGCTCGGGTTGAAGGCCAGGACGGCCGAACTCAGATTGGTGTCGGCTGGCCACTCTACCTGGGATATATGGAACTCGTTGCCGCGAACCTCGACGAGGCCGGCCGGGTTCCAGAACACCGACGTGGCGCCATCAGCCACAGCAGTGAAGGCCGAGCCCATGCCCACTGCCCGGGCGCTCGTTCCTATCTCCATGAACTGGGCTCCGAACGTTCCGACCTTCGCGAACTGCTCTGCATGAGCGCCGGCCGGGAGAAGCACCGCGATCAGAGCCAGGAATACCATGCGCTTCATCAAAAGACCTCCAAGGTCCGTCCGTGGACGGATGCGACCGTCGGGCTCTCCCTGACGGATGAACTCAGCGAATGACGACAAACTTGCCGATGAAGTCGTCGAACCGACTGTCACTGGACTGCACAGAATACAGGTAGATGCCGCTGACGATCTCCTGACCGTTGCGACTCACCAGGTTCCAACATGCTTCGCCGTATCCGTAGCGACCGTCATGCGGGATCGACTCGATCAAATCGCCGTTGAGCGAGAAGATATCGATCGTGTTGACGGCTGCCGGCAGATTGGCGAAGCAGACTCTCACGCCGGTCGGGTCGTCAGCGTCCGGGTTGAACGACTGGAACTCATCAAGCGCCTCGCGCGTCGCAGGATTCGGATAGACGTAGATGTTCACGCCGTTCCGATCCCGCTCGGCAACTGTCTGGGCCTTGGCCCCGGGGTTGGTGAAAGTGAACGACGATCCGGGGTCACCAACCAGCCCCGCACCGGTCACCGTCTGGTTCTGACCTTCGAGGGCCAACAGGTGATCCGTCGCCGTGACCGAGTAGAAATACAGGAAACCGTTATGAACCGATGTGTCTACGAACTCGTAGAACCGAGTCCCCCGCTTGGCTGCATGACCAGGACGGATGGGGTCGCGCTCGGCCACCATGAAGAAAGTGTCCAGGGCCGTGGTCGCATGCTGCCAGTCGGCCAGACCCGCCAATTTCGGTATGATCGTTCCCTGCGCGTCGAACAGGGCTGGCCGGGTCACGAACAAACCAAGAGTGTCCGTGTCGACCACTTCCTGCATGGCCTCGGCCAAGCCAATGTAATCGGGATTATCAAGCACACGGGGCCGATACCGAACCTGCTCGAGTCCCGTATTAGCTCCCAACGGCAGCGTGTCGCGGACGACCGTGCCATTGGTCAGAGTACGAGTCTGCACGAACGTGTTGATGATGTCGAATTCGGAGACGAGCTGCCATAGGCTGCTCGGGGGTCCGTTCTCGACCGAAGAACCGAAGGGCCGGTCCCAGTTGTCAGCGCGCCAGAGACGATACGACTCGAAGTCGATGCGATTGACACGAATATCGGGAGTGGTCTCGCTGCGGTTGTCCCAGAAGACGTGCACGGCGTTGTCGGTCGGCCAGAGGCGCATACCCGGAGGGGGGGGCGCCATGCCGACCAGCCAACGGATGTTGAACTCGTTGCCGGCGATGCCCGTGCAACCGGCCTTGTCGTCGGGTGAGACTTCGGTATCGTTGCAGTTCCAGACCGAGTCGATCAGGTTGTTATCCCCGGTGCACTCCTCGCCGGCCTGCCGGAAACACTCGAAACAATTGTCCATGTTCACATAGAGGCAACCGGATTCGTCGAGATCGTCGACCGAGATCAACGGCTGCGAAAGTAGGAACTCCGATGGGCGGCAGTTCGCACCGTCATCGTCACAGATCTCCATGCAGGTCGGGTCCATGAAATCCATGACGAAGCCGAAGAGCGGATTCTGGGCGCCGGAGCCGAAGTCGGCAGCGCAGATGCGCGTTTCGCGGCCATAGACACCGGTCTGGGAAT
>Ga0180007_10001288_pt1 | contig 35272 bp, 29 predicted proteins | sample MM_PC_MetaG_FD_121122 | JGI IMG/M metagenome (GOLD analysis project Ga0180007, IMG submission 121122) | Groundwater microbial communities from the Aspo Hard Rock Laboratory (HRL) deep subsurface site, Sweden - MM_PC_MetaG | ecosystem: Environmental > Aquatic > Deep subsurface > Groundwater... | reverse complement strand
TTGCCATTGCGAAACCCCTTCCACGCTGCCTGTAGAAAAAGACAACCCGCAAACGTCTGCCTCAATTAGCGGATTTATAAGCCATTTACATAGCCTATTCAAAAATTAGTGGGAATTCATAAGATATGTTGCGTATTGATTTTTATTGAAACCAGATATCTTCAAGCACAATTCAGCCTTCCGGATGATGCCAAGGTAACCGCAACAAGCGCTGCGGGTGAGCCGGGAAAAAAATATGGATTACACGAACTTGCAGATGGCAATCAAAATACCTGGTGGGCTTCTGCCAACAATGCCCCCTTACCGCAGTCTGTGGAGATTTCATGGGATGAACCATGTGCGATAAATGCAGTTTTTATCAGCATTAGGGCAGGTGCACAGGGGACTGCATATGCTCCATGGAAAAACTATACGATTGAACTCTCAACTGGTGAAATAACCAATATTTCTCTTTCACCGGAAGAATCGCAAAAACCGCAGATTATCGTTTTTCCTATAGTTTACCGCATCACAGGATTTAAAATTGTAATCAATGAAGCATGGGACATGATTAATTTCATTTGTATCAATGAAGTTGCGGTAGGAATGTACGTTCCTCCTATTGATCCGGTTCCAAATATTTTATTTACTCCAGGGTTTAGTTTATCCAAGGATGATATTTTTTCCTTTAAATCTGCAATTTTTGACCGGAACCTTAATTCAGCTTTTTATAAAGAAAAACATACCGGATGTGTCAGGTTGGATTTTTCTTTCACAAAACCTGAAAAAGGTGATACCCTGCGGTTTTTTATACGCGATTCAGCAGAAATACATGGAGATGGATGGACGCGCTGGAAAAAAGTAAGATTAACAATCAATAAAATGCAGGTTTATGAAAAAGAATTTATAAATGCTTTTGGTCCGAATGAATTTAGCTTTCCGGAGATGCTTATTACATCATGCTCTCTTGATTTTTTAGAGGCTTGGAATATAGATAATAAAGGTTTTGCTTTAAATGAAGTAGAGTTATTTTTAAAAGAAAAGTACAGGCCGGTTATTCCGGAAGGAATAGCTTTTGATTATGAACCTGAAAGGCCAAGCCTCTTTTTTACCAAAACTGCACTTGACAAGGCGCGTATTTTAATTGAAAAACAAGAATGGGCATCTGAAATAAAAAACGGCTGGATAAGGTCCGCAGAGCAGAATTCAAAAATCAGTGATCAGGAAATTCTCGCCTGGATGCCGAAACAGCGTGCCATATTTATCCACGGGTTGGGAATGAACTTATGCCCCATCTGCAGAAAGAAAATGACCGGTAAAGATGTCCTATTAAATACTCGCACTGTAATGTGTGAATCCGGACATAAATTTCCCAGTTCAGATTTTCCCGATACAGGTGAAGGATGGAAAGATCCCAAAACCGGTTCGGTGTACTATTTCCAGGGCATATTAAATCATGTAACAATACGTGAATTACGTGCTGTTTTACCCCAACTCTGTTATGCTTGGCTTTTCACCGGCGAGGACCGTTATGCCAAAAGAGCGGCTCTGATAATAGATGCCATTGCGTTAATCTCTCCGACAACATATGATGGTCCTCTTGATTATCCGGGATTAAAATATGGGGAAAAAGGAGGCGGACGTCTCGGTGAAATGTATTACCAGGTGCCGGGTGCGGTAAAAACATATGCTCTTTGTTATGATATCCTGTGTCTTTGGAGCGGTTTTAAGGGCAAAACACTCAATCCCCGTTATAAATCCATTGAAGAAAATATCCGTCATGATCTACTCCTTGACAGTGCCGATTATTGCATGGCGTATCTTGACAGCGGAAAGTACCGGTTCAGCAATGGAGCCCTTGATTTTGGTAAAGCCGGTATGTATGTTGGGATTGTGCTCGGAATAAAATACTACCAGAATTATCTTCTCACGCATGGTTCACACAGCTTTACAGCGATGCTTGCTAATACTTTTGACAGAGATGGATGCTATTATGAATGTTCCTTCAATTATGAGAGACATACCAGAACATTATGGGAAGAAATTGCTTCAACTTTTGTTAATCTTCGGAATACCGAGTACCCGAAAGGATTTTCATTTTTTCAGGATCCGGTATTTCATAAAGCTTTTTTACAAGGCGGCGAAAAATACTCTATTGTACGTCGGGAACCAGCTTACGGCGATTCACCTCCCGATTTTAATGTTTTTAAAGTGCCGATTTCATACAGCGAAGATGATTTTCGCTTGGCGTTAAAATTTTATTCACATGATCCTAAAAATAAAATACACTACAAAACATTGCTTGAGGATTATACAGGTTCGGATATTGTAAAGGCAATTAAGCCGGACGAATGGAAACTATTTAATTTGCCAAATTTCGATAATGCTGCGCCGTTGCCTGCAGATACTATTCAAAATACTCCAGATTCACTTCATAACGACTCCACGGTTTTCGGGCGGAAAGGTATCGCGATTCTGCGGACAGGGAATACACCGCATGATTCCGGTATTTTTTTCCGATACGGTGCTACACTTAATCACGGCCAGCTTGATGAAATGGCGTTTATTTTGTATTCCAAAGGCAGAGAATTTTCCTTTGATCCCGGGCATTATAATACGCATTACCGCATGGGCTGGACACGCACTACACTGGCTCATAATACAGTCGTTATTAATAAAGAATCGCAGTTAAGTACAATCGGATCAGGCGGCAGTCTTGAGTATATGTTTCACACTTCCGGTATAAAATGCGTAAAAGCGTCAGATACAAACTCATATCTATCAGAAAAAATCTCTTTATATAATCGGACGCTTTTGTTAGTTGATATAACACCGCACGATGTGTATGTAATAGATATTTTTGATGCAGACGGCGGAGAAGTACGGGATTATTCATTTCACGCTCCTGGAAAAAACTGGAGTGCTTTTAAAAATTTAGATTTAAGCGGTATTCAACGGGGAAAATCTTTATCGGACGAAGGGCATGTGTGGGGGAATATGGTAGAGGCGGATTGGCGGATCAAAGGCAGAACAGAGGGGTTTTACTGGTTGCCACCGGGAGATGGATACGGATTTTTAATGAACCCAGCAGAGGCCGACGCCGGTCGGCTGTGGTCTGCCCGTTGGGAAATAGACGATCGGTACCGGGCCGGTTTGGAATTTACAATGCTGGGTGAGCCGGGAAGGCGCGTTTACATTGCAGACGCCCCTGACCTCATGGGGGTAAAATATGCCATTGCGCGCGATACGGGCAGTGCTGCCAGCCGTTACTTTACTGTGCATCATCCGTTTGAAAACATATCCCTGATTAAAAGTGTTAAAGAAATACCCGTTATGTTTAAAAAACACAAAAGTAAACGATTGGCGGATAAAGGAATTGAATTAATTGTTAATGCCTCGTCCTCATTTTCCGGCAGCGGAATTTATCAATATATGTTTTCTCAAATTTCACCGCGGAGTGCCGAGGTGGCAGAATTTAAGATTCTCGGTCAGTACAATTCACTTTTAGTCATGTCCCGTGCTAAAAATGAAAACATCACTTTTCCCTTTCTTTTACCTGAACAGGGAATATACACAATTACGCTGACTTTTATGCAGTCATCTTCGTACGGTTCATGGGATACATATTTAAACGGCAAGAAAATAGGACAGACTTTTACCGGCGCATCCGGGGTCACCAAACAAGTAGATATCACGGCAGGTACATCTGCACTTTCATCCGGGGAGAACCTTATAACTTTTACCCTTGTTTCAGATTCAGGATATATGGGATTGGTTTCATTAAACCTTGAAAACACCCGGAAAACAGAGGATAAAACAGCCGAAATAGAAATTGACCGTACTGACCGAATTCTAAAATCTGATGGTTTGAATCCTGTTACTTTTGATGCAGGGTCATTCCAGGCTGAAATATTTCTGTATCAGGTTATAAAATCAAATCTTACCCGGGCGATTTTGGTTAAGGGCAATTCCTTCACAGTGCCTGAATTTTATCTAAAAACTGAAAAAGCGCAATATCAGGGAACCATTACATCGGTAAATTATGAAAAAGGCATGCTTATAATTAATGAAAAAATTCCAGATTGTATGAAAGGAAAATTATTAATAATTAATAATCCTGAATATAATCAAAACGGAACGTATACAATTCGGAAAACAGAACGGATAAAACATGCTGATAAAGACGTAACAGCTCTATATTTTCAGGAACCAAATTTTTTCCTGTCTCAGGGGCAAGTGTCAGCATTTTCTGATAATTCAAATGGAATAAGAAATTCATCCTATTTTATGTTCGCTACAGGACTTGGGAACCGTGAAAATGGATATTTTAATAATAAAATTATCCGCAATAACCGCACAGGTATTACCGCAAAAATACTAAAACTCGATTCAGCTCAAATAAGTGATGTAACGGTAGATAATAACAGCGGTTTTGAACCCGGAGATATTTTTCAGGTGTGCGATCTGCAACAGGGTGATTCGTATAGCATCCCCCTTGTGGCTGCAGTAGAAATATTAACCAATACAAGAACTGAATATACCGTACACATTGAAGCCGGGTGCGGGTTGGAAATCACTGTGCCGTTTAAGACCATAAGTGCAAGACTTAAAGGAAATAACGGTATGTCGAATATAAAATTTTTCTATGAAAATAAATCATCAGGAACCGGACAGACCACTATTCGGCTCAACGCTGAAGATATTGATGAAAACGGGAAAGCTGTTTTAATATTAGAGCGATGAGCTTCTTTACTTCATCAATATCTTCAGCCCGAATGAATTCTTTTCTATATGATCTTTATATCGAGCCTACCGGCAGCTGATAACAGAGCTTTGTCTTTGGTATAAATAGAACATTGTGCGAGCCGCGCGGCAGCAAGCAGATGGACATCGACAAATCCAATTCCAGTGCCGAACAGCCGGTTTTTTTCCAGAAATATGAAATATTCTTCATCAGAGACCTTTTCCAGGGAAGTGACAACCGACAAGAGTGTGAATATTTCCTTCCGGTTTTTGAAGTTACCGCAGGCCAGCTCACCCAGGATAAAAGGGTGCACCACGACTTCAAGTTCTTCAAGGAACTGCTGCAGAATAGGATCGCCTCTCCGGAAATGATCGATCCAGACGGAAGTGTCAGCCAGCACCATTTATAAAGCCCATCTCCTTCTCTTGATCTTCTGTAATTTTTTTTCCGATCCGCCAAGGCAGGCAAGCCGTCTGCTGCTTTCCCTCAGGATCAGGGCCTCGAGCCCCTGGCGCACCAGGGAAGTCTTTTCCTTGATACCGGTCAATTCAGAGGCTTTTTTAAAAGTTTTATCGTCAATAACAAGCGTAGTTCGCATATGCATACTCCTTGTGCATATAAGTATGCTGTAAAAGCGCACAAAAGTCAAGCGGCCCGGCTTGCTGCATGACAGGGCAAACGGAAGCTTTTAGTTTCAAGGATATTCGAACGGCTTTAAAGAGCAAGTTGAATTTTAACGGCTTGACTAATGCTCTCAAGCTCCATATCGGAAATGAAACCGTCAGAATTGAGTAGCCGCTTCTTGCTGACAGTAGTAATCTGATCAGTCATGGCTTTTGCTTTTTTTCCCCGAAAGGTTACATAGGCTTCACTGGGATAGAGTTTATCAATGTTGCTTGTCAACGGCACAACCTGCACGCGATTCAGAAAGGTATTAGCCGCATCGTTGCTGATAATGACGACCGGTCTCTGTTTTTGTACCTCGCCCCCGATCGAGTTTTCAAAATTAACCCACCAGATATTACCTCTCTTCATCACTTATGTCCCCGACGGTGTTCTCTGCCCAATACAGTGCCTCGGTTTCTCTCATTGTATCGGCAGCCATCTCTTTGTATGACTTATACAGATTTTTTTTAAGCACCTGTGGCCGGACTAATTCTTCGATAAAGTGGCTGATTTTCCGCGGGCCGACAACTGTCCGCAATCCGTTATAAATCTCTTCGTCAATTGTTAAAGTTAGTTTTTTTTGCATTATCTTCTCCATCCTTGATATACGTATAATAACACGTGTTGGGTATTCTGTCAATCAAAAAGAAAATTTTGCAGAGCAAACGCAAACTTTGAGTTTCAGGGATATTTCTCGTTTTTTTCGCTTGCCCCGTCGGGCTAATGAACGGTTATGTATATTTTCAAACAGTCAAGGCCGTGGCGGCAAGACACTATCGTGACTTGCCTTGCTCGCAATTTTCGGGTACCCGCCTTCGGCCCCGCAAACTGCTGGACGGAATCGCTCAAAAAACGTGAAATACCCCTGAAACCGTTTGCGTTTTCCTGCGAAACAGCCATTACTAATGGTCCTAACGCACACATTTTTGATCAATCAAAAAGTGTGCGAATGCCTGTCATCGCCGGTAGTATTATTTTAAAGTTGACAAGATAAACCTGTATTTACAATTAGTACCTTAAATTGATATTGACCGCAAACATATTTTTTATTCAAAGGTCGAATCGGTATACAGATCAATGTTTCCCTTCGCGTTTTATAATCTCTGCAAGCTTTTTAATGTTACCTGATATTGATGCTTCTTCAAGGGCAATCATATATTCTCCCCGCCTTTCCATCCTGATCACTGTCCATGGATATCCGCCCGACGCAAACATGGCATTCATTAAAAACCTGCCCATGCGTCCATTTCCATCGATATAAGGGTGTATAAATACGAAAATAAAATGCCCCAGCACTGCCCGTACTCCGGATTCCTGTTCTTCTTTTTGCAGGTTTAATAGAGTTTCCATGCAATCAAACACAGCTTCTTTTGGAGGAGGTACATGTTTTGATCCTTTAATATAGACCTGGCTGCTGCGATAACCGGCCAAGTCAGAAGGTTTCAATATTCCAGCCTGTACAGAGGGTGAAAACATTTGTGTGTACCATTTATGATGATCCGTGCTTAATACAACGCCAGGATTTTTCCCGTTCAGGATCTTTTTAATACTGTCGAGAACCGCTTTAAAGGCCAAATTATAACCTTTGGCAGCCATAGCATCTTTCTGCTGCCTGTCTCTTCCGCTCTCATCCGGATTCCATCGTCCTTTCCGTATTTGCTCTATCAAATCAGGCGTTACCTCATATCCTTCAATAGATAATGAATTATACGCATCATTGACATATATGTTTTCTATATTTTTCAAATAACGATCAGGAGTATCCGGCATTCCGGGAGCTTTGGGAAATATCTTCATAACTTCGGGCCGCATTGTTCTCCACATAGCTTCAATCCTGGAAATATACGGATTGATTATTCGTATGCCGCTTAGCAGTGCGGGAGCTGTTTGTTCAAATGGGTTCTCAATTCTGATTTTATAGCCGGCAGCCTCCATTCCATTGATAATACGATCTGCAAAGTCAGATTCTCCCAGAAACCGATAACCACCTGCAATTCTGCCTGCAATTGCAGTATTTCCATTCTCAAGCAGGATGCGCAAGAGAACCGCAGCATCCCCTATCATTCTCATAGCCATCTCTGCATCCGCAGGATCATTTTTGAATGTTGAAGGTTGGAGTCGGCACAATGCAGCCGGCAAACCCATTATCCATAAATCTTTTAATTTTAGCCGGTCAGCTGGAAATCTTTTCTCCTCATGATAAATCAGCAAGGATGTATCGAATGGCAAATCTAATTGCTGTGTTATTTTTCTTTTAGTAAATACAATTAATTGTCGGGGAACAACGGTTGAACCAGTATGGATTTTTAAAGAGGCTTCCGCTGCAAGGCAATATTCATCTTTAAATCTTTTCTCCAGGTATTGACTGACAAATGCCCAGTAAGCGGCATACCACGGGGTGCTTCTCCCCTCCAGTATGCATGGATCTGTTGCGAACAGCCAACCTTTCGTAATCTCATTTAAAAATCCGGTTTTTAAAAGACGCTCTCTGTGAGTCCTTTCAATTTCACTGGATTTAATAATTCCTTGCCTTATTACCTTCTTCATCACATCCAAAGATGCCGCAAGCAGTCTGCCGGGTGTTGCCATTATGAACCTCTAAAAATACTTTTACTATACTATTATGGTGTCATTATTTTATTGTTTTGTGTTGTTATTTTACTATATTAACTTGTTTTAAAGTTGAACATTAAGTGTTTTGAATATGTCTGCAATTCATCCACACCGAATGAGATACGACGTTTTAAAGGTAAAAACGACAGGTTAAAAGGTTATTTTGTTTTATCTACTTCACCCAAATCAGCCCGAATGAATGGGCTTCCAGTTCAACCGTAACAGACGTTCCGGAAAATGATTTAACCGCAGCGCCGATGCTTGTACTGATCCGCTTGAAATTAACCCTGGTACATTGCACCGCCGAGTATGCTTTAGGCAGACCCTAATTTTTGTGTACAGTCTCACGCTGGATCATTTCAGGTTCTGAATATTGAAAACAACGGTAAAGTCGAAGAACAGACCGCTTCGAGACATGCCATTACTGAAAACGCCGGTCGAGGCAGTACACAGCAAAGTCATCAGCGTAAAACATGCCCCTGTTACCAGCGTCCGTCACGATATTTATTGAACCTTTGACCGCCCCCGCCGGTGCCCTATTACTGACGACGGCCGCGGTCCACTCGTTTCTTTTCGTGCAACGTTGGTTAGTAGCGTAAATACGGTTTCCGGTGCTGTTAAAAAACTCTAAATAGAGAACAGCAATTCCTTCGACTATAAAGAAAAAACCATCAGTATAATAAAGCTCACCTTCCTCAACATCGAATGACGTCGAGCGGTATCCGAGGCTGTTCGGGATACCGTAATCGGTGATTTTTATAGCATTCTCACCATCGTAATTTTTTTCCTGTGTCAGTTCTAAATCACAAGTACCGCCATACAGAGATTTATACCAATCGGACGGCAGCTCGTCCCTACTCAATTCTTCAAAGGATGGATTTGCCAGCAGGTTTTCAAGAGATTTATTCACCGGCGGGATCAGTCGCAATTCCACGAGGATGTTCGAAAGCTCGGCCGGGACGAGACCGGCTTGACGAGCGTTACCCGATAACCGAACATCAACCCTGAAATTTGTTAGCGGGAATTTACTCAGGTCATAAGTGCATCGCGCCATCGTGTCCTTCATTTCAGACGTAACCAGCGGTTTACCGTCGATATCTGCAAGCGTGCAAGCAATGGTTCCGCCGTCCAAACTCCCTTCTGCGCGGATCGTGACAGCCGCCGCATTCGACGGCACCGCGAAGAGATAATCGAGACACGCGGTTGCCGAACCACTTGCGCGCGGCTGCAGTCGCAGCGGCGATGAATCCCATCCGAGGTTCGTGAACCCGGTGATGCGGGCGTCGGCCATGAAAAGCAGGTAACGCTCCTTCTCAAACGTCTCCTGATAAGTGGCTATCTTTTGCCGTGGAGTATTGATTGGAAAAGAAAGGCATTTCTGCGGCCATGGAACCTGGTCCCAGTCAGGGCTGCACAGCGGAACAGGGAGGTCACAATCTTTCGCTGCAGCAAGGCGAACGCAGAAATTCTCGAAAACATCGCGCATCTTCGGCGACGCATTTGATTGCCAGGCCCAGAGGCCGCTGTAAGGCGTTTTATTGCGACCCGGCCAGTTGAAAAAAGCCATTGGAATATCGTATTTGCGACAGACGCTATATTGCTCCCAAAATGTTTTTTCAGACCAGAGAGCCGAAGGCATATCGGGCGCAGCCCAGATAATCTGGAACGACGGCTTCTGCAACAGCGTGTAGCCGCGAAAGCACATTTCCGTATCCGGCTGTTCAATGTGGTACTCATCGATACCCCAGCCATCGGCAGGTATGTTGGGCCAGTTGAGCCCTGGAACACAGCCTTTTTTGCCGCCGCTCCACCATTGGTAGACCGGCACATCATAGCGCGCTTTGATGTACGCGTAAGCGTTGGTCATCCTTTCCTGCTGGCCGTTCCAGAATACGTTCTCTTCGCCGATGGTTATGGCATAGAGATTGCTCGCCTCGACATTCTTGAAGAAAATATCAAATCCGGCCAGAAAGCTTTCAATGGGTACGGAGTTTTTAACAATCCCCGCAAAACCCGTGTCTTTCCCGGTGACCGGGTCGACGGCCCAGGGCGTGACGTCCGCGATCACGCGTTTGCCCTGGGCTCGGGCGCGGCGCAGCCACAGATTCCACGAGGATCTTTCCTTGTTTTCGGTGCCGTACCAGGAGATGCCGTCGACTTTTACAAAGGCCTGCACTACGAAAAAATCAAACGGGCAATTGCTCGAAACGAAATATTCCGTCCAACCGCAGTAGAGGCCGTAGTCACGCGACGTCAGAGGCTCACGTGGACCGGCAGCGACGAGCGGCAGCACAAGCTGCAGAAACAACGCGACTGACGAAAGGAATGCGGACGTATTTTTCTTTTTTTTATTCATTGGGTTACTCCTTGTGGTTTTATCACTCCGTACTTTGCCTTAATTTCCCAGTAAGCCCAGAGCCAGTGCGCTGCGGCGTCGCCGCTGAATACTCTGCCGGTCCATTCCCAGGCGGGTGTCAAAATGCGGTGCTCATCTATGAACCAGCGCATTTCATTTTTCGTCAGGCGATGGAGAATATCAAGCGCAAGATCTAAGCTGCCCAGATCGGGTATGTAACGATCAAGTGCGACTGCCGCGCGACAGAACATGGCTGCGCCCATGCCGGATTTGCACACCATCGAACAGGGAGCCGAGAGCGGCACCGTGCAGTTGAGTTCGATGAGATCATCGGCGCAGACTGGAGATAGTGTTTCAGTTTCGGGATCAAGCCAGACAAATCCGCTGGCCAGAAAATCCGCGCCAATACCTTTCCGTCCATAGTCGTAAAGCGTGCGGGCTTTTATAAGCCACAGCTCGCGGTTCGGAGCCCCGTATTCCAGTAATCCTTCAAGGGACAGAAAGCCCGATTGTGTTGTTTCGGGATTAACGTGGATCAGCCGGAGATTGCGCTTCTTCTCAAGGCGCACTATCGCCGAGAAGTTTATTTCATCCCAGGCGTGGGCAATGGTTTGCTGTTTTGCCCGAGCCACGACGTCTACCCATCGCTCTCCGAATGGTACGTTTTTTTTCACATCTTCTAATTCTGACAAACGAGCAAACTCGCTTTTAAATGACTCGTTTCCGGTGTAATGCCAGCCGAGCCATGAAAAAACCGGGAAGCGCACGAGCGGCCACTCGAGCGGGTTGCCGAAGTCGAAATAAGGATAGCAGTATTTTTTGCTAATCCACCAGGCTGCCATTTTACAAAGTATATCGAGCGCCTGCGCCTTGTGCGGCGCATCGGCGTATTTCATGAACAGATCGAGGGCGGCGAAGGTGTAAATATACTGGTCGCTCGAAACCTGATCGGATATCTGCCCGCCGTAGGGCTTACAGTAATAGCCTTCTTCTACAGCTTGGCAGCGGTCAAACAGTTTTTTTAACGCTGCAAAGCACCGATAGGCAACCTGTAAAGCTGCGGGATTTTTCGTTGCCTCGTATTTTCGAACCATTGCCGATAGGTAGGCGCCGGTGACCATACCCACGTTTTCGTAGAGCAGAAAATCAGAAAAGTCGGCATGGCGGGCGCCGCTCCATCGTAAAAAGCCTTTTGCCTCGGTGAAAAATCCGTGTGGAAAAGGTTTGAGTGTATCAAACTCGATCAGCGAATAAAGCAGGCCGCTGCTGTCGACAAGGTGATTTTCGACGAGGTTTTCAAATTCCTCGGCACGAATCGACAAATCAACATTATTGTGTATCATATATAGGCAATATTATAATACACTTTTGCCAAAATGTCAAGTAAAAACCTAAAAATGTTCATTCCCTGTCGATTTTCGCACAACTAGTACCGTATCGAAAACTTTTAACACCTTTAACGATGCTGATTCTCGATTATACTCTAAGATCAATTCTGCCCCCGCCTTGCCGACTCGCGACAGAGGCCAGGCAATCGTCGTCAGCGCGGGGTCAAGTTCGTCCCCTGTCAGGAGATTGCCGAAACCGGTAACCGAAACATCATCCGGTATGCGCATACCGAGATCACGTAAAACCCGGTAGACGACCCGTGCGAGCCCATCAGCATAACAGATGAGGGCGGTGGGAGGTGGGGCTTTCTGAAATAGCGCCGCGACGGTGTCGCGATAACCGGAATCGCACTCAGGCAATCCCGTAGGCAGGGCGATTTCCTCAATCGTTGCGACAGCGGTATTCGTCTCTTCGAGAGACCGCTGCAATCCGCGGCGGATCTCAATGGACGTAAGATTGTACGGATAACGCTGCTGCATGTTTAGGTAGACCAGCCTTCGGTGACCGAACTCCAGCAGGTGACGCCCGATCAGGAAGCCACCTTGCTCATTGTCGAAGGTCACCGCCGAGCAGTCGATGGATTGGTAATGGGCGCCGAGCATGACAACCGGAAAATCCGACGAACAAAGTTCGTCTACCAGGCGGGCTAATTCGAGCGAACCGAAGGCCAGGCATAGCAACCCTTCGATCTTTTCTGCGCGCAGCAGTTTCATGATTTCCCCGGCGTTTACCTGCTGCAACCCGGTAGCGATCGGCACAACTCTCACCCCGACCGGCTTGCAGACAGACTCAACTCCGATCAGTATATTTTTATACATCGGCGTGGATGTCGCGTAATACAGGAGTGCCACTGTACGTAACGTCGGCTTTTTTTTGGGAAGGCTCCGGCAGACGAAAGTTCCAGACCCGACCTGACCATTGATGAGCCCGGCGTCCCGCAGTTCGTCAAATGCCTGAGTCACCACGAGCTGACTGATACCCGCCGCGCGCATAATCTCACGCACACTTTCGATCTGCTCCCCTTGGCGATACACCCCTGACCGAATAGCCGATCTGATAAGTTCAGCGAGCTGGCGATAGAGCGGAGTACCGCCTGGATGCTTCCGGATGAGCGAAAAATCGATTTTCATATCGTCACCGCTGCCAATAAATAAAGACTGTCCGAAGACATTAATGTCGCCTTTATCCGGTTAATTTTCTGGGCGAAACGATCCCTGCAACAAGATGGCGGGTGCATCTTCCTCCCCCAGCTTACGCAAGATAACAGTAAGAATCGGTACTTATTCCGATGAATTTGTCTAAAAAAAGGGAGTTTCCCGTGTTGGTTATAAATCATTAACATTCTTTGTTCGCGTACTGTAAACTGATTCATAACAGAACTTCCTCGTGTTCAGTTCCAAGTGAATTTTTCCCGGCACCGGCCGTTAGTTCTGCAGAAGAATCCATTCGATGCTGCCGGCGATTCCCTCCTCGGCTCAACCTGGCAAAGCAAAGAAAAAAAACTAGCTCACGGTAAATAATACTATGGCATGATACATTTTTACCAGATAAAATCGTTGGCAGCCGCAGAGAAATCTTTTCTGTGGACGGTACCGGGACAAAACGATGCAGTCGATAATAAAGCGGGTCAAGATCCGGGATATTCAAACGGCTTTAAAGAGCAAGCTGAATTTTAACGGCTTGACTAATGCTCTCAAGCTCCATATCGGAAATGAAACCGTCAGAATTGAGTAGTAGCTTCATCGCTTATGTCCCCGACGGTGTTCTCTGCCAATACATTGCCTCAGTTTCTCTCATTGTATCGGCAGCCATCTCTTTGTATGACTTATACAGATTTTTTTTAAGCACCTGCGGCCGTACTAATTCTTCGATAAAGCGGCTGATTTTCCGCGGGCCGACAACTGACCGCAATCCGTTATACATCTCTTCGTCAATTGTTAAAGTTAATTTTTTTTGCATTATCTTCTCCGCCCAGATCAGAAACGGAAAGCAGGTATTCAGCCTGGAGGGCTATTTCGAAAGCTCACCGATTTTTTCAGATAACATCATTTTCATGTACGATTGATAAGGCACATCGCTACGATTAGCAAGACACTTGATTCGGTAGAGCATACCGGTTGGCAGCCGTAGAGAAATCTTTTCTGTGGACGGTTTCAAATTCGGAAAGATCGCCCGCTTTGTATTCGTCAAGTCAAAATATTGGGACGTGTCTGCCTTCGCCCAGAAGATTTGTTCAGTTTTTTCATTTTTAAATACCGGTATTTTTTTAAGACTCTTTTTCATATGCTCTCCTTTCTTTTCGTGACATGTCACGGGCTGTGATAACCCGTATCCGACGAGCACGTACCGTGAAAACAATCGATAATTTTCTTCCCGTGTTTGTAACCCCAAGCGCCAGGATGCGCCTTTCAGTAAGCGAATGCCTGTCATCGCCGGCCAGCAGTAACGGACTATTGAAAAAAATCTCCTCTGTTTCAGTCATGGAAACATCGTGTTTCACAGAGCTCTTTGAACTGTTTCCGATATCCCATTCAAAGCCGTCAAGCTCTCCAAAAGTTATCAATTCCATGTGTATATCTTAAGGATATACTGAATGTCATTTTATGTCAAGATCGTTCATCTTGAAAGCAGAGCCTGATGCACGAGCGCCAGAGGCAGGGCAACCCTTGTACTGAAGAAGTGAAATCTTACTTTTCCTACTTCACCCAAATCAGCCCGAATGAATGAGCTTCCAGTTCAACCGTAACTGACGTTCCGGATATCCCCTTAACCGCAGCGCCGATGCTTCCCATCTTTACCGGTATACGTACGGGATTGGCCGCGCTTGCCATCAGCGCCTCAAATGCCGCATCTTTTTCTGACATGCACTCGGTCGCCGAATTTATTTTTGCGAGACCCGTTTTCCCTGGATTTAACTTTATTGTAACCGACTTATTACGGCGGTTTTTTTCCAGATCCGAAACGACAAGCAGGTATTCAGCACGTCCGGCTTTCCGGTACATGCTGACTTTAACTTCTGCATTGTTCACCTCAACGTAATCCTGATTTCTCCAATAGGGAAGAAATTCAGCACTCGTTACGCCGAAACGGTCGTACACTGAAAGCACTTTCGCGCTGATTCCGTAATGTATCCGCATCATCGAAGGGAAGGAATTATGCAGTAGCAGAGGTGCGAGAAAACTTTTTGTGATTCGGAAGGAATACAGTTCAAATTCTTCTTTTTCGACCGCGAACTGGGGAAGGAGCGGGTCGATTGAGCCGTAATAAGAAGAGGTCACGCCCCAGGGCAGCGAACTTCCCTCAACGGCAAACGACTCAAGCCCGACAGAATCAAGAAAGTCTTTCCCCTTATGAAGTGTATCCGAACTCATCTGCCGGAAATGCTCTCCGTTAAGCAGATGCGTTACATGCGAAATACAAGGTACCTGCACGGCTTCGCTGTTATGAAGAAGGATTATGTAATTGGTTATGCCGTTTTCTACAAACGCCCTGGCAATGGAACGGTAGAATGCCCGAGTAGCAAGCAGCGGATATGCGTTTGTGCAGCCATGGTCGTGATTATTGCATAACCCTATACAGCCGAAATCAAAATAAACTCCGGTAATTCCGGTTTCCGCAATGAGCTTTTTCATTTTTACATAGAAGTAATCAGCCGCGCCGCTTGCGGGGCACAGGTTTAACCACACCCCCGATGTTTCCGCGTCAGTTAATTTTAATTTTTTGCTGTACGGAAAATGCGCACGCGGCAGGACTTCCCATTCGTCCGTGAACGGCAGTATTTCCGTGTATATATCCGGCAGCAGTATTTTTGCCATATACGGAATGAGCCGGGTACGCTGGGATTTTTTTTCGGCTATTTCCTGTGTAAGTACACTCCGCAGGGTAGCATTCGGGTTTTTCTGCAGATACGGTGTGAGGTGCACACCGCCTTTATTCTCATGATCCCAAAAACCGGCGCCGCTGTCATTAAACAGAACAATACTATAAGTATAAGGTTTTTGCGGTTCCGGCGGATTTACCTTTGAGGTAAAATGCCACGAAAAAGTATTGTGCGGATAATCAGCAGGAAGTGGACGAACCGGTGTCGCCTGAAGACCGAAACTGAAAGAAAGCGCTGAACCGGATTTAAGCGCATCTGCGATACGGATACGCAATTCAGTATTTTGTCCCACGCGCCGTATGGAAACAGGTTCTCTCTGAGCGGTCCGCCAGGTCGCTTGTGTTTCTGCAAAAAAACACAGACCGTATTCCTCATTTCCAAGCCACACAACCGGATTAAAATCAAAAGATTTGTCCCCTTCAATGCGACCGGTATGCGCGCCGCCCATGCCGAATCCGCCCTTTGCGAGATGGTAATATTTCGCAGTTTTTCCGGGAAGTGTAATCAGGATTTCGGCATTTTTTATATCGCTGATTAAATTAAGCGATACAGTGTGCCAAAGAACACCGTCATATTCAAGACGGTTAAAAACCGTTACATTGCCGGCATCATTTGCGCCTTTTGCGGTAAATTCATACCGTCCTTCGGACTGGATACTCCGGTCAACCGAAGAAACCGCTACTGCTTTTTCATCAACAAGCAACTGCACGGGAGCGGCGAGTATTTCATTGTTGCCGGTTTTCATCCCGGATGGGAAGAGCTGATTTTTCCAGGTATATGTTTTATTCCACATTGAAACAGCTGTGTTGTTGCCTGCATGCCGGTATGTGAGCGGTTGAAACGGCGGCAGAACCGAAAATTCTTTTTTATCTGCCACGGCACTCCATGACGGAGGGTCAGGCAGGATAACTTTTTTTTCTTCTGTCCGGATATTTTTCCCGCCTTTAACCGCATGTATGCGCACAATATATATTCCGCCTTTATCGGGACTGCAGGAGACTGTAAGCGGTTCTTCAGTTGTAACAGTCTGTTTTAGCATGATTTTTTTATTGTTATCTTCTACTTCGATAAGTATAGAGTCATGAGCGTCGGCAGCTGCCCGGAACACATTTATCCGCGGTGTAATAATCAACTTTCTGTATCCGGGAAGTGTTTTTACCTGCAGATAATCTGCTTTTACCGAATAAGGTACTGTGTATGAAAGAAATGAATTTTTTTCATCGGCGATCGAAAAAGCCAGAGTATTAAATAACCCGGCTGTACTCTCCGGAGGAACCGTTATTTCGTGTGGACCTGCACTGGAAAACGCGCGGATGAAAATTGTTTTTGAATTTAATCCCGAAGCGGAGCTGAGAGTTATTTTATACGTGAGCGGAGATGCGCTTTTGGGTATTACCAGTTTTGCCTTCTGTACAAAAATACCGTTTTCAGGAGATGTCTGTTCGGTTATGGAAAAACCCGGTCCATCGGGTGAAAGGAGCATGTCCGGATAATCCTTAATGGAATGATAGCTCCCTGCTCCTGCAAGTGAAGCAATGCCTAACGCATTGCGCGCCCGGTATGTTCTGCAGAAATTCGCCTTAATGGTTTGATTATCAGGTTTGGAAATATTCAGCGTTGCCCATGGAATACTGATTTCACCATGCCAGTAGGTGGAATTATCTATCTTCATACCAAAGAATGTTTTATAATTCCATTTCCCGTTAAATGAAGAGGAATTATTCAGACCTTCTGTACATCCGCCCGCGGGGTTGCCGGCAAACCGGTAAAAATTCTGTCCGGATGCTGACGGGATAGCGAGATAAAACTCAAACGACTCATCTGTCCAGACTTCCGGTTCTTTATCCGCAGACCGCTGCTGGCCTTTAATTATTGACACCCCTGGTGCAAAATGAGATTTAAAACTGATATACAGATGCGTATCGTCATAACAAAAATTTACCGAATCTGGAAAATACCCGAATGATCCTTCCGGATCTTTCGCATCAATGAGGGCAGGTACCTGCATTGAATAATCCCATTCACCGGGATTAATTTTTCCGTCAATACCCGGCGGCGGAGAAACCTTCGGAATGGAAATCACTTTTCCTGTGCCCGGGGCAGAAGTTGCCTCGGCCTGTTTCCCGGCGAGAATAAGCGCTTCCGGGGCAGTTATCATACGATTGAAAACGGCAAATCCGGCAACCTCCGCAGTATCAGCGCCCCATGGACGCATTTCCGTACCCCGTTCATTCGGAGTCGGTCCGACAGACAGATATGTGCGCGCCGGAAATTCCACTTTTAGTTCCGGCGGAACAGGACCTTCCGCGGCTGGTTTACCGTCAAAAAACATCACTACTTTTGAAGAGTCCCAGGTAAATACGATATGAATCCATTTATCAAATACGAAATCAGACACAGGTTTTACAATTGTGGGAGCACTGGATTCCTTAAACATCCCAAAGAGAATTTTAGCGGTAGAAATCCGGTATATTCCGGCAATAAACCGCCCCTGGCCCCGTATTGTAAAATAATGATGATTTGCCTTATTTGCTTCAGGATTGTTTTCTTCCTTCAGCCAAAAACTGATTGCTCCGCCTTTTGCTGAATAGAGATTTGTATGCGGAAATGAGAGTGCTGTCCGGGAGCCGAATTTCGGGCCGCCGATGACGGCCGCTGAAGAAAAAGCATCCACATCCGGCGATTCGGCTATGACAAAAGGATACGCATCGCTATGATTTTTTATTTCGGTTTCATCTTCTATGGAAGGCGCGTAAATGTTTATTTCCTTATTTTTATCCATATACATAAGAAGCGTAGCCTCGTCAAGCAATTTTTTTAAAGAACTGTTTTCAGAAACCGTATTTACAGATTTTCTTCCTGAACGGTTTTTTTTTGCATCAGCTTTTTTCCCGGTCGGCCCTTTATCTGCTTCTGGCTTTTTCGGTTCACTTTTTTTTTCAATCGCACCTTTAACCGGAGACGCTGCCTTCGTGTCTGTTTCGGTCCGGATACTGATATTTTTAAGAACTACTTTGTATTCTTTTCCCGGAATAGCAACCGTGTTTTTAAAATTAATTGTATTTTCTCCCGAAGTGACGAGATCGGTTATATTAAATTCGAAACCGAACACAGATACATTTTCACCGGGATGATTGGGATGATCAGTTTTTGCGTCAAGGTCATGAAAGTCAGAGCTGTAGGCTATTGTCCATTTTTCTTTCTGGTACCACTTATACGGAAGCCCCCGTTTAAGTGTAAAATCATTTTTTTTATTTATAAGCGCGGCTTCCTCAAGTTTCCGGTCATTAAGCGAAATTTCCAATCCTGATGCATATCCGGCCCACTCCGCGGGAAAATCTATCCGTGCATCAAAAGACAAATAGTAATTCGGCTTTTTTTTGGATGGCAGCCTGAAGGAAAAATCCGACTCGCTGTTATGCAGCACATGGGCTGTTTCGGCAATAATGATTTCCTGAGCCGTTACGGCTGCGCCTGCGCAAAAAACTACGGCAAGAAAATATTTTGCCGCCATGCGCAGTCGGAACGATAACATGGAAATTGTGTTAAAAAATGTATTCATCTTGTTTCTCCTGATTGTTTAATTTTAGTAATTTATTTTATTAATTAATTTTGTAATTCTGTTTCCTGAAAAACCCGCCTGGGCCGGTAAAATATATTTTCAAAAACCGGCGCCGCGCCTGATAGTATATGTTTTTCACCGGAAGTATCCGCAAACTCTAATGAATATTGTAAACCGAGATTACGTGAATCCAGCCGGTAATTTATTTCTTCAAATACCCGGGTGCGGGTAAGAGTTTCAAGTGCCGGCGGTATTCCGTTAAGAATTAGTGTATCAGGATCGTATGTGGTAAGAAGCTGAATACAGAGATACGCAAGAAAATCAAAATTCTTTTTAAATACATTGCTTTCAGTCCGTTCATTGCAGGTAATACTATGGACGTAGTGCATTGCGGGGAATGCTTCGATTTTTGATGCAAGGGCAGTCATGCCGGCAATTTCACCGGCAAAACCATGTACACCGCGGAGCAAGGCACCGTGTGCATAGCATACTGCGGTTGCCGATTCCAGAGAAAGATACACAAAGTTTTCACTTTTTTTGCACGGACCGAATATATGCTGGGATAAGGCGCATGCATGCGGATAATCTTCGATAATAACGGGCAGCGCCACAGCTTCGCGCAGCCTTTGGTACAAGGGAAAAGATCCAAAAGCGGACAATGAACTGGTGGATTTGGTTACCGCATTATAACCGCCGATTGAAAGTCCAAGACCAAGTATGTGTATGGTTTTACAATATTTTGAAATATACTCATGCACAATTTCAGGAAGTTTTCCGATATCCTGCGGGCGGAAAGTTTCCTTTTGCACACTGCGGCACTCGCCCGCGCAGTTCACAATCCCGCACTGAAGCTGCCCGTTGCGGACGCAGACACCTGCGGCAGTTATCTGCGGTGCATTAAGCATATAGGGTTCGGGATACGCTCCGGGAACAATTCTCTCTGCATTTGATGCTGAAGCAGAAGGAACAATAAACCCTTTTTTCAGCAGGATTTGCACGATACTGTTTACTGTAGTTTTGGGTAAAGAGAGCTTTTTGCATACGTCGACCTGCGAAGACGGCCCTTCAAGGTGCAGCATGCGCAGGACGGCGGATTGACGTTCACGGAATATCTGTGAGAGCGCAGTTTGTTTTTTTACCTTTTTTATGCGCATAACTGAAAAATTAGATAACCCTGTATATGCATAATAGTTCTAACCTGGAACTATTATAATCCATTTTTCGGGTTTTGTCAAGTAATTTTTTCAATTCCTGTTAAAATTATTGATTTATATAGTTTTTTCATATCAACCGGTAAAAAAGAGCAATTAATTTTTTCAAGTAAAAATGCTTTTTTTGATATAATTTTTTTAAAGGCGTTCTGAATCTGTTTTTCTGTTAATCCCCAACTAGTTCCGAGCTGAAAAAAATCACCTTTTGTAAGCTTTCTTTTCTTTCCGTTTATAGTCAAAGCTGATTCTTCATTATCATCTTTTTCTGGAATAACAAGATGCGTTGACAGAAGGTCGTACGCCGGCGAAAGTGAGACATGAGAAGTATCGGAATAAGACAATGAAAAGTTTTTTAAATGCATATCACTGTTTCCGGTTATAAAAGAAAAAACTACAACATCAAATAATCTGCTGATTTCGAGCATCACATTAAGGGTGTGTTTTTTTACAATTTTACCAACCTGTTCAACAGAGCCTTTGTATTTATCTTCTGTTAACCTTCCGCTGAGCTGGCACATGTCTTCCATATGTGTTTTTTCATTACCGTTCCTGTCTATACGTCTGGTAATGTAGGCAAGTTCACCTGATTTAAGACGAATAAGTCCATGGGGAACGGTATTTATTTTGCATAATTCGGCCATTTCCATTGTTAATGCTTCATTTTCCGGTAGACACGCATAATTTTTAGGCGGCGGTTTTAAAATATAGCTGCCCCATAAACCGACTATTGTTAATTTTTGCTCATTAGGTTTGGATAGAATATCAACAGATATCTTTTTCTGAACCCCGGTTACAGTGATATGTTTTTTTATTATTTCACCAGCCAGTTCCTCCATATCTGAAAGCAAGTAGGGTACTTCCGGTGGTCTTTCACTTAAAAATAATTTTTTGCAGCATGAAATATGATATTCCATACCCGGGTCGGAAAGTTCTTCAAAACAAATCAGACATTTTTTTTTAGTCATCATACTTTCTGATAGATACTGCTCCGATGCAGTTTTCACATGCCGCAAGCAAAAGTCCCATCCGGTCGCGCTGATCAATTTTCCAGTGATTAACTGTGTGCATTAAAAGCCAGCCCTCGGGAATAAGACCGTCAAAGAAAGACGGCATTGTTTTTTCCTGCCATATTTTTTTTGAAAACGGCATTGTAAGACTTATTGGAACAGCATCGTTTGAGTTATAATACGAATCATAGTATTCAAAGGAATACCCGTTTTCATCTTCCTTCAGGACACCCGCCTCCATTTTCCCGAAGAAAACCCGTGCTTTCCTCATTCGTCACCTGTGTTTTTCTGAAAAATATCATCGTTACTGAATTTTACCGGTTCCATTTTATGACCGAACATAATAAGAAGCTGATTAACCTTATCCAGTCTCAGTGTTTGTTTTCCCTGTTCAAGATCACGGATAAACCGGAGTCCCAAACCTGCTCTTTCGGCCAGCTCAATTTGCGTAAGCCCCGTCTCCCTTCTCTTCTGTTTAACAAATTTCCGTAGTTCCATATAGTCCTTATCGGGTATAATCAGGATAAAATTGAGTGTTTTATACCAGATAAGGTATATATACCAAGGCTGAGACAATCACTATGACCCCGTCACCCATCCTGCTGGCGCTGCGTCGCAATCTGCTGCCCGGTCTCGGCTTGTGGACGGGGGCAATTGGCCCGGCCGCCTGATCTTCAGATACCCCTGTTCAATGTAGTTCTCTGTTACTGGGTTCTGGTTCTTTCTTTATCTTACCCCGAGGACGTAGCCGGAGAAATGCGCTCGGGGTTCTTCCCGCAGAGCCTATTGACAGTTTCGAGCATACCGTCAAAGAAACATTGCCATATAGAGAGGATAACTATCGATCAGTCCTGTTCCACCGACGTTTTTTGAAGACAATTTAATGCCGTGTTTGACCCCATGGTTGTAAATTACTGAATCCAGAGATTTTGATTTTGTGTTTTCGGCAGATTTTACTTCAACGGCGACAGCGGTGTTGTTGTATCTGATAAAAAAATCGATTTCTAATTTTGATTTGCATTCAAAAAAGTAAAGTTTTTTTCCTGCTTTGGTAAAAATTTCGGCTATTATATTCTCATAAATGGCGCCTTTGTAGATTGATAAATTTCCATCAATGATGTCTGTCTGAGAACCATCTTCAAGCATGGCCATCAGCAGTCCGGTGTCACGCATGTACACTTTGAAGACATCGCTTTGAGCATTACCTTCCAGAGGCAGCTCAGGAATCGCAAGATTGTGACAGAAATTGATCACACCGGCATCGTAGAGCCACATCAAACTTCCCCCGAATTTCCTTGCTGTTCCATTTTTTTCAACAAGGCTGTACTGAAATTTCTTGTAATCTTTGGATAACTGCCTGGGTATGGAGAGGAAACATGCCCGTGCTTTTGCCTTTTCACTGCCCTCAGCGTATTTTGCAATGTCGTCGGCATAGTCACTGATGATGCACTTCTGTATTTTGAGCACATGAGAAAAGTTCTGGGATGTTACGAAGGTGTTCACTGCTCTCGGCATGCCTCCGACGACAATGAATTCTTTAAAGAGCGTCATCATTTTTTCGTGCATGGCAGCAGGAACCGGCGTCCTCTTCAGGAAATACTCTCTGATGTCATTGATTGATTGGTTGGAAATGCCATTTGCCCAGAGAAACTCTTCAAAATCAAGGGAATGCATTTCGATGGTATCAACATAGCCGACGGGATATGAGGGAACGTCCTTATATTGGATTCCCAACATTGAGCCGGAAGCAATGACATCAAATCGTCTGTCGATGGCAAGAAATTTGAGAGCAGTACGCGCTTTAGGACAATTCTGGATTTTCGTCGAAAAAAAGCAACGTGTCTCCAGGTACCAAATCGGCGTGAGGAACTCTCAGAGATATCTGTTTGATGAGAGTCTCCACATCGAGATCACCATCAAAAATTGTCTTGTATCCGGGATTTTCGTCAAAATTGAGGACAACACAGCGGTGGTATTGAGTTCGGGCAAACTCATTGATAATAAAAGTTTTCCCTACCTGACGGGCACCTTTCACCAGCAAGCAAAGTCTATCCTCCCGCTGCTTCCAATCCACTAATTCAGAAAAAATTTTTCTCTTAAGCATGCCGTCTTCTCTTATCAAGAGAATAATATCATTGAAAACTGAAAAATTCAACAGTTCGCATATTTTTACCACGAATAAATACTATTGATTGCATAATTTTACCCCCAATACATTAGATAAATTACATGGAAAACTACCGAAAATTAAGGCATTTTTCAAGCCGTCAATAATAATCCGCACTTTACATGATAAAAATGTTTCTCAGTTTTTCAGAGAAATGTATTTAGGATTTCACCAATATTTAAATATTAGGGTAAAGGCCGATTTTTAACTAAGCCGGACTATTTTGGATATGCTTTAAACAACTTAAGAATCGCTCCGTGAATCCGGTGCAGCGGCGCGGTATTTGGCATAAACATAAACGGACAAAAACCGGTAATAACGGTGATACCCGCATTTTCAGCCCTCGCGAGCGCGCCGGGGTTACTCACCCCTTTCATTACATGTTCATGCAGCCACAGCATTTTAACACCCGCGCTGATCGCATCAGCAACAACGGCATCCTGCCCGGCCGGGGGGACAATAACGATGGCAGCTTTGGGTGCGGGACTGATTTCATTTACCCGTGCGTAGCATTTTAACCCCTGAATTTCTGACGCATTCGGATTAACCGGAATAACTTCGTAGCCGCGGCTTTTAAGATCTTTTACCAGCCGTCCGCCGTATTTCATGGGCTTACGGGATGCTCCGATAACCGCAATCCTTTTTTCAGCGTAGAATTCATCGATAATCTTTTTTGTGATAATCATACGTACCTCTTATTGTTTTATTTTACTATGATTTTTGACTAAAGAAGATACAAAATAAAAAGGCATAAAACAGAGTTTTTGTTCAGTTAACTCTTTATACACACCGTCGTATAAAACGATTCCTTTTTTTATATGCGGATACTCCTTCAACAAAAGATGGAGGCTCTTTAATTGTCCTCCTTTTCCGGACTTCACCTCAATCGGAATAATTTCCTCGCCGGCGGTGATCAGAAAATCAACTTCTGCGGTACTGCTTTTTGCTTCACGGCTCCAATAATATACTTCATTGCGGCTTACGGCAATAAGTTCCTGCGCAACGAATTGTTCCGCAAGTTTCCCTCGGTATACACCGGAAAGATTGCTCTGAAAATAATTTTCCGGAACCTGTAGCCCGGAAAGCCGCTGCATAAGTCCTATGTCGAGAAAAAAGCATTTGAATTTCTTTTCATTTGTATTGGCGTACAGAGGAAGTCCCGCAGGTGATGAGGCGCAGATTTTTGATACGATACGCGCTTTTTCCAGGAGTTCAACGGCTTTTCTATTAGTCTGTCCGGAAAAAAGAGGATCAAGTTTTGTATATATAATTTGTTCTCCTGCCCCGCTTGCGGTTTGTTTGAAGACCGCGTCAAGGCAATGTATATCAATACCCGGCTTGTATTTTGAAAAATCATCGCGAAATGAGGTCAGAATTTCATTCTGTACCTCAAATACAGCGGCTATTGACCGGGTTTCAATCCAGATATTCACGGCTGCCGGCATACCCCCGACTAAAAAGTAACTTTTCAATTCATTTAATACAGTGTGCTGAATAAATTCATTTGCCACTTTACCGGGCAACAATACCTCTTCAGCCATTTCATTTTTATTGACAGCGAGGAGATATTCGTAAAACGTGAGGGGGTACAAATAGAGATAACTGAGCCGTCCAACCGGAACTGAAATTTCACTAAAAGCAAATTCCAAAAGGGAACCGGCTGCAATGATATGCAGTTCAGGATATTCTTCATAAAAATAACGAAGTGCCATTATCGCGCGGGGACAGGCCTGAATCTCATCAAAAAATACAAGTGTTTCACCGGGAAGTATACGGCCGAAAATTATTTCCAGGGAGTTTATGATTCCTTTCGGATCGAGATTTCCTTCAAATAAAGAATACAAATCTCTCCGCTTTTCAAAATCAATTTCGATAAAATGTTTAAAGTAGAAAAACAAGGTGAAATTCTTATTACTGCCGATGAATAACAAGGATGATTTGTGTTTGTTATTGTCGAAAAACAAGCAATAAGACTATAAAAGAACATTGATTGGTATTTTTCCCAATCAAAATTGCTTCTATTTGGTAAAAGAAATAAAACATCACTAACAATTATAAATTTATCTGATTAGTAGTGCAAATTTTAATTAACTGCACAGCAAAATTAAAAAACCACAGCTATTCTTAAAAAAACATTAGAGATAACCACGAATGGACACGAATGGACACGAATAGACACGAATTATCCTTAAAAAGCCGACTTTTTATTAGTGTTCATTAGTGTCCATTCGTGGTTTCAAAAGGATTGTTAAAGTACTCACCGTTAAGGAGATGGTGGTTTCATTCTCACTATGACTGCTGCGTAGTTATTTATGAATTTCACTATTAGTGTCATGATTCAGCTAAAGAAAATTGGCCGCGGATAAACGCAGATAAACGCAGATTTGATGTCTTTAATTCCGCGAAAATCGGCGAGAATCCGCGGCTAAATAATTTTGGTGAAACATAGCGCTAATCAGGTAAATTTTTGTTAAATTAACAACTGTTGAATTAAAATTTCTGATTACAATTATTTTCACATGCAGAAAACCCATATTTTATCGTATAGTACAGCTTTGAATGCGGAGGATGCAATGGTTACTGATGTATGGTTACTATTGAAAAAGTACTTGATGAAATTGAAGAATTACCTATTTATGACAAAGAGTATTTAGAACAAGAATTACACAAAAGAGTATCTGCTGAGAAAAGAAAATCGTTCATTGCTGACATTCATCAATCAGAATCAGATTTTAGAGATGGCCGCAGTCGAACAGGAACCGCGGATGAACTATTCAAAAACCTGAGTATATGAAAATCAATTGAATAATATTAACAACCCCATTAAAACCACGAATGGACACTAATAAACACCAATAAGCAGGATGTGCCCTTAAATAGATTTAGTATGGATTTTACACGGAGCCCGCGGAGAACACAGAGGGGATGAATTTTTTGTATCCTCTGCGTCCTCAGCGTCCTCTGTGTGCAATTTCCCTGACGCATTATTTTAGAAATGTTGAATAATTCGTGTCCATTAGTGTCCATTCGTGGTTGTCTCATGCGTGCGAAATACGTACTATCCCCGGATTAAACTCCGTATTTTTTTTATATGTCCGCTGTGAGTGCCGCAGCAGCCGCCGATTATATTTGCTCCGGCCTTAAGAAGTTCGGGAATAAAATCCGCGTATCCGTCCGGATCCATGGAATAACGGACCGTATCGCCGATTAACTCAGGGAAACCGGCATTTGCTTTTACCCATATGGGAAGCGCGGTGTGCTGTCTTAAAATCCTGCATATGCGTACACTGCTGTCCACTCCGAGGCCGCAGTTGGTGCCGATAATATCTGCTCCGGCTTTGGTGCATGAAAGAGCGGCCTCTTCCGGACTCACTCCGAGCATAGTACATTGCCTGGCAGGGCCTGAATCGTATGACATTGAGGCGACTACCGGAAGACCGGTGAGTGCCTTAACCGTTTTGACCGCGAGAACAAGTTCACTGAGATCGGTCATCGTTTCAAGCGCGATACCGTCGACACCGCCTTCAAGAAGTGCCTGAGCCTGAAGTATAATGCTTTTTTTTACGTCGTTTTCATCTGCTTCTTCCATAGAGATGATTTTTCCAAACGGGCCGATTGATCCGAACACAAGCACATTGTCTCCGGCCGCCCGGCGGGAAATTTGAGCACCTGCTTTGTTAATTTCAGTAATTTTATCAATCAGTCCGTACCGGTGCAGAATATTGGTATTCGCGCCGAAAGTATTTGTCAGAATAATATCACTGCCTGCATCGGCGTATCTTTTACCAATTTCCAGAACTTTATCGGCGTGGGTAATATTCCATTCCTCCGGACATCCTCCGGGATTGAGTCCCATACGCATAAACTCGGTACCCCATGCGCCGTCAGCAAGTAAATGGGAATCCGCAGTAATTTTTTTTTTCATTTTATCTCCTTTGACGGTTGTAGTTTTGAAGCCTCGAACTGGTACGCATTATGATCACGAAGCAGAAAACAATTCGCCCATCCCGAGGTTCCGTTAAGCGCATTATTTTTTATTACCGGCGGCCGGTCAAGAAGCGGCGAATCTTTGAAATGTTTTGTTCTGGAATATGCTTTTACCCAGATACAATACTTACCCGTTGCGGCAACTTCGCACTTATCGTCAAGGCTGCCTCCGCAGGGACCATTACGCTGGTTTTTTGCGCATTGCGATTGAGGGCACAGATACGTAACATCGGGAAGTGAACAATCGCCGCATTCACGGCACTCAAAAAGAGCGGCTTTTGACATGCGTTCAAGAAAGTATTCTGCACTGTATAATTTTTTAATCTTTGTTTCAAGAAGATGAAATATTTTACGGCATACCCCGAAAAAAGGCGCACGATAAGCAAAAACAGCGGCGTGCAGAAGGCGGCTGAACCGGTACAGCAGTGTGGTATGTTCTGCATACCTTTCGCTGCGCTGCGGACTTTCAGCATTTTCCGGAAGCCCGATTTCGGACCTTGGATAAAAATAAAATTCTCCGCTTCTCGGAAATACAAGCTCATTCACAAAATCGCGCCAATCCGTATTCCGGTATTCCTCTGCGCGGGTTAAAATGGCATCAAAATCTTCGTGCTTTTCAATGCCGCCGATGTAAATACCGCGGCAGCCCATCGCACGGAATGCAGCAGCCTGTTTTGCAGCAAGACTGATAAAAAAACTTTTTCCTTTATCGGCGCTTTCAGATGCTTTTTGTATAGCTTCAAACAATTTGTCAGATACCACACATCCGGGAATAAGTCCTTTGTTAAAAATACGCGCGACACCCGCGGTGAGCCGGTAAATATTTCCGATAAGCGGTACATTCAGATTATTTTTCTTCATGTACTGCAGTAGTTCAAAACTTTTTCTGATATCGTAGCCGAGCTGGGGAATCACAAAATGCGCGCCGGCTTTTATTTTGATCATGAGTTTCTGATATTGCATCATCTGCTCTGCTTCGGAACGCTTAAACGGAGAGACGCAGCAGCCGAGAAAAAATGAAGTTTTATCAAGATTAAGGTAGGTATTCGGTTTACGGCCGCGGATGCGCATACCATTATTCATATCAGTAAGAAGCTGCAGAAGTCCCGGAGAATCAACATCAAAAACCGGCTGGGCTATTCCGTTAAAGCCGTCAATGGGGTAATCTCCGGAAAGCACGAGCAGGTTTTGAAGCCCGATTGATGCGTATGTCCAGGCCTGACTTTCAAGCGCGTTGCGGTTACGGTCTTTACAGGTGATGTGAATTATCGGCTGTTTCCCGCCCGCGAGAATGCGGCTTCCGAGATAATCAGGGCTGAGCATGGGATTTCCACCGGCATTATCAGTCACAGATATCCAGTCTACTCTTTTATCAGCAATAAGACTGTCGGCAAAATCAGTAATTTTGCGGCTGTTTTCCTGCTGAATAATGCCGCGCGTGGTCACGAGCTCGGCTCCTGTGAGGAATTTACTGTTATCGTTAAACATTTCACGTAGTGCGGACATGATTAAATCTCCTTTTCTATTTATCTTTTTAACTCTACTTTGGTAAAAAGGTTACATGCGATAGCAAAAATTTTCTGCGGCACGAATGCCACGCCTGAAAAGATTGTAATGAATTTTTATTGCCCCTTCGGGACACATTTCCTGACAGCAGAAACAGCGGATACACAGTGAATAATTATAACACGGAATTTGTTTTTTTATTTTTTTTTCATCAGCAAAATATATTGCTTTCCCGCTCAAAGGGCACGCCTCAATGCACCTGCCGCAGGAGATACATTTCTTTTTTATAATAACCGGACGGGGAGTCAGGTTTTTACGGAAAAATTTCATAATATTCCCGCTTTGCTTTTTTATCAGCGGAGAACGATCCGCATCGAAACTTTTTCTGATAAAGGGAGTAATATCATCTCCGAGATACTGTATTTTTTCAGGCCGGAAGTTTCCAAGGCCCGCGCTTTCTCCATGTGCGAGCATGGGAACTAACGATACATCCACCGACATCAGCCGGCATACCGTTGAGTCAAGCGCGACCGGATCGGCACTGACGAGAATAAGCCCGAGAGGACGGTTTATTCCGCTACGGGGACCGTTGCCTTCCATGGCATACACCGCATCGAGAATATATAAGCGCGGATTAACCGCCGAACACACGTCGACCAGCATCCGTGAAAAATCAGATATATCCGGCAGTTTCAGATGATACTCTGCCTTCGCGAGACCGGGAACACAGCCGAACTGGTTTTTTATTGCGCAGGTAATCCGCGTCATTCCATGTGTCTTCATGCGGGGAAGCGAGATTACGCCGTCGGCTTCAACAGCCCCCTTTGCAAGAAATAATTTTTTATTCTGAACGGCATGGGTATGATGTACCTCCACCGCCGTTTTAAAATCCGCTTCTGAAATATTCAGCCCGCGGGCCGCATCAAGAATTCCGCATTTGCGCGCGACGGTTTCTGCGCTGCCGAAACCGGGTGAATCACCCCAGGTAATAACCGCTCCTGCCTGAAGGAAAATTTCTGCCGCAGCGCGGAATATTGACGGGTGGGTGGTGACGCCTTCTTCGACCTTTGCAGGAAGAAGCAGATTTGGTTTTAATACAATCCGCTCACCGGCTTTGACAAATTGTGAAGGTCCGCCGAGTAGAAGGATTGCCCGTTCGAGCGCGTTTTTTACAGTGCAAGGATCGTAATCAGCGCATTTTACCGCAGCGACAAAAGATATTGCCGCAGCGCGGCTGCTTTCATCAGCTTCAGAGGAATGTGCCTCATTATTCGGGGAGTTTTTCTTCACTGTAATTTTCTACATTTTGAGTAAGCTGATTTTTCGGGCCCAGAAGAATGAGAAAATATTTTAACAGCTGTCGGTCAAACAAATTCCGCATTTCTTCGAAGAGAACTCTGCATGCTGAAAAAGAATCTATTGAAGAATGATAGCTCCTGTCCATAATGAGCGCGTTATAGACATCGCATATACTGCATAACCGCGCGGCAACAGGAATATTTTCACCCTGAAGTTTGAAGGGATAGCCGGATCCATCCATCCGTTCGTGGTGGTATTTTATAATGTCAAGATTTACATCTGAAAGCGAAACGTTGCGCTGTTTAATCATGTTATTGAGCAAATCAAAGCCGAGAATAGGATGTTTTTGAATTGTATCGCGCTCGTGCGTAGTAAGCGCACCGGTTTTAAGACGAATCTCAGGCGGGATGTAGATCATACCCACATCATGAAAAAACAGTCCTAATGCCATTGCGGAAACTTCCTGCTCGCTGAGCTGGAGAAATTTTTCTTTAAGCAGAAAATGAATAAAAGTGATGCCGGTTAAAAATACATTAAGGGAATGGCGGAACTGATATTTGTCCTTATCCGTCATGCGCTGCAGACGGTCAATAACCACAAAATCTCCGGAAGAAAAATGAATTACCTTTTTAATGAAAAAATGTGTGCCTTTAATTAATTCAGGATCATCGGGATTGTTAAGTATATTGGCTACAAGCACATCACCGTAATTATAGAGCGACTTAACCTTTTCTTCTGTTGATGACAAATCGCTTGAAATCGTATCTTCGAAATCTGTCCGGCATTTATCGAAGTTTTCGAAAGAAATATTGAGGTAAGCCTTCATATCGTTCTTTGAAATAAAAACCGGCCCTTTATATTTTTTCAGAATGTCTATTGGATTATTTTTACCTGCAAGAAGCACATAATTTTTCTGAGTTTCGTTGTAGGTAAAAATTTCAAACGGAAGGAGCTTGAAATGTGTGCATAGCTGCACCGGATCGATTAATTTGTAATTGGTGAGCAGTTCGGAAAAAATCATGAAGAAACCCCCAGACTGTATTTGCATGCGCGGAGAGTATTCTTCATCAGCATCGCGATAGTCATCGGACCGACGCCGCCGGGAACCGGTGTAATTGAACCGGCAATATCTGATGCTTTTTCAAAATCAACATCGCCTCGCAGGATAGCGATTGCTTTGCCGGTTTTTGCGCTGATCTTTTCACCTACCCGGTTAACGCCTACATCAATCACGCATGAACCGGGTTTAATCCACTGCGGCTGTATCAGGCCCGGGACGCCCGCTGCGGCGATAAGAATATCCGCGCGGCGGCAATGTGCATCAAGATTTTTTGTGCCGGTGTGCACCACAGTAACAGTGCCGTTGGCTCCGGCGCCTTTCTGCATGAGCATGACGGCAATTGGTTTTCCGACAATGTTGGAACGGCCGACTACCACGATTTCACTCCCGTCAATTTGTATTTTGCTCCGTACTAAAAGCTCCTGAATTCCTGCAGGGGTACAGGGCGGGTACTTTACTTCAGAACCACCGATCATCAGCCGGCCGGCATTCACGGGATGGAAGCCGTCCACATCCTTATCGGGATTAACCGCGTACAATACTTTTTTTTCATCGATGTGTTTCGGCAGCGGCAACTGAATGAGAATCCCGTGAATATTTTCGTCATTATTATATGACTCAATACAATCGAGCAGATCTTTTTCAGATATTGTTTCACTGCAGGTATCCTGTATTTCTTTATAACCGAGCGACTTCGCGGTTTGTATTTTTAAGCTGACATAACTTTGCGAAGCCGGGTTTGACCCGACAAGGATAGTAACCAGGCCGGGGACTTTTCCGTATTTATTTTTAAGCGATTCGGTTTCACCGCGTATTTCGGTGAGAATTGCTTCGCGGAGATCGGTTCCGCTGATGATTTTTGCAGTCATAGTGGTGCCTTGTTTGAAATGTAAGCAGCATAGGGTAAGAGATTCTGCTTTGGTAGTATTATACTATGAGTGAGTACCGGGTGCTGAAGATGCCGAATGAATAAATGAACAATTCTTTTGATATCAATCATGCATCACACAGAGCGCACAATGTACACGGAGAACTATCGATTTTGACTCTGTGTGCTTAGTGAACTCTGTGCGAAAAATGTAATTATTCAGATAAAAAAAAATACGGGTGTACACCCATTAATTACCAGCACACAATACGTATCGAAAAGGCTGAAGTTTTGTTAAAATCATCAAATTTGTCTGCAGGAGAAATCGCATCCTCGCTCGGGTATGGTGATGTGTATCATTTTTCAAAAACGTTTAAAAAAAAGTCCGGAAGAACGCCATCAATGACAAGAGCTTCGTTAATTCCGGAAAATTCTGAATAGACGCTATGCACTCATTCCATACTGCCTACTCGTCAGAATTATTAAAAAGCCCCGTCATCTTTAATCAGACCGTTCTTTAGCGAGCAGTTCGGTTGTAGTAATATTGGTTTTTAGTTTTATTTTTTCAATTGATCTTTTCCATCCCGCAGAATTATGATGGAAAGGATTTATCTGTGCTACAGGTTTTCCCTTCCGGATAATAATATAAGTCTGACCATTTTCGATCTCATTAAAGTATTCTTTTGAGTGATTTCTAAAATCTGTAAATTGCAAATATTCCATATCTATAATCGTGTGTCATTTTAATGTCATAATTATAATATTAGTTAGTGCATTTGTCAAAAAAAAAGCCGCTTTTCCGCTTTTCTGTAAGAAAATTCCGATTTTCTTTATTGACTATTTACTCTTTTTCGTCTATAATTAAGATAACATGAAACAGTCCCACATTTTCGCGAAAACCCTGCTCGCGGTAAACTCTGTAATACTCTGCCTGACTGCCGTCGAACCATGGTACGAGTCAAATCATTACTCTCACCGGCTAACCATTTCAAACATATCTCCTAATTTCGGCACCGCGCTTACCGATTATCCGCTGCTTGTCCAGATAGACAGTCCCGGCCATCATCTTTTCAGTACAGCAAAAATTGACGGTCTTGATATTGTCTTTACCGGCAGCGACAAAACCACAAAACTCGATCACGAAATCGAGTACTACACAAACGCCGGCAGGCTTACCGCCTGGGTAAAAGTTCCTTCTCTCAGTTCTTCTTCATCAAATCTTCTGTACTGTTACTACGGTTACCCCGGCGCGGGGAACCAGCAAAACCGCACCGCGGTGTGGGATGCGAACCATAAAATCGTAATGCATTTCGCGTCAAACTGGGGAAGCCCTGCGACCAACACTTTCGACTCAACGGCAAATAACAACTACGGCTGGCTCATCACCACTCCAACTGCGCTCACCAACTTTGATTCACCTGCAGGCCGCGGCTACCGGCTTGCAACGAACACATCCAATCCGTATTACCGGATCGAAGATAACGCAGGGCTCCGTATTACCAATATTATCTCCATGGAGTTCGTTATTAATTTGCACAGCCTTCACACTGCATACGCATATCATATAAAAAAATACACCAGCACCGATGCAGAGTGGGCAGTCTATTTTTTCGGATCCGGTCCTCCTCTCCATACAATGCGGTTTTACTCTGTCGTTGCTTCGGCTTGGCCGACCAAAGCAGTTGATTTTGTCTACTCCAACCGACTTAACGAATGGCTGCACTTCGCGTGGACATATAACCTTACCAATGGCGGGCAGCTATATGTAAACGGCCAAACATATGGAGCCCGCACCGGAACTAACTATCTTGGAACTTGTACTTCATTTGCGCATCTGCTCCAGGGCGGAATGTTTCATTCAAAAGATGAATTCAGGTTCTCCAGTACTGAGCGGTCGGCGAGCTGGATAAATGCGAATTACCACTACATGGCAAGTAACTGCGCATATATTGTTCCCGGCTCTTATTATTCATCAAACGCAAACGTATATCTTACCCCATCAAATACCTCGCGAGCAATCAGTCTCGATAATAATTTCACTCTTTCATCGCTTTCACCGAATGGGACGCATACCAATACAAAGGTCATTTTCGGCGATGGTGTTTCTTCAAATCTAAATGGCACCAATATTCTCAACCCTCTTGTAAAAAAATTTTTTACCGCCGGGGTAATGACAAACTGGATGATTGGCGCGTTTGATAATGGCGCAGTGGTGAGCAATTCTTCTGTTGTACAAATTGGCGAATATGAGCTTCCGAAACTAGACATGTACTTTGTTCCGAAAGATCCCTACGTAGGTCAGCGTGTGGTATTTATCGCGAACAGCTCAGCAAGGTACGGCACCGTCACCAATTGGCGTATTGATTTCGGCACTGGTTCAAAGTACATCTGGCGGCAGTACATGACTAACCACCCCGTATCATACAGTTATCCCTACAGCGGTGAATTTATTGTCCGCTTCAGCGTGGTCGATGAATTCGGTTTTTCAAACAATTTTATCCTTACCAATACGGTGACCGATTTCGGTGCGCGCGATGTAAAAAAAATGCCCCAGCGGGTGTTCAAATACGGACGTGATTTTCCATTATATTTCAAGTACCGCCTCACCGGAGAGGCGCGCAAAGTTCAGCTCCGCGTCATCCATATGAATGGCATGATACTGCGCAATCTCGGTTTTAAAGAAGGCTATGAAGGCGAAGATCTGCTTTTTACATGGGACGGCAAGACCCAGTGGAACACCTACCTGACGCACCCGCCGTGTTTTCTGCGCTACGATGTATATTCTGAAGACGGGTTTATCGAGACTGTAATTGAAGTTATGATTGTGTATAACTGAACACCGCTAATAATAATTAGCGTTCATTCGCGTCCATTCGCGGTTTCTTCTGTTTTTTTTAACCGCTAATAAACGCTAATGAACGCTAATTTTTTGAGTATTTGCATACCTTTTCCATTCTAACTTTGGACTGCCAAAATTT
>Ga0180007_10001287_pt1 | contig 35304 bp, 40 predicted proteins | sample MM_PC_MetaG_FD_121122 | JGI IMG/M metagenome (GOLD analysis project Ga0180007, IMG submission 121122) | Groundwater microbial communities from the Aspo Hard Rock Laboratory (HRL) deep subsurface site, Sweden - MM_PC_MetaG | ecosystem: Environmental > Aquatic > Deep subsurface > Groundwater... | reverse complement strand
CCGGGTGTCAGGGGTGTTATGTTCTTGAACAAGTGCTCTTTCGGGAAAGTGCATGATAAAGCCCACCAACCCGATAATACCAACGTCAAAACTTCCCACAAAGGAAACCACGACGATGCCAATTCCGCTGATACCATTTTTGGTCCTAAGGGTAAAACAGTGCCCGGGTATTATAGTCCCCTTGTAAACAGTGAACATTGTGTTAAAAGGCAAGAAGCGGTCCTGCCAATGTATTGGATCGATATGGAATTGGTTTAATATTTAAGGAGAATAAAATTTGAAATATAACCATCTAAATTATTTTACCGGCGGTTCCGCCAGTTTTATTTACTGTGAAAAACAGTCGGCCGTGATTTCTTACAACCAAGAGTTTGCTGAAGACCACTGCTCACAATGTGAAATGTTCAATGGTTCTCTCCAAGGGGAAGGCATTGAATGTCTTTACGAAGATCCGGAAGGTGTTGGTCTTCATCCTCCGATTATCCGTGTTGAGGCCCCGGAAATTTTTGAAGCTGTCCGTCACAAGGCAAAATTCGGGAAAAAAGATCCGAAACTGATCATTAACCTCCCGGGGAAAAAACAATAAATGTCCCATGTAAAAACATACTCTCGGACAGATAAAAAAACGGGTAAAGTGACAGTCGTTAAAAGCCATGATGATAAACGTACAAAGTCCGGGAAGAAAAGGTCCTCCTGGGCTAAACACTTTATTAATGCCCCAGATCCGGGCATGATCAAAATGCGTGAGGCTATTACCGACCTTTTACACACAGAGAAAGGCCGGGAAGAACTCACAGAGAAGATTAAGACCGGCGGGTTTGCCAAGACCATTCCCGAAGTCCTTAACCTTTATGGTGTCGAGCAGGGGGAACACCACCCCTTACCAGATGCCTTTGATCATACCATGGAATTATTTAAACACCTCCCCGCCGATGCCAGTGATAATATCCTATGGGCAACCCTCCTCCATGATATCGGCAAGGTTGAAACCCAGACATTTCACAAGACCCGTGGAGTGATCTTTGACGGTCATGAGCATGCGGGGTACAAAATGGTGGAAAAAGTCCTTACCCGCCTGGGCTTTAACAAAACCGATTCTGCGGAAATTTCCTATTTAGTTCTTCATCATGGTAATCTCCGGACACAGATTCTCAGGGCGGAAACTTCCGCAGCCCACAAGTTTGTCAAACATCCCAATTTTGGTTCCCTCCTCACCCTGCACAAGGCCGATGTTTATGCTTCGGGACGTGATCCCCATGAAGTCGTTGAGCGCCATGATTTGCTATTAAAAACAGAAGATTTTAGAAAAGATCTTTATGACAGGGTTTCCAAAGAACTTGGTGCCAAAAAGAAGGCCGTCGAATTGAACGATGATGGCTCGGTAAGTTTATATCTCGACAATGATAAAGAGTTGACCAACGACCAGGGTAATGTGGATTTAAAAGTTCAACAGGCAGCCGATGCCATTTTAAAGAAACATTCCATGAAAAACTGGGAAGCTGGTCTTGATTATGATGAACAAAGTGGTTGGGTTGGAGTACACTTCGAGCCCAAGACACCCAAGTAAAAAGAGTTTGCGTTGAAACTGGAATTGTTATAAAAGTAAATAAATATATACGTTGTTTTTCGTGAGGTAATTCATGAATATTATTGAACTAAAAAAATCAAACATTTTTACCCTGAATGAAATTTTTGGAGCTTCGCACAGTGAAAGTGAAGCCCTTGAAAAAGCTCTTTTTAAACATGCCTATTATTCCAGACTTATCCCAACTGTTATTCTTGGGAAAGATGGGGTAAAACGAATCCATTGGGTCAACCCGAATAAAGATGCAAAAAAAACCACAAAGACCAAACTCAACCTGGTTGGCCATTTCCTTGGTGGAGATCGGGCAGACCATCACAAACAGATCGAGTCCGATAACGATATCGACCTGAACCTATTACACCACTTTTCCCACGGTGATAAAGTCCGGATTACTAAGGGCCCCAAAAAAGGGGAGATAGGGATTTTTGTTGGCAGTCATACCACGAAAGGGAACGCTTCACCCCGTACCTCCGTTAAGTTTGAAGATAAAAACGGAGCTTGGAAAGGCAGTGACCCCATCGGGGTTGGGAATCTTGAACTGGTTCATCGGAAAACTGATGACACACTAAAGGCGATTGCCCCAAAGACGGTCATGGTTAAAAACCGGAAAGGCAAAGACATGATCGTCAGCAAGGATTGGGCTTTAAAACAAAGCGGTATCCCGGCCAAGGAAACCTATAAGGCCCGTCATGAACGGCTCAATAAAGAGATCGCAAAGGGCGTTATGTTCCAGCGTGTTTCTGATGAGGTTAAGGTGTTTATCAGTAATGTAACCGACACCAGCTACCATATCAAAATTATGAACGCCGCCGCCGGGACGAAACAACAGGGGTTTGTCCCAAAAGAACGTTTTCAGAAAATGGTTGAAAACGGTGCTTATATCCGGGCCGGGTTGTCCGAAACCCCCAAAGATACTAAGGACAAAAAACTGAGCCGGCAACTGGAAACCGGTGAATTGCATGTCAACGGTAAGATGTCATATGATAACCATGGCAATGCGGTTTTAGATCCAGATGTTAAACAGGCTATCATTTTTGAGAACTGGGCGTATATCGAACGGGTCGTTAACACAGAGGTACAAAAGTATCCCACCGTTGATCCTTCAGAAATATCCGGGGTCGATCTCATAGATAAAATCGCCAATGCGGTGGAAACCTTTGAACCCTTTTTAGCCCCCACATTACAGGCCCGCCTGCACCAATATGTCAAAGATGCCACGGCTAAAAAAGCCCAACAACTTCACCAGATAAATATCCTTCGTGACCGGAAAGACATGATGACGGATACTTCTGCCACAATTTCCGGTTCCACCATTGAGGAAGATCCCCAAGGAACAACTGATGATATCGGTGGTGGTGCTTTCGTTAACATGCTTGACGTTCTTATCTTTCATGAGATCCTGGCGGATGAAGCCGATATGATGTCATGGTACGCCGATAATGACGAATATGCCGATGTACTCATGCGTATGACCGGCCTTGGTGTCGGAGAGGCTTCAATCACAAAGGGAGAGGCCGCCACCGAACTACATGGGAAATTGATGAATAGTTTTGGCCAACCGTTTGCCAAAAAAACTATTGAACTCCAGCTTGCCAAAGATACCCTCAAGATGTTGAAAGCTTACAAAGATGAGGCCGATCAAGATCCTGAATTTGCCCATACACTGAAACAAGCGATCCAATACCGCAGTAAGATGAAGAGAAAAAGAGAAATCACTGGTGTTGATGCCAAGGATTACCCCACCATTAAAGCCGTCCAAGAAAAGTACGACGGTGGTAGGAGCGCCCGGGCCTCAATTGCCCAGAAACTTATTAAACACGGCTCTAATGTTGCATATGTTCCAAAAATGGTGTCCATGGTCGAAGATATTGTGGATGGGAAACTTTTCCCAGGAGATTACAACAAAAGAATTCCAACTGAATTCCATGCTGAAATCCTTGATGCCACATTGAAAGATATGATCCCGACCACCTCCAAAAAAGTACCGGATCGGTTCGAAGTTAAAGATTGGTACCGCTACAACCCGAATGATAAAACGCTGTCCACTGCATGGCTGACCTCAAAACTCACCCCACCGACTAAAAAATAGATTGGAGAAAAATATGGATCACAAACCGAGTGAACTTGAAGATTATCAGGGCAAAGAATTTGAGGATAAGGCTTACAAATATCTGAGAACCAAATGGGAACATGACCCCGAAGATCTAAGCGAGATTGAAGGTGGGCTTCTTCTCCTTTTTAACACCTGCCGGTATTTGACCCTCAAAGAACGAGGGAGAAAGTACATTGAAGAAATTCGGAAAGGGTATGAGAAGGGCAAAGCACTTCTAACCAATTACAAGGCAGATACATACCAAGGAGAAGATGTCACAGCAGATTTCCGAAAAATTCTCCCGGTTGATGCTGACCAAATTGCTAAAAAATTGGGGGATCTCGATCTTGTGGTTGACATCTGTCAACTGGAACATGAATTGGTTGAGGCTGTCCTTGAACGGGAACCACTTCTCCCAACCCGCACCATGTTTACCCCTGAAGAACATGCCATGATCGAGGAAGAACGGCAAAACTTAATTGCTGCCGGTTACCCCGAGGAACACCTTGAAGCCATGGCCACAAAACGTGGTACTTTCAAGGCTTTCTTCAGGGACAAGTCTCCCCTTCCTCCGATAGATTTGGATGATAGAGTGTAATGACTTCAGTCAATTTTGAACATAACTTATCGGACTATGAATTGGAGGAAACCCTTGAAAAGGCCCTCCATTCAGTCCGTCTTGGAATCCAACGGCCAAAACGTAAATTCAGGTCACCAGCTTTGGAGGCCATGGCCGTTGGTTCTACTATGGCTTTTTCTTCCCAGATGAATTCCATGGTGGCAGGAATTGAGGAGGTTATTAGTGGGTAAAGGTGAACTCAAAAAACTTTTGGAAGAGGTAAAGGTAAATATCCGTCGGTTAGATGAGTGCCCCGGCCCCCATGAATTCAAAGAGGATGAAAAACGGTTCATGAAGAGAAGTTTTCTTTGTACCAAATGCCAAGGCCGTATAGATTTTCTCCAAAACCATTGGTACCAAAAAGGTCTTGGGCATGGGAGGATGGATGTTAACAAAGACTGAAATTGAAGAGATCATCCAAATCATCCAGGAACGGGTTGGCATCTCCACTTACCTGACAACCGGCATTGCGCTCCCCGGCCTGGATATCGATAAACTCCGAAGTAAAGGGATGTTCAAAGGGGATACCGGATCTGTCATAGAGGACGCTTATCTTTACGGCATCCTATCCACTTTAGATCCCTCCATGGCAATTGCCTCCTATCCGGTGATTAAGGCTGCTATATTGGCCATGCCTTTATCCGAAATTGAGAAACAAGCTGCCGAATGGCTCAGTACCAATGCCGCCATGTATTGTAAAGGTTTGGGCAACACCATCGAGGCAACCACATTGAGAATTGTCCATGATTCTACCCGGGAAATGGCCATGCTCGGGAAAATACGGGAAACCCTTTCAGAAGGAGTTAAAGCCCGTAAAACTCATTCTCAGATGGTAACCCTACTACGAGTATCCACAAAGGACGTTCAACGTGATTGGCACCGCATTGTGAACACCGAAATTCATAATGCCCGCACTCAAGGGACAGCTCAGGGCCTTCGGAAACAATTTGGTGATGATGTCACCGTTATTATCAGATCGCATTCTGATTGTTGTGACCTGTGCAGGGCAGCATATTCCAAAGGAGGAACACCGAAGGTTTTTTCTTTGAAAGAACTTTCTTCTCGGAACAATGTTGGCCGGAAGGCAGCCGAATTGAAAAAGGAACCCGGCCTTCCCCCTTTACACCCCCACTGCTTTTGTGAAGTCATGCGGTTTGACCCAAAAATTCAAACCTTCGATTCCAAAGACAGAATCACTTTCAAGAAAAGACCTGCAACGAATTAAGGAGGTATATGGTTCAAAGAACTCTAAAATGCCCAAACTGTCAAAATGAAATCATTCGAGATTATGATGGTAAACAAAAATTGCGAACAAATATCCTTGTATTTGAAAATAGTAAATGTTTAGCTAAGTGTTTAAAATGTAGGTCTAATATAGAAGTTCCTGTCACTTTGAACTTATCACCTCAGTCTGAACATGTAAAAAAAAGGTTGCGACATGTGATTTTTGATGTTGACAGGCATTAACTTTTTCTCTTATAATCAAAGTAATTAGTTACTTAGTTTTTTTAAATTAGGGAGGTTCGTATGTAACGAGCCGTCAAGCTCCATTTTTAAAGGGGGTTTTCAAATTGGCCATTGCTCCAATTTGTTGACCCCCTTTTTTTTATCCCAAATTGTGTGAGGTGTTTATGTCTGACAGTGCCCTTGGTTTGAAAGAAGATGGAAGTTTTAGATTCCACATTCCATTTGATCTGAAAAAATCCCGTGACGGTAGAATTGAGATAGAAGGTATTGCCTCAATCCAATCCCCTGATATTTCCGGGGAGACTGTTATCCAAAAAGGGATGGATCTTTCGTATTTCCTCAAACGTGGTTTTTTTAATGACAACCATGCCAAAGATTCCGGCGGTAAAGTCGGAGTTCCTACATACGCAGAACACACAGCTAAGGGGTTACACGTTAAGGGTTATCTTTTGGATACACAAAGAGCCCAAGACATTGTTGAACTTGCCGCCGCCTTGCAAAAATCCGGCGGTGATCGGCAATTGGGTTTTTCAGTTGAAGGGAGAGTCAACGAACGGGCAGGTAAAATTATCAACAAATCTTGGATTAAAGATATTGCCATTACCGCTGAGCCAGTACACCCCGATACTTACATGAATATTTGTAAGTCCCTTTCGGCAAGAATCGAAAAAGATGGGTTTGCTGATGAACCAAATACCACAACCCAAGAAGCTTTGGTGAAGCTCGAAGACTCCCTCACAAAATCAGTTACCGATGCCTTAAAAGAACTCAAAAAAACTCTCCCAATAAACGGGGAAGAAACTGAGAAGTCTTTAGAGGCTGGTCACCAATCCCCACCTGCATCTGGCGGTTCTGCTTTGAGAAAAGAATCGTTGGAAAGAGATTTAAAAAATCAAGACATTCCACAAGGAGAGGAGGAAGATGATGAAGAAATTGATTCTGGCATAGTCCCTGAAGATGTCAAAAAAAGACTAAACAAATCCCAAGCAATAGAGATTGTCAAAGAAAGAGGTTACAGCGATGCCGCCGCTAAAAAAATGGTTGATCTACTCTTTGATAAAACTGTTATCGATTTTTTAAATTAATTTAATATTTGGAGGTAATCACGCAATGAAAAATAAGAAAGGTGAGACAGTCGAGGAAAAGGATTTTATGAAATCCCTTGACGCTTTGGAAAACCTGGCAAAGGGAATCATGGACACCGGAGAAGAAGATCTTTCCAAATCCATCGATGAGGATGACCTTTCCAAATCCGTCGATGGAGATGAGGATGGAGCGACCGACACCGACGAAGTTATTGAAAAGGGTTTTCCCACGGACGATGAAGATGATGACGATGACGATGTTGAAAAATCCTTTGCTGATTCCGCTATCGAGGGTTCTGAAACCATTGAGAAGGCAATTGAAGTCAGTGACTTCCTTGGTGATCTTGTGGATCAGGTGGGCTTTGCCCTTGATTCCATTAAAAAATCCATTGAAACCCGCATGGACAGCATGGAAAAATCTCTGTCCGGTGTCATGGCTTTCAACGGCGAACTGGCCAAGTCCCTGAAAACCAGTTTTACAGAAATGGATAGGGGGATCACCCAAAACATGGGTGAAATGGACAAACTCGCCAAATCCTTCGATACCCTTGCTGATGCCCCTCAAGGCCGGAAGAGTTTAACCACCTTTTCCAAATCGTTTGGCGAAAGTGAAACCAGCGCTCCCACCACCAAAAAGGATGTCCTGAAAATGATGGATCAGGCCCTTGAGAAAAGCATTGACGGTATCACTGCCATGGATATTGTCCGGTATGATTCCACTGGGGAACTCTCCCCAAAAGCCGCAAAAGCACTTGGTATGACCCAGTAGTTTTTTTAACCTTGCTTTACAGTAAATAATTACTTGCTTTTATTTTTTATCCATATGGAGGAAACAAAATGAACGATATTATCACCCTTGCACAGTACGAAGACGTGCATTCCCTTGGCATTTCAAACATGCGAGAAGTTGAGTCCCTTAATAAAGCCCTTGAAGCTGGCCATGAAATTTCCCCCAGTTCCGGCGGTGGGGCGTTAAGGGTTGAATCCCTTGAGGCTTCTTTGAAAGTCCTCACCCACCAGGCCAAACATTGCGCCTTTTGGGGAAAAGTTCCCAAAACACCCGCTTACTCCACCGTTGAAGAGTACAACCAGCTCTCGGGTGTTGGTGGCGAATCCGGGGCGTTTCTCCCTGAAGGCACACTTCCCGAAACGGAAGACAGTTCTTACAATCGTGCCGTGGAGCTTGTTAAGTTCATGGGTACAACCAGATCCGTTTCCCATCCCATGACATTGGTTAAATCCAGTATTGGTGATGTTATTGCCCAGGAAAATGCAAATGGTATCCTTTGGATTCTAAAAAACCTGGAGCAGGGCCTTTTCAACGGTGATGCCGATATGTGTTATGGCGGTTCTGCCACCGATTCCACCCATCGTGAAGGTGTTGAGTTCAACGGCCTTGGCAAACAGATCGATGCTGGCAACGTTATCGATATCAAAGGTGCAACCCTTTCTGAGGCCAATTTTGACTTTGCGGCCCAACAGATCGCCAGCAACTATGGTAATCCCACCGATGTTTTCTATTCCTTCGGCGCCCATGAAGCTTTCTCCAAATCTGTCATTCCAGCAGAACGTATCAACATGCCCACATCTGCACAGGGTATCGATGTCGGCACAAACGTTCGTGGTGTGAACACTCCCTTTGGTCGGCTTCAGTTGAACCCCGATGTTTTTCTTAATGCCAATAAAATTGCCCCAAGTTCTTCCACTGCCCCCAAAGCCCCTGAAGCTCCCGCTTCCCTGGCCGCCGCCGTAATGGACGGTGATGATGGCGTTTGGACAGGTCATGGTGGAATCGGTACTTACAGCTATGCTGTATCTGCCGTCAACCGTTATGGTGAATCTGTTGCCACTGCCATTACTGATGATCTGGTTGTTGCCACAGGTTCCCTCGGTACGACTTTGACCATCACCAATGCCGCAGCCATAACCAATGCCCCGGAATATTATAACCTGTATAAAACTGTTGCCGACGGTTCGATGAAATATTTTATCAAAAGAATCGCTGCCAATAGCCAGAATGCCTCCGGAACCACCACTTACCGTGAAACTGGTTATCTGGTTGCCAACACCTCAACTGCCTATATCGGCGAATTGTCTCCCCAGGTCGTTTCGGTTAAACAGCTCGCTCCCCTGATGAAAATGGATCTGGCCACTCTGGCCCCTTCCATCCGGTGGATGATCCTTTGTTACATGACATTCATCCTCTATGCCCCGAAAAAATGGGTAAAGTTGATCAACGTCGGTCAGTCTTAGGACTTGTTCAATAATCAGTTAGTCAGTTAGTTTTGAAAGCCGGCCCAGGAATAAACCATCCGGGCCGGCTTTTTTATAATCAGGGAAATCCTGAATCCATAAAAGATAAGGAGTTCGGCCATGGCTAAGATCAGAAACACCAAATATGCGGGAAAAAGACTCATTATAGGCTCAATTTCATGTGAGTTTGATAAAGATGGCGATTGTGAATGTACCCATGAGGTTGCAAAATCTATCAAGGGCATGAAAAATTTTCATGTTATTGAACTGGGCAGTCCAGAGACAGAAACAGAGACAAAGGTTCCTGTGGTGGAAGTCTCCGTGGAAGAAGTCCTTGGGGATGAACCCATCGGAGATGAACCCACTATGGATGAAACCCCCGTGGCCACAGTACGGAAGATTAGGAAACCGCGCAGGGCAAAAGAGTCTAAATAATTTTTCCATAGAGGTTATTTAATACATGGGAAGGCAAAAAAAATGCTTGGGAACTGTTGAGATCTCAAATTGTTTAGACAAACTTGATAAGATCGAAAAGAGTTTCCCAAGCCACCCAAAAACACTCGAAGTTTTATTTCAATCCGGAATCCTTACCGGTAGCCATGCCGTTATGTCGGCAGGTGATTTTAATCTCATAACATGGTCGCACTCTTCTGATGGTTCGTTCTCAGTAGGGGCTTTGGAAAGAGCACGGCATGAGGACAAACCTTTTCCGGAACATGAACATAAACAGCGCCTTTGGCTACTTTGTTCAAAGGGGTCGGCCATAGTTACCACGGGTAACAAAGAGAATATGGCTATGGAACAAGGCGATTACGCCGTCGTTGAACCAATGACTCCACATATCATTCAGGCCATCACCGAAGAATGTACCATTCTCATGGTAACCATTCCAGCAGACCCGGGGTTAAGACATGAGCGAACTGGAAAAGACTGAAGCATTAATGACCGAGATCACCCGTTTTTCTGAATGGCGTGGTGCGGTCAAAGAAACATTAAAACATTTGGCCTCCGCCATAGAACAAAAAGAGAAACACTTTGATTCGGTTTGGGAAGCTATCGACACTCTCCGAGAAAAACAGGGCGCCTGCCGAGAACGGTGCGACAAAGTTTCACATCACAAAGCAGAAAAAACCGATTTGATAGACTTTAAAACCGATATCAAAGAGGTTGGTAGTAAGGTTTCCAAAGCGGAAAAAGCACAAATCAGATTAAAGGTAACCATGGCGTTTTACGGGGTCATTGGTGGCGGTTTGTTTACTCTCCTTCTCTTCATTGGCCAACTGGTCTTAAAAATATTTAAGGGGTAACATGATATGAAATTACCAACAGTAAAATCACTTACCAGCGATTACCTTTTCGGTATTCCCCTGGTCGATGAAGATGGGAATGAATACCCGAAATCAAATATCGAAAGTTGGATTGCCCGGGCTGTGGGTTGGTGTGAAACCCAATTACAGATCAAAATTGCCCCGACCACTATTAAACTTGAAAGCCACGATTACCACATAGATGAGTATCAGTCTTTTTGTTATATCCAACTTTACCAGTATCCAGTTATCAGTGTTGAAAGTCTGATGGCTACTTATGCCGGTGTGGAAATCATGAGTTTTCCCCAAGACTGGATTCAAATTTACAAAGAGTCAGGCCAATTGCAACTTGTTCCCACAACTGGATCGCTTTCCCAGGTGCTTATGGGGCAGGGCAGTGGTATGTTGCTGCCTCTGATTACCGGTCGGTTGAGCAACATGCCCCATTTATTCAAAGTTTCTTATACGGCGGGGTTCGAAGATGGTTCCATTCCGGCCAATATCTTTGATCTTATTTCGATGAAGGCGTGCATGGGCATCTTGAATATCATGGGTGATATCCTCCTGGGGGCCGGTATTGCTTCTCAGAGCCTTTCAATTGATGGTTTGTCCGAAAGTATCACTACCACCCAGTCTGCCGAAAATTCGGCCTATTCTGCCCGTATAAGGCAGTATGAACGTGAGATCAAAGCACAGTTACCGGAATTAAAGGCATTTTACAAAGGCTTGCGTTTAGGGGTGGCATAGAATGGGTAAAAGAATTGATTTTTCGGAAAAAAGCTTTGATGATCTCATTGAACGGCACGGATATGAAATGGAACTCCAGCATGCGATCCGTTGCCCCTGTTTAGATTCTTCAACCGGCCAACCAGATCCGAATTGTTTATATTGCACCAATGGGTATCAGTATTATGGGGCAGAAACGATTCAAGCCATGTGCATGAATATCAGTGTGGAAAAACAGTTTTCCGAAACCGGTGGTTTTTTGCTCGGCTCTATGATGGTTACCGTCTTGGCTGAAACAAATTTGGGATATCATGACCGTCTTGTTAATCGGAACTCGGTAATGCAGTTCAGCCAGCTTATCGAGCGTGACGAAGACACCACAGTGGATAAAGCCCGGTTTGCAATTGTGGAAGTCTTCAGAGTGGTCGGGAAAAACGGTGTCATCTATCAACCTGATACCAATTACACCCTTACCGATGACGGGGAAATTAATTGGGTGGCCGATGGCCCTACCGCCGGGGATTACTATTCGATTGCTTATAAAATGCACCCTTCTTGGCTCTGTTTACAAGCGCCCCACTCAATGAGGGATACACAAATAAAATTTCAGCAACCGTCGGCGGTACATCATCGCCTTCCCCTACAGTGTTTGGCTCGAATGGAATATCTTGTCGAAGATTAATTATTATGTGTTTTTTTGAATATATGCTAAAGTAAATAATTACTTTAATAGAGGTGCAGCATGGGAATATACGATCAGCTTTTAGCAAAAAGTCTTGAAGGTGGAGATTCAAAGTCTTTGGGAACATTTGCATATTATGGGGAAGAATTTGAAAAATCCCATGTAAAGGCCCACTTCCGCCGGGATAAAACCGGCAAACTTTTGTTTATCAAGGATTATGATGATGCCCGCCACAAAAGCGAGGTTGAACATACCATAGAACAAGGTGAAAAGTTCAAAATCAACAATCCCAAATCAAAGCACCATGGGAAAGAATTCACAGTCAGGGCATATAACGAGCACAATGATAAGTCCGGAAAGAAAGAACATGTTTCGGGCCTCGTTGATGGTGTTCGTTCCGATCTGAAGCCGGAACATCTTGAGCACATTGATGGTACCCCGAAAAAAGATAAAAAATCTCATGAAATGAGCCAGGAAGAATTTATTTCTGACACGGAAAAGAGAACAGGGGTCAAAAGAGGTCAAGGTTCAAAACTCGGGTTGGATGTTCACGACACATCTTATTCCGATCAATGGAAAATTGCCCATAAAGAATCTGTCAAACTCGCCATAAAAAATGGCAAGATAAAATCCCACCCGGATTACCCGGAACTTTCCACCAAACCGTCTGTAAAAGATAATATGGACCTTGCTAAATTAGGTTCCAGCAACCGCCTTGATGCGATCAGGAAAAAGTATCCGGACTTAACCGCTTCAGAACAATTAAAACTGTCTCGACGAATCGGAGAGGCTGCCACGGGAACGGTTGGAAGTGGGGATCACAAAGGGAACCCTGTTATGCCACAAAAGGATGATACCCAACCCAAAACCGTTGCCAAACCAGAAAAATACTATACCGGTGATTGGGTTAGTTACGACACCGGCGGGTCAAAAATTGAAGTGGAACTTGGCAAACAACACGCTGATGGTTCCTATTGGGCAGAACCGATCAGGGGTGGTAATGGGCGGTACATCAAACCCGAATCAATTGTTACGCTCAACAAAAAAGGTATGTGGAGGGATAGAGCAGAACGGGCAAAAAAGGCCGAAGATGAAAAAACTGCCAAAGCAGATGCCAAGGCCGCTGCCGATGCAGCCACCCCAACCCCTGTAAAGAAAGAGGTCAAGGGCGAGTTCATGATCAAAAAAAATACTGGTTTTGAAAAAGTGACCGGAAAAACGATTAATATCGAAGGTTTTGATAAAATTGATTTTTTTATCCATAAAACAGATGGGGAATGGGTTATTTCAGAAAAAACAACCGGTCTTAAAGGTGCTACCGGGAAAACTCAGGCTGCGGCAAAAGCACAATTCTTGGAAAGGCTCAAACATTATTCTTCCCAAGAAGATTTTATGGATAAGATTAAAAGTTTTGACAAGGTTCCACCGGTAAAAGACCTACCCACTATCTCCGGTGGATTTGACCGTGGCCCTGACCCTGTAAAGAAACCTGCACCCAAAAAAGTTGAGCCGGATACACCTTCTGCCAACCCTACACACGAAGATATGGTGATGAAGGCCAACAAAACTTATCATGACTTTGATATGGGCAATAACAAAGGCCAACACGACAGGCTCCGGCAGTTTATTACGCAACACAAACTTGAAGGCATGACCAAGGCCGAGATGAGGGATGCTTTGACCCACGTTCATTCAAAAGCTGGTACCCATTTGCCTTACAATTACCAACATGAATTTACCCAACCACAGATCAAACAGATGCTCGACAATATTTATGGAGAGAAAGATACCAACACTCCACGGCAATTTGTTCCGAAAGTGACCATCAAAAGAACTGTAATTGGACATTCCCCGGGCAGACCCGGTAAAAACTTTGTGCTCCATGGCTCCAAAGATGAAGACATGGCAAATGGTTCCTGGGTGGAAAAACGTTTCCCGAGTGAAGATAAAGCCCGGGAATACGCCAAGAAAAATGCCTTCCACGTTAAAGGTGACCCAGTACCAGCAGACATACCAGTAAAGGCTGCCAGTGCAATTAAAAAAGCCCCGCCCACTAAAGACCCGGCCCCGGCCAAGAAGGATATTCCCCCTTCAACCGGCAAGAAACCGAAACAGAGTCACCTGGACAGGTTAAAACAGATCGGCACCGCTTTTAAAGATGGTGTTCATGTGAAGATCACGTCCCACAGTTCTGGTTCTGGTTATGCAGTTGAAACCACAGTAAACGGAGATCGGAGGTTGCACACTGAGGCCCCATTGAAAGATTTGGCTGCCGCCCAGGAGTTTGCCGCCAAACAATTGGATAATCCCCGGCCTACCAATATGGCCAAGACTGCCAATGATTCAGGATCTGGTGCAATCCCGAAATCCCCGGGAAAGGTGGGGGCGGATGCTCTTAAACAAGATCCAGCCGGTAAGGCCCCGTCTTTCGATAAGGCTCTGGACGGTTTTGTTTCAGGTATTCAGAACATGGCCAATGAATATCACGATAAACACCTTAAAAACGTTCCCCCGGGAAAATTTAGTTACACCACTGGGAAAAAGTATATCAAGGTGATCGATCATTCCATGGGCGGTAAAGGGCAAAAATCTGTCTGGGGTTTCATTAACAAAGAGAACGGTGACATCTTGAAGGCCGCCAATTGGAACACCCCTGCAAAACATGCCAGGGGTAATATTATGACCGATAAAAATTTTGGTCTTCACAAAGTTACACATCGTGGACCCGCTTACTTGAAATAATGCCAATTCAAATCGACATATCAGGCCATCTTCCCTCAGTAGGTTACAACCTTGAGATGATGAGGGAACGGATGGTCACCCTGGCTGAAATGGTCAGAGGTGAATGGATCAACCATGCCATGCAGACTCTCGGAAGTTCTTCTGCGGATTATATTGCCGGGATTCAGCCTGTTAAAGTTGATGGTGACTGGTGCCATATCCACCTTGTGGGTGAGCTACCGAACAACATCGAAAATGGTATGGCACCATATGATATGAAACCGGGGATGCTTGCCGGTCCCAATGCTAAAAGAACCAAAAAGGGAATCAAGTACAATGTGATCCCCTTCCGGCATGGTACCCCGGGATCAACCGGAAAAAGGGTGGGGAGTCCGATGCCGTCCACAGGCCTCACCCCGAAGGGCAATAAAAAGAGCATGATTTACAATGCAGCAAGGAAATTAAAGGTCAGCACTGAAAAGTCAACCGGCGGGACTGCCTGGGGAGGTCGTACAGGCGATTTCAACGGTTATGGTATGAGAACACAGTTGCCCATTAAGAAAGGCCGTCCTGGGGCTTATGCTTGGAAAACAAGCCCATACGCCAATATGTATAAAGTGGCCAAGACCTATGACAAGGCCACACAGCACCAGTACACCACTTTTCGGCGGGTTTCTGAGAACAGTGATTCAAACAGTTGGTGGCATCCAGGGATCAAACCCCGGAAACTGGTTCAGCATGTTCATTCTTACATCACCGATATTATTAAAAGGATTATATAAATGTCAATTTTATTACCTGAAAAAATCGTTATTGCAACCTTGGCCGCCGGACTGGAAACCGTCAAGGCAAACACCAGCTATTTTTCAAAAATTTTTGATGAAGAGGTCATGGGTTCTGACTTTGTCATGAAGGCCACAGATTACCTTTCGGGGAATAAAGTCCGGATCTCTCAAGGATATGGGATTGATGATACTCGGTTACCCGGTTGGTACGTTGTCCCGGCCAATGTTTCCCCATCGGAAGATTTTATTGGGGATTACATTGCTGAAGAAGACACAACCGATGAAGATTCCGATGGTGATGTTTATGAAGGTAACCTGAACGCCTATACACTCCGTGTGATCAGTGCCACACCCAACGGTGATGCCACAATGATCCTTGAGGCCGTCGCCCGGTATATCCTTTTATCAGCTCGGGAAGTTTTAGGGCAAACATATGGATTGAACGAAGTGGCAGTAACGGCTACCGATCTTGATCCGGTTTATCAATACCTTCCCGAGCATCTTTTCTATAGAAGCACGGTTATGAACTTCCAAGGAATGAACAGTTGGGCAACCAATTATTCTATAATCAAAGATACAGAGCTTTTTATCAAATTTAGCCCAAACGAAACTTATATTGAAGTTTAGGAGGAGAATAATGTCAATAAAAACAACAGTAACAGGGTCTTGTGAAAGGCTTTCACTTTCATTGACAAACAAAAAGGCGGAGATAACCGGGAAGTTTTATTCTTTGGTAGAAAACGCCAAAAAAAGTGTCAGAAAATTGATTGCCCGGGTATCAAATTTTATTCAAACGAAAATTTTATCAAAGTTTAAAGGGAGAAATTAATGGCTAAAATAACGGCTGAAAAAATCACAGTAACGGAATTTTGCAAAAGACTTTCACTGACAAATAAAAAAGTGGAATTAATCGGAGGATTCCATTCTTGGATGCAAAACACCAAAAAAATTACCAGGGGTACTCAAGCAGAGTTCATGAACTACTTCACCGATTTTTGTACCATGCCGGCTTAACGGCTAATGCCCACATAGGAGGATTATAATATGGGAGTATTTTTTAACGGAAGATTAATTGTCACACCGGCCGTTGCCACCAAGATCGATGACAGTGGCATGGCAAGCAGGAATTTATCAGTACCCAACAACCTGGCAATTATCGGTCAGGCCGCCGGTGGGGAACCTACAACTGTCAATATAGTTGGGAGTGCCTTAGAGGCTGAAGAACTTTACACAAGCGGTGAACTCGTGGATGCCATTGAAAAGGCTTTCGCCCCTTCATCTGAGACTTATTCCCCCCAGTATATCTATGCTTTGAGGGTTCAACCTTCCACCGTTTCCAGATTTGTATTGCCCCAGGAAGGCGGAACTACTGAGATTGGTACTTTGCAAGATATCGGGGATGATGATCCCGACTCCCAGATAAGACTGGATGTTGGTGTTGTTGGTGTGATTGATAGTTATTACAACGGCTACAGAATTATCATGACCTCCGGGCCAGCCAAGGGGGAAACAAACTTGATTACGGCGTATGATGCCGATACTCAACTTTGCGATGTCAAATATGCTTGGAAAAGTTCGGTTTCTGGGGACGACACCTATGAATTGACCCCGGCTTCTCTTGTTTTGGTGTCTACTGATTATGGTGTTCATACCAATCGGGTTAAGGCCAAAATTCAGGACGGGATTGAAGATGGAACGAAATATCTTGCTGCCACATTTGATGATGACGAATATATTGTCGATAGTTTGGGGGCAACTTATTTCAATGTTCAGTATACCGGGGATGAAGCATCTGCTTTGCTTGTCATAGAAGCCGATCAGGTTGTCTTTAAAGCCGGGGATCTTGATGCGGAAAAGGTCATTGCCACGGCGGAATTGTCTTCATACAATACCGTTTCCAAATTGGTTGATTTTCTTGACTCTCAAGATTACGTTACGGCCACGGCAAACACCACATACAGTGATTATGATACTGAAGCCTGCCTTGATTATGAGACTGGAAAGGATATCAAAACAACGGATACCGAGATCACTGCCAATCTTCAGGTGATTGTTGATTGGTTCAATGGTTCCAGTGAACCTTTCATGGAAGCTTACCGCCCGACTGAGTCAGGTGTTGTGCCCGAAAACATGACATACACCTACCTCTATGGTGGCACGACGACTACAGCGACCACCTCTGATTGGCAAGACTGTTTTGATGCTCTTCAGACCGAGGATGTCCAATGTATTGTTCCCCTAACAGCCAGTGAATCAGTTCATGCCATGGCCCTTACCCATTGTCAGTATATGAGCAATTCTGGTGGTTTGGAAAGACGGGCTATTGTGGGCGGGGCCATTGGGGAAACTGTTGATGAAGGTATTGCCCGTGCTTATTCTTTAAACCATGATCGGATCTATTTGGTCGCCCCTGGTTACAAGGAATATGATGACGACGATGTCTTGACCACCATTGCCCCGTATATGGCCGCCGCCATACTTGGAGGTATGATCACCGGTTCTGACCCTGGGACTTCTCTTACCAATAAGACAATCACTGTCAGTGGTCTGGAAACAAAACTTCGTATCCCCACAGACACCGATGAAATGATCAATGGTGGTGTAATCGCCCTGGCTGAAACACGAACCGGATATAAAGTCGTCCAATCCGTTTCAACATGGCTCTCCAATGGTAATTATAATCGTGTGGAAATGGGTACTGGTTTTGCCGTGGATTATGTTTGTCGAACCGTAAGAACTGCCTTGGAAGCCCTGATTGGTCAAAAGGGTACTCCCTCGATTCTTGCCCGGGCGGTTTCCATTACTGAAAATGCCCTGAAGGAACTTGCTCGTCCTGCCCCACTTGGACCAGAGGTAATCACCGGTGACGATGATAGTCCGGCTTATAAGAACATTACTGCAGAACTCGAAGGTGATGTCCTGCGGGTGTATTTTCAATGTAGTCCGGTTGTTCCTGTCAATTATATCCCGGTTGGGATTTCTATCGTTCCTTATAGCGGGTCTGCAACAACGACAAGCTCTACAAGTGCGTAAACTCATTACAGTAAATATCTATTTACTTTAGGAGGTGAGAAATGAAACAAAATTTGAAAGTCCGTTCGGCCAACCTTGCCCGCATTGTTATTGATGGCAACGAAGTCGGATTGCTTCAAAATGTAAGCATGAATGATGACTATGGCCCGGAAGGGGCCTCTGGCATCGGTGACATCCTGGTTCAGGAACACGTTCCGACCATGGCAAGACACACCATTTCTGTCGGAAAATTGGCTTTAAGAAAAGCGTCCCTTTATAAGCTCGGCCTTGTTCCTGAAAATGGTGCAGACGTTCTTGAAGGGAATGTCTTTGATATTGAAGTCTTCGACAAGGATGATGGTGAAGTAATGCGTAAGTATCTTTCGTGTACTTACGCATCTGGAAACATTGAAGTCACCAAACATGCCATTATTTCATTTAATTGCCAGTTCATGGCCCTGGATGTTGCGGGGCAAATGTAATTGAAGGGTTCTTCGATTTAACACAAACCCCCAGGAGATTTAACCCCTTCCTGGGGTTTTTTTTGGGGGAGTGTAATGAAAAAACAAATAACTGACCCAAGCGAAGTCCTCCGACTTTTTGAAAGTGCCTCAAATGAAAAGTTCTATGGGGTTTTAACTTTTCAATTCCATAACGGTTTTTTGAATTTGGTGCGGAAAGAAGCGACAATAAAATGTTCTGGCCTCGATTTCAGCACAAACAAGATTGACGAAAGGTAATTTTTCACAGTATAATTAAAGTAAATAATTACTTTATATTTTTATTAACTCCAAAACAGAAAAACTGGAAGGAGAAACACCATGCTCAAGCCCACAGAAAAAGAGTTTACCGAAGTAGTCAAAGAGGTTGGATCTTTCACTTTTAAGTTCCCCAACCTGTTAGATGATCTCAAAGCCGATGCCATCACAAGCAAACTTTTGGCTGGCAATGAAAATCCCACCATCACCGCCGCAAATATTGCCACAATGTTAGGAACCCTCACCAATTCCATTGTTTCCAAGCCCAGTACCTTTGATTTGGAAGAAATCTGTTCATACGAGGAGCTGGAGGCGGTTTACGCTGCCTTTGTGTCTAAGGTGTTAGCCTTTCGTAGAACATCTGCGCTCGCAAAACAATCTGGAACTGAAGACAAGGGCGATGAAGGAGGCAAAGAGCCTCAGATATTGGTACCGGAAAAAGTATAATTTACCATCGACTGACCCTCGATACCTTGAAATGACGGATATCGAGATTGAAGCTGAATATTTAATGGCACAATATACCACGGTACTTGATGAAGGTCGTGAACCTTCCCTGGATGAGTTTGAAACGGTGGAAGTCGACAAAGCCTTGGAAGACTGGGCGAATGAAGATGATGAACTTTTGGACGTTCTGAAGTCCAGGGATGATACCGGAAGTTGGGAGGAAGTAAATTTCGATGGGAATTGAAAAAACCACGGTCAGTATCGGCTTCAAAGCTGATACACAAGCACTTGAAACTCTTGGCGGTAAAACGGAATGGCTTGAACAAAAGTTCAAATCATTAGCCAACACTGTTAAGGGTGTCACTGATGCGGGCCACGGACTTCCTTCCATACTTAGGGACAGTGGCGCAACCGGCAAATTGCCGACAGTAGGAAAAGGCCCCAACCGGCCCACTTACAAACGACCCCCTGGCAGCCGTCCCAGTTCCATCCAACCGGTTCCAAGAAGAGGTGGGAGCCAACCGCCAGTAAAAAGGGGCTTCCTTAGAAAACTGCCTGGTGCGGTTGGTGCGGTTGATATGACTGGTACTGCTCTGGGGGCGGTTGGTATTGCCCTGACTGTGACTGCCGGTATTACTAAGGGCATCCAATCCGCCATGGAATATAACCGAGCCCTCGATTCCCTCACAAAACGGCTCAGTATTGTTGGTAATGGGCAAGAACAATTTGTCAATCGTATTACCAGAACTTCATCGGCCCTCGGTATTGCCCGGAAAGATCTCCTCCAATATACCCAAGCGTATGTTGCCCAGGCCGGTACCCAAAAAGGCCATTTGAGTGGCCAGATTAATACCATGGGTAATTTGGCGAAGGGTATGGGCATGGATAAGGCCCAAACTTTTAATCAGATGGGCGGTTTGGCCAATGCTGGGGCCTTCGGGTCGTTGGGCAAAATGAGGGCGAACGAATTTGCTGCATTGATTGCAGACGGTGTTTCTCGGGGAAGTATGAAGGGCCGTGAAGGCGAAGTGCTTTCCTCGATTAACACCCTTGTGAACACTCAAATGCAGATGCTCACCAAACCCGAGGGAGTCGGGGGAATGGTCGGGGCCTTGACCAGCATGAATCAATCTGGCCGCCCGGGCCTCATGGGTAACCGGGGTGCAAATGTCCTATCCAAGATGAATAACGGGATTATGAACCCCGGTGGTGGGGAATTCGGCGAAATGCTTATGTATAACGCCATCGCTCCCGGTGAAAATTATTATGATTTTAAATATAAGCAGGAAGAGGGTGCTTTCGGGGATAATAAAAACCTTGAAAAAGTAATGGCATCAATGAAAAGGGATTTCCCGGACGGCAGAACAAGGCAACATGCCATGAAAACAATGTTCGGTATTTCTATGCACCAGGCCGATGGGCTTGAGAAAGCACTCCGGAAAGCAGGCCCTGGCCAGAACGATTTCCTCGATCAATTGGAAAAAGCCTCCGGTGGAGATTTGGGCAAAATCAGTGCTGATAAATATGGATTATTGGCCGAAATTAATAACAGTGGTGGGGACAAAAAAGAGTTAAAGAGAATCTTGAGTGACACCCGTCTCAAAGGTCTTAAAGGAGTTACAGAAGAAAGTTCAAAAGAAGAAATTTTTAATGCCGTTTCAAAACATGGCATGCTCCAAACCGTTGAAGAACAAACCGCCACTGCCTTGGTGGACTTTAATACCAACCTCGAACGGTTGGGCCTGGACATCTTGCCATTGATCACTGCCCTTGTGGTTGGGGTAAATGAAATTGTTGGAATAATCCGGGACCATTTTGGTGGAGGAGAAAAGGCAAGAGCAAAAACTGTTGATTACAATTTGGATGCTGGAGAAAATAGCGCCATAAATTCCAACCTCATATCCGATAAACAATACGCTCCCAATACAACCAGAAGTGGAGAAAAAATTAAGTTTGATGAATCCAAATACGGGGACATAAATTTTGAAGATCTGAAGTCGGCTGCTGCTGATTTTAAAGAGTCGGCTGCCAGCATGAAAGAGGCTGCTAATAAATTTAATGGTGTAAAATTTCCTGGGAGTGCGTCGGCTGCCGGTGACGGCAACGGGAAGGGATAAAAAATGGCAATTACAACTTACAAAATCAGGGTAAAAGTAACTCTCTACACAAGAGAAGATGAAATTGATTTGACCCCATGGGTAAAAACACTTTCTGTCAATAAAACTTTGGCAGATCCATCTGGTTCTTTCGAAATCTCAATGTTGCCGGCCACGGACAGAAAACCAGTCCTGTCATGGTATTACCGAGTTTCCCCAATGGATTACATTGAAATCGGCTTTACCCGGAATTACGAAGACATAGAGATCCCGATTGTAATGAGAGGTTTTGTCGATAATGTTTCCAGAAGTGCCATGGTCGATAACAACGGAAGCCCAAACCGTGGGTACACAATTTCCGGCAGGGACTTTGGCAAAATTCTTGAGATCTCCCGGATCTATTATTTAAAAGAATTGAGTTCAGATCTGAGACTCATGGCCCTCCCCGGACATGAGAAATTTAAAGAAAAATATGGCGTACAGCTCACCGGGAAGCCAACAGGGATTATTAAAGATATTTTATCTGTTGCCCAAGACCAGTTGACAGAGATTCAGGAACTTATACCGAGAGTTCCGTCAATAGATTACCTTGCCAGTACCACTATTTTAGGATCGGTTAATCAATTTTGCCTTACACAAGACGACGGAAGTGTTTGGGATCTGTTGCGGTATTTTGATAATGCTCCATGGAATGAGCTTTTCATAATGGACTTATCCACTGGTCCAACCCTGGTTTTCCGGGAAACACCGTGGAAAGATTATTCCGTTGACAATGATTATATCGTTGAACCTGATTCCGATGTTGAAGAACAGACTCTCGACCCCATGATTAGGATCACACCGAGCAGTGTCATATCTTTCAACCTTAGCAGATCCGATGCTGAAGTAAAAAACTATTTTTTCACTTACCCGATACAAAACCTGATCGGCGGAACAACCGCTTTTAAAGCCACGGTTATGAGCAGTGCAAGTACGGTGGATGCCCTTACAACCAACCCGATTATGATTCCACATGATGATGAAGATGCGGGTTTAAACCGGTTTGGATTCCGTAAGTTTGAAAACACCAGTGAATATTTTGACAAGGGTGATTTAGGAACCTCAAAAGAACTTGCTATTAAACTGAACAAAATACTGCATAAGGCCATGAAGAATAACGGCAACTATGAATCCGGTTCCTTTACCGTAAAAGGGGATTCAGATATTCGCCCCGGGAAGTATATCACTTTTGACACACGGGCCGGTGTGAAACCGGAGTTTTACATAGCGGGGGTTTCCCATCAACTCAACCTGGAACATGGATCTGAAAGTTTTCAAACATCTGTATCAGTGGAACGTGGCGATGGGTATTTGAAAACCTGGACTGAAATAAATAATAGTAACGGTGAATTTATCATATAAATAGGGAAAGGCCATGCAAGAAGCACTTCGAAAAAACCCAAACAAATCGCCAAAAAACTGGCAGGATTCTATTCGGCTCGGTAAAGTAATTGCCTCCGATCCAGAGGCCAAAACGGTTGATATCACAATGGTGAATGGTTCTGGGGTCCATTATAATGTTCCGGTCCTTACCTCTTTTGCTTCTTCATCAAGCGGGTTGAGCCACTTACCAAAACCTCACAACCCTAAAACAGAAGATGAAGACGGTTATGATACCCCCGTGGGATACGATAAAAGGGATATATACGCCATTATCGGGTTTGTTGAGGGCATTGGTACCATACCGGTTGTTTTGGGCTTTATGTACCCCGATGAGAACCAATTAAGTTTTCCCGATTCGGTAGGTACCAATCAAAAATTGGATCGCCATGAAGGTGACAGATACCACCGGATCACAGGAGACACAGTATCCGAGAACGGAGGAGAAGATGTTTCCAGTGAAGAAGAAATTCGTTATCCGGACCATTCTTATTTTAAAGTTGTCAAAAAAGGTGGGACTCGGAACCTCACAGACCTTTCAGACCAGAACCGGGATGCAGAAAAGACTCCGTTCCAACTTAAAAAAGAAGACCGGAAAGGATATTATTTTCAGCATACCACAGGTTCCCGGGTTTTTATGGGCCATGACGGTGAAATTAAAGTGTCTCATCGAAGTGGCACATGGATCTCAATTGGGCCGGACATTGACGACATTGCCAAGGCAACTGCCGGGGGCAAAACAATCGACAGTGCCAATGACCCCCCGGCATCAGGTGACGAGTCCACAGCACAAGTCCATATAGGCCATTCCAGTGGTACGACGATCACAGTTGATGCTTCTGGTAAGGTTACAATCGTTTCGACCCATGCCGAGATTAAATCGGGTAATATCGACCTTGGAACCAGCACCCTTTACAAATTGTTAGACGAACGAACCCATACTTACATGGGAACCCTTGTTTCCTCCCTAAATACTTGGCTGAATGAACATGACCATAACCATGATGATCCTGCCGGCACAACTACAACGCCGAACCAAACAGCATCGCTTGCTTCACCGCCAGACATTTCATTGGCTGCCACATCTGAAACTATGGCATCTTAACGGAGGGACGAATGTTTAACGTCACAAAATACTATCCAGCATCTTTAACCTTAACTGATTTGAGTGCTTCTGAGTCAAGCTCAAATTCAGCCACACCGAGCCACAGTCAGTATCAGAAAAAAGTCTCTCTGCGCCTTTACACCGATGGCAGTATCAGGGGTGCGCTTCCATCATCAAATGAATTTATTTTCCCCGTTAATCCTGAAGAGTTCAACGTCTCCCGGCAACATCGTGTTCAAGTTACGCAAACCCTTGGTGACCCCTTCATTGATGAATTTGGACTTGGACTGGCCACTCTTAATATTAGAGGGACAACTGGTTGGCGCGCCCGTCCTGGAGTCCAGAATGTGGATGGGTATGAAGCATTTAATCTGTTACACCGAAATTTTATCAATAAATATTTTGAATTGCGACTTGATAAACTAAAAAACCAGCAAGATCCAAGCGATATTAAACTGGTCATTATCAATAATGTGGATGATCTTGTTTTTGAAATTATTCCGGTTGATTTTCAATTGCTTCGGAACAAAGTAAAACCGTTATTATACCAATACAATTTGACCTTCAAAATCATTACTGACATGGGAGATGTTTCCCATGCCCAAACCTCTGCAGTAACCAATAAGATCCAGTCACGGAACTGGCTCACCACTTTAGTCAGTCGGGCAACGGCCCTGGCTGCCAAAGTATCTGCTTTTACGACTTCAGTTTGCCAAACGTTTGGAACTTTTATTCAAGATGCCGTGGACGTTATCAATACGGTTTCCTCCGGAGCCGCCGATATCGCAAATTTCTTATATGGCATTACAAGCACAATTTCCTCAACTTTGGATGCCGTTAGAGATGCCCAGACCATTATCCAAAATCTGGACCTTGATATAATGATAGAATTGAACCAGCTTTCAACTGTTCTTGGCGAATTCAACTGCTATTTGGCCAATGGTATCCAAGAATCCTGGTTGCCTGATTTTTCAGCCATTAGTGGCATCACCGATTGTGCGGCCACCCATGGTATTGAAGCCGGATCTTTGTCTGATAGCACAGGCAATACGGTTCTTTTTATCTCTGAATTGAAAGAAGCATCCAGACAAGGTGGCATCTCAACGACAATCGGCATCAAACATGAAGATGATAATTTGTCGAATGTTTTTTCTTCGCCTGAGACACCGGTTGTTGTGAGCAGCACCCTTGATACTACCTTGGTCACTTTACGGGGTATTACCAGGTCGGCGGATTCATACACATTGGATGAAGTTTACAATGCAATTGAAACTACGCTCAACACAATCACCCTTGATAAATCTTTGGCCTCAGATGATGACTATGATGAAAATCTTACAAAGATTTCTCAGTTTAAAACGGTGCTGGTCAAAACCGGGCAATCACTCATAGATATTGCTTATCAGGAATTTGGCCAAGTAGACCGGTGGACAGAAATTGCTGCTGCAAATGACATTGTGATTGAAAATGCAGCTTCCATGAACGTACCTCTCACCACTTTTACCGTTAGCAAAGACCTTTACCATGGCTCTACAAGTTTGGAACTTAATATCGATGTGCCGACCCGGTACGCCGAAGTCGGTTGTGTGTTGGAATTAAAAGATGCGTATGGTCACCAACAAAGTGTTCAGGTTAAAGAAATTAAGGGCAAAATTATCACCTTCTATGAAACAATTAGTCAACTTTTTACTGCTCCAATATCAGTGGTCCGGTATACAAACCTTGTTGGTTCTGGAGTTTATGACGGAAAAACTACACTCACTTCAAACGTTTCTCCGGGCCTTCAAAAGTTTCCGGTAGCTGCAGTCAAAGATATTTTTGTCGGATATACTTTATTCATCTCCGGTAAAACAGAAGCTCAGTCTTATACCGTCAGTTCCGTGGATTATCTCGAAAATTATGTCACCGTCGATGGATATTCTGTTGGCTTCCTGTTTGGTGATGAAGTGAAAATATTTAATACAGAAACGAATTTGACCAACCTTACTCCAGGAATCGAACTCAAGGTTCCAGTAATGAGTGGTGATAGCGCAAATGCCGTTCAAAGTGATACCGAGATTTATGGTGGGGATCTGACTCTAAATGAATTCGGGTTCCTCGATGTTAAAGATGGCGATCTTTCTTTGACGACAGGTCTTGAAAACCTGAAACAGGCGATTATCCATCGGGTAGTGAGTGATTATGAAAGTTTGATTATCCATCCCAAATATGGGTGTGGTCTGCTTGCCGTTATCGGTGAGAAAAACACACCATCGACCAGAGTCCTTGCAAAGGCTGCCCTGGTTGAGGCCCTGCAAAGAGAACCACGGATAGACAGCATTAAAAGTGTTTATGGCGTTACCGCCGGTGACAGTATCAAATTTTCAGTAAAGGTGGAATCTGTCAGCAGTAATACAGCGACAGATCTCAATTTTGTAATAGGAGGGAATTAAATGTTTCAGATAAAGTCCCATGATAGTATCATGGCATCTATGATCAACCGGATGACGGCAATGTCCGATGATCTGACTGATTTTAACATCGGTTCAAAAGTCCGGACAGTTTTGGAAGCTACGGCCACCGAAATTGACCAATACTATCAGGCCATGTTGAAAGGCCTTTATGAGGCCGTTCCTGTTGCCATTTATAAAACGTTTTCATTTGACCGCACGGCAGAAGCCGCCGCCAGTGGATATGTTTTGTTTCAAAAATCGGGAACTTCTGAGGTGACCATACCAAAAGGAACCCAGGTACAAATCCCTGGTGGCGATTATGTTTATGAAACACAAGAAGATTTTACCATCGCTTCCAGTGAAACTCAGGGGTATGTTTATGTCGTTTGTTCTGACACCGGTGAAGAAACGAATTGCCTTACCAGTGTGATCACCGAAATCGTTTCAACTCTGGACGATGCAATTGTTAGTGTTTCAAACCCTTCGGCTTTTACCACTGGTTCAGATGAAGAAACCGATTTAGAGCGGAAATTGCGGTTTCAACAATGGCTTAACACTTTGGCCCGTTCCACTAAATCATCCATCGAATATGGAACCTCAATTGTCAATATAACCGACGATTATGACAATATAACCGAAGAGGTCGTAAAATATATTGTTCATGAGCCCTGCATTGACGACGATCCAGCCGGAGATGTCGGGTATGTAAATGTATATTTGTGGAATGGGGTGGATGGGGCCTCAACAGAACTGATCGCAAAGGCCACCAAGGAACTTTATGGGTACACCGACGATGATGGCGAGAAAGTTCCCGGGTGGAAAGGTGCCGGAATAATTCTGACGGTCTATGCCGTTTCTTTGGATATAATCCCAGTGACGGCTACCGTTACCGTGGATGAAGATGAGGACCAAACTGCGATTGAGGTTCTGATCAAACAAGCGATTGATGATTATTTTCAAAGTCTGGATATCGGGAAAACATTGATCTGGGCAGAATTACACAAAGTTATAAAATCGGTTGATGGGGTGGAGGATCTTAGTTTAACCGCCCCTGAAGCCAATTCTGTTGCCACTGATTGGTATTATAAGAATGTAATGGGTACGGTTACCCTTTCCTATCTCACAGAGTAGAAGGGGTATCCTGATATGAGCAGCACACTTACAAAAATGCTTGAGTTCCTTCCGACTTGTTTTAATATCAGCCCACAGGCAATTTCTGCATTCACAATAAATTATGATGATGCCGACGCAAGATTAAAATATACGGTTCAGGATAATGTAATCAGCGGAAAAAGGTTTTCCAGTTTTTCAAATGATTTTGAAATCGATTTGGAAGGAAAAACCATTCAGGAAGTTGCAGATGAAATAAACGACATTTATAATTATACCACCGTCGTCTTTGGTGATGGAACCATGAGCGCTATGAGGCTTATGGAGGCCGACAACTCCCGGGATAGTATGGTTTATTCTTTCACTTCACCCACCTGGGCGCTTATAAAAGCCTTGGCCATCGAACTTAAAGAAGCCCATACAATGAAGGAAGAAGCATTGCGTATGATGAACGTTCAAGGTTCTGAAGGTATCATTACGGATTACTGGTGTGGGTTCCTTAACAGCACCAGAAATACAGGTGAAGGGGATGCCGCTTTCGGGCAACGGGCGATCAATGAAGTGAAACTGCCAAAATCTAACAATGTGGCAATGTCAAAAATTCTTTTTAAATATTATGGATATGACATTGAGGTAATTGATTTAATCTTCACTCAGACTGCCAGAATGGATATGAATTCAGCGAGCACACCATTACATAATACACAATATCCCATTGCCGATTCAACATCGATCAGTATTGAACCTGGGGTCTTTGGTATAATTATGCCTGATAACACAATCTCAACCTGGGGAACTGAAGAGGTTGCGGAATTGAGAGTTCTTGTCCATGCGGTTAAGGAAGCCGGCACCAGATGTAAAGTGTTTTGGAAAGATTTACCAGCAGAATCTTGGATGTATATGAATAATACCACGACTCCGGTACATGACACTGATTACATTTTGCCTTTTACGAAAACGACCGATTTTTTTACAATTTATTTATAGGAGATTAAACATATGATTACTGGAAACACAGGAACGGATTGGGAGGGTGAATATAGCGGTTGGGCTTATGATGAATCAAAAGGCTATTACATGGTGGCCAAAGAGTATCGGGAACCCGGCACATCGAATGGTATTCCCTTGCTTGATCGTGAGCTTAACGAGAACACCGAGATTATCATCAACCTCCTTCGACGGGCGGTCCAACATATCCAGGGGAACGGGGCTTATGATTCTGGTTTTAAAATTACCGAGTCTGGTAACACTCCCAACAACAACTTCACAATCACCGGAGGTGACAGTACCGCCGCCGGGGCCGGGTATATTTTTGTGGATGGCTGGATGCCTATTTGCCTTAGCAACAAGGAATACACCAACCAAACTTTTGGCCCCACCACATTGACAACACCAACGGATGGTGATCGGGTCGATGAAATTTATATCGATGTTTATTACAAAGAGTATTCACCCACCGATGACCCAGACATGAAAGATACCAGTATAAATCTTGAAACATCCCGGCGTATCGGTTTGGTTTGGGAAGTGAGGGTTAGTGAAGGAGGGGTAACACCCGCCAATTATGTTGATGGTAACAATATTCAGCATTTTTGCCACGGTTTGGCAGTTATTTACAGGCTTGAAGGCAATGCCCAGATCACAACTGAAATGCTTGTTGATATTCGGAATATAGAAAACAAACTGAAAAAAGATTATGTTCACGTCCAGAGTTCAGCCAGCGACACATGGACAGTGGAACATTTCCTCGATACTGCAAATTTAATCGTTCAGGTTTTTGATGATGACGGTGCAGGTATCGAAGGTGAAATTGATTACACGGACAGCAATGAACTCGTGATTACATTTGGCGGGGCCAGTATCGCGGGTAAAGCTTTGATTTATGGTATTTCTGCTTAACACGTTGACTCAGAACTTTTTCTATCCTAAACTATGACAGTAAATGATTACTGTTAAATTGCGAGGCAAGATATGTCAGACAAAAAAATATATGTACCATATGATTTTCAAGCTTCCATAAAAGTACAAGAATTGGCCACTTTGCCAACTTGGACTACTGAAGATCGCCGAAGAATCGTTCGATACTCTGGTGATGGGGAGTTTTATTTTGGTGGATCTGCCGGATGGGTTCCAATCAGCATGGGCGATCATAACCATGATACTGATTATGCTGCCATTGATCACAATCATGCCACCGTTTATGCCACCCTCAGTCATGCTCATGCTGGTGTTTATTCGACTGTTGATCATAACCATGCTTCCGCTTATGCGGCTCTTACTCATGCCCATGACTATTCAACCGCTTATGCAGCCCTCAGTCATGTCCATAGTGGTGTTTATGCGACCCTTAGTCACACCCATGATTATTCGGCCACATATGCAGCCCTTAGCCATACTCATACCACCTATGCGTCCACCAACCACACTCATACCACTTTTACGGCTTCTATTACCGTGGCTGGTGCAATTTCGTGTACGGATGGACTTTACGTGGATGGTCTTCAGGTTATCGGCGCCACCGGGATGATTGATTATTCATGGATAGAAAATCATCCAACTTATTGTAGCACCGACTGTGATTGTGATTGCAGTGATAACGCATAAGGAGCAACTATGGAAAAAAAAGATTTTGGATGTGGAATTACAACTGGCCTTGGCAGAAAATATTTAATCCGCACTTTGGTCGAAGAGGACCAAGTTAGTTTTGCCACATATGACACCCTACAACTCACCGATGAAAACGGAACAGATGTTTGGATAAGCCTTTGCGACGGAAGTGAAGTGTATCCAGCCAATTGCACTTTTGAAACCGAATTGCCGGAACTGGTACATAATGATGCCCCCTTGCCAGTACATTACACTCTTGGGAACCTGATCCCTGGTGAATTGTTTGGTAAATCAGAAGAATATGCCTTTCGGTTGCGGAGTGTTCTCACCCTGGACAAATCTTTTGATGTCCATGGTTTGAATCCAGAAACACTTTGGGCGATTCATTCGGACATAACAATTTTGATGAAGGCTGACGGCTCTTTAATATTGCCCCATAACAAATTTGCAGCCACTAAAACCAGTAAACAAGACGGTCGTAATTATATCTTGAGGCAAGGGGTCAGCGCCATTGCCCAAATTTACCTTGGCTCATCGCTTGGCGGTTTCAGTGGTGACGGTATCCGGCTCACCGTGAGTGAGGACATCGGTTATTATAGCAATCTTACTTTTGATGTTGAAGTTCCGATCACAAAGGCCGGGTTTCATGATTTCGGAGCAAATTTTTATGAAATAATGACAACCGATGAAACCCTCGAATGTTCTGCTGGAGGGACGGTACAAATGCCCGTCGAAGTGACCAATGCAGATGGGGGTGCTTACAATGGTGATATCAAGGTTTACATCAAAACTGATGCCGGTTATTTGCCCAGGACTAACCTTGAGCTGGTCGATGGATTGGGAGAATTCACCTTCATGGCCCTTGGTCTTTCAGTAGGTGAACTGGCCACTGTTAAATTCGGCTATAAATGGTATGAAAACTCTTCCTCAATTGACATCACGGTAGTTGCTTGATGTTAAATGTTTTCTTAGGGAACCGGTGCAATTTTGATTGTGATTATTGTTTGCAGCCGAAAAATCCTATTGCACCGGTTGTTCCCGACATGGACAAAATTCTTGATTATATCCGGGCCAATAACATCCGTGAAATAGGGTACTGGGGTGGCGAGCCCCTATTGTACTGGGACACGATCAAAACCGTCCACAATTTTTTCCTGGCTGCTGGTTTACAGTTCGACAAAGTTATAATGATCACTAACGGCAGCCTTTTGGATCAAGAAAAAGTTCAGTATCTTAATGAAAACAATTTTTATGTCTGTCTCAGTGAACATTCTGAGTATGGCGCCGCCAGGTGGGAAGCCTTTTCCAACATAAAAAAGAGCAGCATCAGTTTTTTGATCCGCCGGGGCAACGTCAACCTTTGGCAATTCAGAGAATTCGTGGCCGCTTTAGGCAGGACTTTCAACCGCCAATTTTATACGGCTGTCGGCTATGTCCGGGCCACTCCGGATTGTCCTGGAGAATATTACCTGACCCACGAAGATGTGAAAATCCATATGGCCCATTTGAGGGACTTAGAAAAATTACGGGAAAGGGGTGATTTCTTTGCCGAACAATTTTTTTCTCAACAATTAAAACGCTGGAAAGACGCTTTCTCAAAGCCTGCAACCCAGAATTCTTTTTGTTGTCACGAAGGAAAACTCACCACCGACCTGGCCGGCAATGTTTACCCCTGTCATTACTGCGCCAATATAGAAAATAGAATCGGGACTTTGGACGGCTATGTCCCACCACCCATGACACGACAATACATTGAAAGTGAAAAATGCCAAGAGTGTGAGGCAGCTCCTTGGTGCCAGGGAAATTGTTATCTTTCCACCACCCATGAAGTGGACTGCTTTTTGGCCTTGGAACAACATAAACTTTTTAAGGAACTCTCTGTATGAATTATTTGCTCGTTAATGAAAAAAAGGAAGCCTTTGTATATGATCCAGCCATGAATTTATTAACGGATACTGATGGCAAACCATTGTATCCAGATCCACAAAGGGAATGGCTATCACCAGAGGGTTGTCCGGACAAAGATAAAAAGAAGGTAAAAATACTGAAAATCCTTTTGGGACTTCAGTGCAATTACCACTGTGAGTATTGCAGTCAAACAGAAAATATCCCGATTAACCCCATAAAAAAACCTGATATAAAAGCCTTCCTGAAGATGGTGGCAGAAAAGAACTGGAACCTGAATAAAATCGAGTTCTGGGGTGGGGAACCGCTTTTGTATTGGGATAAAATTGTTGTCTTGGCTCCCGAGTTGTGGAAAATTTTCCCGGAAGCAAAAATGAGCATAATTTCCAATGGTTCCTTACTCACCCGGGAAAAAATTGATTTCCTGAAAAAATATAATATCCACTTGGTTATTAGTCATGACGGTCCCGGGCAATTTCTTCGCTCTGATGACCCTCTTCATGATCCTGAAATCCTTGGTATTGTAAAAGAGTTGGCCGAGAGCCCGGGGTATAAAGATCGTTCTGTTTTTAATGCCGTCCTCACACCTGGGAATCTGGACCCCTATGTAATTGTCCAACATTTGCAAAGAAGGGTCGGCAACGATGTCATTGTCAGCTTTGAAGGCGCCGCTTCAATCGGAGAACGTACCAAGGATAATAAGGCACTCCAATTTGATGACGTTACAGGCAGTTTGATGTCAGATATGATCACGAGTGGGATACTTTCCGGAAAGCTTAAAAAAACCTCGTTCATGTCCCATGTTAAACACTTTATTGAATCACTCGAAAACCATCGGCCTGCGAGTTCTCTTTACGGGAAATGCGGTATGAACAAGGCCGGAAATATTGCCTGTGATTTGGAAGGCAATATACTTTATTGCCACAATACAACCGAAAAAATTGGCCATTTGAATGATTTGGAATCCATCGACACTTCACAAATGACTATCTGGTCACAAAAACCAGGCTGCCGGGGGTGTTTGGTACAACAACTATGCAAAGGCGGTTGTATGATGACTAAACCAGGGGAAGCCTGGGAAGCATCTTGTCGGAACAGTTATTTTTATTACTTGGGGATCTTTGCAGCCGCTTTTTACCTTGTTACGGGTAATTTTTTGGACTTGATTTCCAAATTTCAGGAGGAGGAAAAGTAATATGGCAAGACATTACACTTGGAGCGATATGCTCTATGCCGAAAGTATTGAAAGCAATATAATTGCATCCACCGGGGCCTCTGGTTTAGTGGAACTCAAACGTGCGAGCAAGAAATTACTTGTACGCAACGACGGACCGAATGATGTATTCCTGGCATTTGATGAAGATACGGCTGAAACCACCGACTTCAAAATCACCAACGGAGACGGTTTGGTAGAACTCCCAGTCCAATGTGAAAAAGTGGCAGTTATCTGTGCCACGGGCGAGACGGCTTCTGTCCGGATCGGGAGTTGTTATTAATTCCGACGACCGGTAAATTATCCCTCATTCAAAACACCTTTTTAATGGAAAAATTATGGATCTTCAAAAACAAGAAATGATACTTGGCGAAATTCTGGAAGAATGTGATTTCGAAGAGAAAAAAAATAGTGGTGTTGAAATCACTGAAGTGGGAATGGGCCGTTCTATTGTGGAATACACTTGTGGTTTGAGTTCCCGGGCAAAAGAGAAGGGGTTCCGGGAACGAATGATAAAAATCGCTGCTCTTACCCTTGCAGCAATCGAAGCCTGGGACGCTGGCACCCTCGAAAAGGCTGTTTAAAATTCCAAGAGTTAAATCGTACAAAAAAGGCCGGTAAAAGCGAAAATTACCGGTCTTTTTGCGTTTTAATGGGGTTAGGAAATTGATAGATCTTTGCTGGTTGAGGCCCAATCAAAACCTGTTGTTCCTTAATTAATTTTTCAATTGAAGCCTGAACTTCTTCATCTTTAAAACAGGCACCATAATCATGCAGTTCAAACTCACCCTTATCGGTGTATCTGAGTTCCAGATTGTTCCGACAAGTAGGATTTTCGCAAAAGTACATGCTGAAAGAGGGCAGGGCGATACAGGCACACTTCCCCTTACAATCTATACACTGAACCCTGAGCACTCCGTCCAAGGAAACCAGAAACTTGTTATTCGTAGGAGAGAAATTTTTCTTGGTATTTTTGCTGGATGTCGTCATAATTCAAGGTTCCATATGTGTCATAGGTTGTTTTAAAACTGCGGTGCCTGAGTAACCCCTGAACTACCTCGATTGACATCCCAGAATCCTTACAAAGTCGGGCAAAGGTGTGGCGTAAAAGGTGGGGGTTTAGGTTCCCTGTTTTGCTGTTCGGGTTGGGTGAGGTGATCTGGGCCCGCTTTCCGATATTGGTGACAATGCGGTTAATCTGGGTCACCGTCAAATGGGCATTTTTCACTTTGGCTGCCGGAAAAAGATAACCTCCTTTTTTGCCTACCAGGAAAAATTTGATGTCCTGAAGGAGGCTGGCCGGCACCGGAGTGATTCCGGCTAATCGACCTTTTCCGATAAAAGAGATCCGTTCTCGACCCCAATCAATTTTCTCGATCAGGATGGATGCCACTTCTTCCCTTCGGAGCCCACAATGAACCATTAATCGGATCATTATCCTTTCCCGAAGGCTTTGGCAGTTATAAAGAAGACGCTTGATTTCAGACAGTTTCAGAGTGTATTTTCCATTGGAAGCCATCATTCCTCCTTGATATCATATGATTTGATTTTATATCATATGATATGATATGGTTCGATCTCATATGATATGATATGACTGGATTTATTTCATAGGCAGGGGAGAAAGTCAAGGAAGGCTTAAAACAAAAAAAAGAACCCCGGCACAAGGCCGGGGCGGTATAGGATTATCGTTTATTTTATAAATTTTTCAAAATCAACATCTGCCTGTCCCATTCTCCCAAAATAATATATTTGACATCCGAGGTCGCGCCTCCTTTTTTTAAAACTTTTTTAGCTGTTGATCTGACGGATATCTTTTTTGCTTCAATCGAAACACCATAGGCGGTAAATTAATAACGACTATATCATGTAAATTGG
>Ga0180007_10001286_pt1 | contig 35326 bp, 37 predicted proteins | sample MM_PC_MetaG_FD_121122 | JGI IMG/M metagenome (GOLD analysis project Ga0180007, IMG submission 121122) | Groundwater microbial communities from the Aspo Hard Rock Laboratory (HRL) deep subsurface site, Sweden - MM_PC_MetaG | ecosystem: Environmental > Aquatic > Deep subsurface > Groundwater... | reverse complement strand
TGCGTGTATATTCAAGAATATAAATTTCCAGGTCTCTGATAACACTATCATATTGATTCAGCAATTTCATATCCGCGTCGATGGATTTTAATGCGTGAACATCTTCAAATCTCTCCGCAATACCTTTTCTCTTATAAGTAGATCTAGTTAATTTGCCTAAATCATCGTTATTGGCCTGATGGTTAAGCAATTGGAGATGGCAAAACATATCTGATCTTTCTTTAACAAAGTATAATCTTCTACGCAATAGATCTCTGACGGCACGCTTATTACGGGGATAAACATATGCAATGGGAAACATTCCAGATAGAACAAGCATAGCTATTTTTTTAGAATCGATACGATCATTTTTTACTTTACTGCCATGAATAGCCTTCATGTACAATGCGTGTCCTAAAATAAACTCGATACCATTATCAGCGCATAAATCCGCCAGCCAATACCAGGCATAACAGCTTTCACAAGCAACAACGATGCTTTCTTTATACGGAGCAATTAATTTAAGTAAAAGATCAGTTTGCTGATTTTTTAGATTTCGATGTTCCAGAATATTGCGATTCTTATCCATAATACAAATATAAATATTCCTTGCATGCAAATCCACACCGCAGTAAAATTTAGTATGTGAGATATAGAATCTCATAAAGGCCTCCTTAATGTTTGTGCGTCCGTCTACATAACGGATAGCACGTTTAATAATTGGTCTACGCCCATGCGTAGATTCTCATTTAATAGGATGTATATGGTTAATCCATATGTCAAGCCTGATCACATGAGGGGGCCTTTATATTATCAATTCGCTCCAGGGCAAGGCAATCCCCGCCATAATACGGCGGGACAAGCTGCCTGAGTTTACCCCGCCAAAGGCGGTGGCTCAAATGTTATGTGAGAAAAACAAATAAATAAAAATAGGATTAAATATGCCTTTTACCCCATTTCATTTTGGTGCACATGCATGCGTTGCTTTACCTTTCTATAAGAAAATTAATATTTTTGTATTTCTTTTTGCCAATGTCATTATTGATATAGAACCTTTAATAGTAATAATATTTAAACCAACTTATCCATTGCATGGTTATGCTCACACTTTTTTGGGTGCTACTATAATTGGGGGAATATGGGGAGCAATATCATTTAAATTCAAGGAGCCTATAGAAAAACTACTGAAAATATTCCGAGTTCAATCCAAATATAATCTAAAGCAATATGTAGTTTCAGGTATTACAGGAGCATTATTACATGTTCTTTTTGATGCACCTCTGTACACAGACATAAAACCTTTTTATACATTTAGCTTAAATCCTTTTTATAGGATAATTCCTTATGAGATGGTATATAAAATTTGCGTGGTTTTATTTATTCCAGCAATAATCATATATATTTTAAAAGCAATCAAATACAAAGATGATATAATAAACACATTCGCTTCACACTAACCGAAAAACGTTTGTTTGTAATAATAAATGGATACAATCATGTTTAAGCGAGTTTATTTAGAGATTTCTAATATTTGCAATTTGCAGTGTTCATTTTGTCCTGTTGGGAAAAAAGATGAAAAGTCAATGGATTTGGCTGAATTTGAGGACAGCTTAAAACAAGTTGCTCCGTTTGCAGAAATTGTCTGCCTACATCTTATGGGAGAGCCGCTGGCTCATCCGAAATTCGCGCAAATACTCGAGATCTGCGAAAAGTATAATCCTCAGATTGAATTAACCACAAATGGACTTTGGATCAACAAATACAAAGATAACATTGTTAACTCGAAATGTGTCAAACAAGTCAATTTTTCTTTGCAAGCATTTAAAGACAATTTTCCTGATCATGATATTACCCCTTATCTCATTCCAATCTTTGAATTTGTAAAATCTGGGCATAAAGTCAAACCAGCTTTATACACTAATTTCAGATTATGGAATCAGGAAAACAGTGATTTTGATAATGAAGAAATATTCGTGAAAATAGAGAAGTACTTCGACGTAGAAATAAACAGAAATATCGCAGTTGAGGCTATAAAATCTAAAAATGTCTGGAACAGACTGTATCTGCATTTTGATTCTCGATTCGAATGGCCGTCATTTGATCTTCCGCACAAAGGAACCCAAGGACGCTGCAATGGAGCTTTAAATCATATTGGTATTCATGCCGATGGCACAGTTGTTCCCTGCTGCTTGGACAAAAATGCCGAAATCAATTTGGGAAATATTAAAGCACAGCCCTTAACCGAGATTATTAATAGCGCTCGATTTATTACCATGCGAACAGGATTTTCAAATAACGTATTAGTTGAAAAATTTTGTCAGCATTGCAGTTTTATAAATCGATTTAAAAAATAAAAAAACCGCAATAACAAGCATTAGCTAAAATCACTTCCACTGATTTACTTAGGCAAAACCTGTTAGTTCTCCGATTATATTACCTCAAACAATTAGCTAATATATTCAGAAAATGGTATTATATCTACTAGAACCTGATAAGATTCAAATAAACTAAATACAATCATGATAAAATCATTTTTTTAAAAAATAGCAAATGCTCTGAGGAAAGACTTGAAGACTAAACCTACGCTATTACCCAAATCAATAACCTTATTTACCTTTTTTATTGGCATTCTTTGGGTTTTCGGGCTCTAATAATTCTGGATATGTTTATTTTAAAATAGAGATTAACTTAAGAAAATAATATGGATCAATTCTTAGCAGCGGCAATTAGTGAAGCAAAAAAAGGGATGGCTCAGGGAGGCATTCCTATTGGTTCTGTATTGGTTATTAACAATCAAATTGTTGGTCAAGGGCATAATCAAAGAGTGCAGAAAACAAGCTCTATCCTGCACGCGGAAATGGATTGTTTGGAAAATGCCGGCAGATTCAAATCCACTGATTATCAGCAAGCAACATTATACTCTACTCTGTCCCCTTGTGATATGTGCAGCGGAGCAATTTTACTTTATGGGATTAAGAAGGTAGTAATTGGTGAAAACCGCACTTTCTCCGGACCGGAAGATTATCTTCGCTCTCGCGGCGTAGAATTAGTTATCCTAAATAACCCCGAATGCTATCAAATAATGCAAGATTTCATTAAAACCAATCCTTGCTTATGGAACGAAGATATTGGGATGTAAAATCACTAGAATATGCACCTTACAATTTGAGCCACTATTTCAACAAGTAAATACTAACAATCAAATCTTCAAATATTACTTAAAGCTGTAAAAAAATAAGGAATTAATTATGATCAAATCAAAAATAAAAATACGCACTAAATATGTACCCAAAGGAATTACGATTCTTTATGAAGATCTGGACATTATCGTAATTGATAAAGACGCAGGGCTTTTAAGTGTCAAAGCTAATTATGAAGAAAAACAAACCGCGCATAATCTGCTTACCGAATATATTCGTAAAGGCAATTCAAAATCAAAACTAGAGTTATTTGCAATACATCGATTAGACCGCGACACTTCCGGAATATTGATCTTCGCGAAAAGTTTCAAGATCCGGGAGCAATTTGCTGATCAATGGAAAAATGTGGAAAAAAAATATATCGCGATTGTTAATGGTCATTTAAGAGAAAAAACCGGAATCATTGAGTCTTATTTAGCGGAAGATGATGATTATATCGTACATTCAGTTAAAAACCCCAATGACGGAAAGCTGGCGCGAACTCAATATAAAGTTATCCAGGAATCTAAAGACTGCAGTTTATTGGAAATTAATCTTTTAACCGGCAGAAAAAATCAAATCCGAGTCCATTTTTCAGAAAAAAGGCATCCATTGGTCGGAGATGTAAAATACAGAAGAAATCCTAAAGGAAGATTAGCTTTACATGCCTGGTCCATTAAATTCAAACATCCTTTTAATAATCAGGAAATGCTGTTTGAAACAAAAATTCCTGTATTTTTTTCAAACTATTTAGCAACGCATTAAGCTTTTGCTTAAGCATATTCAATCATTCTTTGAATGCTTTTTTGCGCGCGTTTAAGAACAGTTTCCGGCAATTGATAATTATGTACCAAAATAACCGCGTTTCTCTGTTCTTTAAGTTTCTGAATTTTTTCTTTTATATCCATAATCAGTCATTAGAGATAAAAATATGTTTGTTAAATATAAAAATCGCACGCTAGATATTTCTAATCTGTCATATATATTATTTTTGAGAAATCTGAAAAATGCCAATATTAGCAAATAAGTTCGGCAGGAAATATATTCTTTTTTTAAAATTCAGGTATATGGTTTGTTCGATATTTATATTTTTTTCAGAGCAATAATGTTTAAAATCCGAGATCGTGAGAAAATGCAGATTAGGAGTCTGATACCATTTATAGGGCAAAGCCGCGGTTATCGGGGTTCTCCCCAAGAAAAACACCTGAAATCTTGATTTATAATAAGTAAAATTAGGAAAACCAACAATAACTTTCTTGCCAACTCTTAAAGCATTAACCAATACTTGTTCTAAGTGAATTACCTGCTGCAGGCTTTCATTTAAAATAACATAGTCAAATGATTTGTCTTTATATTCCGCAAGCTCTGTATCGATATCACCATGTAAAACATTTAATCCTTTTTCTACGCATTTGTATATTTCCTGTTCATTAATTTCCACTCCCTGCCCTCTGATCTGCTTTTTCTCAGACAAAAGACGCAAAAGACCACCATCACCGCAGCCAAGGTCTAAAACCAAACTATTAGGGTTAACTAAATCACAAATAAACAGATGATCTAATCTTTGATTTTGATTATTTTCCATTTTGATAAACTCCCTTTAAAAAATGCGAAATCAATCGGCTCTGTTCCTTGACTTCCAGCAAAAACGCGTCATGACCATAAGTCGATTTGATTTCACAGGAAGCAACATCAATATGATTATGTTTAAGCGCGCGGACTATTTTTTTTGATTGGTATAATGGATACAGCCAGTCCGAAGTAAAAGCAATAACTAAAAACTTGGTCTTAACTTTTTCCGGTTCTAAAAACAACTTCCCATCAGATAAATCAAAATAATCCATTGCCCGGGTAATGTACAAATATGAATTCGCGTCAAATCTTTTTACAAAACTATCTCCGCGATAACGCAGATAGCCTTCAACTTCAAAATCCGAGGCAAAGCTAAAGCTGTAAGCTTCGTCTTTTAGCCTCCGGGAAAATTTGGTTTCCATTGATTCATCGCTCATATAGGTAATATGCCCGATCATCCGGGCAACAGCTAAACCCCGCTCCGGCTGAGTATATTCATAATAATTGCCCTGACGCCAGTTAGGATCCGCCATAACCGCCTGCCTGCCGACTTCATCAAAAGCAATCTGCTGCGGAGAATGTTTTAAAGTTGTGGCAATTGGAATCGCGGATGCCACCATTTCAGGATATAGCGCTACCCATTGCAAAGCCTGCATTCCGCCCATTGAGCCGCCGCAAACATTGAGCAATTTTTTTATTCCTAAACTTTCGATTAATTTTTTCTGGGCTTTTACCATATCCACAACCGTTATGATTGGAAATGTAAGAGCATACAGTTTATTAGTAATCGGATTTATCGATGCCGGACCGGTACTGCCGCGGCATCCGCCAATAACATTAGAACAAATCACAAAATATTTATTGGTGTCAAAAGCCTTGCCCGGGCCAATCATATCATCCCACCAGCCTGGTTTTTCTTCACCTTCATAATATCCAGCCGCATGCGCGTCCCCGGAAAAAGCATGCAGGATTAATACAGCATTGCTTTTTTCTGGATTTAATTGCCCGTAAGTTTCATAAGCAATGGTAATTGGTCCCAGTTTTTGGCCTGACTCTAATTCTAAAGCATCTGCAGTCTGAGCAAATTCCGCATACTGGAGATTAACGATTCCTAAACTATTTTCTTTATTCATAACAATTCCTTATATCAGGCTTCATCAAACAACCAGGTAGATAAATATCTTTCTCCGCAACTGGGCAAAATAGTCACAATATTTTTACCTTTAAATTCCGGACGCTTAGCAACCTCAAGTGCTGCCCAAACCGCTGCTCCGCTGGAAATGCCGACAAGCAATCCTTCTTCTTTAGCTAACTTTCTAGCGATTACTCCCGCATCTTTATGACTAATCAATATTATCTCATCAATTATATCACGATTTAATATCCGCGGAATAAATCCCGCGCCAATCCCCTGAATCTTATGTCCACCCGGAACTCCTCCGGATAATACTGGTGATTCTTTTGGCTCAAGCGCAATAATTTTAACATTGGGGTTACGCGCTTTTAAGACTTCACCAACTCCCGTAATTGTTCCGCCAGTACCCACTCCGGCAATAAACACATCCACCTTGCCATCGGTATCACGCCAAATTTCTTCAGCAGTTGTTTTTCTATGAATTTCCGGATTAGCCGGATTATTAAACTGCTGCGGCATATAACTGTTCTTTGTTTGCCGCACTAATTCTTCAGCTTTGGCCACAGCGCCTTTCATGCCCTTAGCTCCTTCGGTTAACACTAGTTCAGCTCCAAGAATTTTCAGCAGTTTTCTGCGTTCCACGCTCATAGTATCCGGCATGGTTAAAATAAGTCTGTATCCTTTGGCCGCACAAACAAAAGCTAAAGCAATTCCCGTATTACCGCTTGTTGGTTCAATCACCACAGAATCTTTGTTTAATTTTCCCTGATGCTCAGCAGTTTCAATCATCGCGACTCCGATTCGGTCTTTAATACTGGAAAGCGGATTGAAAAATTCAAGTTTTAAATAAATATTTGCTTCCAGACCTTGGCTTAATTTATTTAGCTTTACCATCGGCGTATTGCCAATTGTTTTGGTTATATCAGTAAATAATTTACTCATAAATATTCCTCCTTATTGCTCTTGAGCTATTTTCAATGACTGCTCAATATCCGCAATAATATCTTCCACGTTTTCAATTCCGATTGATAAGCGTATATAATCAGCAGTTACTCCTGCGGATAGCTGCTCTTCAACGGAAAGTTGCTGATGAGTTGTGCTGGCCGGATGGATGGCCAAAGTCTTTGCATCACCGATATTAGCTAAATGCGAAATAAGCCGCAAAGAATTAATAAATTTCTTACCGGCTTTTTCCGCCCCCTTAATTCCAAAGCCAATAATTGCTCCAGCGCCTTTACTTAAATATTTATCCGCCATTTTCTTTTCCGGACTGGAATCAAGTCCAGGATAATTAACCCAAGCAACACTCTGATGCTGTTCCAAAAATTTTGCCACTTTTAAAGCATTCTGTGTATGTCTTTCCATGCGCAAATGCAAAGTTTCTAATCCCTGTAAAAACAAAAACGCGTTAAATGGAGACATTGCCGGCCCCATATCGCGCAGCAATGTTACCCGTGCTTTAATAATATAAGCAATATTACCCCTTGGTTTTAATGCCTCAACAAAATTTATTCCATGATAGCTGGGATCAGGATCAGCGATCAACGGAAATTTTCCATTGGTCCAATTAAATTTCCCAGAATCAACAATTATTCCGCCAATAGAGGTGCCATGCCCGCCAATAAATTTTGTGGTTGAATAAACAATAATATCCACTCCATAATCAAACGGCCGCAAAAGATATGGGGAAACCGTATTATCTAAAATAAAAGGAATGCCATTATCATGCGCTACTTTAGCCAAAGTTTCAAGATCAGTAACATTTAATTTTGGATTGCCGATTGATTCCGCATATATTGCTTTTGTTTTCGAGGTAATTGCTTTTTTAAAACCTTCAATATCTCCTGATTTGACAAAATTTACTTTTATCCCCATCCGCTTGAAAGTATAGTGAAATAGCGTATATGTTCCGCCGTAAAGATTATCCGCGGAAACTATTTCATCACCAGCTTGAGCAATATTCAGCAATGCCAGGGTAATTGCTGCCTGTCCGCTGGCTGTTGCCAAAGCGCCAACTCCGCCTTCTAAAGCTGTTATTCTTTTTTCCAAAACATCAGTTGTCGGATTCATTAAACGCGTGTATATATTGCCAAATTCTTTTAAAGCAAACAGATTTGCCGCCTGCTCCGTATCTTTAAACACATATGATGTTGTCTGATAAATCGGGACAGCTCTTGCTCCGGTTGCTGAATCCGGCTCTTGTCCGCCATGTAAAGCAAGGGTTTCAATTTTTAATTTATGATCAATTTTTGACATCACTGCCTCCAAACTTTATTAAAACACTTAACTATTTAAATTTTATATGCAATAACTTACTGCTGTTTTATTTACATCTTTACACTGCTCAACTAAATTCTTTAAAGTAACTGAATCGAGCATATTTCGAATTGTATTTCCCATATTATCCCAAAGCCCCCTGGTAACACAGGCTGATACGCGGGAACAAGCTGAAGCATTTTTAATACATTTAACAAAATTTAAATCTCCATCCAACACTCCAACACTGATACAATCTGGCGCATGGTAATTTTAGCCGGCGGCCGGGATAATACATAGCCGCCTTTTGCGCCGCGAAAAGACTTAACCAAACCTGATTTTTTTAAAGGAATAATTATTTGACTTAAATATTTTTCGGAAATATCTTCTAATTTTGCTGTTTACTTAAGATAAAAAGGTCCTTGGCCATAATGCAATCCCAGTGCTACCATCAGCCTGACACTATAGCGCACCCTTGTTAAAATTCTCGTTAATTCCTCCCTAAACTGCCATTTTATACTAAACACTGTATTATTAATATTATACTTTTTTTTACCAATAAAGCGATTATTATTCACTAGCGATTAAGTCGTGTTTACACACATTAATTAAATTTATAGATAATTTTCCGTCTAAATATTATTATTTCTAAAAGATCAAACAACTCTGGCGCAGGCTGTTTCTGCCTGATCTAACATCCCTCGCCGCAAATATTACTTTTTTCATACGACCTCTTTTTTAAAACTACTTTTTTACAGCCCATTCACCTAAAATCTTATTCAGGTCTTGTGTTGCTGTTGTTATTGGCGCAATGTTAAATTTCTCAACCAAAACATTCAGGATATTTGATGTTACAAAAGCTGGCAGAGATGGTCCAAGCTTTATATTCTTTATCCCTAGTGATAAAAGTGTCAGCAATATACATACTGCCTTTTGCTCATACCAGGAAAGAATTATTGATAAAGGTAGATCATTTACTCCACACTCAAATGCTGCTGCCAATGCTCCGGCAATTTTGATCGCGGAATATGCATCATTACATTGTCCGCAGTCAAGCAAACGGGGAATTCCGTCAATATCGCCAAATTCAAGAGTATTAAACCTAAATTTACCGCAAGCCAGGGTTAAAATTACACAGTCATTTGGAACTTGCTCAGCAAGTTCAGTATAGTAATTTCTCCCTGGTTTTGCGCCATCACATCCGCCGATTAAAAAGAATCCGCGGATTTTCTTTTGCTTTACAGCATCGATAACTTTATCCGCTACTGATAATATCGCATTATGGGCAAACCCTACCATTGTTTCTGCCTGCTGATTATCTTCTTTAAAGCCTCCCAGCTCAAGCGCTCTATTTATAACCTTAGCAAAACTCTTTTTGCCATCAAGCGCTTCGACATGGCCAACTCCTGGCCAAGCCACAAGCCCGGTTGTAAAAATATTAGCTTTATACGAATCTCTAGGTTTTTGAATACAGTTAGTGGTCATTAAAACAACCGCCGGAATATTATCAAATTCCTTTTGCTGATTCTGCCAAGCAGTCCCAAAATGACCGACGAGATTAGGATATTTTTTTAATTCCGGATAGCCATGAGCCGGAAGCATTTCTCCATGCGTATAGATATTAATATCCTTTCCCCGCGTCTGATCAAGCAATTGTTTTAAATCAAGTAAGTCATGACCGGAAATAATAATTGCCGAACCTTTTTTATAGCCAACAGAAACCTTTGTTGGCACAGGATGGCCAAAATGCTCGGTATTACCTTTGTCTAAAATCTCCATGCATTTAAGGTTTACCTGCCCAAGCTCCATATTTAAAGCAACAAGCTCATCAGCACCTAAACTATTATCAGCCATTGCTGAAAGCGCTTTATAAAAAAATGCATTGATCTCATCGCTTTCCTGTCCCAGGATTGCCGCATGATCAGCATATGCTGCTACTCCCCGCAATCCATATAAAAGTAATTCTTTTAAACTTCTTAAATCTTCATTTTCCGCATAAGACCGCACTCCCAGACTTCCCGCCTGCTCAATTAGTTTATTCAAATCAGCTGCCGGAGTCCAACTAGCTGCATCCGGCAATACCTCATTAAAATCTTTGCCTTTTTTCTGTTTATAAGCCTCGAGAAATAATTTTTTAATTTTTCCTTTTACAACAGAAGTTGTATCAATCAAAGCGCGGATTCTCCGGGTATCAAAGTTAACATTAGTTACCGTAGTAAAGAGTCCTTCCATTACAAACCGGTCAGTCTCCTGATCCTTTATGCCTAAATCTCTTGCCATTTTCCCATATATCCCAATGCCAACCAAGCCATAAGTCAGCGCATCCTGCAGCACAGCCACCTGATCATCTTTACCGCATACTCCCATCACTGTACAGCCTGTGCCTTTGGCTGTTTGTTCACATTGCCTACAAAACATACTCATTTTGGACATCCTTTATTTTACTTTTAATATTTCACTATTAGCAAACAACTCAAATGCTCTGTATTTAACTCTTGTTTTAATTAAATTATCTCGCCTTGCAAAGAGATTGTGTAGTCTTTGATTATTATAGTCTTTCCGGATTTTTTAACAGCATCCTCCACAACCTGCACAGTGCCATGACAACAGGGTACTTCCATCCGCACAATGCTGATTGACTTCACATTATTATTTTTCAAGATTGCAGTCAGTTTTTCTAAGTAAGCTTCCTGCGCCTGGTCAAGTTTTGGACAAAATACAATCAATGCTTTACCCTTTAAGAACTTTTGATGAAAATTCGCATAAGTAAAAGGTACACAATCAGCAGCAACCACCAAATCCCGATTATCAAAATACGACGCTAAAGGATTAAGCAATTTCAGCTGCACCGGCCACTGAGTTAATTCTGAATTAAGCTTAACCTCAGCTGAACCAGAATTTAATTTTTCTGCCTGTTTATTATCGCGAAAATCAACTGTCTTCATCCCAAGACAACCATTGCCAGTATGAGCATGAGCCTTTATAACCGGCGCATCCTCCGGAATTGATATTTTGTTTTTTTGCAAATAATCCAAAGCCTGTTTAAGATATTCTTTTTGCCCATGATCACGCAAATGTTTGATATGCGCTTTAATTGTATTTGGCCCGGCTTTTACAATATTTACCATTGTTTTAGATTCATCATATTCTTCTGCTTCCCGCTCTTCTATCTGAATTGCCCCTTCCGGACAATGACCAAGACAAGCACCTAAGCCATCGCAAAGCAAATCACTTACCAGTCTGGCCTTGCCATCAATTATTTGCAATGCTCCTTCCGGGCAATTAGGAATGCATGATTTGCAGCCAGTACATTTCTCTTCATCAATATTAATAATTTTCCTTTTCACTGCTCCCCCCTTTAAATGAGCGCCTGACTTACGGAATGTTCTTTATGACGTCAAGTCAGCCTGTGCGTTTATCCCGCCGTTGTTTGGCGGGGAATTTATCCCGCCTTGGCGGGATTTAGTCCGAAATGACTACGGCCTAGCAAACACTTTTGGAATCATTATTATTTATTATCGTTTATTAAATCTTGAATGCTTAGCTCTAAAAACTCCTGTTTTACTTTTTCTTCGATGCTAATCATTCTTTTTCTTAAAACACAACTTACCCGATTTTTACATATCTCTTTACGAAACATACAATCCAGCATCTGAATTCCACCCTGGATAATATTTATCACCTTAGCAACACTAATATCAGCCGGCTCTATCTTAAGCTTGACTCCTCCGGCCACGCCTTCTTTGGATTCAGCTATTTTGCCTTTTATCAGCTCCTGAAGTATCCGGCGCAAATAAATCAAAGGGATTTCTTCCTGCGCAGCAATTTCACGAGAAGGCACAAACCTATCTCGCTGGCCTGCCAGGTATAATATCGCCCGAATCGCGTAATCTGAGTTTTTGGTTATCATCTTCATATGTTACTATTCTAGTATAAGTTTAAGCATTTGTCAAGTTTTTTAAAAATAATTATATTTTAACATTGACCAAAACAACTCTTTGTTTATAATGGATCTGCTGTTTTTTAAGGAGGATATAACTAAGAACCTGCGCAGGAAGAATCATTACAAGAGTCTGATATCTTTGGATTATAGCCAGCCTCTTTGATAATTGCAATAACTTTTTGCTTATCCGGCTGGCCAAAAATATTTACGGTTTTATACTGCGTATCTATTATTATACCGTTTATTCCCTCAAGTTTATGTAAAGCGCTTTTTATAGTCATAGCGCATTGCTTGCAGTGAATATCCGGAACTAAAACAACTATATCCGGCTTGCGATTAATCTTACAGGTTTTTTGTCTAATTAAGCCATTAGCAACCAGCAAAAACAATATTCCTCCGGCAGCTACCCTTATATTCATCGACAACATTTGCCCTGCGCCGCTTAAAAGCTGAGTATCAATTCCTCCGGATGCAGTAAGAAAATTAAACAGCAATCCCAGCAAAGCAGCAACTATAATAATATTAAATAAGTATAGATAAAAAGAAACTTTTCCCATCTTAGCGCGAACAAAAGATAAAGTTACCGCGTTTGTCGCCGGCCCGGCAATCAAAAATACCAACCCTGCTCCGGGTGAAAAACCTTTTTGAATAAGCGATACTGCCACTGGAATAGATCCCGTTGAACAAACATACAGCGGAATGCCAATAAGTAAAGCCACCAAAAAATCAACAGGAAAGAAAAAGAATCTTTCAAAAAAAGACTGCGGAATAAACGCGGAAATAGCCGCGCCTATAGCAATTCCAATTATTAATGCTTGGCCAATATCCTGAGGAATTTCATAAAAAGAATATTTTAAAAACTCTTTCCATTTAAATATAATATGCACTGGAGGATGGTCGTGTTGGGGCACCTCTTTTTGTTTGATATTTTTGCCTTCTACAAGATAGTCAGCAACTCCCAGAGTAATCCCGGATATAATCGCCGCTAAGGGACGAAACAAGGCAAAAAGCGGACCTAATAAAGAATACGTCGCAAAGATCGAGTCCACTCCGGTTGTCGGGGTGGAAACTAAAAAAGCCATAATACTCGATTTGTGCGCACCTTCTTTTTCCAAAGAACTGGCAATCGGAACAACTCCGCAGCTGCACACAGGCAAAGGCACCCCCAGCAGCGTAGCCTTGATAACTGACCAGATTCCCGGCTTGCCTAAATGTTCTGTGATCAGCTCTTTACCCAGAAAAATATGCAATAAACCGGCCATGCTCATACCAAACAAAAGATATGGCGCCATTTCTATCCAAAGATGAAAACATTCTGTTATAAAATTTAAAATTAAATCACTCATTTACATATCCACTTTAAAAATATTTTAACCATAATTTTAATCAGAAAATTCCTTTTTATTTTTTAACCGCTGGGGGCAAGATCAATGATTTTTTCAATATCGATTTCAATCAGATATTTAGGATGAGGAAAAGATGCCTCGGGATGATGCTCCCCAGCCCTTCCTTGATGTAAATTCTTAACTACTCTCTGAGATATTCGCTGAAGCACCTTATCTTCCCATTCAGCAATAATATTTTCTTTAATTTTTTCTTTTTCCACTATCTTAGCCTTGCCCTGCAAAGCATAGCCAGTAAATCTATGTTCATCAACAAAGCAAATTGTCACAATAGGGTTATTAAGCAAATTATTGTAAGTCCGCGCTTTATACAAATCAATTAAAAATACTTTTTCCGGCTCAATCCCCACAATTCCCTTAGCCGAACAATGTATCTTGCCCTTTGAATCAAGCGAACTCACAATAACAAACCCTTGTTTTTTCATCAAACTTATAATTGAATTTGATAATGCGGCTTTCATCCTATTTTTTCCTCTGGAGATTATCTTGATTAGTTATTTTTTTAATTGTAATTAAATGCAGCTGTTTTTTCACATCTTTTTCTATCATATCCAGCCTGCTTTTAAAATAACAGATTTTTATTACCGGACAGATTTTACCTTTAAAAACATGCTCACTTAATTTAAACTCTCCTTGAAATATCTCCACAAGCTGCAAAACTGAGATCTTGGCAGGATTAATATTCAAAGCAAACCCGCCGCCTTTGCCTTTGGATGACTTAAGTATTCCTTTCGCGTTCAGCCTTTGAAGAATTTTTCTTAAAAAAGACTGCGGCATATCCAAACTTTCCGCTAATCCGGAAACTGTGATTATCGTATCTTTACTTTTAGCAATACAACCTAGAGCCCTAATCGCATAGTCAGTGTTTTTGGTAATGAGTTTCATTGCTCAACCTTTTCCTGCTCATCCGCATTTAGAATAACCGCATCCGCGACAAACATTACAGCCTTCAACATGATGCAATGCGGCTCCGCAATCAGGACATACACCTACAATATTTGAGATATTTAAAGAATTTTTCTTCAAAGCAACCTGCATGACCTCGAAATCTTCATTTGATTTTTTACCATTTTGGCAAGATTTATTGATCCCAGATTGCAGCTTTCATAAGGTAATAAAGGCTGCTCGCCGCAAGGATTAGTTGACTCGATTTCACCTTGCAAAAGCGTGGGATTTTCTTGTTCATCTTTTTTAAGATAACGTTTTTCTAAAACTTTTCTCGCATTATCCGTAATATTTGAATCAATATCCTTATTTAATGAAACATCCATTACACTTCTCCCGATTTATGACTTATCACAGCAGCAAATCAAACAAAAAAATGGGCAGTTTAGAGTCTTGCCCAGGACACCATACTACAACCCTCTTTACAATGAGTAATCGGGCGTAGCATATATCTCATACCCCACATACATGCCTCCTCTTTGTTAGGTGAAAACACCTTTTGTTAAAAAAACTTTTTCTTACATTATAATGATACCATTTTAGTGTCATTATGTCAAGCTTAAATAATTTAGTTTACACCTTCCGGCAGGACCTGCACCGACAATTATAAGATCATAGATTGAGGAATTCATTTCAGCTTTTCCTTTGATAAATCATGTATATATAATATCTAGGTTATGAGGGAAAATCAACTATTTATAAAACCAAGAAAAATTCTAAATCAGCTCATTTTATTTACATATCTGCAAATAAAATGAGCGCAATGAGTTAGGAATTTAAACAATGCATTTTCAACCAATGGCTAAACAATATAAATAGAAAATCAATAAAATATCGCGATTTAAACTCAAGAGCGAACAAGCTCTAATTTAACTAGACTTTTTGTTTAAAAAGATTTAAAATATAACTAATAATTTAAAATAGATATTCTGAGAATTTTTCTTCGTATCCAAACTCATAGCTAAAGGATAAATGTGCGTGCTTTAAAAGATCTTTTAGAAAAAAACAAGCAATGGGCTACTAAATTAAAAGCCTCAGATCCTGATTTTTTTTCTAATCTGGCCTTACAGCAAAATCCCGGATATCTATGGATTGGCTGCTCTGACAGTCGCGTACCGGCAAACCAGATTGTGAATTTACCCCCCGGAGAAGTATTTGTCCATCGTAATATTGCCAATTTAGTCATTCACTCCGACTTAAACTGTTTATCGGTTATTCAATATGCCGTAGAAGTATTGCAAATAAAACATATTATTGTCTGCGGACATTATGGCTGCAGCGGAATTAAAGCATCATTAGATAATCGTGAACATGGATTAATTGATAATTGGCTAAGGCATATAAAAGACATCTACCGTTATCATGAAGCAAAGATTAATGATATGAAAACTGAAAAAGAAAAATTAGATTTATTATGCGAACTAAACGTAATTGAGCAAGTTGCTAATATCTGCCATACAACCATTGTCCAAAGCGCTTGGAAAGCTGGACAGGAATTGGCAGTGCATGGATGGATTTATGGTATCGATGATGGGATATTAAAAGATTTAGATGTGTGCATAACAAACATCAATGAAATATCTCAGACCCATCGCATAAAATAACAGGAAAATTAGTCAATAAGCCTGAATTAAGCCTTACCGACTAAAAACTAAAAATTCACACTAACCCAAAAAGGATCAAAATGCAAGATTTAGGAGAAAAAAATTTTTGCCCGATGTATGTTGATTTTGTCAGAGAATGTGCTGGAACCTTCGGTAATATTTCTATGGAAATTAACACGACCATACGTTTCTGCGTATCAAAAAATCACGTTAATTGCCCTTTTTTTAAATACTTAAACAACCAAAACAAATATTGCCCAAAATTTATTACTTGCGATATGTGCACTTATTATAAAAATGCTAATTTTGATGATTTTATTAAGATAACAAGTACTTGGTGCGTATCAAATAATTTTGATGATTGTGCGCGTTTTAAATCAGTTAAAGCAGGAGTAAAACCTTCTGAGAAATTAATGCCTGACGGAAACATGCTCTGAAATATAAATTTCAAACTATTTATTTTGAGAATTTATATTTCAACCCCATCTTCTTAAAAACAATCTCAGGCAAACAGAATTCAGTGATTGCTGACTGGATAAGATTAACCCCAATAAAAACCGTAAACAGCAGCCACCATTTACTTACAAAAAAAACCAAAGCCGCAGAGATTAAAACCATACAACCAGCAAACAAACGTACGGCTTCTTCTATCTTAAACTGCTTCATAATCATCTCCCTGTTAAAAACTATATCTTAATCTTGTGTAAATGTTTTTATTATGCTCGGTTTGTCCAAATTCAGTATAAACATCTTCGCCCCAAGGAAGATTCGCGCCAAAGGTTAATTTTAAAACATCGCTAATATCATAATCAAGCGAAGGCCGGACATAGCCATCCAGATCTGAGGGGGAAAAGTAAATAAATAAATTAGCTCTTAGGGTCTGGCTTTTATAGAGTTTGGTTAAACGTAATGTGTTTAAATGCCGATACTGATCCCAAACAAAATCAGCAGGCAATAATGCTTTGGAATAATTATCATATTCCAGGGTTTGCTCAAATAAATACTGCAGGCCAAGACTTAAATCATTTCCCAAATCCTTAGAATAACCAATCAAAAATTTAAACATTGGATTTTCAATCAAGCGATTATCCCCGGCTTCATCCTGCCGGGAATTATAATAACCGGTTTCGGCATTGACTATCCCCCCTAATCCCGGGCCGCGAATACTCAAGCCATAAACATCAAGCCTAGGATAAAACAACTCTCTATTCATTTCATTAAGATAACCCCGCGGCGAAGGATAATTCCCCCTAAAAACATATAGGGCTGTTTCATAACTTTCAAAATTGCGATAAAATCTCAAGGCATATTCAGCGTTTTCTGGATTTTTAGCCGGACCAATAATATGGCGATCAGAATTAATGCCTGCGATGCCACCTTGAAAAGAATCAAAGAAAGATAATCTTTGCCCATCAAACACTGTATTTGGTTCAAATACAGGAATAAGGATAAAATCAGCATTCAGCGTATCCGCGTAAAAAGAAACTTTTATCCCGTCATTGGGTTTTTTAAGATATTCATCTTCCCGTCCGATGTAAAAAGAAACATAATCTTTGGGAAACAAGTCATTGATAAATAAATAATCCCCGGTCCCCCAGGTAAAAACCTGCCGCCCGATTTTTAAGTCAAGCCAATCTGCCGGCGCAAGCCCCAGACTAAGCACCCTAAGATCAGCATTTGTCCTGCCATTATAATATTCATCGATGCTAAAATCCGCTTTTGCCTCAATCTTAGCCATCCATTGCTCAAGCAATGAATTCCATTCAGGATAAGTTTTTGTTTTAAGCTGTAATCTTTGCTCAAAAAAATTAAATTCATCGCGTTTGGTAATATCATGTCCCAGCTTTAAGCCAAAATCATTTTCGATAAAACCATTTACTGTTAAACCATTTTTCCCTATTTGTAACGCGGCAAAAGCATAACCTGAGCTAAATCCAAAAATTAAAACAGCGATAATTATAGTTCTTATTGCTCTAACCATTTACGCGGCGGCCTCCTTAAATATCTTTCAGAAAAAATATCCGCTTCTAATCCCAAATCATACTTTATATTGGAAAAATCTATCACTGTATTTGAATTGCTTGCCAAATCAGTTGCTTTTGATTTAGTCACACTCGGATTGCCCTGTATTTCTTTAATCTCTAAAGCCTCAACTACTCTGCTCAGTTTTCCCTGTTTATCAAAATACTCCGCTTTGACTGGTAAAAAATTATCTTTGCGTATTGAGATTATGTAATAAGAAAACTCCACACTGCCCGCATCTTTTGGTGTATTCTTAATAATATACACATCCGCAGGACTAGCCAACATTTCATGCGTATCCAAATCAAGATTTCTGCCGGAAATATCTTCATAAACAAAATTACTGCCGACAAAACTCGAGCGTTTATCAGTAGCCGCGATTCTCCGGACTAAATCAAGCGCCGGCAAATACATCCAGCGGTCATCGTCTTTATCTGTATATTTCCAGACCATATAGACCATGTCCTGAACATCAGCCGGCTGACTAAAATAAACATAATATTTTTGCTGTCCCGCGTCTTCAATATCCATGCGTAAAATTTGAAAAACCCGTTTACGAATTCTGCTTTGTGAATCAGTAATCGTCATTGTTACTTCCGAGCGGCCATCATTACCAGCATAATACGCGGCCAGATTAGCTTTGCTAATAATTTCCTCCACTGTCTGGGCAAAAGATTTTTGGTTAAACATAAATACACTGCTAAAAATTAAACCTAATAAAATAAACTTCTTCATTTTTTCCCCTCCGTTAAATGAGCACCTGACTTACGGAGTGTTCTTTACGACGTAAAGTCAGCCTGTGCGTTTATCCCGCCGTTGTTTGGCGGGGAATTTATCCCGCCTTGGCGGGATTTAGTCCGAAATATCTGCGGCCTAGCAGATACTTTCGGAATCACCCTTTATCAATAATACAAAATTTGTGTTTACCAACCCAAGCGCAAACCGCAGACATTATTCCCATAACTATAACTGAAATAAATAGTGTCGGCCCCCAATTAATCGCTGTATATCCTCTAATTAAATATATCACAGTTACAGCTGCTGCCATACTGATGATCACACAATACCGGCAGTTGCAAAGTAAGCTCTTTTTTTCTTCCACGCGTAATGCGTTAGGAAGTAAACTTATGATTGCCGGCAAAATGAACAGCGTCGCTATGCTGGAAACAAACATTATGGCAAACATAAAAAAACCTACTGTTCTGTATGGAATAAGCGGCGCAAACAACAATGGTAAAAATCCCAGCGCGATAACCAAAGCATTGCGGCTAATTGCTCTGGCCGGGCCCTGAAACATTTCCTGTGAAGTTTCCTGCCAGCTATGATTTTCCGCGAAGATATCTCTGGCTCGCTGAATAAAATGTATCGCGAAATCAATTGATAAACCCAAAGTTAAAGCGGATAATACGGCTACGGGCATATCATAATCTTTTCCGAGAAAGCCCAGCAAGCTGTAAATAAGTAGGATTGTAATCGTTAGCGGAACCATGGAAATCAAACCTAATATTGGGGAACCAAACAAAAAAGTCATCATAAAAAACACAATAATAAAACTTCCTAAAAAGTTTATCAGCATTCCGCTGACCATTTTATTTTGCCAGATTACATTAATATAAGTTAATCCCGCCCAATTATGGCTAATCTTAAACGGTGAACGGTTGTTCTTTAGATAGTCATCAACTTGACGCAGAACAACTGACATATCTTTATTATCTCCGCTTTTTAGCTGTATCCATATATTGACTTTACTATAATCCGGGGTTGTCATATGCCAAAGATCATCCGGCTTATGCGAATTCTCATAAGATATTAAACACTGTGCCACTGCTTGTTTAGTCTCGGGAATTTGATAATTTGCTTTATCACCTCCTAAAAGCTCACTGTAAACTTTTTTAACAACATCAGGCAATGCTGTGGATTTTCCGACCATTCCTTGAGCTAAAAGGTATTTCTGCAAGCCTTCTACATATTTAAGCATTTCCGGTTCAATAAAAACCTGGTTATCTTGATTCTCTGAATCTAATACAAGATATGCCGTATATGTCCCGGCAAAATGCTTGTTTAAAATTCTATCTGAAACCCGGATATTGTGATTTTTATCAAACCAGCGCACAGGATTATCATTTACGCTTATTCGGGAAATCCCATAAATCGATATAATTACCGCGATAACACTTAACATTAACACTGTTTTATAGTGATAAATTGAAATTTTTTGTATTTTAGCAAGGATCACATCAATAACTCCATGATGTACGTCTTCCTTTTTCACAGCCTCGCCAGAACCAATTTTCGCGAACGATTTTTCATCCATTAATGAGATATATGCCGGAATAAATGTGATTGTTAATACCCAGGCAATCATTACTCCACAGGCAACAAATACGCCAAAAGCTTGTACCGGCGGAATTGGAGAAAAAGAAAGGGAGAAAAACCCGACAGCGGAAGTCAGGGAGGTATAAAGCATTGGAGTAAATAATTCATCCATAACCGCAAATACTGTTTCCTGCTTATTGCCGATACTTTTATATTTATCAAAAAACTCACTTAAAATATGCACTGAATCCAGTACCGCGATTGGCATTAAAAATATCGGAATCATTGAACTCATAATATGAACCGGAAAACCAAACCCAATCAACAAACCCATAGTGCTAATTACCGTCGCGATCGCCAGAAGCATTGGAGAAATAATCAAGCGAATGCTTTTAAAAAACATCCACATAAGCAGAAAGATTACCAAACCGGCTAAAGGAGCAGACATGGCCATTTGCTTAAACATTTCAATTCCAAAAGTATCCTCAGCAACCGGTAATCCGGTTATATAATAGTTTTCCGCGCCATCCATATTTTTAATAATCGCGTATATTTCCTGAGCAACCCGATAACTGATATCTTTTTTGGCAATTGGGATGTATACACAAACCGCTTTTCCGTCCTCAGAAACAATAGTGCCGTTAAACATTGGATTGTCTTTTGCTTCATCCCGGATAAAACCCGCTTGCTCCTGAGTATTAATCGGCTCTTTCATCAGCCACTCGAAAACAACTTCTCCGATTTGCCCCTGACGGATATTGTCCTTTGTGGACAGCGCAATAACTTCCCTTGAAATAACACCTTCAATCCCTTTAATCTTTTCGGTTATCGCGTAAACCGCATTTAATGTTTTCGGATTAAATACACCGTTTGCGTCATTTTCATTAACTACCCCCAGCACAATAAAATCATATATCCCGAATTCTTTTTTTACCTGATGATTAAAAGTCCGGACAAACTCGTCTTCTGAAAGCATATTTTCAGGGTCAGTATCAATTTTCATCCGCGGAAACTGAATTAATGATAAAACAACCATGAGCAATACCAGCGACATTACTACCTTCGGTTTATGCACAGAAAAATGAATTAACTTTTTAAACATTTATCCCTCCTTTGCGAATGCGGGCAATCTTTCATACATTTAATTATTCTTAATACTTCAAAATTAGCAATTGAATAAAACACTTCATTTCCACTTCTTCGGGCTTTTAAAACCCCTCTGTTTTTCATTTTATTTAAATGCTGTGAAGTCACGGACTGTTTGCAATTAACCTGATCCTGAATAAAAGAAACACCCTGCTCTCCATTTTTCAAAATATCAATAATCCGCAAACGGCAAGGATGAGCGATAATTTTAAGCATTCCGGCGATTTTAAAAAATTCCACATGGATTTCAGTTTTTCATCTCCCGTCTTTGACTCCAAAGACGCGTATAAACTCTGGCCATGCAGCTCCACTTTCGAAGCAATTTTCAAAACTTCCTGAGCACTCCATTTTCCCTGCATAAAAACTCCTTATATTGCTAAAGCTTTTTTAATCAGTTCAACAATCTGCTCTAAACTTGCCAATTCTATCTCCGAAGGCACAAACTGCATGTACTGTCCCTCTGTAATACTTTTTATTCCACATTCTTCCATTGCGGATTCCAGTTCCTTAAACCCTGCTTTTGACCAGCCATAGGAGCCAAATGTGAATCCAAATCTATTTTTAGGCTTCAGGCCTTTTAAATAAGTTAAGAAACCTCCGACACTGGGCAACACCTGATTATTTAAAATCGCGCTGCCGAGAATAACCATTTTAGAACGCATAATATCAGTAACCGCGTCAGAATAATCGCTTGTCTTTAAATTAACCAGCTTAACCGGAATCTGCGCTGAATCAATTACTTCATATAATTTTAAAGCCATTTTTTCCGTTGAATGCCACATTGTATCATAAACAATAATAACCTGCTTATTTGACTCATAAGCCGCCCATCTTGCGTATTGAGCAATTATCTTAGCGATATCTTCTGGTGTACGCCAGATCAAACCATGCGAGGGACAAATCATATCTAATTTTAAAGTTGCCACAGCTTCTAAAACTTTAAGCACTTGCGCGCCATAAGGCATAACAATATTCGCGTAATATTTTTCCGCTTCTTTTAAAGCAATCTCCACCCCAACCTGATCAACAAACCGCTGAGAACTGGCCAAATGCTGTCCAAAAGCATCGTTGGGAAAGAGAATCTGATCCTGTGGCGAATAAGTTGCCATTGAATCCGGCCAATGTACCATGGGCATCAGCAAAAATTTTAATTTCCTTTTGCCAATATCCAGTTCATCTCCGGTATTTACCACTTTAAATTTCCATTCAATATCAGAATGTCCGGAATTAAGAAAATGGCGCTTTAATCCTTCCGCTCCTTTGGGTGAACAAACAATTCGCGCATTCGGACAAAGCTTAAGCATCTCTCCGATGGTCCCGGAGTGATCCATTTCTGTATGATTTGAAATAATATACTCAATCTTAGCTGGATCAATAATCCGCTTAATCCTCCGCAGCATCTCAGTATAACCATAATGCTTTACAGTATCGATTAAAGTCGGCTTTTCATCCATAACCAAATAAGCATTATAGGTTGAGCCTGAGGGAGTAGAATATCCATGAAAATTTCTCAAATCCCAATCAATATACCCGGTCCAATAGATATCATCTCTAATCTTATGCATAATTACACTTCTTCAAACTGATCCTTACCCACTCCGCAATCAGGACAAACCCAATCAGCGGCTAGATCAGCAAAGGCAACATTATCATTTTCAGCTGGATCATATACATAACCACAAACTATACATTTATATTTTTTCATTTTAAAGCCTCCTTTTAATATTTTATATTTAAACTCGCTCAAATATACGGTTTTATCACTTCCTCAAGTTTTTCCTTAGGCACAGCCCCAACTGTCTGATTAACGATCTTCCCCTTGTGAAACAAAAGTATTGTCGGAATGCTCATAACCTGATATTTAGCCGCAATATCATTAGCATCATCAACATTCAGCTTACAAACTTTAATTTTTCCCGCATACTCTTTGGCTAAAGCATCTATAGTCGGCGTAAGCATCCGGCAAGGTCCGCACCACTGTGCCCAAAAATCAACCATAACCGGTAAATCTGATTTCAATACTTCTTGTTCAAAGTTATCGGAATTCAACTGTAAAACCATATATCCTCCTTATTTAATTGATTTATTTTTAATCCGATTATGCGAATTTTTTAAATATTCCCTTTTTAGCAGCGCAAATCGGACAATAATCCGAAGCATCACCCTCTACAGTATAACCACAAACCGGACAAATATAAACCTCGGCTAATTCAATATCTCCGCCTGACGCGATTGCCTTTTTTGTATTTTTATACATTTCTTCATGAATTTTCTCTGCTTCCAAAGCATAATGGGTTGAGCGGACAGCATCTTTTTCGCCTTGTTTTTCCGCTTCAGCTTGATAAGCCGGGTACATTTCTTCAACTTCAAAATGCTCTCCCTTCTGAGCTTCCTGAAGATTTTCTTCCGTTGTTCCAATACCGTTTAATACCTTTAAATGATTTATCGCGTGTACCTGTTCAGCATAAGCAATTGCTTTAAATAAACGCGCCACATTCGGTTTATTTTCTTTTTCAGCTTTATCAGCAAACGCTAAATATTTCATATGCGCCTGTGATTCTCCGGCAAATGCTGCCTTTAAATTCTGCTCTGTCATTTCATGCATAACTATTACTCCTTAATAATTTGGCCTTGCATTACAGCGAGACTTCCGGTTAACCATTGTTTAATAACCCACAAAATTTTCCGCTAAAATTAAATCCTTCGCGCACCCTAAATCATCACACATTTTCTTCATTGCTTCCACCATTACCGGCGGACCAAAAATAAACAGCTTTCTTTGCTGAATATCAGTTAGATGCTTTTGCAGCAATACTTTATCTATTTGACCATGGATACAGATATTATCCTTAGGAAGACAATCAGTTAAAATATAAACAATGTTTAAACCCTTATGTTCTTTTTGCCAATTATCTAATTCCTGGCGAAAAGCAATTTCTCCATGATGCCGGTTTGAATACATCAAAACAATATCTGTATTTAGTTTTTTCTGAGCAATATATTCAATGATTGAAATAACCGGAGTAATTCCAATCCCGCCGATAAGAAAACCGATTTTTTCATATGAATCCTTAAATACACAATTACCCATTGGTCCTTGAAACATTAGCTTATCGCCTGGTTTTAAGGCTCTAAGCGCAATAGAAAAATCACTATCGCTAAGTCTTTTCGTAACCTCGATATAATCATTTAACGGCGAGCTGGAAAAAGATAGGTATTTATTTAAAGTTTTACTATCAATAACCTTTTGGTCAAAAATTAGTTTTAAAAATTGACCTGGTTCAAAATTAATTTTTTCCTCAAGTTTAAAGCGGAAACTTTCTACAGTCGAAGTTCTGGCAATTTTTTCTGATAAAACCCCGTAAAATGATTTCATGAATTATTTTTTCTCCTTACATTCTGAGCATATTCCATAGAAATAACCCTGAAGCTCATGAATTATATGCCCATCAACTTCCTTAGCATTCAAGGCCGGACAAGGCTGTAAATTAATATCATAAATCTTTGAGCATTGCTTACAAAGAAAGTGATGATGCGTCTCGGTTCTGCTGTCAAAGCATGATTTATCAAAATCAATTCTAATTTCATTGAGCAAATGTTTTTTATGATACAATTCCAGGATTGAATAAACAGTTGCTAAAGAAATTGAAGGAAAACTAATCTTTATTTTCCTGTATATATCATCCGCAGTCAAGTGCTTATTTTTATCTGATAAAATTTCATACACTCCCAGCCTTTGAGGGGTGATTCGGATATTATTGGCTTTTAGTATTTTAACTGCTTTTTCCATATTTTTAATTATAATTTGCTTTCCAGATATTGTCAATAATTACTTTTAAATAATAATTATTCTTGCATTATTTATATAAAAAATCCAGGTCCTCTTATGGATTCAGTAAAAGTTGCTGGATTTTAAAAAAATATTTTAAATAGACTCTTCTATATGAGTATTATTATGCGTCGATATAGCATTAACTGAAACTTCCGGCTGATTAACTCTGCTTTCTGATTCTTTAACCAATAAGTGCAGAATCTCAATAAAAGCCTTTTGCTTTTCATAAGGAGTTAAAGCAGAGTAATATTTAGCACTTCCATTGGTTTCATTAAAAAGTTTAAGAATATCATGATTACCTATTTTATTTTTAAGCACTTCTTCTATGTAACTAACAATATCTATTCCTGCAAAGTAAATATATCCTTGTTCATTATTATATTTTAATGCTTGATAAAAAGGTTTCAGCCCCGGGGCTGTTGCTTCTTTTTGCGGCCAATCTTGCCCAAACCAAAAAGGGGAAACATTACCTGCTCCGTCATATAATATTTCCTGGATATCCTTTTCCTGCAAATTACTAACAAAGGTCTTAATTGCCGCATTAACCTTCACCTTGTATGCTTTTTGTTCTTTTAAATACTTTGCCCACATTCTTAAAGTTCCCGCTGCCTGGGTTCTAATATCCCCCTGGGTCATTTGCAGCCAGAGGTTATTAAACGCGACAAGATCATAATCTTTGCCCTTGCGGTAATTTTCACATCCTTGTTCCATTTGACTTAAAAATGATTCTTTATCCGGCAAACGGGATTTAAGCGCATTATCCGCCCGCTCTTCTCCGTATTCAACAATATATCCTGTGCCTGATATAATATTACCCGCATTATCACGCTTAATATTCCTTACTCTTTCAATCATAACCCCGTCTGGACTGCTGAACATATCTGTCCAATTAAGCCCGGCATTGCTTGGGCTGGTTGGGCCAGCCTCCATTCCTTCCCAGGAAAGCATACCGCCGAAATCAGTTCCCTGCTGCAGCCTCCACGATGTTGCCACATTATGATTGGAAATAAAAATTATACTAGAACGTAATCTAGGATCTTGTTTTATTAGTTCTTTAATACGCCTATGCTGTAATTCAGCAAAATCATCAAACTTTCTGCCGCCAATTATTATAACAGCTCCTGATTTAATTATTCTTTCTCTGTCTTGTTCATTTTCCAGCATATCCACAATACGGTCACTGCATTTATACGGCACCATTCTGCGGACAAATGTAAAAAAAGGACGATTTAAAAGGTTTACCTTGTCTTTTTCTAATTCTTCCCGGGTTACATCAAGATCACCAAATGTTCCATTAAATAATTCATTAATAAAACGCTGTTTTTGGATTCCTTTAGCTATTTTAGCCGCCTGAATAAATTCATCCTTTTTTATAGGATTAGCTTCTAATTCTCTAAATAAAGCGTCCGCGGTTTCTACTTTTAATTCCCACATAAAACTAGCGATCACCCGCTTTAATGGTTCACCTTGCCAGCGGTCAACATCAGACCCTTCACTATTACCGAATAAATCATCTTCTCTTATTTTGTATGAAAAGTTCTTGTATAAATCCGGATGATCACTCATTATTTGGGTATGCGCCGTAGAACATCCGGAAATAATCTGATGTGTTTCCCCAACCAAAAGCCGGACATCCAGTTTTTGACCTTGTTTCATCAACTGAAACTCATCACTAATTTTTAAGTCTGGAAACTTCCAGGTAGGAAATGTCCCCATGCCGTCAGGCACAATAGTATGATTATAATGATGATATACAATATCAAACTCTGATAATTTATTAAATATTTTTTTATATTGTCCGCGTTTTTCTTCAGGATAACGTTCGAGATGCTGATCCATTATTTCCGGGCTGGCTAAAGCCGTACTGGTTTCACTATCAGTAATAATAATCTTTTTACCAATCTTGCCTTTACTGGCAAGATATTCCATATAGCGGACTAATACTTCCCGATAAACAAAAGTCTGAACCGCTCTAAATTCATCATCTGAAGTCCCGGGATATGCTTCGTGAAAAATTTCCGGACAATACATCCAATATTCATGCAGTCTGGAATATGGGTCGCCATAAACAGTTACATTAACATTTTCAAACCCATTCATATTAACAGGAATATTGTAAGTTACAACTTCATCCATTTGCTCAAGGGCAAGATTTACTAATTCACTTTCCCCTTGTATCCGATTATGAAGATTATTTTTAATTTCCTTAACCTTCCTAATTTTTTCCGCAATCGGATCAAGTTTTTTATCTCTTACTAAATCTCCTTCTCCTTTAATAGTCTTCGCGTAAAATACACCCATCACATGCAGCCTGCTTTTTGTTTTTTTCGGTCCCCAGAATTTTTCTAAATCATTGTAAAAACCGCGCACCCAATCCGGTTTAAAACTTCCTAATCCGCCAGCCATTTGCAATTTTGCTAATTGCCCAGTCGCGTAAACAGCCTGCTGTTCATCAAGCTGATATTCTTCCATAAGCTGGTGTTTAAAGTTTAATAAAAATTTATTTGACAGCTCATATTCCATTTGCAGAAAAAATATATCTCTTCCGTCTAACTCATCAACAGATCTTTTCAATGCCTCTTGCTTAAAAGCTTCAGCCCATTCCCGGTCTACTCCTAATCCCTTGGTCTCTTCCATTCTATCTTGCGCCCGGATTATTCTAGAAACAGCCTGTTCAAGCTCAGGGTTACTTAAAACCAGATTAATAACTTGTTCTGAAGTATGCTGTAAAAATAAAGCGTTTAGCTGATTGATTTTTTCAATTAATTCATAGTCAGCATGTTCCGGCAAACTAAAAACAGTAGATTCATTCTGCGCGATAATCGTAGAATTTATAAAGTCATGCAATCCCTGATTATTAAGCATTATTTTGGGAGATAATGTCTGAGACGCTACCCAAGCGTTACCCTGAGAAAAAATATCAGCGTATATGCTGTTTACAGGAAGGAGAAATAAAACCTGAATTATAATGTAACTAATTGTCTTACAGGAAGTTATATTGCACAAATTGCTAAGTCTCATATAAGTTATCCTCCTTCATTTTTAAAAGATGATAAAGTATACCATGCATTTCTAGAATTTGCCATCTTTTAAAAACTTTTCAAAAACCTGTTTTTTAAATAAAATTGACAAAACAAACACATTATGCTATATTTACATTTACACATTTACAAGTTACTACTCAAACAAAAATGTAAGTTTTGATTGCTTAAATTAAAATGGAGGATTTTAAAGTGTCTAAATTTTGTGAAATATGCGGAAAAGGCCCGGTCGCAGGCAGATCAATTACCCAAAGAGGTATGGCCAAGAAAAAAGGCGGAGTTGGCAGAAAAACCACGGGAATTACAAAACGGGTTTTCCGGCCTAATCTGCAGAATATAAAGATCACAAACAAAGGAACAAATTCAACTGCCAAGGTTTGTACTTCTTGCATTCGTTCGGGAAAAATTACAAAAGCTTCTTAAGCTTTTGGCTTAAATATCTAATAGATTACGCGCCTGTGACTTACCGCAGGCGCGTTTTATATCTTCATAATCAATAATTATCAGATCCGGTCTTTTTTCCTTTAATCTTTTTATCGCGAACAATTCTTCAGCTTTATTACTTTTTGTTCTAAAACCAATGTATTTAAATTCTGTCTGACACTGCGGACATTGTTTTGACTGCAAAAAGTTAATCCCTAAGTGCTGGCAATTCTCACAGTTCGCGCTTAGTTCTCCGGCTAAAAGTAATTGCTTTTTCACTTGTTCACTGTCAAAACACTGCCATACCCGAATCAAAGACTGCTTCATTTTTCAACCTTTCTTAATTATAAAATAGCGCGCACAATATACACTATCCAGTAAGCCACCAGTTTTTTTTCTTTTGCGGAGTTACATCTTTTATCATTAATCCAGTAGCTGTCATATATACATTATACCTTGCATCCGGAACATATTGAACAAAAGCGCTATTGCCGTAAACCGCGTCAATAAATGGAAAACATTTCTGATATTTATAAAAAAACATCCAAAGCCGGTCCGGTTTATCAGCAATATTATATACCAGACGCGGCAAAGCTTTTTCTTTTTCAATATCAAGATAACGGCCGGAGAGTCTTTCCAATTTATAATACCGCTGCATCCCAAAGAATCCCAGCAAAGGTTTCCATTTAATAATCCTGCTTTCTATCACCCATTCATCAGCATTAAAATTAAATGTTTGTTTTTTCGCGCTTTGATTATTGTTAAAAAATTCTATGTTTAAAACCAACTGATTAGATTGAGTTGCTTTATCACAGACAACTATTGCCACTAATTCTCTTTCCAGCAAGAGTTTATATGAATTAAGATAAAACTTTGACAACAGCAAAGTAAATATACTAAAGAGCATCCCCACAGTTAACACCGCAAGCAAAGCATTTCTCAAACTAAATATTTTAAAACTTTGACTTTTCTTTTCCATATCCATCCTAATGTAAAACAAAGTTAAGCGAACCGCCAACTAAAACTGTAATCCCCAGCATGATCATTGCTGCCTGGCTTAGCCGTTTCAGTCCCAGTTCTTTTAAAAAGATCGCGAAAGTTGCTATGCAGGGAAAGGAAATACACAAAACAATGCAGGCAATTACCAATTGCTTAAGGCTTAAGCCCAGAGGAATCAGCATCCCGGCAGCAATATCTTTGCGTAATAAACCAATAATAAGTACCCATACCGCCTCCTTGGGCAAGCCAAAAACAAAACTTAATAATGGACCAAACAAGCCCGAAACAAACTCAAACAGCTTAATCTGCTGCAATAAATTAATAACCAGGACACTGGCTAAAACAACTGGCATAGCCTCAATAAGAAAACCTCTGATTCTTAAGACTATTTTTTGCCTTAACAGTCTTGCCGAAGGCAAACGATATGAAGGGATTTCAATAAAAAGTTCCGGACTGTATCCTTTGAGAAAATAATTCATTGCCGTTCCAATAAACAGCCAAACAATAAATAATACCGCGTATACAAATAAAACATATTTACCGCCATATCCGCCCAAAATTCCCACAATCATTGCCTGCAAAGCAGCGCAAGGCACGCCGATGGAAATCAAGGTAGAGGCAATAAATCGTTCTCTTTTGCTTTCCAATACTCGAGTGGCCATTATCCCCGGCACATTACAACCAAAACCCAGAAGTACTGGAATTATCGCAAATCCATGCAGCCCTAGTCTATGCATAATATTATCCAGTAATAATGCTAAGCGGGGAATATATCCGCTATCTTCTAAAAAACTAAGTAATAAGTAAAAAGAAAACACATACGGTAATACCATAACTAATTCAACATAAGGAGCTGTGGTTAAAAGGCCCATTGACTGCTGAAAATCAATTTGTCCTTCAAAAAGCTTACCAATTAAAATATTATGTAAAAACCCATTACCTCCCAACTTCGCGCTCAACTGTCCCAGTAATGGCTGATAAACAGAATTGAACAAGGGAGCCATTACATGGTTTATTAATCCTTCACCAATAAACCGAACGATCTTAAAACAGACAAAAATAACTCCCATAGCAATAACTGTTCCCCACCAATGATTAACTGACGCATCTTCCAGAATTTCCCAAAAAGTATGATGTCGGTGTGTTAACTGCTGGACACTATCAATAATTATTCCAATATGTTCCCAACGCTGCTGATGAGTCCGGGATTTTACATTTCCCGAAGTTGCTTGCCCTAAAGCCTGTTTTAATTCTCTAATCCCCAAACCAGTAACTCCGCTAGTGGGAATAACTTTTACCTTTAATAACTTTTCCAACTCTTGGTCATTGATCGTAATCCCATTATGCTTTAATTCATCCTGCATATTCAAAGCAATTATCATCGGATGATTTGTTTCCAATAGCTCCATGGTTAAATATAAGTTACGTTCAAGATTAGTGGCATCAAGCACATTAATAATCATATCCGCGTCTTCCAACATCTTTATCGCCACTTCCTCTGCCGGAACCGACGGTTCAAGACTATATGTTCCCGGAACATCAATAACTTCCACAAAATCATTGCCCACAGCCATTTTGCCTTCAAGAAATTCTACTGTTGTCCCGGGATAATTTGAAACCACAACCCGCACACCAGTAAGCCGGGAAAATAATACGCTTTTGCCTACATTCGGATTACCAATCAAAGCGATTTTTTTCATTTTTCGCTTAAGTTTATCCATATTTTTGCAGCCATCCCATGCCCCAGAGCAATAACCGTACGCCCTGACTTAATAGCAACCGGCCCTTTCATAACAAAAGAACTTAATTTTGTAATAGTTTTTTCCATTCTAACACCCATAACTGCTAGCCGCTTTTCCAAAACAGTCCCGCCATCAATATGCGCGATGATCCCTTTTTCACCTGTCTTCATTTTCGTTAAATTAACTTTTCGCATATTATCCTATTAATCTTGTTTGTCTTTAGCCAAAACACTCAAACTTTGCTTAGCGGCTTTAACACAATCACAACAAGAGCCAAACAACTGCATTTTATGTCTTTTTAACACAAATTTATGGGCTTTGGCTAATTGTCTTTGCAATTCTTCTATCTGAGTATCGATAACTTCAATAAATTTACCGCAATTAACGCAAATCAAATGATCATGATGTTCTTGTCCATATTTATGCTCAAACCGGCTGATGCCGTCTCCCAAATCAATTTTTTCTGCTATCCCAGCCTTGCAGATAAGATTCATCGCCCGGTAAACAGTCGCATAGCCTATATGCGAATATTTGTTGCGGACAAGTTCATATATTTGGGCAATGCTTAAATGTCTTTCCATATTTAGAAAAACATCAAGAATTTTATCTCTTTGCGCGCTATAGCGGATCTTATTATTCTGAAGATATTGTTTGTAAAATTGTTTTATTGAATTCATTAAAATTTTAGCCTAACCTCGCGGTAAATAAGTGAAAATGATTATCAGTTTCATTATTAAGTATAGCACTTTACTCTAAATTGTCAATTAATTTTGCTGGTTTAAATAGCTTTGCATAAATCTAACCCACTGGCAGGAAAGAGAAGATATGATCTTAGTATATTTTTTCGATTTCAATACCGCTAAAGTAAAATTTTAAGATATCTTGATAATTAAAGCCCTGGTCTGCCATGGAAGCAGCTCCTACCTGACACATGCCCACTCCATGCCCCCAGCCTCCTCCATAGAAAATATATTCTACAGGCTTATTTTTTTTATTTAATTTAACATTTAGATTAAACATCCCGCTGCGTAAATTGCCCAATAGATTACGGATATTCAGTTCTTTTTCAATAATAAAATTACCTTTACTGCCAATAATTTTAATTTTATGCACATGCGAAGAAGGGTTTCGCTCTAGAATATTAATTTCCAGAAGCTTGCCAATATTGATTTTTTTATTTATCAAGGCCTCTAACTGCGCGTGCGAATAATCCCGCATCCAGCGGAAATTACTTCTCCGAGAAAACTTTTCATTATTGCAAAAAACCGGGATTTTATACGACCAAAGCCAATCTTCCAGTTCTAGGGGAGCCAGCGGGAAAAGAAATCCTGTTGGCTCTAAGACATCCTGCTTTTGCAGCCAATAATCAATTACTGTTCGGTCACCAAAGATATTCCCTTGAGTATGACCACCGCAACTATTAGAATAAACCGCGTCTATGGGTTTACCCTGATACATTGCCACAGTTCCGCTTGTTTCATCAACCGCGTTATTTGTTTTTTTTGTTTCAACCTTCGCCCCAATATATGATTGGCAATGAACTTCTGAACAGAAATCAAAACCTTGAGCCTTATGCCTGCCCATTTTCCGATAAGCTTCGCTTCTTGCTGCTATGGCTTGGGCTTTAAGCGCCTCTATCGGCCAATCCGGAGGCATTTCACTGGGCAGTACGCCATAAAGATATTCCTCCATATTTATAATATTTATCAGCCTCAGATCATGGGCATCATTCAAGCCGATTTCTAATTTACCACGATAAATCCGATCAGTTTTACTAGCCCAGTAATTTCCCGAACCAGCCTCCACGTCAAAAACAAGGATTGTTGCTTTCGGGTTGTCATAATCAATTATAATTTTTTGCTTAAAAGCAGCGATCTTAATCTCATCCTTAAAAAGATCAATAAAATCATTAGCAGCTTTAACCGTGTACAGAGTATCTTTTTGTCCAATGTAATTTTGGCCGCTCTCATCAATGTTTTTTATTGTAAAATTAACCGCTGTCTTAAAGCGTAAACTTTTAACCTCCCCCAGCTGAACTCTCACAATCGGAGCAGCCGGAACCTGCTTCGCGCTTACCAATTCAGCCAGACTCTTTGCCATCCGATCATCCTGCCTTTGCCCAAGTTTCTGACTGAAGACACTCCCAGCACGTTTATAAATAAGCTCTATCTGTTTTTGGATATCTTTATTCTCCGGATCAGCAGCCAAAGCCTTTTTATACAATGCCAATGCCTGTTCATAATCATCCTGATAAAAATACATCAATCCTAATTGCGCGTTTATTTCGTTAATACTTGGTTCAAGTTCTTTTGCCCGATCAAACTCTTGCCTGGCTTTTTGCCAGTTATTCTTATTTTTATAAATTATTCCGGCATTAAAATGCGCTAATGCTAATTCCGGATCAAGCGCTATGGCCTGCTCATATGCCCAAACCGCGTTATCCTGATCATTTTTATCTTCATAAGCTTTAGCCATCCAAAAATAGATCATACTATTTTTGCTGCCCAGCTTTAGGGATTTAACTAAAGCCGTAATCGCATGATCCGGCTGGGAATTTAAGCAATAAATTTCTCCTAAATTTTTGTAAATAATCTTATCCGGAGATATGGTTAATAGTCTTTTATAAACATTGATTGCTTGGGAATAACTGCCTGTATCCTTATAAAGAATTGCTAGGTTTAAAAGCGCCTGTTTGGAATCAGGAAATAATCTGCTTGCTTTCTCATATTCAGCAATTGCCTGCTCAGATAAGCCCTGATTAAAAAAAATCCGCCCTTTGTACAAATTCTCCATATAATCATCTTCACTACCAGCAAAACAAGGAAAATGCACAGCTATAATAAAACTGAGCGCTAATAGCGTGAAAAGTTTTTTAGAACTTAACCTGAACATATTGTGGAAATATCTTTCATTTTAAGGTGTATTTCTCGAAAAATTCCGTATTATTCTTTCCGAAAAATACAAAGGATAGAGTTTAGTTTTTCTTCTTTATCTTTAATCGCAAACATTTTAAGGCTAACAGTTGCCTTTGCCTTTAAAATCGGGAGAAATAATTCCATGTCCGCAGCGATAGTATTTGCTCTGCGTCCGATAATCTCCTGATACATTTTATTAAACTGTTCATTTGTCTCCAGTTTTACCACTGAATCAATGCTCAGTTCATCCTGATTTATGCCAAACATATCCTGGGCCGCTTTATTAATCTTTATTTTAGAAGTTATAATATCCAAAAGCATAACTCCATTTTGAATATTTCTGTTTAAAGTAGTGATCATTCTGTTTAAATAATCTATTCTCTGCTCTCTTAATACATCATATTCATTTATCCTGTCTAATGCCGCATTGAATCTTTTCGCTAAAAAAGATATTTCATCATCTCCGTCCATTGATATTCCGGTGTGAAAATTGTTCTCTAAAATATGGGTTATCGCTAATTCCATTTTTTTTCGGAATAAAATAAACCTATTTAACAGAAATAAAGCTCCGACAATTCCTATTCCGCAAAGCACTACAATGCTGTCCCGATAACAAGTTGGCAGATTATAACTGCCCAGATACCAAATCGCCGCAAAAACAGCAATTATCAGACTAAATATAATATTGAGTTTTCTTTTCATAATAAATCCCGATCAATGTTTTGAGAGAAGATTAATGCTTTCCTGTTTTCCAACTACAATCAGGCAATCGCCTTCTTCTAATATGTCTTCTGCTTGCGGCAGGTCATTCATTTCATCATTTAAAATTCTTTGTCCGCGCTCATCAATAGCCGCGATCTGTTTTTTAATCGCG
>Ga0180007_10001284_pt1 | contig 35402 bp, 28 predicted proteins | sample MM_PC_MetaG_FD_121122 | JGI IMG/M metagenome (GOLD analysis project Ga0180007, IMG submission 121122) | Groundwater microbial communities from the Aspo Hard Rock Laboratory (HRL) deep subsurface site, Sweden - MM_PC_MetaG | ecosystem: Environmental > Aquatic > Deep subsurface > Groundwater... | reverse complement strand
TCCCTTTTCTAATTTCATCATGTCCATAACGAAATAGAGCTCCTGTATCTAAAACATCATTAACTTCTTTTCGCTCTTCTGCACCATAAACTTCCATTCCTGGCATAATAACTCCATTTTTCTATTTTTATAAGGTGAAATTTACAAAATTTCAAGATTCTCTTCTATATATAAAATGGAGTTTTAATAAAATAGTTTAAGAAGCATAAAAGAATAACTAATTTTTTGTTATTTTATTAGTGCTTGAAAATATTTAGTAATTTCTACATTAAATTAGTTAACTGGAGAAAATATGAGATACAGAAAACTTGGAAAAACAAACATAGAAGTATCAGAAATTAGTTTAGGATGCTGGACTATGGGTGGCCTTAATTGGCAAGATGGTTCTTCCATCGGTTGGGCAAATGTTGACGAATCTGAAATAAACAGAGCAATTAATTATGCAATAGAAAATGGAGTTACCCATTTTGATAACGCTGATAATTATGGAAATGGTCGTGCAGAACGCATGCTTGCCCGAGTTCTTGGAGAGCGAACAAGCCAATTCATTATTTCATCAAAAGTTGGATGGTTTTCTGGAACTGCTGAAAATTCATACGAGCCAGCACATATTCGTCATCAATGTGAACAATCTTTGATAAATCTTAAACGAGATTATATTGATATTTATTATTTCCATCATGGATATTTTGGAGATAATGACGAATATCTTGATGAAGCAGTTGCAACAATGAATCGTTTAAAAGAAGAAGGAAAAATTAGATTAATTGGACAATCTGCATATTCCAATGAAGATTTTCAGAAACTTGTTCCAATAGTAAAACCAGATGTACTTCAAAGTTCTGCCAATGCAATTGACGATCATTATCTCGCCGATGGAACTCCTGTTAGAAATTTATTAGAAGAAAATAATATTTCGTTTATCGCTTTTTCGCCATTAGCGCAAGGGATTTTGCTAGATAAATATAATAAAGATAATCCTCCTCAATTTGAATCCGGTGATCACAGAAATAGAAATGAAAGATTTAAGCACGATTATCTTGCAAAAATTGAATGGCGTTTATGTCAACTTAAAGAACGGTTTGGAAATTCAAAAAAGGATTTAGCTCGAGCTGCTTTGCAATATTTATTACACTATCAGGTCGTCGGTTCGGTAATCCCAGGATTTAGAAATTTGGAGCAAGTGAAAATTAATCTTTCGGCAGCTGAGAACCCGCTTACAGATGATGATTTCAATTTTATTAAAACACTATTTTCTGAACCTATTTAAATTTTTGAGATTTATTATTAACTATCAATAAAGTTGATTAATATTAATTTCATTATCTTTGTTCTTTAATTATTATACGGTGTATATGAATTTTTTAGGAATAATTCCAGCTCGTTTCGGTTCCACAAGATTGGAAGGCAAGCCGCTTGCCGATATTTGTGGAAAACCAATGATACAGCACGTTTATGAGCAAGCACAAAAAGCTATTGAAAATGTTTATATAGCTACTGATGATAAAAGGATAGAAGACGCAGTAAAATCATTTGGTGGAAATGTTGTAATGACTTCTGAAGAACACAATTCTGGGACAAATAGATGTCTTGAGGCTTACAATATTATTCAGCAAAATTCTAAAATTAAATTTGATGTTGTAGTAAATATTCAAGGTGATGAGCCAATGCTGGTTCCAGAACAAATTTTGGAATTAACTGCCTGTTTTAACAATCCAACTACAGAAATTGCTACATTGATTGCTAAAATAACAAAAGCAGAAGATTTAGAAGATTTAACAAACGCATTTGTAATTTTTGATAAAAATATGAAATCAATTTATTTTAGCCGCAGTGTAATTCCAGGTGTTAAAGATATTGAAAAATCAGAATGGCTTGGAAAAACTGATTTTTATAAGCATCTTGGAATGTATGGATACAGACCCAATACTTTAGAAAAAATAGCCAATCTTCCTCAATCAAGACTTGAAATAGCCGAAGGACTTGAACAAAACAGATGGATTGAAAATGGTTATCCAATTCATGTTGCAATTTCAAAATATAACAATAGTATGTCAGTTGATACAAAAGAAGATTTGGAAAATATTAGAAAAATAATGTGTAAACAGGAAATAAAATTATGAGTAAAAAAATAGTAAATGTTGGAAATATAGAATGTGGAGCAGATCAATTATTTTTAATTTCTGGTCCATGCGTTATTGAAGACGAAAGTATAATGATGAAAGTTGCTGAAGAGCTAAAAGAAATTACAGAACGATTAAATATCCCATTAATTTATAAATCATCATTTCAAAAGGATAACAGAAGTTCGGTTGAATACTACAGTGGACCTGGAATTGATGAAGGATTAAGAATTCTTGAAAAAGTGAAAAACGAATTTGGATTTCCATTACTTACCGATATTCATTATCCTGACCAAATTAAACCAGCTTCCGATGTTGTTGACGTAATTCAAATTCCCGCATATCTTGTTATGCAAACTCATCTTGTTGTGGAAGCTGCAAAAAGTGGAAGTGTTATTAATTTAAAACATGGACAATTTCTGGCTCCAGAAAATATGATTAAACCAGTTCAAAAAATTGAAGCATCCGGAAATAACAAAATAATACTTACCGAACGTGGATACACTTTCGGTTATAACGATTTGGTTGTTGATCCAAGAAGTTTTTACCATTTAAATGAAACTGGCTATCCAGTTGTTTTTGATGTTACGCACGCAATAAGAAAATATGGAATTCCTAGTGCGGATCCAAGTGGCGGCGCTCGTCAATATTTGCCAGTGCTTGGTAGAGCCGGTGTAGCTTCAGGTGTTGATGGAATTTTCATTGAAACTCACCCATGCCCAAGCGAAGCACTTTGTGATGCTGCAAGTCAATTAGATATTACTCAATTGGAAGAATTCTTGAAGCCACTAATAGAATTACACAACATAGAAGTTAAATACAGAAAATAGATTTTTATAAATAAAACAGAGATGTAATTATGGAATTATATTTAGACTCCGCCGATATGGAGGAAATTAAAGAAGCTTTTCAATTAGGTTTTCTTTCAGGATTAACAACTACACCAACATTTATGCATCGTCATGGTATTACAGATATTGATGCGACAATAATTGAACTTTCCAAAATTGTTCCGGTTTTACAAATTGAAGCTCTTGGAGACAGCGCAGAGCAAATAGTTGCAGAAGTTTATAGACAAGATGCACTAGGACTTGATAAAGAAAACACAGTTTATAAAATTCCAATTTCTCTTGAAGGTGTTAAGGCATGCAAAATATTAACTGATAAAGGCTTTAAAGTAAACGTCCATCTTGTTTACACTTTGCAACAAGCCTACATGGCAATGGCTGCTGGTGCAACTTATGTTTGTCCATTGGTTGGAAGGTTGCAAGATCAAGGACACGATGCTCTTTCGCTTGTTGAACAATGCGTTGATGCTGTTAATTATTATGGCTATAAATCTAAAATTATGTTCTCTTCTGTTAGAAACATTGAGCATGTTAGAAATGCATTAAATATTGGAACTCATACAATTACAGCACCTTGGAAAGTTATTCAACAAATGACTAAAAATAATTTAACCGATTTAGGCACACAACAATTTGTTGAACATACTCGTTTAATGACTTATAAAATAAAAGATATTTTGGGAACTGATAATCCTACAGCTACTGTTGATAATACAATTTCGGAATGTTTACTTGAAATGACAGTTGGTAAATTTGGTGCAGTTACAATTGTTAATGAAAAAAATGAAGCCATTGGAATTTTTACAGATGGTGACCTACGAAGGTTAATTGCAAGTAAAGGTGCTGAAGCTGTTAATAAAAAAGTGATTGACACTTTAACTCTTGTTAAACCATTTACTATTGATGAAAACGAATTATTAAACGATGCAAATAATATCTTTAAACAGAATCCTATAAATAGCATAGTTGTAACTAGAAAAAATCAAGTTATTGGAATGCTTCATATACAAGATATTCTTGGATTAGAAAGATAAAAATTTAGACTCAAAAAAGACGTTTCGCTGGAACGTCTTTTTTTTATAAAAAATGCTCAAATTAACATTTCTAATAAGTTTCTCCAATAATATGTATTACCTTATTTATTATTTCAACAAAAGAGCTTTTTTAACTTGTGTGAAAATGTTTTTAGAAATTAATCCTTCAGAGCGAATACTAACTAGATACATTCCACTTGGTAAATTTGAGGCATTCCAGTTATATTCATAATATCCAGATGACTTTTCGGCATTTACCAAAACTTCAATAGTCTGCCCAAGAATATTAAATATTTCTATTTTCACATTGCTTTGTTCAGGAATTCCATATTTAATAATTGTTGTTGGATTAAAAGGATTAGGAAAATTTTGGTATAATATGTAATCATTTGGTTTTAACAAATTATTAGGATTGTCCTGGAATAAGGATGTAACTGAAGTTATATCAACACTTTGTTCCCATTCAACTTCATTTATTTTCCCATCATTTTTGAAATTAGTTTTATCTGTAACTTGTAGTCCATTACCCTCGTTGAACTGCCAGTATCCAACTAAATCAGATTCATCGCTACTTAAATACTTTTTAAAACTATCTTTAATCTGCAGAACTGTTTTAGCATTTTTCCAAATTCTAACTTCATCAATTAGGCCTTCAAACGGTTTTGAAATTTTCAGTTGGTTGTTCCCTATAATTAAACTATCTTGTTCATTATTTAATAATGCTCCTGAGGGATTTACCGAAAAAGGTAAAATTGCTTGGTCTATTCCATTAATGACAATGTGTGCCTCACTAGTAGATGCATCATAAGTTGCGGCAATATGTTGCCACTGGTTAAATTGAAATGTTGAATCTGAAGTAGTTAGCTTACTAATTGTACCATCAATATTTTTTAGCGCTAAAACCATACTATTTGGATTTCTTGTTCCAATGGATTTTTTATTCATATACAATTCAAAAGCATTTTTGGACATAATTACTGGCTCTCCATTAACTGAACTACCCCACCCAGTAGGATGTATCCAAGCTTCAATAGTAAATGATTCGGTTAAGTTAATTGATTCGGCAGGTGGAATAATAACTTTATTCTGATTGTTTGAAAACAAAAGAGCACTTTCGCCGTTAAAAACTTTAATCATATCTTCATGCCAGATTTTTTTCTCACAAGTACCATCAGTGCAGCTAAGGGATGGATTATATACACCTGGAGTTTCAAAAGTGAAGACAGGATTTTGTTCATAAAAATCATACAAACCATTTCCATCTACATCCCACTTCCAATCAATTACATTTCCAAAAGAAGAGTCAATAAACTCTACTTTTAATGGGGCATGCCCGGTTTTAGGTGTGAAATTGAATTTAGGAAATATGTTTGATATTTTGAATACCCACCCATTTTGGTCATGTTCTGGAAATGATTTTGTATTTCCAACAATTACGTAATTATTGTCTTGTGTTTGTATTATAGAATTTCCCCAATCTGAAGAAATTCCACCAAATAGCTTTTTCCATTCCAATTTACCTTTGGCATCAGTTTTTACAAAATATATTTCATTTGAAGATTCATGAAATTTAGAGGCCCCACAAATTATAAATCCACCATCATCAGTTTCTTTGACACTATTTCCATAATCATAAAAAATATTTTCCTTAAACTTAGTATCCCATTCCTTCTCCCCTAGTGAATTAAGTTTTAGTAGATAAACATCCATTGGCTCTGACTCATAGTAATCAGAGTTTCCAGAAATGATATAACCTCCATCTTTGGTTTGTGAAACAGAAGTACCCATATCAAAATTTGAATCGTTAAATGAATTAACTAAAAGTTCTGTTCCATTTTGATTAACCTTGATAAAGTAGACATCCATATTTCCAGTACCATATGAGCCAGTAGAACCAACCAATGCTAAATTGCCATCATTAGTTTTGATAACTGAATTGCTCCTATCTGTTTGCTCACCACCAAAAGTTTTACTCCATAATATGTCACCATTTTTCGATATTTTGATTAAATAAACATCATCTTCTCCAGAGCCAAAGGATTCAGTATAGCCGCAAATTACATAACTATTATCATCTGCTACACAAACAGACATTCCCACATCAACACCACTTCCACCTATTTCCTTTTGCCACAATATATTTCCATTAGAATCTATTTTGAGAATAAGTACATCTTTAGAAGCTGATTCATCTGAAAAAACATATCCAGTAATAACATAATCTCCTTCATTTGTTGCACAGATAGAATTTCCATATTCCCAACCAGGGCTTCCAATAGTTTTAGACCACAATTTATTTCCATCAGAATCAGTTTTAACTATTAATAAATCAGAATTTCCTTCCCCTAATGAATATGTATAGCCTGTTATTTTTAAGCTCCCATCTGAATTTTCACATATTGCGGTAAATCCATCTGATGCTTCTCCTCCAATTACTTTCGACCAAATAGCATTTTCAATATTGTTATTTTCAAATTGGATCTGTGAATTTTCATTTGTTAGAATTTTTCCTTTGTTTTTTTCTTCAAGCGCTGTTGCAATTGCTTGACTATTTTGAAGATGAAAATATAATCCTCTTGATGAAGTAACAATGTTTCTATCAATTACTGGTAAAATACCCGTTCCCAAATAATTTGCCCCACCTGCTATAAACTCAGATTTATATTCATCTCTACCAGTTACATTTTTGCCTACTAAAATCCCGGATTTAGCTAGAACTCTAACTCCAGCACATGTTGCGTAAATTATTTTACCAGAATCATTTGCCTTATTAATCATTTTCATAACTGATTCTGATGCCATCAAATCTCCATAAGCATCCCCATATTGCCAACTGGCTGGCCCTATTATTAAACAATCATACTCCGTAATATCAAGTGAATCAGTAAGTATAACATCAACATAGGTATCACTTGCTCCAAAATTAGCTTTTGCACCTCCACATGGTTTCATCAACTCTGAAGTTCCAGCTAATGTAATATCCCACCCAAATCTTTCTATATCATCTAGCATCAAATAATTGTTTGCTCCAAATTTATCTGGAAAAATATAAAGTGCCTTAATATTATTTGCTTTGGACACAAAACTTGAAAGTAATATGATAGTAAGTAAACATTTTAATTTTTTCATTCCATCCTCAAATTATTATAGATTTAGAGTAAAAATAATGGAATGCGAAATAGTTGAATATTTTTTATCGGTGAGTTGTATATTGAATCGATGAGTTTCTTTATTTGTCCGTAAATATATTTGGTTTTAATATTAATGAGAAGGAATAGATATTTCCGTTTTTATTATTTTTAAAATTTAAAACATATTTTTGAGTTTTGCTGCATACCCACGACTCATTGCGAAGGGCTTCTCTTCACCCTTCATATAAACACTGTAGGATTGGTTAAACCATTCTTCTATTTTTTCTAAATATTCAAGATTGATAATCGTTGAGCGATGAATTCTGCAAAAATAACTTTCGGGAAGTCTATCACTCCACTCTCTCATTAGCTTAGTTGAAAGCTTCCTTTTATTTTCGAGCGTGTGTATTTCTGAATAATCTCCTGCAGCTGTGATTGCTACAATTGAATTTAATTTCAAAAAATTAAATTTATTGTTTAACGAAATAAAAACTGAATCAGAATATTTTAGCTTTTCAACAGAATATGTCTCTTGATTTTCATTTGTAATAAGCCGTTCAATTGATTTTTTTAATCTATCTGGATTTACTGGTTTCAACAAATAATCCTGTGCGCTCACTTCAAATGCTTTAATTGCGTAATCATCATAAGCTGTAATAAATATTACTCTTATTTTATCATCAATCACTTCCAAAAGATCAAACCCACTCTCTCCTTTTAATTGAATATCTAAAAAGATTAATTCAGGAGTTTTGGCTTTTACTAGTTCAACTGCGTCTTTAAGATTACTTGCATTCCCAACAATTTCAATATCATTTCTGAAATCATTCAAGATGTTCTCTAAATCTTCAATTGCTAATTTTTCATCATCAACTATTATAGCTTTAATCTGTTTTTGCATTTTGATTAATTTGTTTTTTGATAATAATTGTTGCTATTACAAAACCATCTTTTTCTATTAAACTAAAAGTACTAGAATTAGGATAAATAAATTGAAGTCTTTTTTTAACATTGTTTAATCCGGTTTTTGTACCGTCTTTATCGTTTCTAATATCTTTCCTTAAACCTCCATTATTAATTACATTGATATTTAAGCTTTTATCTGTTGTTACTTTTGCATTAATTTCAATATATAATTTTGAGGTATTTGAATTATAACCATATTTTATTGCATTATCTAATAATGGATTTAATAAAAAACTTGGAACTGGATAATCCTCAGCAAGATTCTCAATATCAAACTTAACTTCTAAATCATCTCCAAATCGTACTTTTTCAATATCCAAATAACTTTTAATAACTTCAATTTCTGAAGAAAGGGGAACCTCGTTTGAACTATTGTCAACAAGGCTATAGCGAAGGAACTCTGATAATTTTGTTATCATATCTTTTGCTTTACTCTGATCTTTCTGAACCAAAGCTCTTAATGAACTTAATGTGTTAAAAATGAAATGCGGATTTAATTGATAGCGCAGCATTTCAAGTTGGGCATCCTTAGCTAGAGCATTTGCTCTTTCCGAAGTTTCTTTTTGGATAATAAGTTCATTAAAAATGTTGGCTGAAAAATACAAGATACTCCATACTAGTAAAATTGGAGTAGCCCATATTACCTCATAAATCATGCTAATAAAAGAATCATTCTTAAAACCCTTTTCCCATCCAACAAATAAAATTCTCATTAAATCATCAAGACGATACCAAATCATTGTCGCTAAAAACGAGATAATGAATATAGAAACAACGGTATTAATAAAAGATCTATGATGGATTTTAATATTTTTATAGATGTATCTTAAAACGGAAGTTACAATGAAGCCAAAAAATATATTAAATAATGCAAGTATTACTTTTGTTGAATCACTACCATAAAATGTTATTGCAAATGGAAGAAATATTATTGCATAAACTAGCCATCCAAAACTGTTTAATAACCAAAAGTTACTTAACAGACCATCTTTTGATTTTTCGATAAGAGTTACAAAACTATTTTGTCTTGACATAAAACCCATAAATTATTACAGAATTATAATTTTTTGCTTAAAAATAATAATTACTTTTTAATTTAGTATAAGTATTTTCGTTGAAATGCCATATAGTTCGTCAAGTGACAAAAAAAGTGAAAATATGATAAAATTGTTAGTAATTACTTTTTTGAGCATTTATTTTTTAATACAGTTTAAGTGTTTTTGACTTAATAATTTATTTCCCAAAGCGGTACAAATCCTTCTTCTTTCACTACTTTTTGCCCTTCTGGACTAAGAACCCAATCTATAAATTTTTTGACCTTCCCCGATGGAGATTTGGTTGTAAAAAAATGCAAATACCTTGTTAAAGGATAACTATCATTTTTAGTGTTTTTTGAATTTGGTTCAATTCCATTTATTGATATTAGTTTTATTCCCTTTGCTAACCCAATACCGCCAAAGCTAATTCCATTTTTGTTCTCTTGAATAAAAGCAATTATTTCCTCTGTTGTGGCAAATGCTTTTGCAGTTTTACTAAATTCATTATTTGGCAAAACTAAATCTTGTAGAAATTTTCTAGTGCCTGAATCAGAATCGCGTATCGCTAAAACTATTTTTCCCTTTCCAAGATTAAGAGAATCTAAATTAGAATATTGCCCAGTTAATATCTTATTTAGTTCTTCCATTGATAAATTATTAATTGGGCTTTCAATGTTTGCATAAATGCTAATTGCATCTTTGGCAATTAAATAGTACATACCTATGCTACCATAATAATCAGCTAAATTTTTTGCTTCAAGCGGAGTTAAATTTCTTGAGGCATTACAAATATCAATTCTTCCAGAAAGTAGTTCTTCTATTCCAGTTTCTGTTCCACCACCATAAATTTGAAACTTAGTATTCGGATTATTTTCGGAAAAAGTATCAGCAAGTTTTTGTGTTAATTGCAACATGGTGTCGGAACCTTTAATAATAATAGCATCCACTTCTGAAATGCTTGATGAACTATAGCAACCGCCAACTAAAAGCATCAGAACCGCGAAAAATGCATTAACTTTTTGCTTCATTTAACATTCCTTTTATAAGGAGAAGAACTTTTCCACTCTATTTTACTATCGCTATTTGCCACTTCCATTATAAAACTATACAATATTTTTATATGGTGGTTAACTGCTTTGTAATTTATACTTTGTGTTAAATCATCAAATGGTGTGTGATATTTATAATTGATATAATCTTTCCATTTTTTAATAGCTTCTGTTCTATTGAGATTAATATAATTTATTCCTTCAGAAAGCAGGACTGATGGAATTCCCGCAAGTGCAAAAGCTAATTGATCTGAATGAAGGAATGATTCATATGAATCAAATTCACTTGGAATTTCATCCACGTTTAATTTATTTTTTTTTGCAGTTTCAATAAGTAATTTTTCTAGAGTAGAAAACTCAGCTCCAATTCCAACAATAGAATTGAAATCATCAATAACTGCAAGACCATCAATATTAATATTTGCAACAATTTTATCTTTAGGAATTGGCGGATGATCAACAAAATAAGAGGAGCCGAGCAATCCTTTTTCCTCACCAGTAACAAAAAGAAAAATAATAGACCGTTTTATTGACGAATTATTGTCACTGAACAATTTCGCAAGTTCCAGCAATGCCGAAACTCCGATTGCGTTATCCAAAACTCCGTTATAAATTGAATCTCTTTCAACTGGCAAACCAATACCAAGATGATCATAATGCGCAGTAACTACAACATATTCATTACTTAGGTCATCATCATTACCTTGTAAATAGCCCACAACATTGGGTGCAACAAAATCACGGCGATTAAATTTGGGTTCTAAAAGCAGTTTGCTCTTTAATTCAAAGCTTTTCATTTCCTGTGTTTCAAGCATTTTTTTTACTGTGTTAAACGAATACTCAGAATCTTTAAAAAGCAGAGATACCGATTTTGGATTTAATAAAATGCTCAACAACGGTGTAGGCAAATATGCTAATGATATATCTTCAAAAAAGAACTCTTGGTTAAGTTTTTCCCAATCTGAGTCTGACAAACATGAATAAGTTGGAACTTGAATTGTTCCAATAGCTCCTTTTGAAAGTGCAATTTTTTGTTTTGTATCTGCAAAACTATAATTGGAAGGATATATTCCATTAAAATATTCTGGGTTATTAGAACTTGGCTCACCTTCAAAGAAAAGAACAACTTTACCTTCAACATTAACTTCGGCATAATCATCATAATTAAACTCTGGTGCAGAAATTCCAAATCCACCAAAAACTATTGAAATTGGATTAGGTGCAAACGTTCTTCCACCAACGTGGTAAAATTGAAAATCTTTCTTTATCTGAAGTGTATCTTTAGCGTTATTTACAATTATAATTTTAGAATCATCTTTGGGTTTAATGCCGTGCATTGGAATGTATTGATAGAAAGTATTTTCGTAACCCATAGGCATAAGTTCATACTTGTTCAAATAAAGCGCTAAATATTTCGCAGTAAGTTCTCCTCCAATTGTTCCAGTTCCTCTACCTTCAAACAAATCACTTCCTAAATAATTTAAGTGTTTTTTAATTGTTGTTGAATCCTGCGGATAATTTGCTTGAGTAACAAATATTGTTGCTAAAAGGAATAAAAATATTTTATTGCAGCATTTTACCAAAATAATTCCATATAAATAGAAAGCACTTTGGTAAATTACATATTTTTTAATAAAAAGCTAAATTATTGCTTACCTATCCGAGAGTCTTAACAATTAATTAATACATTATTAACACCAACTTAACGTGGCTAAATAATTATTTGTTGAGTTTACATAATGGAATTTTATGTTTTTATAAAACGATTATACTTGGAGAAAAATAAATGAAGGAAATAAATTTAGAAAATATTCTTAATGAAAAAGGGATTAAAATATTTGAAAATGTGTCTTTGCTTAAGAGAATTACAATAAATTTGTTTAAAAAGATTCTTCATGTGGATGAGATAAATAGTTTATTAATTGGAAAAGAAGATATTTGTGGAATAGAATTTATAGATGAAATCTTTGAATATTTAAATTTTACTTTTACTATATCCTCTTCTGATATCCTTAAAATTCCAGCGGAAGGACGTTTAATTGTTACCGCAAATCATCCAATAGGTTCGCTAGATTCGCTTGCATTAATAAAGGCAATTTCACTTGTAAGAAATGACATTAAAATTGTTGCTAACGATATTCTTTCTTCAATTGACAATATTAACGATTTTATATTACCTGTAGATATTGAAAACTCCAGTTTTAAACGTGAGCGACTTCTTGCAATTTCACAAGCTCTAGAAGAGGAAAAGGTTGTTATTATTTTTCCAGCAGGTGAAGTAAGTAGACTTAAAGGATTAACCATCACAGATTCCAAATGGAATAAATCACCTATTTTTCTTTCAAACAAATTCAATTCTCCAATACTTCCAGTTTATATAAAAGCCCGTAACTCCGCGCTGTTCTATCTTCTATCAGTATTGAACAAACGTCTTTCTATAATTTTACTGTCACATGAATTATTTAATAAAAAGAACAAACATTTGGAAATAATTATTGGAAGTCCAATTCCATCAAAAACATTTCATACTGGCATTAAAGATAGTATTTACATAAAGCTATTAAAAAAGCATGTTGATAAAATTGGCAAAAATAAAGCTGGACTTTTTGCTACAGAGAAAAACATTATTCATCCAATTGATTGTCGCTTCATGATAAAAGAGTTAAGAAATTCTGTTAAGCTTATGGAGACTAGGGATAGCAAAACAATTTACTTAGTTGATTATTCAAATTCACCAAATACTATAAAAGAAATTGCGAGGTTGCGTGAAATTACTTTTAGAAAAGTTGGGGAAGGAACTGGGAACAAAAAAGATACAGATAAATTTGATAAATACTATAATCACCTTGTAATTTGGGATAATGAGAACTTAGAAATTGTTGGCTCTTATCGTCTTGGATTTGGAAATCAAATACTTGAATTACATAACGTAGATGGATTTTATTCATCAACACTTTTTAATTTTTCTGAGGATTTCATTAAAAATGTGCTACCCTATTCCATTGAGTTAGGAAGAAGTTTTGTTCGATCAAAATATTGGAATAGTAATGCTCTTGATTATCTTTGGCAAGGGATTGGTGCAATTATCGCAAATGCACCCGAGTTGAAATACCTATTTGGGCCGGTAAGCATAAGTGATAAATATACAGACGAAGCAATTAGTTTGATTATTAGCTATACAAATAAATGGTACAGATCCCAAAAAGAAACTGCAGAAGCAAAAAATGCTTTTTTGATTAACGATAATATTTTAAATGATTTAAAATTAGTGTTTACATCCGACGTGCGTAGAACTGATTATAACACACTTACATTAAAACTGAATGAATTGAATTTTAAATACCCAATTCTCTTTAAACATTATGCTGAAATTGCGGAAGATGATGGAGTAAATTTTCTTGCATTTAATATTGACCGTGATTTTTCAAATTGCGTGGATGGATTATTAAAAATTGAAGTAGAAAAAATTAAAGAGAGGAAAAAAGAGCGTTATATTTATCCTCATAAAAATAAGGAATTAGTATAAATGCGAAATTTTCTTTGGGGTGTTGCAACGTCTGCCTTCCAAATTGAAGGAAATATAGAAAATGACTTTACCGATTGGGAAAATCTCGGTAAATTCAAAAACGACAATGCAGATCCCCGCTATGAAAATGGAAGTAACCATTGGGACCTTTGGGAAACTGATTTTGAATATTTAAAGGAACTAAATTTAAATGCTTACAGATTTTCAATAGAATGGGCACGAATTGAACCGACTCGAAATGAATATTCACAACCCGCTATTGATAGGTATCATCAAATGATTGATAAACTTATTGAAATGAATATTGAGCCAATTATTACTCTGCATCATTTTACTCATCCTAGTTGGTTCCATTCATTATCGCCTTGGACAGATGCCAGTTCTATTGAAATTTTTACAAAATTTGCTAAAAAAATGATTAAAGAATTTGCCCCTAAAATTAAATTTTGGATTACTTTTAACGAACCACTCGTTTGGGCTTTAGCAGCTTATGGCGATGCAAAATTTCCTCCTGGACAAAAAGATCTATACAAGGTAATGGATGTAACATATAATATTCTTTATGCACATATTCGAATTTACGATATGCTTAAAAATTTTGACGAAGACATAAAAGTTGGAATTGCTAAACATTTTGTTATTTTCAAAGAAGCACGTAGTTGGTTTTTGGATAAAAGCTTAGCAAACAGGTTACATCAATTTTTCAATGTGATGATTTTAGATGCGTTTAGGACAAACACTCTGGAAATCTATTTCCCCTTTCTTCTTGATTATGTTTCTTATTTACCTCTGGATAACAAAATAGATTTTTGGGGAATAAATTACTATTACCGCCTTCATGCAAAATTTAAGATTAATTATAAAAATCCAATGGAGCTTTTCGCTAAGAATCCTACTACAGATATGGGATGGGAGATTTATCCAAATGGATTAAAAAAAATAATTAAGCTTGTTTCAAAGTATGATAAAGAAATGATAATTACTGAAAACGGGATTGCAACTGATGATGAAAAATTGCGAATTAAATTTATAAAAAAACATCTAAAAGTTGTAAGTAAACAAATCAAGCGTGGGAAATTATTAATTGGATTCTTTTATTGGTCGCTGCTTGATAACTACGAATGGCTTGAAGGAAAATCCAAAAGATTTGGTTTAATTCATGTTGATTACGAAAACAAATTTAAACGAACCTTTAAACCAGCTGCTTTTATTTTTGCTGATTTAATTAAAAAGTTCAAAACAAATAATAATTCTAAAGGCAAAATAAAATCAAAAGCAATTTAGTAATTTTTCTTACTCTGTCTTGAACAAATATTGAACTAAATAATTTTAATCTATGATTGAACCGCAATCTTTTCGTCCAACATATCAAAATCATGTAAAAATTGGTTTTCATCAATCTGACTAGTTTCAATTTTGAAAATGTCATCGTTTGAAAAAGGCACTACTTTTACATCATCTTTTGTAAAACCAATAAATGTTGTTGGATTAGTTGTCCAACTTCCGGAATTAAGATAAGTCATTCCATTTTGTTCTACCATTTCTGGATAATGTGTATGCCCACAGCAAACAACATCGGCATTCTTATGCTTTCCGTATGCCAATGATCGTTCTCTAACAATTTGAGCATTTCGTAAAAATGCTTTTGTGTTTCTTTTCAAAAATTTGCTAATTCTGTTTTTCACTGGGTCAATATAAATTGCAAATTTGTATATTCTGTCCGCGACTTCTGATATTATTGGATGCTTACTTGTAAATACATCAAAAACGTCACCATGCAAGGCTAGTACTTTTTTGTTATTCCAATCAAACATATATTCGTTATAGACTTTAATGCCAAGCAATTGCGTAAGCAAATCAGAAAATCCATCATGATTTCCACGTATCCAAATTACTTCTCTGTGGTTTTCTTTATCTGTAATTTTTCTTAATTCAGATAATACTTTCCAATGTTGTTTGCTCAAGCGTTTCATATTAATCGAATCAAAAACATCACCATTAATTATTAGTCTTTCAAAAGAAATATTTTTCAGAAATGTAATCAATGTCTCTGTTTGAGAAAGTTTACTTCCAAGATGAATGTCGCTAATAATTACATTTTCAAAGTGGTCAACTGGTTTTCCAAAGTACTTTGTGAAATTTGGTAATATTTTAATTTCTTTCATTTTAAAATCTGTTCTTAATATTCCATTTTCATCAAATCCCAAAAATCCAGATTCGTAAATATCATCGTAAATTTTTATTTCTTTTCCCATTTCTATTTTTCCTGTTAAAATTATTTATGCTGATTGTAAAACTGAGTTTTTGCCAATTTTAATTTTATTATTTCTCCATTTAACACTATAGCTAAAAAATGGAGTGAACCAAATTAAAGCAATTGCTAAATCCTTAAATGGCACTGCAAAAATATTATGCCATTTAAAATCGCTCCTCATTAATTTCATTATATAAAAATCATGAATCATTTTAATAAGAGTAACTGATGCAAAGATTATTTCGCCATCCAGATTATGTAAGTATGCCATCAAAATAAGGCTTGAAAATATTGGGTTTGAGAACCATTCTAAAAGATAATGTTTTATATCAATGTTCCGTCTCATCTTTGCCCATCTGCTGTGTCGGTTCAAAAACTTTTCAAAGGATATATTTTCATTAACATTATCAACCATTGTTGTGGCTGTTTTAATTTCATATCCCAATTCTTTTACTTTAATTCCAAGTAAAAAATCCTCCGCAAGATAATTTTTGAGTGGATTGAAGCCCCCAATTTCATCCAGCACTTTTCTTGGAATTAAAATTGATTTCCCAATCACTATTGAAATATTTGCGAATTTTTTAGCTATAAAAACATTAGGCGCAACAAATGTATTCAAATGTAAATTTTCCCAAATTGATGTTATATTTTTTGCTCCCACACCACGAATTGTAGCTGTAACCAATCCCACATTGTCATTATAAAATTCTGAAACTAAATTTTTAAGAAAATCTACTTTAACTCGGGTGTTACTGTCATTGATAAAAATAAATTCACCATTTGCGGATGGATACATGTTGTGCATATTATTTACTTTTGGATTCAAGCCAATAGCAAAATCATCTACAACAAGTTTTGATTTAACTGATTTAAACTCATTTTGTAATTTTCTAACAACATCAAAAGCTGCATCGTGGTATGAATCTAAACCAAATACTATTTCATAATCAGGATAATCTAAGTTGAAAAATGAACGCAAGTTATCCTCCAATCCATCATCTATTCCTTTCAGTGGTTTCAAGATTGTTATGGAAGGATATTTATAATCACTTAGAATATTCACATCATTGCTGGCTAATTTGATTTTTTGCTTCATAATTATTGCAGAGGTGAGAAGATGTATAATCGAAATGGTTATAGCTAAACTAAGAAACAAAACAATTACTTCATTCATTTTAGTCTCAATTTGTGATTAGATAAATATTTCATATACAAAATTACAAATTGAGTATTAAGCTATTATTAAGGCAGTGTTATGCTATTGTTAATTTATAAACTCACGTTAGCAGGTATTAAAACCTCGAAGGTTTTGTAAAGTAAAAGCACAAAGGAAGTAATATATTAAATTGATTACTGAAACCTTCAAGGTCTGAGTAAGTTATAGAATAACATTTCGCATTAAGTATTTTGAGTAGTCTTTGAGAATAGGAGTATATTCACCCTCAAATAATTGAGACGAGATAATAAAATCGGCAGTTGATCTATTATTAGCAATTGGAATATTATACAACACTGAAATACGCAAAAGTGCCTTTACATCAACATCATGTGGTTGTGGTTCCATTGGATCCCAGAAAAAAATTATTATATCAATCTTTCCTTCGGCAATCATTGCTCCAAGCTGTTGGTCGCCGCCCAAAGGACCCGATTTTAGTTTTTTAATCTTAATATTTGCATTCTTCAAATTTTTCTCTTTAAGAATTCTCTCAATCATTTTTCCAGTTGTGCCAGTACAAACCATTTTGTGCTCCATTAAAGAGCCAGCATTGAATGAAACCCATTCTGCTAAATCTTTTTTCCTATTATCATGAGCAACAAGAGCAATCGTTTTGTTCATATCTTCTTCCTTAATATTTCTCTTTAATAATTCTTATATCCAAAACAAATTTAATTAATTTTTATTATTCCAATTTCAAAAAAAAAGGCGTCTGCAAGCAGACGCCATATTCTCTGGAAGGAGAAAGAAAACAACTTATTTTAACAATGTCATTTTCTTTGTTATAATATTATTTCCGGCTTCTAATCTGTAGATATAAATACCAGTTGATAATTTTGCAGCATCAAAGTTTACTTCATAATTTCCTGAAGCTTTAACTCCATTTACAAGTGTTGCAACTTTTTGTCCAAGAATATTAAATACATTTAATGTAACGTGTGATTGACTTGGAACACTAAATTGTATTTTTGTAGTTGGGTTAAATGGATTTGGATAGTTTTGAGATAAAACATAATTACTTGCAATAGCAATATTATCCAATTTTCTTACACTAGTAATATAATCAGCAATATTAGCATAAGCTGCTCCGTTAACAGTTGGTCTTGGGTCAAGACTTTCTGAATAGGCAGTTCTTGTAATTCCAGCAAATTGTGGATCCTCTATAGTATTTGCATTTGCTGCATTTTTCAAATATTCTTTTTCTGGAGCATTTTTGCCAAGTGCGTCAAAATCATTTCCACCACCAAAATTAAACCAAATATTATTTTGGAATACTATTTGTCCATCATCCAATCTTTGTTTGGAATCTTGACCAGTAGCTAAATCTTCAACTTTCATTGCTATTCCAACGTAATCACCAAAGATTGAGTTTTTATATGAACCACCCCAGTTGTCACGTAAGTTAAATGCATTATCGTTATCCGCATTAGCTGAATTTATTCCAGAACCAAGGAAAGTAACATTATACGATTGTGGGAATGCGTAAGGAATTCCATCTTCTGGGTCAGTTCCACCATCATGTTCACCAAGTGCATTTCCAAAATTTTCATCTTGAATTGCAAACAAGAATTGCATTGGACTTCTGATACCTTCATCATGGTCAAATGCATCATCACCATTAAACGCTGAGACTAAGTATTTACATCTTGGTTTTCCACCAAACCACTCAAAGCCATCGTCATTATTTTGGAAAACTTCAACATGGTCAATAGTTGTTGCATAACCAACACCACCAAGAGTTAAACCGTTTATTTCATTTCCAGAACCAATATCAGTTCCACCGTGACGGATTGAAACATATTTAATAATTCCAGAATTATCATAATCGTTATTTCCACCGTATTCTGATTTTATTGAAACTGGTAATCCTTCAATATTTCCCATGCCAGTTGAAGTATTAACAAGCGCATCGCCTAATACGATAACACCACCCCAAAGATTAGTTGATGGTAATACCAAATCGAAAGCATCATTAACATTGTCACTTTCTGCTGTAAATATAATTGGATTTACTCCAGTTCCTTCAGCAAATATTTTGCCACCTTTTGTAATTACTAATGCAGATGCACTTTCGCCTTGTCCTGCTTTGGCTTTAATAACAGTACCAGCTTCAATGTTTAACTCTGCACCAGATTCAACATAAACTAAACCATTTAACACGTATGTATTATTTGCAGTCCAAAATACTTTTTCACCAGCATTTATATCAGCATCAGTAACTTCAACAACATTCGTCGATGTTTTAGTAGGAGCTAAGTAGCCATAATGGTCAAGAGCAGTCCAGCCTTTTAACCAGTTTGTTTGTCCAAATGCACCTTTGTAGTTTACTACTTCGTAAAAATCATCGCCAGCAGGATAAGAGGCTAAATTGTTATAAGCAACTGAACCACTTGATACTGTAGGTGAAAGTAATTCTGAATAAGCAGTTCTTGAAATTCCAGCAAATTGTGGGTCTTCAATAGTATTCGCATTTGCTGCATTTTTCAAATATTCTTTTTCTGGAGCATTTTTGCCAAGGGCATCAAAGTCATTTCCACCACCAAAGTTAAACCAAATATTATTTTGGAAAACTATTTGTCCATCATCTAATCTTTGTTTTGAATCTTGACCAGTAGCCAAATCTTCAACTTTCATTGCTATACCAACATAATCACCAAAGATTGAGTTTTTGTATAATCCACCCCAGTTATCACGTATGTTAAAACCATTATCGTTATCTGCATTAGTTGAATTCATTCCAGAACCAAGTAAAGTAACATTATAAGATTGTGGGAAAGCATAAGGAATTCCGTCTTCAGGGTCAGTTCCACCATCATGTTCACCAAGTGCGTTTCCAAAATTTTCATCTTGAATTGCAAATAAGAATTGCATTTTACCAGTTAAACCTTCATCGTGGTCAAAAGCATCATCACTATTGAAAGCAGCAACTAAATGCTTGCAATTAACAGAACCACCAAACCACTCAAAACCATCATCATTATTTTGAAATACTTCAACGTAATCAATTGTAGTTCCTCTTCCAACGCCACCAAGAGTTAAACCATTAATTTCATTACCTGAACCAACATCAGTACCACCGTGACGAATTGATACATATTTCAAAACACCAGAATTATCGTTATCATCATTTCCACCATATTCTGATTTTACTGAAACTGGTAATCCTTCAATATTACCCTTTCCAGTTGAAGTGTTTATTTTTGCATTTCCAAGAATAATAACTCCACCCCAAAGATTTGTTGAAGGTAAAACTAAATCGAATGCATCATTAACATCATCGCTTTCTGACGTGAAAATAATTGGATTATTTGCAGTACCTTCTGCATATATTCTTGCACCTTTTGTTATAATCAAAGCAGATGCACTTTCGCCTTGTCCTGGCTTGCCTTTGATAACTGTACCAGCCTCAATTGTTAAAACTGCACCATCTTCAACAAAAACAAAACCTTCTAAAAGATAAACATTATCCGAAGTCCAAAATACTTTGTCACCAGCATTAATACTTGCATCTGTTATTGTAATAGTATTAGCAGCTACTTTGTTTGGTGCTAAATATGAATAATGATCAAGGGCAGTCCAGCCTTTAAGCCAGTTAGTTTGGCCAAACGCACCTTTGTAATTAACTTGGTTAAAAAACTCGGATGTTTGCGCAAAACTGCTTACAAACAAACTTGTTAAAACCAATGTTGTTAGTATTACTTTTTTCATTTTTTCTCCTAATTGATAAATAAACTAAATTTTATAACTGAGTCCCACAGACAAACTGCGTCCTCTTAAATAACTGCTGTATATGTATGTGTTTCCTTTAAATTCTTGAATTTTTTCGTTTGAAGCGTTAAGAATATTTTCCACTTGTATTTTTAGCATCAAATTTGCTATTAAACTTTTAGTAGCAGTGAAGTTCAATAAATTAGTAGGTGTTTCAAAAACATCTGGAGTTCCTAATGAACCAACAGATGCAAGCCTTTTTCCATAGACGTTGTAGTAAATACTTGATGTAAAACCTAAATCGCTATTTTCATAATCTAAATACAGATTAACAATATAAGGCGATTGCCCTTGAAACTGGCGTGTTGATTTTGTATCTGGCTCATATATTCTTAAACTAGCAAGTTCAGTTGCGTCTATATCAACTTTAGAATAAATCAATGAAAAGTTTCCACCAAATTGAAAATTATTTGTGGAGTTTGAAAGGAAGTCCAATCTTGTTCTTGTTTCAAACTCTAAACCATAAACTTGCGCTTGGTCAACATTAGTCCAAGACATAACCTTATTTGGTGCATCAACTATTTTTAACTCAACAGGATTTGTAAATTTTTTGACAAATAATGAAACTGATAATATTTCACCTGGATTTGTAAACCACTCCCATCTTAAATCTATATTATCAATAAGAGTGCGTTGCAATTCTGGATTTCCAACATAAGTGTCACCACCATTAAACTCATAATTTTGGAATGGAGAAATTTCTCTAAATGAAGGGCGAGCCAAAGTTCTTCCATAAGAAATTCTAAAATTCATATTTTGAATTGGATTATATATAATACTTAATGAAGGAAGAATATCGTTTGTATTTATAATTGCATCTTCAATTGTCTCTTTTGCACTAATAACTTTCATATCTGTTGATTCATACCTTGCCCCAGCAATTGCACGCAAAGATGAAGAAATTGGCAAATCAATCATTCCGTAGTATGCAAGTATTTCGTTATTTCCTGTATAATTTGAAGAAGTTTGGTCTGTTTCATTTATATATAATGAAAATCGGTTCAATGTCATTCCGTTATTTAATGTATCTTGCGAAGTCCATCCAAGATATTTTTCGGAAAATAAGTCATCCACATTTCCTTCTTCATTTCGCAATATTGTTCCAAGACTTGTCACGGGGTTGTAAACAAACCTTCTTTCGTTGAAAGTTCTATCAGCCTTTGAATAAGCACCACCAACTTTTAGACTAGATAATCCATTACCCCAAACTTGAAAAGGATAAGTAATATTAAGGTTAAATCTATTTTGATTTTCATTTGTTTCTCTAAAATATCTTTCTGGAGGAAGGTTGGATTTTACTCCGAATACACCATTATTTGTTTCATAATTGTAGAAAAATCTACTATCTGGGTCATATTGATTTGAGTTCATTGAAGATGCAAGCCATTCAACTTTTAAAGCTCCAAGTGATTCTAATGAATGATTACCTTCTAATTGATATGATTGCAAACTTCGTTCATTATATAAAAGTGTTCTAGCTTGATAATTCCAACTCGCGTCAATATCATAAGGATATTTTCCATTTACAAATCGTGAAGTACTTTCGCCACTTTGATTATACAAATAATTGAAGCTAACGGCATTTGCATTGTTCAATTTAAATGATGCTTTGAATAATCCACCAAGTACTACTTCTGAAATACTTCTAGTATCCGACATTGCAAAGTTTGTATCCAATTGTGTTTTATTTGGGTCAGCAACACCTCTATCCCATCTGTTCAACTGACCATTTATATAACCAGAATGATCATTTTTATATGTTAAACTTCCAATTAAGCCAACTTGCTTTCCCAAAACTTCATATTGATTTCCAACAGATAAAGCATAACTTTGATTAAGTGGAGCAGCAGATTTGAAAGGAGACATTTGTGAATTGAATGAATTTGTTACATCATTTATTTCTTTTGCCATTTTATCATCGCGCTGCGCTGCGCCAACATCTGCAATCCAAGTATCTCTTCCAACTTCAGTGGGCAATGCTCTTGTTCCATTATCAAAACCCAACCAATCTGATGAACCACCAGTATAACTTAATCCACTATTATTAAATGTTAATTCACTATTAAATTTATTTGAGGCACTTAAAGACAGACTAAATTGATCTGGAAAATCTTTTGTTTTCACGTCAACTGATCCACCAGAAAAATCGCCAGGTTTATCTGGCGTAAAACTTTTAACAGCTTGAATATTATCAATTAAATTTGAAGGAATAATATCTATTGAACCAGAGCGTTTATAAGGATCAGCACTTGGAATTTGAGCTCCATTAAGATTAGTACTTGTATATCTATCTCCAAGTCCCCTAACGAAAACGTCCTTGCCACCAACAACGGTAGCACCAACAATTTGTTTAGCAGCATCAGCAGCATTTCCAGCTCCCATTTTTTGAAATTGTTCTGCACTAATAGCATCGCTAACTTCAATTGATTTTTGTCGTTTTGCTAAAAGTGAGGCTTCAGTATTCATAACAGCTTTTGCCGATATAATAACTTCTTCAGTTTCAAAAGATTCTGTTTGAAGTATTACTTGAATTTTTGCTACTTCGTTTTGTTTTACTTCTATTTCAGTTATCACCTGTTTTGTAAACCCAATCATTGATACAATTGCATTGTATTTACCTGGATTCAATTTTGAAATAACAAATTTTCCCTCTATATCAGTTGCTGAACCAATCATTGTTCCTTCTAAAAGAACATTTACCCCTATTAATGGCTCACCAAAATCAGCATCAACAACTAACCCAGATATTTTTCCATTTGCTTGGGCTGATAGTGTTCCTGCTAACAGAACAATTGTGATTAATAATAATAAAACTTTGCTATAAATTTTTGACATACTATGTTTAGTATTAGTTAGTAATTGCATCGTACATTCCTTCCAAAGATTGTTTGATTTATTTTGTTTCCAAAATTAAAAAAGTGATGTTAACTGAACGTTACCTTAACATTAAGTAACTGTTAACTAAGTGTTAAGGAATTGTTAAGACATTTGGGTTATTATGATATTCGAGGATATGATATAGTCTTTAGTTAATAAAAATTTTGTATCGCTGCATATTATTATTATTTTTAAAAATATTTTAAATAACTAAATATCAAATAACAGAAGGATAAAAATGGAAAATTTATTAAAATTGGTTGAAACATACGCTATGAATTATGGAATTAATCTTGTTGTTGCATTATTAATTTTAGTTATTGGCACATGGATTGCAAGAATGATAACCAGATCCTTAACTAAAGTAATGAATTTCCGTCACCTCGATGCAACTCTTGTTAGATTTTTAGCAAACTTATTTAAAGCTACTTTATATGCCTTTGTAATTATTGCTGCTATTGATAGAGCTGGAATTGAATCTACGTCTATTATTGCGGTTCTTGGTGCTGCTGGTCTTGCTGTTGGCTTGGCTTTGCAAGGTTCTCTTTCAAACTTTGCTGCTGGAGTTATGTTAATTATTTTCAAACCAATGAAGGTTGGTGATTTTGTTGAAGCTGCTGGAGTATTAGGCGTTGTTCATGAAATTGGTATTTTTGTTACTACTCTTACAAGCGTTGATAATAAAACTATATTTATTCCAAATTCACAATTAAGCAGTGGAATAATAACCAATTATTCAATCAACGATACTCGCCGAGTAGATATGAAGTTTGGTATTGGCTATGGCGATGATATTGACAAAGCAAGAAATGTAATTTGGGAAGTATTAAAAAATGATTCTAGAATTTTAGCAGAACCTGCTCCAGCAGTTTTTGTTGGAAATTTAGGAAGCAGTAGCGTTGATTTTAATGTCCGCCCTTGGGTAAACAAAGCTGATTATTGGGATGTTTATTCAAGTGTAACTGAAAACATCAAAAAGAAATTTGATGAAAACAAAATCTCAATTCCTTTTCCACAAACAGATGTGCATTTATTTAACACCGCTAAAAATTAATTTTAAGTGGGTTATCTTTTTTAAGGATAGCCCATTTATTTTTCATTTTGCTTATTTTTAAGCCAAATTATTGCTTCTTCTAAGTTATCCAACTCAACTAAAATCAATCCATTATGATGAGTTTTTGCAGAAAATTGCGAAACTGTCTTTCTTGCTATTACACTTGCCCCTGACGAAATTGTAATAAAATATTTTATCCCATTTTTTGAGAATTCGGGAAATACCTTTTTATCTATAAAATCAATCATAAATTTTGGCATTGCCCCGCTTGCATTTGTAGAATCAACTATCCATGCAATTCCATTATTAGCCTTTGCATGCCCTAAACCTTTTTCCAATATTGCACGCTCAAACTCAAACTGTGTAACAAAATAACTCTGCCAAGTATCAACAATTGCTTTAATATCTTCAATCCAAGTAACTTCTAACTTTCTTGGAACTTTATAAATTACCATTCTTCCCCCGTTATTTTTTAAACAAACTAAATTATTAATGAGTCTACTATAAAAAGGTTCTATTGAATAATGTCATTGCGAGCGGAGCGAAGCAATCTGCCGAATTTAGCGCAAAATCAAAAGATTGCTTCGTCACTCCGTTCTTCGCAATGACGGGAAATACCTTTTTAGACCAGACTCATTAATGAAATATCTTCAACTTTTACTTTTTAAACATTCGTGGAATTACTTTTAGTGGCTTAAAAAGATTTTTTAGTTTTGAAGCCATATCATTTCCATAAAACAAGTAGATAATTGCTTTTAATCCGTCGTATAAATCTTTACTGAAGGGATGCCACCAAATATTTTTTTTAACGCCAGGCAAAATATCATTAATAATATATTGAGCTTGAACCATTTCCATAAAACCTTGTTCACCATGTGCACGACCTATTCCAGATTCATTAAATCCGCCCCAAGCTGTTTCCGCCAAACCGTGACTCATTAAATGATCGTTAATTGTAATTGCTCCAGCTTTTATTTTGCTTCCCAAATTTATGGCTTTTTTATGATTTTTTGACCAAACCGAACCTGTTAATCCAAGCATGGAATCATTTGCAAGAATTATTGCTTCGTCCATGTTTTCTACTTTCATTATTCCAAGTATTGGTCCAAAAGTTTCCTCTTTCATCATAATCATATTGTGATTTACGTTTGTAATCACTTTGGGAGTTAAAATATTTTTGGAATTAAATTCAGATTTTGATTCCGCAAAAAGAATTGCGCCACTTTTAATTGCTTCATCAATGTGATATTGGACTGTATTTAGTTGCTTTTCTGTAGTCATTACGCCAATATCTGTGTTAAAATCATTAGGATTTCCAACTCTCAGATTTTCAACCACATTTTTTAATTTCTGCAAAAACTCGTTATAAACTAATTTGTGAACATAAATTCGTTCAACCCCTCCGCAACTTTGTCCCGCATTTGAAAAACCAGCCCAAACTGCACCATTTACGGCTCTATCAATATCGGCATCTTCGCAAACAAGCATTGCATCATTTCCACCAAGTTCAAGCGAAACTGGAGTTAAAGTATCTGAGGCGAGTTTCATTAATTCCTTTCCAATTGGAACTGAACCTGTGAAAAATAGTTTGTCAATTCCATTTTTCAAAAATGCTTCACCGGCAATTCTGCCTGGTAAATTTATAAATTGGAAAAGTCCTTTTGGCAAATCGGCACTATTTATTGCATCGCGTAAAGCAATTCCCACCATTTGAGTTTCAGTTGCTGTTTTTAAAATTACTCCATTTCCGGCAATTAAAGCCATTATTACTTCAGAGTATGGAATAGCAAAAGGATAATTCCAAGGCGAAATTACTCCAACTACACCATAAGGTTCATAACGCACAAACGATCTTTTGTTGATTAAAACAATTGATGAGCTTGAAATTTTTCTATTCTTCAAAAATTTTGCTGCATTTTTAGCGTAGTATTTTGTAGCCATTATTGCAGGAAATATTTCAGTTGAAAGTGCATCAAATTTTACTTTTCCATTATCATCCGAAATTATTTGTGAAAGCGAATCGATATTATTTACAAGATAATCCTTAATTTTTAGAATTTTCTTGCTCCTAACTTTTATTGGAATTTTTTGCCATTCTACTTGTGCAGCTCTACTTTCCGCAATCATTTTAACTAATTCATCGGTAGTATATAATTGTGATTCACCAATTTCATTACCCGTTGCTGGATTGTAAGATAATGTTTTATTCATTTTATTTTCCCCTTCCAACAAAATTTTTCATAGCATCATTTATGCCCATAAAATTGGAAATCCAATCAAAAATTGGAACAGGCAAAAGTCTTAGCGGAAAAAGTGTGTAAACCATTGGTGGAGAAATTACGCGATGTTTCTTTTTAATAATTGCGTTTACAATTTTGTTGGCAATTTTATTTTCATCCAAAATTGGGAGCAAAAATGAAAATCGTGATTTAACGCCATTAAACATTCCAGTATTTATAAAATATGGAGTTACAATTGTAGTATGAATTTTCTTTTTCATTTGTTTTATTTCCATTCGGAGCGCTTCGTCAAAACCGAAATGAGCAAATTTGCTTGCTGAATAATCCGCCATTTTTGCAACTCCAATCATTCCAGCAGCCGAAGCAATATTTACCAAATGTCCCGTGTTTTTATCTAACATATCAGGTAAAAATACTTTTGTAGTCCACATTCCCGCAAGTGTATTTACTCGTATTGTGTTTTCAATTTCTTGAATTGATGTATCAATAAAATACTTTCCAGTAATTATTCCAGCATTATTTATCAGAATTTCAACAAATCCGTGTTTTTCTGTTATAGTTTTTTTCGTTTCTTCCACTTCATTAAAATTACCAACATTGCAGATATAACCAGATGATTTATAGCCCGAGTTTCTAATTTCGGTTACAACATTATCAAGATTTGTTTGATTAATATCAAGAATGATAACATTTGCACCTTTATTTGCAAGCAACTTTGCCATCAATCTGCCTATTCCACTCGCACCGCCAGTAATTACAACATTTTTGTTTTCAAATTCTTTCATAATTAAGCCTTATTAAGTGATAAATATTTTAGTATATAAATAATTCCTTTCTCAATTCAACATTATTCAGATTCAAGTTTTGCCTCATTCCAACTTTCTGAAATATCTTTTTCTACTTTTTCGACATAATTATCATTAAAAATCCACCATTTTTCAATTATATGTTTAGATGAATTATCAATTATTTTTCCCGCTTTTGGAATTGCAAACTCAATTTTTGCTTCATTTGCTGCAATAATTAGCTGTTCCGCTGGTTCAATCCAACTGTGCAATGCTAAATTAAAAGTTCCCCAATGAATTGGCAGTAAAAGTTTGCCTTTCAAATCAATATGAGCTTTTACAGCTTCTTCGGAATTTGTATGAATGCTTTTCCACATTTTGTTGTAAGCACCAATTGGCAAAATTGTAATTTCAAACGGACCATATTTTTCGCCAATTTCTTTGTAACCTTGAAAATATCCCGAATCGCCACCAAAATAGATTGAGTGATTTTTACTTTTTATAACAAACGAAGCCCACAAAGACTTATTTCTGTCAAAAATTCCTCTTCCAGAAAAATGTTGTGCGGGAGTTGTAATAACATCAATTTTGTCATTCAATTTGTAACTTTCCCACCAATTTTTTTCAACAATTTTGGAAGTCGAAATTCCCCATTCCTCCAAATATTTTCCAACACCAATTGGGACAATAAATATTTTTGTAAGCCCATTTAGTCGTAAAACGCTCTCTTTATCCAAATGGTCGTAATGATTGTGCGAAATTATAACTGCATCTAAAATTGGAAGTTCTTCAATTTCAATTGGTGGATTGAAAAATCTTTTGGGTCCAAACCAATTAATTGGTGCCGCCCATTTTGAAAATATTGGGTCGGTTAAAATTAAGGTTCCATCAATATTTATTAAAACTGTTGAATGTCCGAGCCAAATTGCGGATAAATTTTTATCTCCAAGATTGGCGAATGAATCAATATTTATCTTTTCTGTAGGGATTTCAAAGTTTGGTTTTCGAAGTTGTGTGTTTTCAAACATAAATTTATATCCAATTTTAATAAAAGAATCTGTTATCATTTCGGTTGGATTTGTGTTCACAAATTCTCCATTTTTATAATTTTCAACTTTTGGATTTTCATCAATCTTACTTTTTTGATGGTAATTTATAATTGTACATCCAGATAAAATTATTGCCAAAAATATTATTAACAATATTTTGGTGTAAATTAAGTTTAAATATCGATTATTATTCATATTTTTTGTCATACTTAAAAACTAAGGAATTGATTCAACAATTTTGTAAATGTATGGAGTTATTCCAGAAAAGAAAAATTCCACCGCAATTAGCATTACAATTAATCCCATTAAGCGCATTAATACATTACTTCCGCTAGGTCCAAGGAAACTCATTAATTTTCTTCCACTAATTAAAATAATTGCGGTTAAAAATGTAACTACAAAAATTGCAGAAATTATTTCGGCTTTTTTGAATATTGAGTCGGCACTTTGCATTAAAATTATTACCATTGTTATTGAGCCAGGTCCAGTTATCATTGGAATAGCAATAGGCGTTATAGCAACTTCTTTTCCAAAATTTGAATTTGTTTCATTATCCATTTTCTTTGGAACCGTTCGTCCGCGAAGCATTTCGTAACCCATTATAAAAAATAGAATTCCACCAATTACCTTTAATCCATCAACCGATATTCCAAAGAAGTCAAAAAGTATTTTACCGGTAAGAGCAAAAAGAGTTAGAGTAATAAACGAAATTACACTTGCTTTAATTGCAACTCTTCTGCTTTCTGAAGGAGTAAATGAATCTGTAAGTGAAATAAATAGTGGAACAACGCCAAGTGGATTAATCATTGTAAAAAGTGACGTTATATATAAGAGCAACTCTTCAATCATATATATTCCTATTAATTTGATTGCAAAATAGTTCAACTTTATTGTAAACTCAAATTAAAACAAATCTTTTGATTAAGACTATGATGATTAATTCATTTAATTTTCCTATTACAAATAGAATGAAATTAAAAGTAGACTTAATAACAAGTAATTATTACCGTTTATTACTTCTCCAGTGATTTAAATCACAGAACACCTCAAAAAATAATCATTTTTCTGTACAAATTATTAGGCATACTTATTGAACATATTCAATAAATTTTATGAGGATGTCATGTTTGCAGGAAATTTCAATTATCACCAAATATTATTTGCACTAGATACATTTAATCATGATAATGAAAAAATAGGTTATTTAGAGAAAATTAGCGACGAATTAACTCGTATTGTTGATTGCTTTGAATCGCCAAAATCTTTACCATTAAATATGTATGCATCTAAAAATCTTTCAATTACGGATAATAATCCCGAATTGCAAGGTTTCATAAAGAAACAATTTGATCTGGTAACTTCAAATCCATACGATAAAAGATATCCAAGTGAAAGTGAACTTAAAAGTTTACTAAAATCGGAAACGTTGAAATACAAGAAATTGTTAATGATTGTAAATAAGGATTTAGAAGAACTAATTGGAAAAATTGAACCACAAAATTATATTGTAAGTGAACCTGTAAATGAAAATAATTTTATTTTTCCACAAAAATCAACTCCAAATTTTATATCATATTTACTAATAAATACTAATAGAATGATAATATGGGAAAAATCAATTGGAGAACTAATTGATTTAATAAAAATAATTATCGTTTTGGAGCTTTATCCAGACATTGATGAAAATGGAATTATTAACCTAATTTGTAAAAGATTTGTTAATAATAACAAGGAATTATTTTCAACTAGACAGGTTGATAAAACATATAATATGTTGCAAAATACTTTTTGGTTAAATAGCCGTGGCTGCACTCCAAAATTTTATCACTAATTAAATATTTAAATATTCGTTCCATATTTTATATAACTGATAAGTTGCTTCTACATCGTGTGCGCAATAAGTTGCAATCTCTTCAATTTTACCAGCAGTATAGAGTTCCTTTACATCTATTCCTGAAACACCATGAGATTTTGGTGATTCAATTCCAAAAGATTTACAGTAAAAATCAAGATTAAATTTTTTAGTGGCTCCATAGTTAGTGAGTACTTCTAACAAATCTATGTGTGATTTATTATCATATCGCTTTTTAATAAAATTTCTGGAAGGTCTAATTTTTAGAATTGCTGAGCGCATCATCAAAAATGGAATATCAAAATTGCGCCCATTAAAAGTAATTACTGAATCAGCTTTTTTTGCAAATTCCCAAAAATGTGAAAGCATATCAGCCTCAGAATATGAACAATACTTAACTCCAGATTCTTCAGATTGCCATTCTTTATGCTCTTTTTCTTCAAATAAAACCATTGAATGTTCTGTATCTGTGTTCAGCATTCCAATGGCAACAACCTTTGCAGTTAAGGGATACAATGAAAGGTATCTAATTGCTTCGTCCTTTAATTTTTCTCGTTGTTCATCACCTTGTTCTTTTTCAGAATATCTGAGTATAAACTCCTGCTGACTTTCAGATAATGTTTCAAACTCAACGCCCACAGTTTCAATATCAAAAACAAGCTTCATATAACCCCCAAATGATTTATAAGAAATCAAAGATAGTCATTCATTACCCTTTTTTCAAGACACCTTTTTCAAAATCTTGAATTGCAGAAATTAGTGATAGTGGTAAATTTTGCTTTTCTTTTGTGGACAGTTTTATGTGAACAAATATTCCACCACCAATAGCAATTGTTTCACCATCTTTTTCATTTAAAATAATGTGCTTAAAGCTAAAACTTGTATTTTTAATCCATTCAATTTTTGTGTACACAATTAATTCATCATCAAATATTGCTGGAAATAAATAATCTATTTCGTTGTGAGCCATAATAAAAAATGAATCTTCTGTCATTATTTCGCTCAAATTATATTTTGCTTTTAAATCTTGCAAGTACTTTACACGCGCATCTTCAAAATAATTAAAATAAACTGCATTATTTACAACCTTCATAAAATCTACTTCATGAAATTTTACTTTTTCTTTTATTGAATGATGGAATGTGGTTAAATCCATTTTTTCATCCATTAAAAACCTCTGATAATATTTGTATAGCTTTGTTAATATCATCAGAAGAAATATCAAGATGAGTTACAGCACGAACTACTCCTAAACCACCAGCACCAAGTAAAAGTCCTTTTTCTTTCGATTTTGCAATAACACTTTCAACATCCATTTTTGTTGGTTTAAACATCAAAATATTTGTTTGAACAAGTGATAAGTCAACTTCAACGCCTTCAATTTGTGAAAGACCATTAGCCAGCATTTTTGCATTTTCGTGGTCTTTTTCCAAACGATTAAAATTATTTTCAATAGCAAAAAGTCCAGCAGCGGCAATTATTCCAATTTGTCTCATTCCTCCGCCCCAAGCTTTACGCATACGAAATGCTTCTTCAATAATTCCCTTCTCGCCAAGAATAACAGAACCAACTGGCGCGCCAAGTCCCTTTGACAAACAAACGGAAACCGTATCAAAGTAAGATGAATATTCAGCAACCGAAATTCCAGACGCTATTGAAGCATTCCAAAGTCTTGCTCCATCAAGATGTAATTTTAGATTGTGTTTATCAGCTAATGTTCTCAAGGCTTTTATATTCTCAATTGGGTGAACCACACCACCAGCAACGTTATGAGTGTTTTCAATTTCAATAACTCTTGTTCGGGGCATATAATATGCACTTGTTGGACGAATAGCTTGTTCTACTTGAGTTGGAGTAATTACTCCATTTTCACCTTCAATTAAGTTCATTGATAACCCACTAAGCATTGCTGGTGAGCCAGATTCGTATTGAAAAATATGAGCATTTTTTTCGCAAATTACTTCATCGCCAGGTTGCGTAAGGGCATTTAAACAAAGCTGATTTCCCATAACTCCACTAGGAACGTACAAGGCATCTTCCTTTTCAAATAATTCAGCACAATATTTTTGTAATCTATTTGTTGTTGGATCTTCTTTATATACATCGTCGCCAACTTCTGCATTAGCCATTACTTTTCGCATTTCTAAACTTGGCTTTGTAACTGTGTCACTTCGTAAATCTATCATTGTATTTCCTTTTAATTTTTGCAATTGAACTTAATAAAATAATTATAATTGAAATCACTGAAGCAAAAATTGGAATCAACCAAGGATGCTTTGTATAAAAAGTCAATTCACTATTTAAGGATACATCAACAACTAGAGTAGTTTTTGTGTACATTTTTGTTTCTGTAATTGTTTTTCCAAGTGGATCTATTAAACAGCTAATTCCACCGTTTGCAGCTCTAACTACGGAACGTTTATTTTCAACCGCTCGAATCACACTCATCTCTTTGTGCTGGTAAGGTCCGCTTGTATCTCCGTACCAACTATCATTAGTAACAACAACAATAAACTCAGCGCCTTTATTCACAAAAATGGATGTAAATATTGGATAAATGGATTCAATACAAATTATTCCACCAATTTTAACAATTTTCTCTTTTTGTTCATCAAAAGATTTTGCTTGAAAAATGGTTGTATCTCTTCCAGTGTTCCAACTCGAAATTCCAACATTCCATTTTATCCAATCGCCAAGAAATGGTAACGATTCAACAAGAGGCACCTTTTCGCCAAATGGAACAAGTTTCATTTTTCCATATTTTTGCACTTCTGTGCTATTTGGATTAAAAAGTAAAATGGAATTGTAAGATGTATATGAAGTTTTTCCATCTTTTGAAGGTTTTGCGTCGTCTGGAGCGTTTTTCAAATTATAGTAAACTGTTGCATCTGGCATTCCAGTAAGAATAGAAGTTTTATTTGAATCTGCAAATTCATGAATTCGTTTAACTTCGTTTGGATAATTTCCGGCAAGCAAATAAACAGGCAGAGCAGTTTCTGGCCAAATAATTATTTGCGCTCCACTATCAATTGCATTTTTACTTAATGATAAATAGGAATCTATTTTCTCATTTAAATTTCCATCCTTCCATTTTTCATTTGGGTCAATATTTGGTTGGATTAAACCAACTTTAACATTTCCTTCTTTTGAAGCGAAACTGAATATTCTATAATTTCCATAAATAATTGGGAGAAGAATGAGCAGTACAAATCCAGTCAAAGCTTTCTTATTTATTGTTCCATAAGTGGAAATATCTTTTTTAAAATAATAGACAAATATATTTGCAAAAAGGATGAGAACTGTAAGTCCGTAAACACCAATAATATCAGCTATTTGAATATAATTTGTAAAATACGAAAGCGTATTTCCAAGAGTTAGCCAAGGAAATTTGAAATCGGTTAAACTATATGCAAACTCAAAAGTAATCCAAAATAATGGAAAAAGAAGAAGTGCTAGTTTCCTATTAATATACTTTTTAGTTAAATAATACAGAGTAGATGGAATTAAAAAAACAATTGGATTAAAAAACAGCAATGTTGTTCCAGCAATCATTAAAAAAGGATCAGAATTTGGAAGCCAACCTCCAACCCAATAAAGAGTAATTAAGTTGAAAATGAATGCAGTAAAATATGTGAATCTATTTATCTCTGCTAATTTATCACGTTTTTCTATCACAATAAAATATGGTACAAATGCAACAAAAACTAAATATGGAAGTGGAATTGGTGGATACGAAAGTCCAATCATTATTCCACTAAATAAACCAAGAAGAATATTTTTGCGATTTAATCTCCTTTGCTCAGGAGTTTTTGGAATTCTATATTTGGCAAACAATTTCAATTTCGTTTCCTTTTTAAGTAATATTTTAATGCAAAATATAAAATTACAACAGCTGCAATTATAGACCCAATAAGAGAATATGTTGAAAGATAGTAATCAATTGATTCTACATTGTTACCTAAAAACATTCCAACTTCAATAATTAGTACGTTCCACGCAAACGCAGATATTGTTGAAAACACAAAAGTTTTAATTAACTCAAGTTCATATACACCAGCAAAAAAGCTAATAACTGAGCGGGTTCCTGGCAAAAATCTATTAGCCACTATTAATTTATATCCCCATTTATTAAACCAAATATCAGTATTACTTAATCCTTCTTGAGTTATAAATTTCAATTTGCCAGAACGAATAATTTTTTCACCAAAAAGTTTCCCAACTAAATACATTAGCATAAAACCTAATGAACTTCCAAAACTAGTAATTAATAAAACCGGAATAAATTCCAATGTAGTTGTGGCAATTAAAGAAGCTCCAACAACCACAACAACATCACTTGGTGAGGGTGGAAATATATTTTCTGTAAACGCAAAAAGAAATAATATCAAATATATAAGAATTGGGTCTAGATGACTCATGAAAAGAAGTGTGCTTTCTAACATATTATTTTTTTACCATTATTACTGTTGAAATAACTTTAATCCCCTTCTCTTCGCCCACAAATCCCATCCATTCTGATGTAGTAGCTTTAACAGAAATTTGGTTTATATCACAAAAAAGAATGGAGGCAATCATTTTTCTAATGCTTTCAAT
>Ga0180007_10001283_pt1 | contig 35405 bp, 28 predicted proteins | sample MM_PC_MetaG_FD_121122 | JGI IMG/M metagenome (GOLD analysis project Ga0180007, IMG submission 121122) | Groundwater microbial communities from the Aspo Hard Rock Laboratory (HRL) deep subsurface site, Sweden - MM_PC_MetaG | ecosystem: Environmental > Aquatic > Deep subsurface > Groundwater... | reverse complement strand
GGTGTCCCCAGGAGGAGTCGAACCTCCAACCTACGGATCCGAAGTCCGTCGCTCTATCCAGTTGAGCTATGGGGACAAAAATATTACATAAGGTAAAATAAAAAGATTTTGAATTTTTAAATTATAACCATTTTTTACGCCTGAAGTAGAGCATCATTAAACCAGCAACGCCAGCCATTATTAACCAAACAAAAGGGTAGCCCAATTTCCACTGAAGCTCCGGCATAAACCGAAAATTCATTCCATAAACTCCCGCAATAAATGTCAGCGGAATAAATATAGTCGCAATAATTGTGAGTACTTTCATAACTTCGTTCATTCTATTGCTTATACTCGAAAGATAAATATCAAGCATTCCGGAAAGCATATCCCTAAATGTTTCTACGGAATCAATTACCTGAATGGTATGGTCGTAAACATCCCTTAAATATATCATTGTGGATTTATATATAAGCTTTGATTCTCCTCTTTGCATATTACTTATTATTTCTCTTAACGGCCATATAGATTTACGCAGGGATATCATCTCTCTTTTTAAGTTATGAATTTTCTGTGCGGTTTTTGTTGTCGGCTCCAGCATAACCTCATCTTCTAAAGACTCGGTTTTTTCACCCAATTTTTCAAGAATAAGAAAATAGCCGTCAGCTATAGCATCTATTAATGAATAGGCAAGATAGTCGGACTTCATTTTTCTTATTTTACCTTTGCTTGTTCTTATCCTTTCTCTGATTGAGTTAAAAATATCCCCTTCAGCTTCTTGAAAAGAAATCACAAAATTAGAGCCAAAAATAATGCTTACTTGTTCTTCTTTTATTTCGCTATTTTCCCCATCCTGATAAAGCATTTTCAAAACTATAAAAATATGGTCTTGGAAATCCTCTATTTTAGGGCGTTGGAAGGTATTAACAATATCTTCCAAAATTAAAGAATGAAGATTAAAGTGCTCCCCAACTTTTCGCATAAGGTCAAGATTATGTATCCCGTCTATATTTATCCAAGTTACTGTAGGCTTGTCCCTGTATGGGAAAGCTTCCTCGATAGTTTTTACTTCCTTTTCTTCAAAAGTTTTTTCGTCATAATCAAAAATCGTTATCCTTACCTTTGCATCCCTTTCTTCGCCTATGTGTACCAAAGTTCCCGGCGGCAGTCCAACCATTTCAGAGCTTTTTTTAGTAGATTTCCAAAACATTTTCACCTCTTTTCGATTATATTTATTACCAATCTTTATATACCTAAAAACTCGCCTTGACTTTATTTATACTAAATCGCAGGCAAGCTGTCAAAGAATGGAATTTGCAAAAAATGTTTTGGATGACATGCGATAATTTATCGGATGAAGATATATAGAATTTTAGACAGATATGATAAAATTCATCAGTAACACTTTGAAGGAGCTATTATGAGCGTCGAAGTTGAAAAATTGTGCAAACGGCATCCTGACCTAATTGCCTGTAAAAAAGATATCGAATCCGCCATAGACACAGTAAAGGAATGTTATAAAAACAATAATAAAGTATTAACTTGCGGAAACGGTGGAAGCGCAGCAGATGCGGAACATATAGTAGGCGAATTAATGAAGGGGTCTCGTAAAAAAAGGAAGGTCTCAAGTGTTTTTTCTGAAAAAATAAAAGGATTTTATCCGCAAGAGTGTAAACAATTATGCGACAATCTCCAAATTCCCCTGCCAGCTATTTCGCTCACTTCTCATTTATCTTTTACAACAGCTTTTAACAATGATATGAATCCGGAGTTTACTTTTACACAGCAACTTTTTGGGCTTGGGAAAGAAGGAGATGTTTTAATAGCATTGTCCACTTCCGGAAATGCAAAAAATGTTATCAATGCTTGCAAACTGGCAAAAGTTCTGGGTATAAAAACCATCGCTTTAACAGGAAAAGACGGAGGGACACTTAAAGATATATGCGATATTGTTATACGTGTTCCGGAGGAAGAAACATTTCTTGTTCAGGAATACCACCTGCCTATTTACCACGCAATATGTTCTGCAATAGAGAATGAATTTTTCGAGAAATAGTTTTACAACTTGGTTTGCATTCCCTCATAAACAGCAAAACATTTTAAAGTGCTCTTTGTTTTTTTAATTATATTCTCGCAATTTCGAACAATCTTATCCAAATCCTTGTCTGTCCTGTCCTGGTTGTGATGAAATAACCCGAATTTTTTAACCTTAGATGCCATAGCTAACTTCAATGCATCTTTATAAATAGAATGTCCCCAGTCTTTCTTTGTTTTATAATCTTTTTCTGTGTATTCAGAGTCATGAATAAGTAAATCAGCACCAGAGGAAAATTCCATATAGTCTTTATAATCGAGTCCTCCGGTGTGTTTTAAAGTCAATTCATTGTCAGTCAGGAAAACAAAAACCTTATCGTCCTCTATAAACTTATAACCCATCCCCCCGTTTGGATGGCTAAGCGGTATCGAAATAACTTTAACTGAACCAATTTTAAAACTTTTATTATTTGCTTTATGATAAGAAATTTTAGCTTTAATATCTTTATAATTGACAGGAAAGTACGGGGGAGTCATCGATATTTGCAATAAATCTTCAACAGACTTCTGAGCAAAAGGAGAACCATAAATTTTCATATGCGTCTCTTTGCTATATATAGGTTGAAAAAAGGGGAAACCCAATAAATGGTCCCAGTGAGCATGCGTAAATATCATGCTGTAGTTGTATTTTTTTTCTTTTAGCAGTTTAATCCCTAATTTTCTAATACCTGAGCCCGCATCAATTATGATTATTTCGTCATTCTTGCTCCTTACCTCCATGCAAGTGGTAGAACCTCCATACTTAATATATTCTTTGCCCGAAACCGGTATTGAGCCCCTTGCCCCCCAACATTTAATAATCATTTTTATTTTACCTACATCTTAATGAAAATAGTTTAATAATTGAATCGGAAAGCCTTAATGATAACACTACTTGACAAGACCTTCAAGTATATGGTAGCCTTTCTCGTCAATTCTAAATTCCACAGAGCTGCAAAGTCTTTGTTTGTTTATTTGATAGTGTGTTTTTGTTTGAATAAAGTTAGAAGTTTTAGTTGTTTGATAAACTTGATAGTACAGTATGTGCCTCCTTGTGAATACTTCAAATAGTTCCTCTTAGACAAAGTTGTCTTAAGGTTCAATAAAAATATGAAAACATTTATGGAAAACTTTTTAATCATGTCAAAAAAACATATTGTTTGTGTTATTGTTTTTTGTCTTGCGCTGATATATATTATTTTGTTGTCTCCTGCTTTAATTGCGGAAGAAATAGCAGATATTCATGCAGATGAAAAACTTGTTTCTCAAGGAACAGATATAACACGAGACAAGGTTCCATTCCCCCCAGGAACCACTCTTCATCAAAAAGCTGTATTTCTTGCCCGAAACGGAAACTTAGAGGAAGCAATTACATTGATTAATAAGGCCTTGGAAGAAACAAATAATGCTCCCGAGGTTGTCTCAGACTATGCCGTAATTCTTGCATGGGCAGGACGATGCCAAGAATCCATTAATATTTACGAAGGACTTCCTGCCGACTACACTCCACCCAACTATATTCTACCGGAAGTTGCAAAGTGCTACAGAACTGCCAAGGAATACAATAAATCCATTACATTATATAAAGAGTACCTGAAACTTGAGATAAAAGACAAGGAACAGGAAATCACACACAAAGAAGCTACGAAAGGCCTAATCTATACTTATCTGGACAACAATCAAATTGATACAGCACGTCAATACGTTGAAGAGCGTATAACTAAAGAACCAAAAAATGAAAACTGGTTACACAGATTTTTAATAACAGATATTGCAGAAAAGGAAGAAAAACTCATTCATCAGCAATCTGTAATGTACGCAAGGAATGGAGATTTTGAAAAAGCATTTACTTTAATCAATGAAGCTTTGGATAAGTCCAACAACGCACCGGAAGTTGTATCCGATTATATAGTTATACTTGCCTGGTCAGGGCAATGTTACGAATCTATAATGGTTTACGAAAAACTGCCTGAAAATTATATCCCGTCCAATTATATCCTGCCGGAAATTGCAAAATGTTATAGGGTTATTAATGAATATGATAAAGCTGCCACGCTTTATAAACAGTATCTTGAATTTGAGATAAAAGATGAAGAACAGGAAATTACACATAAAGAAGCCATAAAAGGGCTTATATATAATTATTTGGATAATAACCAAACCAATTTGGCGCGCCAATATGTTGAAGAACGGATAGATAGAGAGCCGGAAAACAAAGACTGGTTAGAACCGTATTTGATGGAGATTGCCCTAAAGGAAGAAAAACTTCTCCATAAGAAAGCCGTAATCTATGCCCAAAATGGAGATTTTAAAAATGCGTTTGCGTTGATTAATGAAGCTTTGCAAAAATCGGAAAGTTCCCCCGATGTTATTTCGGATCATATAATCATTCTCGCTTGGTCGGGACGATACAATGAAGCCATCAATGCCTACGAAGGACTTCCTGCGGAATATAATCTGCCCGCTCATGTATTACCCGAAGTTGCAAAATGTTATCGCGTAATCGGAGAATATGACAAAGCCATAGAAATTTATAAACAATATCTTGCACTTGAGATCAAAGACCAAGACAAAGAAGTAACAAATAAAGAAGCTACGAAAGGGCTGATTTACACTTATTTGGATAGCAATCAGACCGATATAGCACGTCAATATATTGAAGAGCGCATAGCTAAAGATACGAAAAATAAAGATTGGTTGAAATTATACCTGATTGACATTCTTCTTCTGCAGGATGAAATAACCGTGGATGAGGCAGAAATTGTCTATATGGAAATGTTTGAGAAAGATCCTCTTAATATCCATGCCAAGTTGGGGATAAGCAAAATGTTACTCGCAAAAGGGGCATATGAGGAAGCGAAAAACTTTGTTTCAGATATTTTGAATAAAGAACCGGATAATATAGAAGCCTTATTCTTAAAAGCAGAACTTCTTGACAGTGAGCGTGAATATATTGAAGCGTACGAAGTATATGAAAAAATATTGGGAGTATATCCAAATAGTCAACCGGCTCGCAACCTGAAATATAAAGCTCTTATATCGCTGGGTGCATATAGTCTTGTCGAACAGAAATTGGAAGAATCGGGTGATATGGTTGACCCTGCCATACGCGAAGCGCTATTGGGAAATGAAGCTATGGTTAGGATATGGTGGGGGGAACCGGATATTGCTTTGGAAATTTTAGATAGAAATATGGATCATTCAGAAGAATTTCTCTCCGAAGAATTTCTTTCGAGAACTAAAAACGACCGGGTTCTTGCTCTTCAAGAGAAACAAAATATGCAGGAAATAATCAACGAATATGAAAATTTAAAGAATATGAATGAGGAAATCCCGCCATGGACTTCTAATTCCACAGCCGGGGCTTATCTCTACGTCAGACAACCCGAACAAGCCCTCACTCTTTATGAAGAAACCCTCAGAGAAGGCTGGGATCCTCTATACGGAGAGACAAGGAGAGGAATATATGCTTCCGAAGTGGAATTGGGAGAATACGAGAAAGCCGGTGCTGTTCTTGAGGAACTTGATGCTGAGATGCCAACCGAAATTATACATAGAGGGATTCTGCAAGATAACTGGTGGAAAGAGGAAATTGGATATAACCGTGCTTGGTGGTACCTCTACCAAGATAGATTAGCTGAAAGCCAGAGGTATCTTGAAAACCTTCTTTATATTGGCCCTGCTAATTTACATACCCGCACTGCTTTGGCGCAAGCCTATTTATGGAGAGGATGGCCAAGAAAGGCGCTGAAAGAGTTCGAAATAATACAAACAATGAATGCGCCCCTTATAGATGCACAGACCGAGTATACACCTACTGAAGACATTACAAGCAAGGTCGGATATTGTTACGCTCTGGATGAAAATGACGAGGGAATTCAAGCGAGGGCTCTGGCAAAAGAACTTCTGCGGAAATATCCCACAAACACACATATTCAACGCCTTAACCGCTATTTTGAAGTCCAGGATATGCGCACTTTCACACTTGACGCTTCAGTTGCAAATGAAATACCCGGCGCTCACGAAACATACTGGTCGGTTAAATTAGACCAGCCTCTATACCCTTGGCGAAAAATTTTCGCAATGTATGCCTGGCAACAGGCTTTCCAGGGAGATTCCAGAGACGATGTAAGACGCGCTTCTATAGGAATGGATTGGCGTCTCAATAGAGATTGGTGGTTTATCGCAATGTTATCTCAAGACGAAGAAGACAATAAAGAGCTCGGTCTTTCCGGCGAGGTCACTTATAATCCCAGTGATTATTTCTCCTTTAACCTTATGCATGATTCCAAGAGTTTGAGTGTGCCGTTGCAGGCTAAGGCGCTTGGAGTGGAAGCAGAAGAATACAGATTTGTAGGTATTTATCGCCAGAGTGAAAGTTTCCTAACCCAGGTCACATCAAACCTCTATCAATTATCCGATGGTAATGAAATCCTCAGTTACGGATTAAGATTTGATAAAGCTCTTACCACAAGAGCCTATTGGAAGACACGCGTGGCTTTGGAAGGTTATACGTCAACCAACTCCGAGACGGAGTTAGCGTACTATAGTCCGGAAGAGTTTTATTCTATTTACCTGGTTCCGATGGTGGAACACGTATGGTATAGGCGCTACGAAAGCGCAATGGTAGACCGTCTTTATGTTGGAATCGGGACACAGAAAGAAAAAGATTTCTCCGAAAAAGGCATCTGGTATATTCAGTATGAGCAGGATTATAGGATTTCGGATACACTTGCATTCTTAATCGGTGTAAACTTTTCCAAGAAAAATTACAGCGGTGAATATACAGATATAACAAGTTTTTATCTCACACTTACTAAGAATTTTTAATTAATAAAAAAATGAGGGATATGAAGATATTATGAGAAAAATCATAGGTCTAATTTTCATACTGTGTTTTACCGTATGCGTGTGCAATGCTAGAGAATCTACACAGCCAAATACTTTTAAAGTGATTATTTATCACGATACTCCCAAAGATGTGAACTTGGATGATTTTGCCGTGGATAGAGTCGCATTCGTACAGCAGATTGAATATCTGCGCGCCCACGGTTATAACTTTATCAGTTTCGAAGATATCTTAAAGGCAAACAAAGGAGAGATTATTCTGCCCGAAAAAGCGGTTCTTTTAAGGTCCGACGACGCATATTTATCTTTTTACGAATTCGTTTATCCCGTTTTGAAATTATACGGTTACCCGAGTTTGCTTGGAGTAGTTACTAACTGGGTAGAGTTGGGACAAACATATACTCAAGCGCCCCTTATGAACTGGGAGCAGCTTCAAGAAGTGGCTAACAGCGGTCTGGTGGAAATTGCCAGCCACAGCCACAATCTTCACAATGATATTCCTTCCAATCCCCAGGGCAATACTGCTTGGGCTGCGGTAACACTTGAATATTATCCCGATACGCAAACCTACGAGACCGAAGAACATTACAGGCAAAGGATATACGAGGACCTCTTGTTATCAAGGAATATTTTAAGAGAAAAACTCGGTGTAAATGCCAGGGCAATTATCTGGCCTTACGGAGAATATAGTCAGGCCTCTGTTGAAGAGGCAAAAAAGGCCGGTTTTGAAGCAACATTTGACACTACGGATAAGTTGGCAAGCATAGACAACCTTGATATTGTGCACGGTTCTTTTGTTATGCGCAATCCTACTATAGAAGAATTCATTGAAAATCTCAAAAGGAATTTTTCTATACCTATGAAGCGCAGAATTATGCAGGCGGATTTGGATTTATTATACGATACTGACCCTGTTCAGCAAACACATAATATAGATAAATTCATAGAGCGCGCCTTTAGCATGAAAGTCAATACCGTATATTTACAGGCTTTCTGTGATGATGAGGGAGACGGGGCCATTTCTTCGGTTTATTTCCACAACCGCGTGCTTCCTGTGCGAGCCGACCTTTTCAACCATGTTGCAAACCAATTATCAATAAGAGGTATTAGAGTTTATGCCTGGATGCCTATGTTGAGTATTGTCTTGCCCGATGAGAAAGAAAATGAGAGGTTAAGAGTTATGCAGTTCCGTGATGGAGAAATAACCCTATCTGATTCCTGGTATCCGCGTCTTTCACCTTTCAGCGCCGAAGCACGTCAAAAACTTATAATGCTTTATGAGGACCTCTCCGCCGCAAATCCACGCCTTGACGGTGTGGTTTTTCAGGATGACGGATATCTTAACGATTTTGAGGATTTCAATCCTGCCGCTTTAGCACAATATTTGGAAATAAGCGGTGGTGAAGACATCCCATATCAAGAACTTAATGAAGAACAAAAACAGAGATGGACCAAACTAAAGACTGAGACGCTGATTGAACTTACCGAAGAACTTAAAGAAGCATTTCTTCACTATAATCCTTTTACAAAATCTGTTCGCATACTATATGCACCCGTGCTAACAGAACCGGAAAGTGAAGAGTGGTTTGCGCAAAATTATGCCGACAGTTTAAAAGCATACGACTATGTTCTCATTATGGCTTATCCGAAAATGGAAGAGGTCAAGAATTCTACAAAATGGTTACAAAAACTCGTTCAGAAAGCCAAAGAATATCCTGATGGCATACAAAAAACGATATTCAAAGTCCAAACATATGATTGGAAAAGAAAGAAATGGATTAACTCAAGGATAGTTGATAGATGGTTAAGGACTTTGGTCTCATCGGGAGCGCAACATATAGCATATTACCCGGATAATTGTATAGACAATAAACCGGATGAAAAAATCATTCGGTTAATGATGTCTAGTGAAGATTTTCCTTTTAAAAGAGAATAAATAAAATGACACACTTTTGGATATTTCTTAACTATTTCGTTTTCCTATATCCGCTTTATATGAGTTTGAGTTGGATATTAGGAGGGCTCGTTTTCTATTACCGCAGAGAGCGGAAAGAGATAGAATGTCCTCCTCTTAAATCATATCCTTTATTCTCTGTCATAGTACCTGCGCATAATGAAGAGGCAGGCATTGCAGATACCGTACGTAATCTTGAAAAAATAGAATATCCTAATTTCGAGGTAATTGTAGTAAATGATGGCAGTACCGATAAGACTTCTCAAGTTTTAAATAAACTCGCAAAAGAATATCCCAAGTGGCTCAGAGTGATTAACTTAAGCCCTAACGGCGGTAAAGCCAAAGCTCTCAATATGGGAATACTTGTAAGTAAAGGGGAACTAATTCTAACAATAGATGCCGATTGTTTTATAAACGCCGATGTTCTTAACTGGATGGCATGGCATTTTGAAAGTTCTCCAAGAGTCGGAGCTATAACCGGCAACCCACGTATTCTCAACAGAACAACTCTGTTAGCTAAGATTCAGTTGGGAGAATATTCCAGTATTATAGGTCTTATAAAGAGAACCCAACGCATATTGGGAAAAGTTCTCACAGTTTCAGGAGTTATAGCTGCTTTCAGAAAGAACGCTTTGCAAGATTGCGGTTTTTTCGATTCCGATACGGTTACAGAAGATATTGATATAACCTGGAAACTACAGAGGAGATTCTGGGATGTAAGATTTGAACCGCGTGCTTTATGCTGGATACTTACACCTGAAACCATGAAAGGATTATGGAGACAAAGACTCAGATGGTCGCAGGGAGGAATAGAAGTGGTTAGAAAACATGGCGATATATGGACCCAGTGGAGGCAAAGACGACTTTGGCCTATTCACTTTGAATATATAATATCCATAGTATGGGCATTTTCTTTGGGTTTTCTAATAGTATCATGGGCAGTAGCTTCTGCTCTTAGTGCCTTGGGATTCATAGATCTTACTGTAACACAACCTTTTATACCACCTGCGTGGACAGGTTCTATCCTTGCCTTAGTTTGCATGTTTCAACTTGCAACAAGTTTGCATATAGATTCCCGATACGAAGACAAGTCCTTGATGAAATATTACTTCTGGGTTATTTGGTATCCTTTCTTCTATTGGGGAATTAATGCGGTAGCTGTATTTGTTTCTGTATTTAAAATTTTGTTAAGAAAAAAAGGAGTTTCTGTAAAATGGCAAAGTCCCGACAGAGGAATTCATACCCTCCAATAATAGATAGGCCGGAATTTAAATCTCGGCTCAGACACATATCAGAAGTTGCAATTGCAGCCAGTTTATGGGCTCTGTGGTTATACTGGATATCGCCTATTTTCACCGTTATATTATGGCTTCTCGGCTTGCAATTTTTCTATCAGAAGGTCATCACTGAATCTCGTTTATGGGACCTGTTAGAAATTCTACATAATGGCGGTTTAGCCTTTTTGGTTATCTTCTTGATGCAACTTGTATGGATTAACTATAATTACTTTATTATTTTCAAGAGGAAAGGTGAAAGAAGAGGAAAACAGCCTGCTTGTAACGACGAAGCAATGGCAATGTTTTTTAAGGTTGAACCGAAACTATTAAAACAAGCTAAGGAATACAATCAAATAGATATTGTTGTAAAAGGTCAAGAAATTATCATTAATCCCCATCAGTAACACTTCGCAAATTCCCAGTATAACCCTTATTTCCCAGAAATTGAGAAAATTATTTTGCCTAATGTAACTTTTTAGGTATTTTTAGAGTATTATATATTAGAGATGATAAACAAAATGTTTTGTCTGGATCATCAACTTCGGGGGAAATATTTTTCTATAGCCGACTGAATATAACCATCGTAGGCTATAACCAATTCAACTACAAAAGGGGTAAACTTACTTACATGCATCCCTATCAAAGAAACTTGAGGCTGGGAGATGGCAACTACGAGTATATCGTCTTTTTTCTCTACTGGAATGACGCCCAACTCACGCACCGTTTTTTCCGGGAGAATAGTAGCTATTTCTTGTGGTATATTTAAACTTGACAGGTCTACCCAAGATAGGTGAAATTGGCTGGCTAAAGCGACACATATATCAGTGGGAGTTATATGCTTAAGGTCTACTAATATTTGCCCTAACTTTTTGTCTTTCTGTTCCTTTTGCTTGTTAAGGGCATCTTCCAATTGGTGAGAAGTAATATAACCCGCACCGAGAATAATTTCTCCCAAAGGTTTAATTTTTGTCTTTTCTATAAGTTTTTGTTCCGTTCTTCTTATTTCATCTTCAATTATATAAAACCCTTCTGATTGCTGGGCAATAGTTTCTTTCTGTCCTCCGTCTTTCTTTTCTCTTTCCATCCTTTGTTGTTTAAATGATTCATCCACTTCTTCCAGAGTAATGTTTTGTTGGTCTATTAATTTTTTACCCAACAATCTTTTGCAATTGACATCTTTAACCGCCGCAGCATTTATATAAATACGTTCGCTTTTATCCGCAGGATTTATAGGAACTAAAAAGAAACCCTTTTCTTTGGAATTATATTTATTGGTAGAGCCGTCAATTATCTGTCCGTCTTTAAATGTCACTCTCAGCCTATATGGAAGAACGCCTGCATATGTTGACTGGTCTATGGTTTCTTTGTGCAGAATGTTTCCGTTGCTGTCTTTTTTCTTGAGGAAGATAATCTGTTTGATTAAAGCTGTCTTAATCGGGATGTTGTCTATTTTGCCTTTGTCGTTCTTGGATTGCAGATAAAACACGGGAAAGTTCATATTGAAACTGAATACTTCCCCTGATTTTTCTTCTCCTGATAAAAACTTAACTATAACGTAGTGCATTTAACTTGCCTCCTTCTGGTTTGGATAAGCAAGATTCAATTAGACGTCGCAAACATCACAGCCTAAACTTTCCCACTATCTGATATCTTAGCATAGATATATATAAATGCAAAATGGAATTTTTCATAAAAATCTTAAATTAAAACGCCGAGCTTTGCTCTTTATTTTTTACCTTTATAAGTGTTAAAATTAACTGCAAAATAAAATTAGTTTGTATGGCATTATAATAACGGCTAAACTAGGAAATTTCTAATATGAATAATTTTAGGTTGGAATTTTTAAAAGTATCCGGAACTGGTAACGATTTCATTATAGTTATAAATTTACAAGATGAATATAACTATGAATGGTCCAATCTGGCGAAAAATCTATGCAGACGTCACCTGTCTATAGGAGCAGATGGGCTTGTCGTGCTGGAAAATTCCCTCAAAGCAGATGCCAAAATGAGAATATTTAATTCTGACGGGAGCGAAGCAGAGATGTGCGGTAATGCAGCGCGCTGTTCTGCGCGGGTTCTTGTGCATAAAAAACTAATTATCCCAGGTGAAGTTAGTCTGGAAACACTCTCCGGAATTATCACGGCACAGGTAAAAGAGGATACAGTGAAAATAAAAATGACACCACCGCATAGTTTCAAAGAAGAGGTGCATATAAAAATTGATGGCACGGATTATATCGGAAGTTTTATTAATACAGGCGTCCCTCATGCTGTTTTTTTAACTGACGACATAAATAAAATAGACTTACTTGAAATTGCGCCTAAAATCAGAAATAACGAACAGTTTCAGCCGGAAGGAACAAATGTCAACTTTGTGCAAATTTTAGATAATAATTCAATATCCATCCGCACATATGAAAGAGGAGTGGAAGACGAAACCTATGCATGCGGCACAGGCGTCGTTGCTTCGAGTATCGTAAATTTTTTAAAAGGCAATTTAAAAACAAATAAAATAAAAGTACTTGCAAAAGGCGGAGAATTAACTGTTGCAATAGAAGGAACTCCTGACAAAATAGAAAATATTTACCTTGAGAGTCCCGTTGAAATAATTTATTCGGCAAAGATTTACCCCGTTAGAGATTAGTTCAACAGGAAAAGTTTAAGATTTTATCAAAGTTTTGAAGATAAAAACAGAAAAAGAGAACCTTATGAGCGTAACAGAAATGTCAAAAGACATTTCTTACCCGCCTGCCAAAACAAAGTGGCGGGCAGGTCTCTAACGGGGTTTAGGAGAAGAAATAAAATGATTGATGTTTCAAAAAAATTAAAAGCACTCGTTGAATACCCTTTTGCAGAACTTGACAGAAAAAAAGCAGAAGTTTTGAAAAAAGGTGGTGATGTTATATCCCTTGGAATTGGCGACCCCGATTTACCACCGTTTCCAAGTGTAATAGAAAAACTAAAAGAATCAACATCAACACTCAATGTAAATAAATACCCTTCATATAAAGGCAGCGAAGAATTACGCTACGCTGTTGCAAAATGGTATAAAGACAGATTCGGTGTAAAACTTGACCATGAAACAGAAGCTCTAATTCTAATAGGCGCAAAAGAAGGCATAGGACATATACCATTGGCTTTTGTTGACCAAGGGGACACTGTATTAGTACCGGACCCCGGATATCCGGTATATAAAGCGGGCACTATTCTGGCTGGTGGTTCACCTTTAACTATGCCATTGCACGCAGATAATAACTTTCTTCCCGACCTAAAAAACATTGAAAAAAAATATGGTTCTTCTCTCATAAATTGCAAAATGATGTTCATAAATTATCCCAACAACCCAACCAGCGCCATAGCTGATGAAAACTTCTTCAAAGAAGTCGTAGATTTTGCCGAGCGACACAATATAATTATCTGCCACGATGCAACTTATTCGGAAATTACCTATGATAACTACAAAGCACAAAGCTTTCTGGAAACAGAAGGAGCCAAAAATGTCGGGGTAGAATTCCATTCGCTTTCAAAATCCTGCAATATGACAGGTTGGAGAATTGGATTTGTAGTGGGCAATAGAGAAGTAATTGCAGGATTGGGGAAAGTAAAAACAAACCTGGATTCAGGTGCGCCAAACCATATGCAGATTGCAGGGATAGAAGCGATAAATACAATGCAGGAAAATTTGGGAAGGATTCTTCCAGTATATAAAGAGAGAAGAGACCTATTAGTGAAAGCAATGCAGGAAGCAGGCATCAATATGCAGTCTCCAAAAGCGACATTCTACCTGTGGATTCCTGTCCCCGCTGGCATGAAGTCTGTAGACTTCTGCGGGAAAGTACTTGAAGAATGCGGCGTTCTGGTAACGCCCGGCACAGGTTTTGGAGTCGAAGGTGAAGGTTATTTCAGGATAAGCTTAACCACGTCCACCGAACAAATAGAAGAAGCATATAAAAGAATTAAAAATTTGAAATTGTAAAATTGTCGGATTTTAAAAATTTTCTCCACTTTTAAAAAATTTAACTTATTTTTTGCATAATTTTTGTGCTATAATTTTGCTTGTTAGTTTATGGGATTTAACCACGACGCCGTGGAAAGCGCCGTGGTTTTTTTATTTTGTAATATTAGAAAAAATGGTAAAATCCACAAAGGAGTGATAACGACAAAGGCGTCCAACAAGTCAAGTAAGGAGGTTAGTAATATGTCGAAACAAATTGAATCCTTCATGGAGAAGGTTGTCAAAAAAAATCCTGGGGAAACTGAATTTCACCAGGCGGTAAAAGAGGTTGCTGAATCTGTAATACCGTTTATTGAAAAGAACCCAAAATATAAAAAAGCTAAGATATTAGAAAGAATAGCAGAACCTGAGAGGGTAATCATGTTCCGCGTTCCTTGGCTTGATGATAAGGGTGAAGTCCAGATTAATCGCGGGTTCCGTATTGAAATGAATAGCGCTATAGGCCCTTACAAAGGAGGTCTGCGTTTGCATCCCACTGTCTACCTAGGACTTCTAAAGTTCTTAGCGTTTGAACAGGTTTTCAAAAACAGCCTGACAACTCTTCCTATGGGTGGAGGAAAAGGCGGTTCAGATTTTGATCCTAAAGGGAAATCAGACAACGAGGTAATGAAATTCTGTCAGAGCTTCATGACAGAACTATGCAGACATATCGGCCCTAATACAGACGTGCCCGCAGGAGATATCGGTGTAGGCGGACGCGAAATAGGTTATATGTTCGGCCAATATAAACGCATACGCAATGAATTTACCGGCATCCTGACAGGTAAAGGGCTCAACTGGGGCGGTAGCTTAATCAGACCTGAAGCCACAGGTTATGGTTGTGTTTATTTTGTGGAAGCAATGTTAAAGCACAAAGGAGATACATTAAAAGGAAAAACTTGCGCAGTATCAGGTTCCGGTAATGTTGCACAATATACAGTAGAGAAAGTAAACCAGTTGGGAGGAAAATGTGTTACCCTTTCCGACTCAAACGGTACAATTTACGACCCTAAAGGCATAGACGAGAAAAAATTAGCATATGTCATGGAACTTAAAAATGTAAAACGCGGTCGTATCAAAGAATATGCTAAAAAATACGGATGCAAATATATGGAAGGCAAACGTCCTTGGGGCGTAAAATGCGATGTTGCTTTCCCATCTGCAACACAAAATGAAATAAGCAAATCAGATGCACAAGAGCTGGTTAAAAACGGTTGTATGGCTGTGGGAGAAGGCGCAAACATGCCTACAACACCTGAAGCTATAACAGTCTTTCAGAATGCTAAAATTCTATACGGTCCCGGCAAAGCAGCTAACGCCGGCGGAGTTGCTGTATCGGGGCTGGAAATGTCACAGAACAGCCAAAGGCTTTCTTGGGAAAGAGCAGACGTTGACAAAAAACTTCAAGGAATCATGATTGCGATACATCGGACATGCGTTAAGTATGGCAAAGAAGGTAAACATGTTGACTATGTAAAAGGCGCTAACATCGGCGGATTTGTAAAAGTTGCCGATGCAATGTTAGACCAGGGATTAGTATAAAACGAAAAGTAAAAAGTTATCATCAAAGCGCCCTTTTTAGCAAGCTTTATTACTGAAGAGGGCGCTTTTTCTAAAATTACAAAGATTATAAAAATTGTGGCAATAAAATCTAAAAAGGCAATCATTGCTCTTGAAGACGGGAAGGTATGGGAAGGATTACATTTCGGCGCAAAAGGTGAAAGCTATGGTGAAATAGTTTTCAATACCAGCATGGCCGGCTATCAGGAAATACTTACCGACCCTTCCTACAAGGGACAGATTGTTGCCATGACTTATCCCCTCATCGGAAATTACGGAATAAACAGCGAAGATGTGGAATCTAGAAAACCCTTCTTAGCAGGTTTCATAGTAAAAGAATGCAGTCAAATCTCAAGCAATTGGCGCTCGCAAAAAAGTCTGGATGAATATCTTAAAGAAAATAATATTATAGGCATAGAAGGCATAGATACGCGCGCTCTTACAAAACATATAAGATTGCAGGGAGCAATGAAAGCGGTAATCTCTACAAAAGATTTAGACAACAACTCATTAATCAAAAAAGTAAAAGCATCTGAGGGATTGATAGGCAAAGATTTAGTCAAAGAGGTCACCTGTAAAAAATTACAAACTTGGAACAATCAAGGTAAATATAAAGTTGTCGTGCTGGATTGCGGAGTTAAATTTAATATCTTAAGAGAATTAGCCAATAACAACTGTAAAGTGATTTTCGTGCCGGCTAAAACCGATGCAAAAACCATATTGGGTTTGAAACCTGACGGGCTACTGCTTTCAAACGGTCCGGGCGACCCGGAAGGTGTTCCCTATGTTGTGGAAACCGTAAAAGAATTATTAGACAAGTTACCAATTTTCGGCATATGTTTCGGGCAACAAATGTTGGGGTTGGCTTTGGGCGGAAAAACATATAAATTAAAATTCGGACATCACGGAGCAAACCATCCCGTCAAAGATTTAAAAACAGGCAAGATTTACATAACCGCGCAGAATCACGGATTCTGTGTTGATATTAATTCTTTAAACAAAGAAGATATCGAAATAACACATGTAAACTTGAATGATAATACGTTAGAAGGAATTAAACATAAAAAATTGCCCGTTTTTTCCGTGCAATTTCATCCTGAGGCAGGACCCGGTCCAAACGACGCAAAATACCTGTTCGGGAAATTTGTAAAAATGATGAAAAACAGTTGATAGTCTATGGTTGATAGTTTATAGCAAAAAGTCACTGTGCGCCATAAACCATACACTACAAACTATAAACCAAGTTAAACATGCCCAAAAGAACGGATATAAAAAAGATATTAATAATCGGTGCAGGTCCTATCGTAATCGGACAGGCATGCGAATTTGATTATTCGGGAACACAGGCATGTAAAGTTCTCAAAGCCGAAGGATTTCATGTTATCCTGCTAAACAGCAATCCTGCAACGATTATGACAGACCCAATAATGGCTGACAAAACATACATCGAGCCAATTACTCCCGAAATAGTTCAAAGAATTATTGAAAAAGAAAGACCTGACGCCATCCTACCTACACTCGGCGGACAAACTGCGCTAAATGTTACCGTGCAAGTTGCAGAAATGGGAATATTCGATAAATACAATGTGGAAGTCATAGGCGCAAATATACAAGCTATCAAAAAATCCGAAAACAGAGAACTATTCAAAAAGGCAATGCATAAAATAGGATTAGATTTACCCCGAAGCGATAAAGCTCATAACCTAAAAGAAGCTCTTGAAGTGGCCGAAAAAATCGGATTTCCCGTAATTATCAGGCCCAGTTTTACGCTGGGCGGAACAGGCGGAGCAGTCGCATACAACATAGAAGAATTCAAACGGTTAGCTAAGACAGGTCTTGAATCGAGTATGATTAGCCAAATATTAATTGAAGAATCCGTCATCGGATGGAAAGAATTCGAATTGGAAGTTATGCGGGACGTAAAAGACAATGTTGTTATTATATGTTCCATAGAAAATTTTGACCCTATGGGTGTTCATACGGGCGATTCGATTACAGTTGCTCCCATACAAACCTTAACCGACAAAGAATATCAAAAAATGCGTGATGCCTCAATTGCATGCATCAGAGAAATAGGCGTAGAAACGGGCGGCTCCAATATTCAATTCGCGGTTAATCCCGATAACGGACGAATGGTAGTTATTGAAATGAATCCGAGAGTATCAAGAAGTTCCGCATTAGCTTCCAAGGCAACGGGTTTTCCAATTGCAAAGATAGCCGCAAAACTTGCCGTTGGATATACGTTGGACGAAATCCCCAATGACATCACAAAAGAAACTCCGGCGTGTTTTGAACCGACTATAGATTATTGCGTAGTAAAAATTCCGCGCTTCACATTCGAAAAATTCCCTGATGCGGACTCTACTCTAACCGTATCTATGAAATCCGTAGGCGAAGCAATGGCAATCGGCAGAACATTCAAAGAAGCGCTGCAAAAAGGATTAAGGTCTTTGGAAATAGGAGTAGACGGTCTTACGGATTTAAAATCCGAAGTCTCTGAAAGTAAACTTGCCGAAAAGTTAAGGACTCCAAACGCCGAGAGAATTTTTTATATAAAATACGCTATTAAAAATGGCATGGATATCAACGATATTTATAAACATACTCAAATTGACAGATGGTTTTTACATAACATCCAAGAAATTGTAGAATTGGAAAAACAGATAACAGATTTCAGTCAACAGATGTCGGATAACAGATGCCAGAAAACAGAGAATAAAAGACAAAAGAATCTGCCATCTGACGTCTGTCCTCTGTCTTCTGAGCTTTTATTAAAAGCTAAACAGTTCGGGTTCAGTGATAAACAGCTTGCAAGAATACTGAAAACAGAAGAAGAAGTTATTAGAAAGTTGCGCAATAAATTGAACATTAAAGCCGTATATAAACTGGTTGATACCTGCGGAGCAGAATTCGAAGCTTACACCCCGTATTACTATTCTACCTATGAAAAAGAAAATGAAAGCTGTAACTAAGGAATACGTTGCAATTCTGGATTTTGGTTCGCAATACACGCAATTAATCGCTCGAAGAGTAAGGGAATGTAAAATCTATTCCGAAATTTTCCCGTATAACGTCTCCCTTAAAAAAATTATCGCGGACAAACCCAAAGCTATCATTCTATCCGGCGGGCCGGCAACAGTTACCTCAAGCAAGAGTCCGACTATATCAAAGCAGATATTCGAACTTGGGATTCCCGTATTAGGCATATGCTACGGCATGCAGCTTATGGCAAAATTATTTGACGGTAAAGTGAAGCGTTCTCCAAACTGCGAATATGGAAATGCAAAATTAAACATAGCAAAGTCCGACAAAATCTTTAGCGGACTTAGCAAAAGCTTCACCGTCTGGATGAGCCACGGTTACCATGTGTTAAAAATGCCCAAAGGATTTGAAAAAATAGCCCACACGACAAATTCTCCGATAGCGGCAATCAGACACAAGGAGCAAAAATTATACGGCGTCCAGTTTCATCCTGAGGTAGTCCATACTCCTCAAGGTTTAAAAATAATAGATAATTTCTTAAAGAAAATATGCGGATGTTCTGCCAGCTGGACAATAAGTTCATTTATTAAAAATTCCATAAAAGATATAAGAGAAGAAGTGGGAAACGACCGCGTTATTTGCGCTTTAAGCGGCGGAGTAGATTCTTTCGTATTGGCAATTCTTCTGCATAAAGCAATAGGGAAGAGGCTTTCATGTGTTTTTGTTGATAACGGCTTATTACGAAAAAATGAAGCGCAACAAATTGTTAAAAAATTTAAACAGCAGTATAAACTAAATCTAATTCATGTCGATGCAAGTAAAAAATTTATAAAAGAATTAAAAGGTGTCATTGATCCTGAGAAAAAACGGCGTATTATCGGTAAGGAATTCATAAAAGTATTTGAAGCCGAGGCAAAAAAATCAGGTAAAATAAAATTTTTGGCGCAAGGAACTCTTTATCCCGATGTAATAGAATCCCACTCCGCATTTGGAGGACCTTCTGCCACAATAAAATCACATCATAATGTCGGCGGATTGCCCAAGAAAATGAACTTTAAACTTATTGAACCGTTTAGAGCCCTGTTCAAAGACGAAGTAAGAAAAGTCGGGGAAGAGCTAAAACTTCCAGAAAGCATAATATGGAGGCAACCTTTTCCCGGGCCCGGGTTGGCGGTAAGAATAATAGGAGAAGTAACTCCAGAGCGTCTTAAAATTTTAAGGGAAGCCGATGCGCGAATACAGGAAGAGATTAAGAAAGAAGGTCTTTACAAGAAAATTTGGCAATCTTTCGGAGTTCTTCTCCCAGTCAAAACCGTCGGAGTTATGGGTGACGAGCGAACTTATGAAAATGTTATTACCATAAGAGCAGTTACAAGCCAAGATGGTATGACTGCAGATTGGGTACAATTGCCGTATGAACTTTTGGGCAGAATTTCTAATAGAATAATTAATGAAGTTAAAGGTGTAAACAGAGTGGTTTATGATATTTCAAGTAAACCGCCGGCAACAATTGAGTGGGAATAGACAAAGCTGTAAGCTTTAAGCTATAAGTTGTAAGTAAAAAATAAAAGCAGTTAAAGTAGTTGACTTAAAGCTTAAGGCTTAGAGCTTATAGCTATGGTGAAAAAATGATCACTGTAATTGATTACGGAACGGGAAATTTAAGAAGTGTTAGCAAAGCGCTTGAAACTGTCGGGGCAGAAACAAAAGTTAGCGACAAGCCTGAAGATATAGTTTTCGCCAAAGCAATAGTATTGCCAGGCGTTGGCGCTTTTTATAGAGGAATGGAAAACATAAATAAATTAGGGATACTGCCTGCCATTTTAGAGGCTATCAGAAACAATAAACCTTTTCTAGGAATATGCCTGGGACTGCAATTACTATTTAGCGAAAGCGAAGAACACGGAATTTGCAAAGGTTTGGATATCATAAAAGGCAAAGTTAAAAAGTTTGAGCCCAATGTAAAAATTCCGCATATGGGATGGAACCAGCTCAGATATCAGAAAACAGAAGACAGAAGACAGATTTTTAATGGAATACCGGACAATTCTTACTTCTATTTTGACCATTCTTATTATGTAGAGCCTGAAGACAAAAACACTATTATTGCCACTACCAGGTACGGCAAAGATTTTGTCTCGGCAGTAAATAAAGATAACATATGGGGTGTTCAATTCCATCCCGAAAAAAGTTCGGATTTAGGCTTAAAAATATTAGAAAACTTTGTTAAATTAACAAAGGCATAATGTTAGCCCCGTTAGAAATATTTTAACGGGGAAAAAGATAACAAATGGAAAAAGAAACTAAATTTCTAACGGGGTTAGCAAAAAGAATAATACCCTGTTTAGACGTAAAAGGCGGACGTGTTGTAAAAGGCATTAAGTTCCGTGAACACCGTGACGCCGGCGATCCTGTAGAACTTGCCTTTTTCTATAATAAAGAGGGTGCTGATGAGCTGGTGTTCTACGACATTACAGCATCCAGTGATGAGCGTTCCATAATGCTTGATGTGGTTCGGCGAACAGCTAACCAGCTTTTTATACCCCTTACCGTAGGTGGCGGTCTGCGTACTGTGGATGACATGAACCAAATGCTGAAAGCCGGAGCGGACAAAATATCTATTAATACCGCAGCAGTAATGAATCCCAAATTGATATCAGAGGGCGCGCAACGCTTCGGCAATCAATGCATAGTGCTTGGAATGGATGCCAAGCGTATCCCCGGTTCAAATCCGGTTCGCTGGATTATTCACACTCATACAGGCGCGGACGGCGGGCATTCCGCAGGTCTGGATGCAATAGACTGGGCAAAACAGGCAGTGGAACTGGGAGCGGGCGAGATTGTGGTAAACAGTATTGATACCGATGGCACTAAAAAGGGATATGATCTGGAGTTGCTACGCGCTATTTCAGACAACGTTTCAGTCCCTGTAGTTGCCAGCGGCGGAGCAGGTAATTTAGACCATCTTGTGGAAGCCCTGACTAAAGGCAAGGCCGATGCAGTCCTCGCCGCCTCAATCTTTCATTATGGCGAATATTCAATTAAAGAAGCAAAAGAATATCTTAAGAAAAAAGGAATCGCAGTTAGAACTTAGTTGTAAGCTGTAAGCTATAAGCTGTAAGTAATAAAATTAGTAAACTTAAAGCTTATAGCCTATAGCTTATAACTTTAAATATGCCGCATACATTTAAAAATATAAAAGTTTGGCAAAAAGCACATGAAATGGTTTTACAGATATATAAAATTACAGAAGATTTCCCAAGTTCAGAAAAATACGGATTGACATCACAGTTTAGAAGAGCAGCTGTTTCAGTAGCGACTAATATTGTGGAAGGTTATAAAAAAAAGACTGACAAGGATTTTGCGCATTTTCTTAACCTTGCCGATAGTTCCTTAGAAGAAACTAAATATCATCTTCTTTTAACTCTTGATTTAAAGTATTTAGACAAAAAATATTACCAGGATTTATCAATACTAGCAGATGAAGTTGGAAGAATGTTATTTGGATTTAGAAGAAGTTTAAAATTTAAATCTTAAAACTTACAGCTTAAAGCTGTTTTTTAAAATAGTAGTAATTTAATTAGTAAACTTATAGCTTAGAGCTTAAAGCCTAAAGCTTTATTTAACATGTGCGGAATATTTGGAATATACGGTCATAAAGATGCATCTCGGCTCACCTATCTGGGGCTTTATGCTCTCCAGCATCGCGGTGAAGAAAGCGCCGGCATAGTTGCCGCTAACGGTGGCGGCAAAGTAAAATCCCATAATGGTATGGGGCTTGTATCCGATGTCTTCAATGAAAAAACCATAAAATCTCTTCACGGCAATGTAGCGGTCGGTCATGTCCGTTATTCAACAACCGGTTCAAGCATTTCCAAAAACATACAGCCGTTTCTTGTAGCTCACCGAAAAGGTCATATAGCAATTGCTCATAACGGCAATCTCGTAAACACCAGGCAATTGCGACGCGGAATGGAATCCAAGGGATCCATATTCCAAACCTCAATGGATTCGGAGCTTGTAGTCCACCTAATTGCGAAATCGGATAAAAAAGATAAGGAACACGTTATTATAGATGCCCTATCACAACTTGAAGGCGCTTATTCGATAATTCTAATGCTTAACAATACATTAATCGGAGCAAGAGACCCTTACGGATTCAGACCCCTTTGCATAGGCAAACTTGACGGGGCATATGTACTGGCAAGCGAAACCTGTGCATTAGATTTAATACAGGCAAAATATGTCCGCGATATAGAACCAGGCGAGATTGTATTTATTGACAACAAAGGACTTCGCTCCATTAAACCTTTCCCGCCCCAAACACACGCATCCTGTATATTTGAATATATATATTTCTCAAGACCAGACAGTAATATATTCGAAAAAAACGTTTACTTGACAAGAAAGCGATTAGGCAAACAGCTTGCAAAAGAACATCCCGTCAAAGCCGATTTAATAATGCCTATCCCCGACTCAGGCAACTACGCAGCGCTCGGTTTCGCAGAAGCATCCAACATACCATACGAAATAGGAATGATACGAAATCATTATATCGGCAGAACATTTATCCAACCGTCGCAGTTTATACGCGATTTCAAAGTAAAAATTAAGTTAAATCCCATAAAAGACGTGCTTAAAGGCAAGCGCATAGTAATAATAGAAGATTCTATAGTAAGAGGCACAACAAGCCGCATAAGAGTAAAAACCCTAAGAGAAGCAGGCGCAAAAGAAATCCATATGCGGGTAAGTTGTCCTCCGCTTATATCGCCCTGTTTCTACGGCATAGATTTCCCCACAAAAAAAGAACTCATTGCTTCAAACCGCACAATTGAAAGCATAAAAGATTTTATAGGATTGGACAGCCTAAAATATCTAAGTTTGGAAGGTATGCTCAAATCAATGTTATTGCCGAAAGAAGAATTTTGTACGGCATGTTTCACAGGCAATTATCCAACTAAGTTATCTAAAAAAGTTTCTAAAAAAATGCTGGAGAAAAATTAAAATGCCAAAATATATATTTATAACCGGTGGCGTAGTTTCAAGTCTGGGTAAAGGAATAGCTTCTGCTTCAATAGGTAAACTTTTAGAATCAATGGGCTTAAAAATAACCATTATAAAATGCGACCCGTATATAAATGTTGACCCCGGCACAATGAACCCGTTCCAGCACGGTGAAGTTTATGTCACTGACGACGGTGCCGAAACAGATTTGGACTTAGGTCATTATGAACGCTTCACAAACGCAATCGTCGGCAAAGCCAATAATATAACCAGCGGCAAAATATATTATTCGGTTATCTGTAAAGAAAGAAAAGGCGAATTCCTCGGCGGAACAGTTCAGGTAATTCCTCATATCACAGACGAGATAAAGTCACAGATAAAAAACGCTTCAAAAGGCAAAAATCTGGATGTAGTAATAGTCGAAATCGGCGGAACTGTCGGTGATATAGAAAGCTTACCTTTTATGGAAGCAATCAGACAGATGACTTTGGAACTGGGCAGAAAAAATGCAATAAACATACACCTTACTCTTGTACCTTATATTAAAAGCGCGCAAGAAATAAAAACAAAACCTACCCAGCATAGTGTAGGAAAACTGCGCGAGATAGGAATACAACCCGATATATTACTATGCCGTTCGGAAAAAAAATTAAACAAAGAAATTAAAGCAAAAATCGCGCTCTTCTGTAATGTGCACCCGGATGCAGTCATAGGCGCTTTGGATATGGACAATATTTACGAAATACCCCTCACATACGAAAAACAAGGCTTGGATAAACTAATACTGGATTTAATCGGTTTGAAAAAAACAAACGGCGATTTAAAAGACTGGAAACGCGAAGTAATGGACAGAATGAACAAAGCATCAAAAGTTACCACCATTGCGGTTATAGGAAAATATATAACACTGCAGGATTCTTATAAATCAATATACGAAGCATTGGTCCACGGCGGCATCGCAAACGATACAAAACTTGAAATCAAAAGAATAGAATCCGAAGAAATCACCAAACATGGCGCTAATAAATGTTTAAAAGATGTTCAGGGAATACTCGTACCCGGCGGATTCGGTCATAGAGGAGTAGAAGGCAAAATAAAAGCAATCCAATACGCAAGAAAAAATAAAATCCCATTTTTGGGTATATGTCTTGGGATGCAGACAGCAGTTATAGAGTTCGCAAGAAACGTATGCGGACTGGCAAACGCCAACTCCACAGAGTTTAATAAAAAGACTCCTCATCCCGTAATCAGTTTACTCGAAGAACAGAGAAAGATAAAAAATAAAGGCGGAACAATGCGGCTTGGCGCGTACGACTGCAGTATAAAGAAACCTACAAAAAGTTTTAGCGCCTACAAACAAGAAAACATATCCGAACGCCACAGACACAGATACGAATTCAATAATCAATATAAAAGAATTATGGCAAGCAAAGGGCTTGATATCGTAGGTATCAATCCGCAGAAAAATCTGGTAGAGATAATAGAATTAAAAGACCATCCCTGGTTCGTCGCCTGCCAGTTCCATCCCGAATTCAAATCCAAACCGGATAGACCTCACCCTCTATTCAGAGATTTTATTAAAGCATCTTCTCATCATTCATAATCAGTTGAGGGTGGTAATTCGTAAATCGCAAAGCGTAATCCGTAATCTTTTCTGTTGTTAATTATTTTTTATTACTATTTACCATTTACTAATTACCAATTACGGTCTTTTGAGAGGGAGTTTATAAAAGCGGCGATGAAGAAATAAGCTCCAGGGGATATACGAGCTATGTCTCTGTTTAATTTTATTCATACTCCATCAATTCACTATATTCCACTAATTTATCTTTTAAAATTACCATCGCCTTACAATCATCTTCATTATATTCAATAATCCGTTTTAATATATTCTCATCCTTACTTGCGATATATTCGTTATACCACTGAATAGACAATGCTCCCGAAGGATTTTCGTCTCTCCATTTAAATCCCAGATATGTCGCAATATCTTTTATTGAATAACTGGAAAGAGGCCAATCCGTCTTTGCCTGCACTATTCTATACAAATCAATTGCGTTAGACGATGCAAAAAACTGCGCGACTTCATCCTCTGATATCACATCAAAATACTTCTTACTCATTTTTTTATAAGTCGTTTTTTCATAAGGCGAATAATAATATATCGCATAATCCCCCTCGCCGAGGGTCCTTATATAATCCCAAAATCTCTGCCACGCATCCTTTTCTGATTGCCCGGAATTATCCTTAGCCAAAAAATAAATAAACTTTTCTTCATCAGCCCTTCTTTCATAAACGCCGTGCAGATATACCAAATCCTGAGTCGGGTCAGATTCAATATCAAAAAACAATTCAATAGGCACTTTAGGCAAATCAAGCTTTTCATATAAAACAGGCTTCTTTGTATTAACAACCACATTGGCTCTGGCTATCAACTTCCTCAACAAACCCTCACCAATACCCTTGAGTATTGTCTTATTCTGCTTCTTCAACTCCATTGCCCTGCCTATATCCAAACCACACAAGTCTTTCGTTGTTAAAATGTCCAAATCCGCCCTAATAATATCCCTTGTATTCCTTCCCAAATAAAAAAGATTAGTTAAATCCTCCGACTCATTACACCACTTCTTGCAACTAACAGACCACGGACACAACTTGCAAACCGCTGAATTAGCAGGATAATTTTGTTTATCGTTTGCAACTAATGCTATCGCTTCGGCTTTTACTTCCTCATAATATTCCCACCAGGTCTTATGCGCGCGGGGACCCATCATCCTATCTAACATATAAGGGGTCTCATTCATTTCAATATCAATTATCGCCCCTATATTCTCCTTAGCAAACCCCAAACTCTTCAAAATCTCCACATACAAACACAACTGTACAGCATAATGTTTCTTCGGCTTGTTCTCTTCCTCTTCGCTGCCGTTTTGATACGCTTTACCCGCCTTAATCTCAACAGGCATATATTTTTCATCCTCTAATCTCTTTAAAAAATCCGGAATACCAAGAAATTGAGCGTGTTTTATTACCCCCTGATAAATTAATTCCTTCCCATCCTTCATCGCCTCCATCGTCCGCAGATTTCTATCGCTAAGCTCACCCTTGCTTAAATCTATAAACTCACCCGTCTTACTGATTACCTCCTGCTCAAACTGCACACCCTTATCCCAAAGCAATTGAACAAAAGGATTTGGTTCCTGTATCTTTTCTTCTTGTGGCCCGTAGATATCCCGCCAAACACGATGGGGACATTGAGTATAATTGTAGAGGATTGATGCTGTAATATTCATTGATTTTTATTATATTCCCACAATGAATCAATCGCAACTACTAAGAACGGTTTGCGGAAAAACAAAAAAACGAATACTTATAACCCATAGCCCCCCTGTTTCATTTCCACAAAATGTAGGGGGATCAAACCGTCAATTTATTGAACGTTTTTATATTTATACGAGTTGTTAAAGCGCGGGAACAAACTAATGGAGGCGTGGGTGGGAGTTGCACCCACGCATAACGGTTTTGCAGACCGCTCCCTTGCTGCTTGGGTACCACGCCAGGTAATAAAAAAATTTAAGCAAGAGATATAAAAACTACTCTTTATACCGAATTTCCCCTTCTCTTCCACGCGGGTCGATAAGCAGGTAGATATTATCTGATTTAATAGGGTCATCGTCAGAACGATAAGCATCTGTATGGGCTTTATTAAAATTTCTAATTTCAGTGTCACTGCTATCTTTATTTTCATTTTTCCCATCCACCCCCACAGAATATACTATGCATGAATCAGCTAAATCCAGCCCCACAAAAGGGCCCATAGGATCAGGAGTTCCGTCATTATCTGCTGGCGGAGAATTCCCGCTATCTTTATCATCAACACATGAATAATACCGATAGATTTGCCTAAAATCAAAGCCATCGCTTGGTACTATATCCAAATATTCCCGCACTTGTAATTTTTGCAACCCATTAGAAATTGCAGGATTATCATGCGGCAGTGTATCTAAATTCGTCGGAAACCCGCTGTATTCCACATAATAATCCATCAGCGCAAGTTGTATGGTTTTCAGTTCTAAAATTGCTTTAGATTTTCGGGCTCTAATTCTCACTTTTCCTAAGTTCGGGAAAATCATAGCTGCGAGCAAACCGATAATGGCAACAACAGTTAGAACCTCAAGAAGAGTGAACCCCGCCTTTGTCTTATTCATAACTGGATTCATTTTAACATAACAAACAAAAATCTCAAGTTATCGCAGTAACGAAAACCCAGTGCAGCTTTTTTCTTTACGAAAACCGATTTTTTAATTGCGGACAAGACCTGACCCCATTCCGTTAATTTTGAATAATGCGCACCTAATTGGCGCCTAATTAGGCGCGCATTATTCAGCTTAACAACACTTTGGCCCACAGCATGATTGGAAACACTTCTTAATGTTTCCTTCGATACCACAGTTCTCGAAAACGGCTTTGCATTTTTCTTTGATGCCTTCTCCGGTGATGTCAACGCGATAACCATTTTCAACCTCTGTCACCTTTACATCGCAACAATCCTTTCCCATCTCTACTCACCTCCTTTCTATTCTATTATTCGATAACATTCGAACTATATAGTTAAAAATTTTTACTCAAAGAACTTTTTTATAGAATCAACTGCTTCCTCATTTATTCTGCAGCGAAAAGTTTGCCCTTCCCTTTCGCAAGTAATAAGTCCTGCGTTCTGTAATTCTTTAAAGTGATGCGAAATAGTTGATTTTGAAAGATCCATACATCCACACGTTTTAGTAAAAGCCCCTCGAACGCTTCCCCCACCAGGACAACAAGAGCTCTCCTTACCACCTTTAGGCACACAGCACTGCTTGTAAACCATCATAAAGATGTTCAGTCTCTGCTCGTTTGACAGTGCCTTAAATATCTTAGAATAGTTCGATAGTTTCATTATGATAGAACTTTAACATGCCCTAATAATCTTGTCAAGTATTTTTTTATAATTTTTAATTTCCAACAATTAATTATACTGCGAAATGGGATGAAAAAGAAACAATGGAATAGTTAAGAAAGAAGGAGGATAGCTTATTTAAATACAACCGCATAAGCTACCCCTATTATTCCTATGTCAGCAACCAAATGTGAGAGAAAAGGAATAATCCCCCCGTTTAATTTCTTATATAGTACAGTCCAAAGATAAGCTACGCCAACCAATACTAAAAAACTTATAATCAGCCAAATGCGGCTTAACAAATTTGCCAAAACCAGAATATGATATCCGGCAAATAAAACATACATTATCCACTGCTGGTTTGCATATTCCCTGAATTTCCCCCAATGAATCTCTTCTAATACCGGATGAACGATACAAAAATACGGAATTAGAATCATAAAACTTTTGCTACTAATCCCATTAGCATATAACCATTCCTTAAAAACCACACTATCATTTAGGATATAAGGAAAAAACTTATAAAGGAGTGGGCCGAAAAATAATAAAGGTATTACAAAAGCTAGGAAATATTTTGCAGAAAACCCCTTAAACAATAACTTCTTAATATCTATTTTAAATAAATATCCATAGAGAATAATCTGCAAATGATACAACAGCAAAGTTAACCAAGCATTTCGAAAATAGCATAAACCTATCACAACAGCGATATATGGAGCAGATGCCTGAATTAAATGCTTATATCTTATTTTGTCTAATAATTTATTTATATGCATATCATTTCTGCCCACTTTTTCTCTGTTAGACAAGTGTTCCGTCCGGCTTCATATATTTTATCCTAACAAATGATTATACTGCGGGAATTGGGTAAAAGGAAATAATTAGGCAAAAGACCGAGTTTTTAAATTGCGGGCAAGACCTGACCCTGTTTTTTGGCTGGATCTAATCCTCCGTGTAAACACTTGTCCTTGTTATCTTGGGGGTTATTAAAATCTCTCCAACCCTTATTTTCATTACCTATTTGTTTTAATAACATCAACACAGGGCTTTCTTTAGCCAATCTTTTAGCAGGGTCTAAATCATTCCGTCCATCATCTGGTGCATCATTGAATGCTGTGTTGTTATTTTTCATCCTACTCATATCTCTATTTTCTCTATAAAGTATTATAATCCTTTCCTTTCCTAAAAAGGATGCAGCATATTTCATGATTTCATTAAAAGCATTCACATTCCATTCCCAGCCCTCATTATTGTAGAAGGGTTTAAACTCAAAAGAACTTGATATTAATTCTGTTATTTGGATTGCTTGTTCAATAGAGGCGAGATAATTCCCTTCAGCATCTCTTCCTAATTCACATAAAACATCATCAATCATTTTAACAATCGGAGAGAGTTTTGTGGCTGAAACGGTCTAAAATCCTTTGTTATCTTGGAAAATTATGTCTGTCATAAGGCGGCAAACAATCTATTTCTGGGTATTCAAACGTGCTTTCTCCTTTACAGTACCAAGCACGGCGAATCTTGAGCTTCTTATTTGCAATTGATTCCCTAATCGAGAAATTAGAAGCACAATCGACATTACAACCTTTTCCCCACCAAACACTAGGATATGCCAGTGCTTCCACTAACCCCTGACCATATCTCCACATAACGCTCGAAATTACAGCTTGAATAAACCGAGAATTTTTTCTGCTCATGAAATATTTCTGCACGGATTTATATTTCAGCTCCCAAAGCTCCATCTCTTGATCAACGTCCTCGCACTTACTTCCATAAGCTTTAATGACTTTTTGTGTAACACCGTTTTTAACCCACTTTATAAATTGACCATGTTCAAAGTTATTAAAAACAATCGGTTCATCTAAATCATAGCCAAAATAATTAATCATTAAATCCGCGTTACTAGTATTAGAAAATACCGCCTCAATTAAAGAAAATTCACCATTCTTTATCTCGTTCTCAGGAAGTGTTTCTTTCTTTGCCAACTCTTCGTGTGTTGAAAGATACAATACTGCTTCCGTAGGGTGCCCCGCTCTCCCTGTTTTAGCTTGGACTCTAAAAGGTGGGCACCAAAGATCTTTTGCTGACTTAAATCGTGTACACAATATTGCATTTCCTCTATTATCCTTTTCTTTGACTTCTTGTAGAGGCTTTGATTCTCCTAGATCTTTTTTATTGTGAAGTCTTACTCTGAAAAATTTGTAGGGTTTATCTTGAGGATGATAAGATGGGCCAAAAGGTCTACCACATGTACAATATCCGAATTCCCTGTAGTACAAGAGTAAATCAGTGCTATTCAATTCAGAAATAAATTTTTTTTGAGTTTCTTCATCTTGAAGAGATTCATCAATTCTTTCAATTCTTCTGAACCAATCATCAAACTTTAATTCTAAATCTTTAAGGCATGATTCCATTTTCTATCTCACATTCTCAAAATTGAACTCCAGCTCCATTCTTCTATTGGGATTTTAAAAACCAGCTAATGCCGTGGTAACACCATTCCATTCCCATTCAGAGAATTTCTTGCGAATTTCTGCAATTGTTTCTTCGCATTTATCTCAATACAAATATGCTCCACTATATCTTAATTCTAAAACTACTCTATTTAATTTTAGATCGTTAAAATTCATTTTGGCTCCTTATTGATAAGAGAAATTGTACTCCTATATCTTGAAAAGTGTCAAAAGGGAAATAGGTTTTTACTTACAACTTATAGCTTAAAGCTTACCGCTAATGTTAAAATATCTCTAATGGTTAAGAATAAATACGACATTATTGTGGTCGGCGGAGGTCACGCTGGATGTGAAGCGGCGCTGGCATCTGCGCGGATGGGTTCTAAAACTCTCCTCATCACTCTGCATAAGAATATGTTGGGATTTTTGTCGTGCAATCCTGCAATCGGCGGTGTCGGCAAAGGACAACTCGTCAAAGAAATTGATGCTCTTGGCGGTGAGATGGCTAAGGCGACCGATGCAACAGGAATACAGTTTAAAACCTTGAATACTTCCAAAGGTCCTGCGGTTTGGTCATCACGGGCGCAGGTTGATATGGCGAAATATTCTTTATATATGCAGGATGTATTAAGCAAACAAGACAATCTTGAAATACTTGAGGGTGAAGTTAAGAAATTAATCGTTAAGGACGGAACTATTAAAGGAGTTGAAACCGACAAGGACGAAAAAATATCCGCAAAAGCGGTTGTGATTACTCCCGGAACATTTTTAAACGGATTGATGCATATCGGGATGGAAAGTTTCGCAGGCGGAAGAATTGAAGAGAAACAATCAAGTAAAGAACTTTCCGATTCGTTAAAGAAATTGGGATTTAAACTTCTCAGGTTTAAGACGGGCACTTGCGCAAGATTAGACGGAAAAACAATTGATTATTCTAATTTAAGAATTCAGGAAGGCGATGAACCGCCCGTGCCGTTCTCTTTCAGTACTTGTAGGCTTAAGCTTAAGCAAGTTCCTTGTTACATAACACATACGAGCGAAAAGACGCACGATATCATCAGAAAAAATCTAGACCGCTCGCCTCTTTTCAGCGGAAAGATTCTGGGAACGGGCGTGAGATACTGTCCGTCGCTGGAAGATAAGGTTGTGAAATTTGCGGAACATACCAAACATCAGATATTTCTTGAACCCGAAGGATTGGAAACGGATGAGATTTATCCCAACGGTCTTTCTACGAGTCTGCCTACGGATGTGCAGGAGGAATTTATTCGTTCGGTCGAGGGCTTAGAGAATGTAAAAATAAACCGTTTCGGTTACGGAATAGAACACGATGTTGTTGACTCTACCCAGCTTCTTCCAACGCTTGAGACGAAGCCGGTGCAAAATTTATACCTTGCCGGACAGATTAACGGGACAACGGGATATGAAGAAGCAGCGGCTCAAGGACTTATTGCAGGGATCAATGCATCGCTCAAAGTAAAAGGAAAACCGCCTTTAATTTTAGACCGTTCAACGAGTTATATCGGAGTATTGATTGATGATTTGATAACCAAAGGCACGAACGAGCCGTATAGAATGTTTACTTCGCGCGTGGAATACCGCCTTATATTAAGAGAAGATAATGCAGATTTACGCCTTAGAAAAATAGGGTTTGATGTCGGGTTGGTTGATAAGAAGACATTTGAACAGGTACAGGAAAAACAGAAATTGATTGATGAGGGGATAAAGGAATTGAAGAAACGCAGTACTGTTATTAAGAATGAGAAGATTAAGCTTTATCAATTTATCAAGAAACCTCACAACAAAATAGAGACGATAAAGGATGAGCTTCCCGATTATCCTGCAGAGGTATTGCGCGAGATGGAAATTGAAGTTAAATATGAAGGATATATCAAGAGAGAATTTTCAGAAGTGAATAAATTTAAGCATTTGGAAAAAATTAAGATATCGCCCGATTTGGATTACAGCAAGGTGCCAGGGCTGTCTTTTGAGATTAAAGAAAAACTTTCCAAATTTAAACCGCTTAATCTGGGGCAGGCAAGCAGGATATCAGGCATTACGCCCGTGGCAATCAGTATTTTGATTGTGTATTTGAGGGAATATGGAAAAAGGAGGTAAATTATGGAAGATAAAGTGCAAGAAACTAATAAACAATCCGAATGTATACCGAGTTTTACTATATATACTATGTTTGCAGGGATTATATGGATTGTTCTAGGAAGTTTCAGTCTATTGGCAATGTTTTATCTAACTAAGTTTTTTCTTACTAGCTCAAAAGAGATGTTTTCAGGCAGTTCTTTATTTATTTTCCTCCGTACTGCAGTTATTTTTACTTTCTTGGGGATAGGTTTTACATATATTGGTGTGCAGACCATTATGGGAAAAGCTCGTGACGTGATAGTGCCCAGTATATGTTCCATATTAATGGGGTTATTCATATTATTAAAAAGTGTTCAAAATGGTGATTGGACAATCTTCGATTTAGCAGTTGTTCTTGTAATAGCAGGTATCTTGGCGCTAATAGGACGAAGCCAATATAAAGCCTGGCGGAACGCGCGGATAAAAAAGACAGATGATAGCAAGGTAGTGGAAAAATTGAAAGAATGAAAAACGACCAAAAATATTATAAATTCTTCGAATATTTAAAAGAAAGGTTTGGATGTAGAGTTTATAAAGTCAGCATAGATGCGGGATTTTCCTGCCCGAATAAAGACGGGAAACTCAGCAAAGACGGATGTATTTATTGCGATAACAAAGCATTCAGTTTAAATAGTAGAATTCCCGCTCAACCAATAGAGAGCCAGATTGAAAATGGGATAGCGTTTGGCAGACAAAGATATGGCGCGGAGAAATTCATAGTATATTTTCAGGCATATACAAATACCTTTGCACCATTAAATATCTTAAAAGAAAGATACGATGTCGTCAGAAAGTTTCAGGACATTGTCGGGATATCTATCGGAACACGCCCCGACTGTGTAAATGAAGAAATACTGGATTTGATTAATAGTTATTCTAAGGATTACGAAGTGTGGCTTGAATACGGTCTTCAGAGTATCCACGATAAGACTTTAAAATTAATAAACAGGCATCATACATACAAAGATTTTTTTAAAGCGGTTGAGTTAACGAAAAAAAGAAATATAAAAATATGCGCTCATATAATTATCGGACTGCCTAACGAAACTAAAGAAGAAATACTGGAAACGGCAAAAACTTTGGCGAAATTAAAAATAGACGGGGTAAAAATCCATCCTTTGCATATCGTTAAGGGAACTAAGTTAGAAGAATTTTATAACAAAGACAAATATAAACCGCTGGAATTGGATGAGTATGTAAATATAGTAACTGAATTTTTGGGATATATTCCACCGACAACTGTTATTCAACGCATAACAGCCGACTGCCCAAAGGAATTTCTCGTTGCGCCGTTGTGGATTCTTAATAAAAACGCCGTTTTAAACCTGATAGAAAAAAAGTTGGAAGAAAATAATACATATCAAGGGAAAACCGAAACTACATGATTCTAGATGCTACCTGCCCGCAAAGATTGGCAGGCGGGGATTCTTGTTGTTTTTACTAGTATCTAGCATCAAGTATCCAGTATTTATTTTGCGTTTTTGCCAAACATTGATTTTTTTGATAAACTTTTCCTAAAATTTAACCGATGAAAGCGAAATTAGTATTAGAAGACGGTAGTTGTTTTGAAGGTATTTCCATCGGCGTCCCCGGCGAAAAAATCGGCGAAGTCATCCTCAATACCACAGTTGTAGGTTATCAGGAAATGATGACAGACCCTGCGAATGCGGGCAAAATTTTAGTCCTCACATATCCTCTTATCGGCAATTATGGTATAGCCGAAAAATTTAACGAATCAAAAAAATGTTGGCTGGAAGGTCTGATTATAAAAGAAAGCAGCAAGATGTATTCCAACTGGCAGGCGGAAGATAGTTTCGAAAATTTCCTAAGCAAAGAAAAAACCGTTGCAATAAGCGAGATTGATACAAGGACATTGGCTGTTAAAATCAGAGACAATGGCGAGATGCTGGGAATAATTTCCACCCAAGATACAAATGAAAAGAAATTGCTACAGAAGTTACAAAAAGCCGCAAAGAATATAAAGAAAAATTTTATAAAAGAAATTTCCGTAAAAGAAGTCACAAAAATAAAACCCAACTCTTCCGGTTCCAAAATAGCGATATTGGACTTGGGAATTACTAACGGATTTATTAAACAATTAAAAACTCTGGGATGTAATATAACTTTATTACCATACGATACAGATGCGGATAAAATATTGAAATCGGGATTTGATGCTGTAGTTATTTCCAATGGTCCCGAAG
>Ga0180007_10001282_pt1 | contig 35410 bp, 38 predicted proteins | sample MM_PC_MetaG_FD_121122 | JGI IMG/M metagenome (GOLD analysis project Ga0180007, IMG submission 121122) | Groundwater microbial communities from the Aspo Hard Rock Laboratory (HRL) deep subsurface site, Sweden - MM_PC_MetaG | ecosystem: Environmental > Aquatic > Deep subsurface > Groundwater... | reverse complement strand
TAGTTTTTTACCTTCTGGTTTAACGCCTCGCTTTTCATCCTTTAGTCCATTTATACTATCGGATTTGAAGTTTTTTACCCAAGCATTTACTGTGCTAATTCTAACTCCAAATATTTTGGCTACTTCTTTTTGCTTTGTGCCGTCCTTTATTAGGATGATGGCTCGTTTACGCATTACAAAACGTTCTTGACTGCTTAGTTTTCTAAAATCTTGTTTTTCCATTGTCAAATATACGAAAAATATATTATATATTACGGTATATTTCCAATGGGTTAATAACAGTCTCTGGTTTTGCAATTACAAGATTATCCTTCCAATTATTGATTAGTCCCTTTGCAATGCAAAAGAAAACTCTGTCACTTTTTTTGATTTTAACTCGCTTGTTAGATCAATTATATATCTCAAGTTGTTTTCTGAGAAAAAGGTTCTCCAATTGTATTTGAGTTCTTGATTTGAATAGGTTGAGAATAAAGACGATAAGTGATTTGATCATTTTTGTGCAATAGTTTGTTTCAGGATAGTGTTAAATTATGAAATCTAAATGTAGCAATAAATGGAATTTGCTAGTTTTATATCCGGATGAGCAAATGAATAGGCACAACTACAACTCTAAACTAACCGTTAACATATAAATTTTTATAGTGTTTGTGATTAAAAACAAAAAATTCAATTGATTATATTTGATTTGGAACTAATTGTAATTATATGATGTTAACAATCTAATTCTTATCAAAAGGAGAAAATGTCATGAAAAAGATTTTTTTAGTTTCATTGATCTCACTACTATTTTTATTCTCATCCAACCAACACTCCGTAGGCGCAGAAAGGCCAAATAGAGTTCAATTAGCCATTTTACTTGATACAAGTGGTAGCATGGAGGGATTAATAGAACAAGCTAAAACGCAACTTTGGAAAATGGTGAATGAACTAGCAAGAGCTAGCAAAAGTGGAAAAGGCATTAATTTAGAGGTAGCACTTTTCGAATATGGGAAAGATTCTATTCCTGAAGATGAGGGATATTTAAGAATGATTTCATCATTCACTACTGACCTTGATAAAATATCTGATGAATTATTTAAACTACGAACAAATGGTGGTGATGAATATTGTGGTGAAGTAATTCGCTCAGCAGTAAAAAACTTAAAATGGAGTGCTGATAATGAAAATTTGAAAATTATTTTTATTGCCGGGAATGAACCGTTTACTCAAGGCGAAATTAATTATAAAACCTCTTGCAATAAGGCAAGTTCAAAAGGCATTATTGTAAATACAATTTTTTGTGGAGACTATCATGAAGGTATATCTACAAAATGGAAAGATGGTGCAGATTTAGCAGATGGAAGATATATGAATATTGATCACAACCAGAAAATTGTTCATATTGATGCACCACAGGATAAAAAATTAATTGAATTAGGGACAGAATTAAATTCCACTTATATCGGTTATGGTTCAATGGGTAAAGCGAAAAAAACAATGCAAGAGGTTCAAGATGAAAATGCTATGCTAATTGATAGTGAAGTTATGGTTCAAAGATCAGTTGCAAAAGGTTCTGGCCAATATAGGAACAGTTCATGGGATCTTGTTGATGCAACAACAGAAGGGGAAGTTGATATTGAAAATCTTTCTGAAAATGAATTACCATTAGAGATGCAAAAGATGACAATGGAAGAGAAAAAAAAATATGTGGCTGAAAAAGTTGAAAAGAGAGGGTTAATTCAGAAAGAAATAACAGAATTGAATGAAGCCAGAAGAAAATATGTGGCTGAAAAAACGTTAAAAATGGATGATATTACTCTTGATGTAGTTATGGTAAAAGCAATAAAGGAGCAAGCAGAAGCAAAAAATTTCATATTTAAATAAAAAAGCACATTCCTGAAGCTTAGAAAACAAGATTGATCTAGTGGTTTTTTAGGTGCAGTTGAGGAAATTAATAGGCACAGGTGCACAGTACCCCTTAAATGAATGAAGAGTTCATCCGTATAGGATTTCACAAAATTTCTTAGACTCAAACTTGAAAGCATTATTCAAGTTGATTGCAAAAACAATTATAATTCGGTATTTTTTGTGCGGATGAGGAAATGAATATGGACAGGAACGCATAGAGACAAAATGATAGAAAAGCATAAAGGGCAACCGGAACAAACAGAATTATTCAAATAGGAGTTTAACGTGAAAGCAGAAGAACTAAACGCGAAAATAAGCAACCTTATTGAATCATACGAAAACATGCAGGAATTTGCCAATCTTGCTAGCCCCCACAAAAACTGGAAACTTATAGATAAAAATCTTAATCTCCCGAGCGACGTAGGTTTTGCGGAGGAGAAATGTCCATACTGTTATGAAACAATCCGCCTAATTCATGATAAGTTTTCCACAACAAATTACGAACTCCCCCTTACTTGTCCTTTTTGCAAAGAGACCATAAAATGCAAAATTGAATTCGAAGGTTACACCAGTGGAATATATCTGAAAAGAAAATAGTATTTATAACATTGTTCAATCTGTAATTTATTGTTTCAGTAACAAAAGGAGAAAATTACTTGGCGCTAATGAAAAAGAATATAGACCTTCGTGTGAAGAATTGTTGCTATCTGAAACCGGCAAGTTACTCAGTAATATTATTGAGAATAATTCTCATGAAGAGATAAAAATTATTATTGACTCCATGAAAATTGATTCCTCAACCCTTAAGTATAAAACTTTCACTTTCATCCATTGTGATGTAATGGGATCAGGGCGTTTTTTTTATGTTGAGAATATTAATGAAATATAGCTGGAGCTGCTATGAGTTATACTTTCAAATGGATACTATATATAATAAATAAATCGCTGACTATACTTTCGCTTGCGTGGGTGATTTATTCTCTGACCCGACTAATTACAAATCTTGATGACTGGATTCACTGGTTGCTCATGATAGGTGTGGGAGTGGTTTCATATGTCCTATCGAAAATTATTTATGTGATAAGAAAAAGTTATTTCCCACTACCGGGGAAAGATTATCTATGAGGTAAACATGTTTACAAAAGAAGAAATTGAAGAACTTGTAAAAGCTAAAATCGAGAGTGACGAAAAGCTCGGAGAACAAACCGCCGGTAGTGGGCACCTTAGTTACGTGAGTTATAAATTGATGGATTTTAGCTCTAAAGAAATGCCCGACAATAATCTACAAATAGATTACAATTACTCAACCTTTGTTGAGACAGAGTTCACATACGAACCTGATAATCCTCCTTATGAATACAATCACAAAAAAAGAATATTCATTACCAGTGAAAAAGTAATTATTAAAGAGGAGGAAATATTCGAGAAATCAGAAAGTGAACCAACTGAATGCACTAAAGAGGATTGGGATAAGGTTAAAGAAGAAATAATGAAATATATAGAAATTTTTCTTGCTAAAATTGAGTGGAATTATGGAGAAAACAGAGCTCCCATAAAATATCCTCCGGAATTATATGAGTTATTTTCTGAAGAAATCGGAATTGAATACTGTTGCAAGATTGAAATGGATTTGGGTGGAGATGAAAAACTTTATTTCAAATCGGAAAATCCCTTCGAATTACTTACTGAGATAAAAACTGAATTTATGAAGCGTTTTCCCTGAGAAGTTGGAGAATATGATTAAGCTGTATATATGATTATTCATACTCTTGGTATATATTCATTCTTAGTTGAAAATCTATTTAATAAAAAGATAAAAAAGAGATTTGTGGCTATCCAAAACTCCATCCGCGTAGATTTTTGTTTAATTTCTTACTTTAAAATTGAAAAGTGTATTTCTAGTAGCATTGCAGAAAAGCTTAAATTCGGTAGTTTTTTATTTGCGGATGAGGGAATTAAATTGAATATCCCAAAAACATCTTACGAGATATTTGAACCATTTTGGTGACAAGTAATTTTTATCCAATGTTAATTTTACTTGCGAAACTCTGAAAACATCTTTAAGTTCATTCGTACAATAATTAAGAGATGAGATGGCTTTTTTCTTACTTAATCTTCTATAGCAAAACACTGCCAAATAGGGGACACAATCCGTTATCTTCTTCCCTATTTTATTCCTATAGTGCTAATCATCGAAAAGTCATTTCCAATAATTTTATTACTTCTTATGAAAAAAGAATTATTAGAAAAAGCCCTTCAATTATATGCCGGTGAAAAGGTGCTTGACCGTTTACATAAACTCGGAGAAAAGGCGCTTGATCCATTCTACGAAAAGCATCTGCTTACTCTGTATGGGCAAGATTTAAAATCGATGTACGTAAATGGTGAGGTCGTTTCTCTTGATGAGCTGATGCAGTTTAAATATGATTACATGAATCTTCTAACAAACAATATTAGGAATCACAGTGGATATATTGAGCACTATGAACGTGATTTTATTCTAACGTTTTGGGAGACTGAAAAGAAATTCCATGCTACTGATGCTTGTAAATGCGCTTTAGATGCGATCAAAATCGCAGAACAAATGAATGAAAAATGGAATCAATATGGCATCTCTAATATCAAGTCAAAAATTGGCATCGTTACCGGAAATGTTCTTTTAGGAAATTTCGGCTCAGATCATCGTTTGATGTATTCGCTCTCTGGTGAGATTGTCAATTTTCTGCACAAAGTAGTTGATGCAAACACAAAGTTTAACACACAAATCTTAGTCTCCCAAACTACTAAAGTGCTTACCACGGAAGAAATATCTTTTATCCCGGTTGAAGAGATTATGATTAAAGGGAAGAAGGAGCCAGAGATTTTATATGCAATTAATTAGAGAATGGCATATAACCTAAAAAACAAGTGTGAAGTAAAAAATTATTTGATCATATATTTTAATACTGGATCAGAAAATGAAAAATGACAAAATGCTTATTATGGTCGGGAGTGTGGTGTTTCTGTTCTATTTTACAATCCAGGCGCAAAAATTATCTGATACACCATTTGGAGGGAACTTTTCTCTGAGTAAAAATATCCCGAGTCTCTCTGAGAATCTTCGTCAAAAAATTCTTACTGACAACAAAAAAGTAATTTCATCACTACAATCTGCTAACAAAAAAAGTAAGGCAAATAACAGATTTAGTCTGCCAAATTTTGAATGGCCTCTTAAAGTTTCAACCAAACTAAATAACTATAGTTATTACGGAATTGCAAATTTTGTAGATCATAATCCGCTGTATCCCAACCAGCTTTTGGATTATTCTGGAGGAACACGCAGTTATGATCTGGAAACAGGATACAACCATCAGGGAACTGACATTTTCACTTGGCCTTTTGCCTGGTATATTATGGACAATGATTTGGTTGATATAGTAGCAATGGCTGACGGCGTTATCATTGGCAAAGAGAATGGGCATTACGATAGAAGTTGTGGTTGGGTGGATGAGACATGGAATGCTGTTTATCTTTTGCATAATGACGGTATAACTGCCTGGTATGGTCATCTAAAAAACGGATCGCTTACAAATAAAACTATAGGTGACACAGTAAAAACAGGAGAGTATCTTGGAATAATTGGTAGTTCCGGATCATCTTTCGGACCCCATTTACATTTGGAGATTTATGATTCAGAATCAAACTTAATTGATCCATGGCGAGGACAATTTAATCCGAGCATAGATACATCATGGTGGGCAAATCAAAAACCTTATTATGACTCTCAAGTAAACAAAGTTGCAACTCATTCAGCTTGGCCGGTGTTCCCAGATTGTCCGCAACAGGAAATCCTTAACATAAAAGACGAGTTTGAACAAGGAGATACTGTGTATTTGATTACGTATTACCAGGATCAACTGGAAGGTCAAATCAGTAAATACCAAATCACATCACCTGACAATTTTGTATGGGCAGAGTGGACACACTCAATAAACGAGAAACATTTAAGCGCATCATATTGGGGTTGGTGGTTTATTCTTCCTTTATATGCGCCTTTGGGTGAATGGCAGTTTTATGTGAAATTTAATCAGATTGAATACTCTCATAGTTTTTCTGTTAAATCCACGACTGATATAACAACAGAAGAAGTTTTTCATCCAAATTTTGAATTATTTCAGAATTACCCAAATCCGTTTAATCCAACAACTAAAATTAGATTTACTATTCCGTTTAACGATAACACCATTTTATCACAAGAAAAAACTCAACTATTGGTTTATGATATTTTAGGAAGAGAAATTGCAACACTGATTGAAAAAGAATTAACACCGGGAAATCACGAAATAGAGTTTCACAATTCTGATTTACCAAGTGGAATTTACTTTTACAGATTATCTTATGGTCAATATTTCGCAGCAAAAAAAATGATTTTACTAAAATAATGCAAAAGGGTTACACAACTTTTTGTTGCATGAATTTTAATAGAAAGGAATACGATGAACGGAGTAGAATTTAATGAAAGAATAATTTTTCTTATTCAATCACCCGACAATATGCAGGAGTTTGCCGATCTTGCATCACAAGAAGAAAACAGGAGAAGGATAGATAAGAGTATTGATGTTCCGGGACATATTGGTGTCAAACAGGAGGACTGTCCATTTTGTTTTGAACCGATAAGATTAATTTTCGATAAATTTTCATCTGTTAACTGTGATTTTAAATTAACTTGTCCAAACTGTAAATCATCATTAATTTCAAAATTTAAATACACAGATTACACCAGCAATATAACATTAGTTGAAGAATAGTTTTTTTTTGCAAAAAGAGTAAATAAATGAAAATCAAAACATCTCTATCCGTAGCGGTTATAATCGCTCTATTTATTTTTACAGATATTCTGTTCGGTTCATTCCCGAATAGTTCAGAAAATGAAAGAGCGAAGGAGGAAAATAGTTTTATGTATCCCGATTCATCAAAGATAAAAGAAGTGGTTTATAAAGAAGGGAAAGGATTTATTGCAATTGGTAAAAGTGGAAATGAGTTGTTCGAAATATTTCCGTTTGATAATGGTCCCGATTATCCATCAGAAGGTTTGTTTAGAATTATTAAGAATGAAAAAATCGGTTTTGCAGATGAGATGGGGAATGTTGCAATTGAACCGCAATTCACAGCAGCTTTGCCTTTCCAAAACGGACTGGCAGCTATTTGTGAAGGGTGTGCTGAAGTCTCCGAATTCGAACATAAAACATGGAAAGGAGGAACTTGGGGATTTATAAATCACACAGGGAAAATTGTTATTCCGCCGAAATATGATCAGGTTGTCGATCAATTCGATAAAGGAATTGCAAAAGTGGAATATGCGGGTGCCGTTATATTAATAAATAAATCAGGAGTGCAAGTAAAAATGGGAAACATGAAATTCACTGAGTGGATTGAATTACTTGGATCCGCAACAAAGCTTTTAGCAAAAACATTTTTTGGAGACAAGCTAAAAGTTGAGTTATCATGGCACGACAACAATAAATTTGTTTTCGGTGCTAAAGATTATTGGGAATATCTTCGCATAGTAATTATAAACCATGAAAACTTTGAAGTGCTTGAATACAACATTATTCCATGGCAGAATTTCTCCATTAAACCAGGGAGTGATTTTTTAATTTCTCTGGAGGAAGTTAGCACGGTTACAGATTACGCAGTAATTTATTCAACTTTTAAGCTTAGAGAAAATAAAAAAAATGATATAAAATTAATTGAAGAGTTTAACAAGTTATTTGCAAAAGCAACACAAAGAGACTTGAATCATCAGCCGCAGAATATCGAATTAGCCTTACCGGAAAATGTTCAGTTCATATCAAAAAATATTTATCGATATTTTCTTGATTTACAAATTGCGCTACCGGGAACAATTCTTCCCAATGATTCGGCATGGGTGAATCTCTGCAAAGGGAAAATGATCTATTTACAGTTGATCCCGGATATTACTGAAATAAAAAAACGCTGGATTAAAACAGCAGACCTGCCTACCGATACGTATTACACTTCCGTTGAAGAAAATCTTTTGAAATATTTCAGCGAAGCTTTAACTGAGGCGAATAACTCGCCTGCGAGAAGAAAAGAAATATTTGAGAATTCAAAACATAAAATGCGCGCATTGTTTTCAGCTGCCAACACCTATGTAAATTTCCTTTACGACAAATACGAAACAAGATTAAGCCGGTGGTTATTTATTGAAGAAGCAACTTGGGCTAATCAACCAAAAGAAAAAATCTTTGAAGATTATCAACCAAAACGCACTCCAGATACAGTTCTTGATTATATGCCCGCTCTTAATGATGAGTTAAAAATTCTTCCTGATACCAAACTTGAAAATTATTCTTCTCTTCTTCAGTTGTTGAAATTATATCAACTAAATTCTAAAGCTAATCCGGGGCAATGGGAAGAAGGCAATATGATTCTTGGTGCACAGCCAAAAGAGTATCGACCATCCAAAGATGAACTGCTCGCATCAGAAATAGGGGATAGGTTAGTGAAGATACTTAATACTCATCCGAAAGAAAAAATAATTGATTTCTTAAAGAAGTCAGGTTTGTCAACTCCTGATTTGGAATATACTCACTTTAGTTTCACGCATGTAGATGTGATGGGCTCAGGAAGATTTTTTTATGTTCAAAGTATGGAAAAGATAAATCTTAATTTGAAATAATTGATTGAGTCGTAATAAATGAGGTATGAATTTCTATTGATTCTCTGAAATAAATATTATGCAGACCATTAAGAACTGGAATACTCTTTATTTCACCATATGGTTCAATTGGTCCATTTTCTGGAGTATCTTTATCCAGCCCTAAATGTGTTCGGAATTTATTGTAGTAATAAAAATATTCTTTGAGTATTTCTCTAAGATGTGTCTCGTTGAAAACAATAAAATGATCTAGGCATTCTCTTCTAATTGTCCCAATTACTCTCTCAACATACCCGTTTTGCCAAGGTGATCTATATGCTGTTACAATTTCTTTAATTCCAACATCATTTATTTTCTCTCCAAAATACTTGCCGAATTTACAGTCTCTATCTCTAATTACATACTTGTAAGAGTTATCATTATAAAGAGCATTTCTCATCTGTTGTGCAGACTAAATGGAAGTTGGATTTTCTGTGACATTGAAATGAATAATTCTTCTTCTGTGATTTTCAATCATTACTAATACGTGTAATAACTTGAAGTTAATTGTTGGAACGGTGAAGAAGTCTATTGAGATAATTTCTTTGGAATGATTTCTTAAAAAGGTTATCCAGTTTTGTGATGTGTTAATATTCATCAAAAAGGTATCAGTAAATATTAAAATAATTAAGCCGTTTTAAAAACTGGATTTAGCCGTTAAAAGGACGCCTTGAAATTTTGTGCAAAAATTATATTTGTGCTGGGTATTTTGGTTATGGGTTTATTTATCTCTAGAAAAGTGAAATATCTGCAATTTTATTTCCATGAAAGTGTAAGCGCATAAAATGACACACTATCCTATTGCGTGACAAATTATATTCAATAAATTGGTATATTAAATAAGAAGTAATTAAATAAAGAATTCTATTCTCTGTCCAACAACGATAATTATGAAGAATATCTTGAAATTACAAAGGCAAATCATACTCGTGTTGAGATGATTGTAAATCAATTAACGAGAATTTCATTTCCTTTTAACGATTACCTCGATGGTCTTGAACTTAATGAACTAAAAACAGCAGTTTTAACTTCTCTTTTATTGTTAGAAGCTATTTCACAAAATAATCGATAGTATGAAACAAATCTTATTGATTTAGTTAAGCTCTTTAATTCTTAAAAAGTTGCCTTCATTACTAAGTTGTCCAGTTTGAACCATTGTTTTGATTATCGTCTTCATAAAAGCATTAAATTGTTCTGTCACTCTTTTTATTCCCAGAGTATCGCTAACATTTCTAATTAATTCATCTGTTTCAATAGAATATGAGGTTTTTATTGCCGAGATAATTGCAAACTCAACTTCTTCACTAGGCAGGTTTTCTATTGATTTAACAATTGAATCAGCATTTGCTCTATCTCTAACGACAGGGTGATAATCAATAGGATACAAAAATTCTTTTGATTTTCTGACGGTTTTTTCTCTCACAACATATGCAATTGCATTTTCTATTACTCTAGTCAAAATACTACCAGTTCGTGAAGCACCAGACCCATTAACGACCCTTTTAACCACTAACTTTTCTGAAATTGGGCCTTCCTGGTTCACAATTTCAATAATAATATCTTTTAATTCAAATGGTGTGCATTCTTGTAATATCTTGTGGCGTAAAGTGATATTTACCTTGGCTTCTTCGTAAATATGTGTTTGAGTTTCTATTTTTTTGATTTCGGTTCTTGCAAGCAAGTTATTATTTGTTGGATTTTTTAATGTATTTTCTCTTTTTTCTTCAGCACTTTTGCCACTCCAATAAACTTTGGCTCTTTCAATTGCTTCAATTGCACGTCGAGTTTCTTTTTCTGAATCCCTAAACCAATCTGTACTCCATATTCGATATATTCTCCAGCCTAAATTTTCAAGGACTTGCTGTCTCAATCTATCGCGATCCCTAGCAGATTGAGCTGAATGGTATGTTGCACCATCACATTCAATACCCAACAAATAACGACCAGCATATTCGTTATCAACCACACCAATATCAATTCTAAATCCTGCACTGCCCACTTGAGGCTCAAGTTTATATCCATGTTTAGATATCGCTTTAATTACCTCATCTTCAAATGGTGAATCAGTATCTTGATATGTTGAAAAAGGAATTTCCAATACTCGAGTCTTTGCATAGATTAAGAAATTTCTTAGCGAGACAACTCCTTTTGCTGAGGTTTTATTCAAATCAATATCCTCTCCAAAAAAGTTTGTAAAAACATAGCAACTTCGTTTAGCTCTAGATATCAATACATTTAATCTTCTTTCCCCACCATCTCTATTTAATGGTCCAAAACCCATACTCAAGTAACCATCTTTCGTTTTACCATAACCAATACTTATAATAATAACATCTCTCTCATCACCTTGAACGTTTTCGAGGTTTTTAATAAAAAATGGTTCCTCTTGGTGCATGCCATAGTAATCTTCACATGAAGAATCCTGTCTCCTCAATATTTCCAAACTATATTCAATAGCATCTCGCTGAGCGGTACTGAATGCAACGACACCTAAAGTTAAGTTCTTTTTGTTTTTTGCATGTTCCATTATAGCAATTGCAACTTCCTTTGCTTCACCAGGATTAGTTCGTGAAGTTCCTCTCTCATAAAATGTATCTGGGAAATATTTAAATCTTAATCCTTTTGCTTCACTGTTATTCCCTGGACTTGGGAATACAACTAATTTGTTTTCATAAAATTCATTGTTTGATACTGCTATTAAAGAATGATGTCTACTTCTATAGTGCCATCTCAACATTCTATCAGGAGCATTTTGTGCCTTAAATAATCCAAGGATACTTTCCATATCAGACGTAATTGCTGAATCTTCGTCAAAGTCACTATTATCTGTTGCCATGGATTCAAAAAAACTAGTTGGTGGTAATTGCTTGCTATCGCCAACAACTACTACCTGCTTTCCTCTAAGTATAGCTCCAAATGCATCTATTGGTTTAACCTGACTAGCCTCATCAAATATAATAAGATCAAATTTTACACTTTGTGGCGAAATAAAGTTTGCTATAGAAAGTGGTCCCATCATAAATACTGGTTTTATGGCTTGAATCACATTGCCAGCTTCACTCATCAATTGCCTTATCGGTTTAAGTCCCCTCTTTTTGTTTATCTCTTTTTTGAGTATAGTTAATTCTCCTCCACTTTGAGATAAATTAGGCAGTTCATCCCAGTGTTTAGATATAATTTTCACTTGGTTGTATTTGAATAATAAAGTATCAAGTTCTCTGAATCTTTTAATCTTCAATTCATGTGAATCCCTATTAAACTGGTAGAGTTCTTTATTCGTCTTGTAAGCTTCTTGGAGCAAACCGTTGTACCATGAAGCGTCAAAACAATTTACAAGATTTATTGATGCTTCCTTCCATGAATCCGATACTTCGAGAATAAATTTAAGATTAAGATATTTAAACTCTTCTCTCAGAGTATTATAATGAACCAAATTTTCAAAATCACTAAAGTTATCAAACCATTCAGTCAATCTATCTATTTGATCCTTGTAGTCTAGCTTATTTATTGATTTATATTCATCAGAATTATTCCCAGATATTTCGAGTTCATTCTCAAGCTGAATTAAATCTTGCATTTGTGCATTAATAAAATGCTTTAAATCGTTGACATCATTGATATTAAGATTACTTTTGGAGTCAGTTAAGTTCTCTAATACTTTTTCTTGAATATTTCCAGAAGCAATTTCATTATAAAGCTCATGAATCAACTTAATTATATAATTAATCTTATCCCAATCTGTTCTTAATCCTTTCCAATAAGATTTTAGAATAGAGTGCCCAATTTTTTCGTGCTCAGAATAAACTTTAAAATGCTTTTTATAACTTATAATTGAATCGGCTAATTCCAATTGAAAATGAGGTTCAACTGAAGTATTTGTTTTACAAAGTGATTTTATTGTACTTCTTGAAGTTCGATATTTCTTTGATAGAATTCGCCACCATTTAGATCTATATTGTAATATTTGTTGTCTTTCGTAGAGAATATCAGCATCCCAAGCGTGGTCAAGTAAGTACTGGTTATATTTGCTTAATAGATTAGTTATTATCTTTCCAGATTCAACAGCCATAGCAATCTCTTGGGCATTATCTTTCCAATATGGATTACTCACATCAATATCTCTTAATACAGGGGCGCTTATCATACTCTCACAAGTATTACAAAGTACTATTGCTTCTTTATTATTTAGAGGCAAATCTAAACTTAGACCTTGAATTAGTTTTTCTATACGTTCTTTAAGACTATTTGTATTGGTCAAATTTTCATTAATACTATTCTTTATTTTCTCCTTTTCATCTTGGAATAATATTTTTTTATCAGATCCCCAAAATGAGTTTTCTTCAGGAATACCGATAGTATGCAATCTTTTTTCTAAATCTGCGACTCTGTTTCTAATCGATATAAAATCATGTTTTTCCCAATCTCGCATCTTAGAAAAATCAATTTTAGGCCAACTGAGATATACATCACCAATAAATTGCATCTTTCCGATCGCTTTAATAAATGTAATACCCGATTTCATAATTGGAGAATTTATAATTTGACTATAATTGTTCAGCGCATTTCTGTATTCAACAAGTGTTTCCATTTCTGCTGTGTTATCTAAATGATTTGGCGCACCTAATTCTAAAGTTCTAGCTAATTCATCAATTACAATTCGTTTATTTACTTTATGGCTATGCAGTTCTAAAACAGCGTCGCCCAATCCAGTATTATCCAACCTTCTTTTAACTACCTCTAATGCAGCCATTTTTTCTGCTACAAATAATACTTTCTTCCCTTGCCCAAGTGCTTCTGAGATAATATTAGTAATGGTTTGTGATTTGCCAGTTCCAGGAGGCCCTTGAATAACTAAATTATGTCCAGCATTTACGTCCAAAATGGCTAATATTTGTGTGCTATCAGCATCAACTATCTGGTTGGTTTTATCAGGTTCAATTATTTCGTCTATCTTTGTATCATCTGCTAATATGGAAGTTATATTTTTGAATCCGTCACCTAATAATGCTTGTAGAATATCATGATTCTCTGGTAGATTATCTTCAGACCAAATGTTTCTATCTAAATCTTTGTACATCAAAAACTTACCAAATGAGAAGAATCCTAGCACTATTTCATCATTTTTAACTACCCAATTTGTTTGTCCACCAATCTTCTTTTGAACTTTCCTAAAATATTCTTCTATATCTAAGTCTTCAAAACTCTCAATTTCTGGTAGTTTAATGCTATACTGTGCCTTCAACTTTTCCTCTAATGACAAATTTGTTCCCACATCTTCACCAGAGTAATTTACACTAAACCTTTCTTTGGCGCTGAGTCTTTCCAAAGTCACTGGAATTAGAATTAAAGGCGCTTTTCTTGCAGTATCAGATGTATCAGAATCATACCAATGCATAAAGCCAAGAGCTAAATACAGAATATTTACACCTTGCTCTTGAATCATTGTTCGGGCATTATTATGCATGGTTAGAAGTCTTGCATGAAGGTTGCTGGCATCCAGTTTGGTTTGTAAATATGAGTCAGTATGACGTGTTGAAGCTCCATTGCCGTTTGTGCTTTCCTCTTCTTGAGCAAATATTGCAGACCAGTCATTTTCAGCTACATCAAGAATGCCATTAATACTTTATTCTTTATTCTCAAGAATTTCTTTTGGAATAGGTTTGAATCTCATCTTTTTATTTTGTTGAACTAAAATCTGATATATTTCTTTAGATATTTCATCAACAACTTCAACTTTGTTTTTCTTTGTTCTGAAATTTAGAAGAGTATTTCGTAAACCTAAATCAAGCAAATCTTTGCGACTGTTTTCTAATTGAGTTGCTATCATATTTTCCATAATTCCCTCATTTATTTTAATCTTCCATCTTTGCTATTATCATGCTCTTTTGCCTCGACATTGCATATTTGACGAACTATTTGATTATTCATCAATGCCTGCGCGTATTATTTGGGTTCTGATTCCAGAAGAAGTTAGCAAGCCATGTTTTGAACACAGCAGTTCATAATTAGATTCAAAATTATTGCTTTTCTCTTCTTTGTAGCATTCACCATCAAAGGCGATTAATTCTTTTAGAAAAATTAAACGCCAATATGTTGGGATTAGATGCTCAAGTATTTTGTGAATGGTGCTTTCTTCAGTGTCATTATTGTATTCCGATTCAAATGTTTTAATTTCACTAATAATTAGGGGATTGTTTTGGCTAATATTTGAAATAAAACAAGTAAGTTTAAATAATTCCTTTAACTCGCTTATGTCAACTTCTAATAAATCAAAAGTACTAATGTTTAATAATGAAGTTTTTAGTCCATTAAAAAAAAGAGTTTCATTCTCCTTTATATGGTCATTTCTTGTAGGCTTAAAATTATAATAAGAGGAGTAAAAATAATGTGAGTAAATAGGGTAGAAAAGTGAATTGCTATCATCCTCAACTTTAACATCTTTATTTTCTGACGCTGAGTTTTTGTAGAATGCTGAGTTTTTATAAAAAGCGATAAAATCATCTCTGTGCTTATAGAAATTATTGAATCTATTATTATCAGTAACCGCATTTGTTTGCTCCTCCGTTTGTTTCATTCTCTCAATTGTCAACCATAGACCAAATAAAACTACTGTTGCAGTTAATGTTTTTATGGGAAATTGATAAAGATTCAAGAATTCATTTAATCCAGATGAATTCAACAAAGGAGTTCTCATAATGCCATCGGAAATTAAAATAAAGACATAAGAAACTATAGAAATGATTAAACCAATTAACCACGATGCTTTTAGAGAAGGTTCAAGATTGGAAGATTTAAAGTAATTCAAAATTTTCATTCCATTACTCTCCCCAAACCCGTGCTATTCTATCTTTTATCTTTTGCTCAAATATTGTTATTAGCTCCTTGTTAGCATTTACTAGTTGTTGCTCTTTATCAATTTTCTCTGAAATGATTTTCTGTATATCTAATGAGGGTAGTGATTTTTTAATGATTGGAGGGTTCTCGTCATTTATTAGTTGGAATGTTGTATTGAATTTAAGAAGTATATTTGCTTTACCCACTTCATTGTCGAAAAATCTCCAACCAGCAGATTCTAACAGCTTATTAATTTTAATACGTGCTTTTGCTTCCTTTGCCATAACATCCCAAGTTAAAAGTGCCGCTTGCAAAAATTGAGATAGAAATATAGTGTTTTTGGTTGATTAATAAAAATGGATTTAAAGTGCATTGTGGGATTTCGAGGAGTTGGAAATATATTCGTAATATCGCTGCGATTTAATGAAGGAAAATCTTCTAAAACATCTAATTGACTCCCTCAAATTCCTTGAATTACTGTTTCTACAAGGATAAACTAAATCTATTTTGGTAATACGTAGTGTGCAGCAACAAAGATTACTTGTCTAATATCACAAATGTTAAATGGTTATTTTTGACCAAGTAAATATGTAGCAATTTGAATTTTTAATAATAATTTAGAGCTTTAATTAGCAAATGGGATAATCAATTATTGGCTCAAATAAAGTCTATTTACGTATATTTTTTAATATTTTTTCCCCTTTTTCAGTAAGACGGTATTTTTGCAAACGGCTGTTTGGCTTTTCGGGAATAGTAAATTCAATAAACTCGCCAACAACAAGTGACTTAATCTGTTTTTTTAGCTCACCCGAAACACCTTTATGACCAAGTCCATGTGCTAACTCTAATTTACTCATTTGCTCTTTTTGTAATAATAAAATTACTTTCTGAGCCATACTTGATTCAATTTGTGACTCGGGCCGTGACTCGGGCCGTGACTCGGGCCGTGACTCGGGCTCATGTTCTAATTTTTTAGTAAATATGCTTTCTTTTATAGTACAAAGAACGGATGTTGTTTCCACCTTAAATTCTGCAAGTGGATTTCCATTTTCAACTAATTCCCTTTGAGCCAATTGAATACCAAATCCAAACTGCTGAACAAAACGAAGAATTTTCATACTAACTGCAATATTGGGGTTTCTGTAATCGGCATATCCTGGTTTCCCAAAAGTTTCAGGCGTAACTCTTCCAAAAGCACCACCGGCATTACTAATTTCAATTCTATCATCAAACCAATAAACCATAATTGGAGCATTTGTGCCTTCGTAACTACGGTGCATAACCGCATTACGTGTAAGTTGTTGTAATGCAGATATTGGATAAGAAAACCTTCTAATTTCTGTCGGTGAAGATGAAAATTCAACAGTAACACGATTATGAGCAACAAGTTTTTGATCCAGCTTTTCAATTTGCTTTTTTAGATTACCGTTAATTTTTTCTTCATCAATTATTGGGTCTCCCCACTTAGTTCCTTTAATTCTTAAAAACTGAATAGCCGCACCTGGAATAAACGTTTGAGGATTTTTACCTAATGTTAAAATGCCAACAACTGTTGGTGTGGGTTCATCGGGTGAAACTATCATTCTGCTACTAGCAAGGAGTTCTTCATAACTTCGGTCTTTTGATTCAATAACATCTTGTGAAAAGGAGTTTGATATATATTCTTCTTCAAAAAATACTTTGCTTAAATCACTTAATTTAGCTGATGGAACAGGGTTAAGATCATAAGGTAAAGTTTTAAACCTTCTCCTTTCTATTAAAAGACGCTCTTCTTGTTCATTTGCAATTGAACGTCTTGGACCAGTTCTAACCCAAATTCTACCATCATATTTTACAGGGGGCATATCAGAAGGCATAACGGTTACAACTGCCATATCTGCATTTTTAAGTCTTATTTTTTCAACCGATAAAACCGGAAGAGGAAGAATATTACCATCAGTTTTAATATTGGCTAATGAAAGAAGCAGTTGATCCGTTATTGGTTCATTAGATGGAGTTCCATCATCTTTTGCTCCAATAAATAGAACACCGGCTTTATTTCGGTTTGAAATATCATTAGCAAAAGCACAAACAGCTTGTCGTGCCTTTTTAGGTACATCTCCTTTAAAGGATTCTTTTCTTTCTGCTATATCAGATTCAATATCATTAAGCAAATTTTCAAGTTCGGTATTAGTATATCTTTTCATTTATTTATTCCAAAACAAATCTAACTTTTGTGGAATTGTTTCCTTTAATAAGAGTATTTATATAATCAGCAAAGTGTTTCTTCATATTCACGAACTTGCTCTTTGCCATCAAGCGGATTTTTACCTTCGCGTTTAGCTTCAAGTAAAATAAGTGGCAAACTTCTATCGTCCAGTAGTAAGAAATCTATAAAACCCTTCCTTGCATTCTGGAAGTTATCACCTAATATATCAAGTTGATATTGTTGTATTGTTGTATTGGATTCAAGAAGTATATTTGCTTTACCCACTTCATTGTCGAAAAATCTCCAACCAGCAGATTCCAACAGCTTATTAATTTTAATACGTGCTTTTGCTTCCTTTGCCATAACATCCCAAGTTAAAAGTGCCGCTTGCAAAAATTTAGATAGAAATATAGTGTTTTTGGTTGATTAATAAAAATGGATTTAAAGTGCATTGTGGGATTTCGAGGAGTTGGAAATATATTCATCATATCGCTGCGATTTAATGAAGGAAAATCTTCTAAAACATCTAATTGACTACCTCAAATTCCTTGAAGTACTGTTTCTACAAGGATAAACTAAATCTATTTTGGTAAATACATTTTGTAAAGTAACAAAGATTCCTTGTTGAATATTACAATTGTTAAATAGTTGTTTCTGACCAAGTTAATATGTTACAATTTGAAAATGGTATTTTTGCTGTGGAATATGAGAATTTAATATTCAACATTAATAATATTTGACAATTATATGCTTATTCACCATGTTCACTATGTGTGTACAAAGGTGAAGAATGCAAAAAGAGAAAGAAATACTAACCAGAGCAATTAACGAGCTAAATAAGCTTACTCACATTAAAGCTGAGATAGTTCCGAACCCAGCCAATAACAGCTTATTTGATGGCGAACTGGAATACGAGTGGGAAAACAAGAAAACAAAACTTCCGTTATTGTTAAAAACATCATATCACCAGTCCACATAGATATATTTCATGAGATAAGTAAACTCAAGAACAACCAGTTCATTGTAGTAACTGATTATATTAATCCTAATATCGCAAGAAGATTAAAAAGTATTGGTGTTTTCTATGTTGATACTTGTGGGAATATCTATTTAAATAAAGCTCCAATTCTTATTGATATTAAAGGTGAGAAAAGGAAATTCAGCAGGCCGAAAGAAAGACTTTATACAGCTTCTGGATTACAAGTATTATATTCACTCTTAACAATTGATGGCTTAATCAACAAGCCATATCGTGAAATAGCTGCTACAACTAAAAGCGTTAATGGAACAGTAGCTATTGTTGTGAATAATCTTAAAAACCATAGCTTAATTGTTAGCGACGGTAACGGTAAATATAAATTCACGGATAAACAAAAGCTATTCGAGAATTGGTCAGCATTCTATACTATGAAACTAAAATCTAAGAAAATAATTGGTCGCTATAATTCAAAACTTACAGATTGGTGGAAGCATGTTGATATCAATAAATATAATGCTCAATGGAGTGGAGAAGTAGCGGCAATAAAAACATCACATTTAGTAAGCCCGATAAATTGCACGGTTTATATTGATAAAAACACTATTAATATTAATAGAATAAAACTGGATGCTAGATTAACAGAGGATGATAATGGAAACGTTGAACTGATAGAACGCTTCTGGAAATTCCGAGATGATGAAACAACAGACAAAGTTTTTCATCCAATACTCGTTTATGTTGATTTGTTAGAAAACAACGATCCTAGAAATTACGAGGTTGCTGGTTTTATATTTAAGGAGATTATAAATGAATGGCAAAATTAAGTTGGAAAAAGGAATCCTTAACGCTGTTGAAGTATTGGACCAGATTCTGCAATCTCATAAAGTAGAATACTTTATAATTGGCGCAATGGCTAGAGATATTCTGTTAAAGCAAGTGTATGAAATTGATGAAACTGGTTTGGTAACGGAAGATATAGATTTTGGAGTATCAATGCTAAACTGGGATAATTATACAGATGTTGTAAGCAGTCTTATAAGTAACGATTTTACAAAGGACAGTAAGCGAGAGCATCGGTTTGTATTTAAAAATGGATTTCAATAGATATTGTTCCATTTGGTGGGATTGCAAAAAATGGAACAATTGCTTGGCCTCTATAAAAATTTTACAGGCTCATCATCACTTTAATAAAAGCATTTTTAAATTACGAACTGTTACATTACCCGATTCATCAACGGCGGTTAATCTGTAAAAATAAACACCGCTTGGCTTTTCTGAAGCATTAAACTCTACCGAGTATGTTCCTCTTTTCTGCGTTGCATTAACAATGGTTGCCTCTAATTGTCCGCTTACATTAAAAACTTCAAGTTTTATTTTTGACGAAAAAGGCAGCTCATATTTAATAGTTGTAGAGGGATTAAAAGGATTGGGATAATTTTGAGATAAACTAAAATCAACAGGCAAAGCTTCTGCATCTTCAACATTGGTGATAGAGGAGTTTACAACAAAATCATCAAGATATAGATACGACCAAACCGAATTAGCCGCATCCGCACGGAATACTACATCTACAGTTTGTCCCGAAACCGCCGATAAATCAAAATAAATATGCGTCCAATTTGTTACAACATTATAGTCGCACAAATAAGTATCTAACAAAATCTGGTTTGCAATACTTACTCTTATTCTTGCGCCAACATATACACCCGAACACTCCGAATTTGAAGGTGCTCTGTCTTGATAATAAACATGTAAATATACATTGGAAGTTGAAGGCAGTGTTATAGTTTGTGCAATTGCATTTTCTGCATAGCCAAAGCCGCCTAAGCGCGCCATATACTGTCCCGTACGAGGAGTAACCGCAGGTGTTATTGATGCCGAACTAAAAAAATCGGCGGTGCCAATTAACCCTGCCCCGTTTGAAGAATAAATAAGCCAGCCTGTGCCGGGGCCTTCTTCAAACCCGGGGTTAGCTAAGTTTTGCGCCTGTGTTAAAGTTGATATCCCCGCCCAAAAGAGTACCAAAGTAACAACTCCATATTTCATTTTATTTCCCTTTTAGTTTAGATAATAAATTTCAAGCAGGGGTGAGGTTATTTGTTTTACATAATATCGGCACCATTACTCGTTTTTTTAATTTTTATGCATGATGATTAAGATCTTTTATACTTATTCTTATTAAATCCGATTTTAATATTCCAAATATTTTAACATCGTTAACTTAAGCAATTTTTTTATCTGCTAATACAAAATAGATTAAAACATTTCTTTTTTAATGTAAATAGATGAAATTTCATAGATGAAAAGTCCGTCGGATCCCCCGGAAAATATTTCCGAATGATTCCTAAATCTTCCCGGATCACTTCCCAATTCATGCGGACCACTTCCGAATTCACGCGGACGACTCAGAAACTCTCATATCACTTTGTGAGAACTCAGCACAAGTACTTTTAATTTGCTAATAGGTTTTTAAGTGGTAGGATTATTTGTTTCATCATTTCCGCTAAACCATGCATCTGTATATCTTCTTCCATGCGATTGAGTATGAATGTGTACATTTGAAACCTCCGTAATTATTGATATTTGCTGTTGTTATAATTAGTGGAAATATTTATGTTGATGCAAAGGAAAATGCTGATTTTTTAAGTTGGCATTATTGTGGAGCAAGTTTTATCGTTTTGCGGCTTAGTTTAACCAGCGACTTAAATTGGAGAATTGTAATATGAATGAATATGATTATAAAGAAATAGCAAGTCAATATGATGAACAAGTAAAAGAATATGATAGTTATGGGCACGATGTGATATTTGGAATGTGTTATGAATATGTTAAACCAAATGAGAAAATACTTGATCTTGGAATAGGAACTGGCTTGGCATCAATTAAATTTTCTAAGATTGGATTGAAAGTTTACGGTTTGGATATTGCAGAGGATATGTTAAACCTTTGCAGAAATAAAGCATTCACAGAAGAGTTAAAGCTTCATAAATTATCAGACGACAACATACCATATAATGACAATTCTTTTAACCATATAATTTGTTGCGGTGTATTCCATTTCCTTAGTGATTTGAAAAATGTGTTTTCAGATGTGGCAAGAGTGTTACAAAAAGGAGGAATATTCGGCTTTGCAATAGCACCAGACAATTATGCAAATGAATATAGTCAGCAAATGACAGCTTGGGGCGTTCCTATCTTCAAACATTCACCTGATTATATCAAGGGATTATTAGAGAATAATGAAATGAGGCTGTTGAAAGAGCAGAGATTGTTGATGAAAGGAGCTGATAAATTAAATTATGATATGCTGTTTTCAGTAATGATTGCAAAATATAAATAGAATTATTCAATATGCTAAATGACATATAACGTTATAATGATTGATACCGAACCCTACAAAAAGAATGGAGTAAACTCTGAAGTATATCACTTTGTGAGAGATCGGCAACCGCTACTTGTCCTTTTTTCAGTATTGGTACACCTCAACTTTTTAAGAGCATTGTTGTAATTTAGCCTATTTCTAATACAGTTTTCCAAGTTTGTCAGTATCAGCTTTGCGATTCGGCGAATCGCACTACATTGTTGCTCGAATCGCCGATTCGAGAGCTTTGCCATTTACAAGTTTGCTATTAACACTACAAAAATTAATATTACGAATCTATCTTGTGTTTTTAATCAAAAACCCAATTGTCTTGGATTTTATATTTGCCATATTATTTTGAGATAATCCATACTGAAATACTTTCAATATATATTTTTCCTTTATTATAAATGCACTTACAAAACAACTAGTTACACTCATTTTTGAAATATCTTTTCAAATTAAACTAATTTCAGCCTTTTTTTAATATTGTGCGGAAAACATGAGAGCTCAGCCACAACCGCGACTTCGATGAACTCAGTACAAGTACTTGTAATTTGCTATTAGGTTTATATGTGGTGGATTATATGGTTTGCTTTTTCCGATAAACCAAGTAGCTGCAAATCTTTTTCCATGCAAATGAGTATGAATGTGTACATTTTATACCTCCGTAATTATTGATATTTGCTGTTGTTATAATTAGTGGAAATATTTATGTTGACGCAAAGGAAAGTGTTGATTTTTAAGTTGGCATTATTGTGGAGTAAGTGCTGCCGCTTTGCGGCTTAGTTAAACAAACCGTTAGATGCTTAAGTTATAAATAATTATTGAAGAATGTAAAATTATGAACAGAAGAAAACTAATATTAACTGCATTATTACTTTATCCAATAAATCTTTTAGCAAAAATAAATAATAATTTATCTATGTTTATTGAAAAAGGAACCCGAATGAGAACTAAAACTGGTTTCAAAGTAAATTCTGGTGATGCTAGATATGGCAAACGCTACAAAATGAAGGGAGTTACTTTAAACAACCTAGATAAAAAATTAGTGGAAATGACACTGATGGAGATGTAGCAGTGTTTGAACAAACTGGATATACACCTAAAGGTGGCCCGCCTCTACACATTCACCCTAATCAAGATGAATGGTTTTATGTTGTTGAAGGAGAGTATTTTTTTCAAGTCGGTGAAGACAAACATACTTTGAAAATAGGTGACACTATTTTTCTTCCAAGAAATGTTCAGCACGCATTTGTTCAATTAACCGAAAAAGCTAAAATTATAGTATCCTATTTACCCGCTGGAAAGATGGAGGAATTTTTTAAGATAACAGATTCTTGGATTTCACCGCCAACAAATGAAGAAGTTATAAAAGTTTTTGAAGAACACGAAATGAAAGTTGTTGGTCCACCATTAAAGATCGACTAAAAAACATTAGAAAAATAATTGATTAAAATAATATTATTTTAAATGCACCTAAACAGCTATTCCTGTTAAAGGCAATAATAAATTGGCTATAAACATTTTACAAATGGAGCGTTGTGATGCCCTACTATTAAAAAATGTTCTTGGTAATTTTATCATTCGCTATTTTGTAGAATTGTTGTTATGGTGGCGGGTTATGTGCAAAAAACAAATGAGGTTGTTCAATGAATTTAATAATTAAAATATTTTTGTCAGCAATTATATTATTCGTAATTGTAAGTTGTGATAATATTGTTGAGCCAATTATCCCAAATGACATTCAAAATTTTGTTAATAATCTTAATTTAGAAGATCCTCAAAAAATTAAAGTAATTATGAATGTAAGCAATGAAGATGTCTATGTTTTTAGTGTTCCATATGGACCTCCACAAGATTGTCCATCTGGTTGTTTTTACGATTATATTTACGGTTTAAAGAATAAGAATAAAATTGCTGCCATTAAATCATATAATATTGATGAAAACGATACATATTTATTTAGTGATAACTTTTGGGAACTGTTAAAAAATAAAGACGAATGGATTTATTATTCCAAATTTTTACCATTGCTAGCTTCTGATGAAGATACGCCAATTTATGTACTATCAAAGATTGCCAATTTGTTGAATAATTATATAAGCACTCATATTGCTTATAATCTTTTGGACAATTCTGCAGTTAAAAAGGAAAAAGAAATATTAATAATTTTATCAAATCTTCCTATCTTTAACGGAGACCCATATAAAGATATAAGAGAAATTGCAAATAATTTACTCGGTAATTAGAGCAATTGGAAGTTGACCTATCAACTAGTTTTTATGGTGAATAGAATTCTTTAAATGTTAGGAGTAAAAAGATGAGAACAATTTTAATAACAATCATATTTCTAGTTTTTTTTTCATGTAATTCAGAAAAAGAGATTTCACCAATTTTTTATGAAGTGCAAAGTGAAAACGGTGAAGTTTATATTTTAGGTTCTTTTCATAGTTTAGATGAGTCAATATATCCTTTGCCAAATTATATTATTGAGAAATTTAATGACTCGGAAGAATTCTTCATGGAGCTGAAACCAGGAAACATTAGCAAACAAAAGCAGGATGATACGTTTGAATTGAAAAATCATGTCTCAGAAGAGACATTGCAGTTAGTGAAAAATGTTGCAGATGATTTGTTAATCCCTTCAAATGTCTTACTGCAATTACAACCAGCTGAAATCATTCAAGAAGTTGAAAAAAATGAGTTAAATAAAATTGGGTTCAAAAACAGCCAAGGTATTGAAGCATATTTTCATTATTTGGCTAGAAAGAGAAACATTAAAATTGATGGTTTTGAAGAGTATTCAAAAATTATGGAAAAAGTTCAAAAACTTGATTCAATTGAGACAGAAAAAAGATTAGTATATTATTTAAATAATAGAAAGGTGATTGCGAAAGAAACAAAACAATTAGTAGAATATTGGAAGTTTGGAAATGAAACGGGGTTGCTAGAAAAAATAGAATTGTTTACAAGTGATTCTCCCAAACAAAAGGATACTCTATTATATAAGCGAAATAGAATTATAACTGATAAAATAGTAACAATGTTGGAAGAAGGGAGAAAAATATTTATTGTTGTAGGAGCTGGTCATATCATTGGTAACGATAATATAATAGAGCAACTAGAGAAAAAGGGTTATATAGTAAAGAAAATAGAGAATGCTATCCAATAATATAAGGATTGATGTTGTAGTTTACCGAGACAGAAACCTGTGTCCCCGCAAAAGAGCTGGATCTAAGAATGAGCTCAGAAACCGCAACTTGTCGTTTTATTTTAGGTTTTTTAACTACTTAACCAACAAAGCTACATTTTCGATATGAAATGTGTTAATATTATATAACTACCCTAATTATATATAGTTACAAGGTAGGTGAGTTTTAAAAGTAACAAATAGGTAACAAGTTTGCAAAATCTTACCCTTTTCTTACCCCTTTAAAGTTGTTTTTTATTGACAATAACTTTTTCAGAACATGGCAATATAATAAGTTTATTTTTAACAAATTATTTGTAATTTAAAGTAATAAATAGAGGTTATTTATGTTTAAAAAAACTATCATCACTTTTCTGTTATTTTTAATTTCAAGTTTTTCATTAGCTCAAGAAAAAACTTTTATTCGGGAATACACACACACTGTTGGTGATGCTGATAGCAAGATTACATCAAGAGCAATTGCATTGAATCAAGTAAAAAAAATACTGCTTGAGGAAATTGGAGTTTATATTGAATCAACTTTTGAAATGGAAACTACAGAAACTAACAAAGAGATAAAGGAACTTACAAATAACCAAATTATTAGTATTACTGCTGGTATAACCGAAACAAAAATATTAGATGAAATATGGGATGGAAGTAAATTTTACATAAAAGCTGAAATTACTCTTGATATTGATAGTGTGAAAAATAAGTTGGGAGAGATTGCAAAAGATAGAGATAAAACTAAGCAACTTGAAGAAGCAAATAACAGAGCAAATTTAGCTAGTGACGAATTATCCAGAATTAGAGAACAGCTTAACAAGACAATTACCGAAAAAGAGAAACTAGCTTTACAATTAGAGTATGCAAAAACTTCAGATGAATTGTCGGCTTCAGATTGGTTTCAGAAAGCATATAATGCTTATGAGATGAAAGAATATGATAATACCATTCTTTATTATCAAAAAGCGATAGATTTAGACCCAAATAATGCAACTGCTAATTACAATATGGGAATTGCTTATAGTGCCAAAGAGAAGTATGATAAAGCAATTGAATGTTATCAAAAAGCGATAGATTTAGACCCAAATGATGCAAGTGCTTATAACAATATGGGGTATGCTTATTTTAACAGCGGTAATGTTGATAAAGCAATTGAATGTTATCAAAGAACTATTGATTTAGACCCAAATGAAGCAAGTGCTTATATCTTGATGGGATTAGCTTATAGCATTAAAGGGAATTATGATAAAGCAATTGAATGTTATCAAAGAGCAATTAAGTTGGACACAAACAATATTATTGCTTATCTCAGCTTGGGTTTATCTTATAGTTTTAAAGGGAATTATGATAAATCAATTGAATGTTATCAAAAAGTTATAGAATTGGATCCAAATAATGCTATTGCCTATGATAAATTGCAGGAAATTTATGCTAAAAGAACAGATAAGTTAACGTCTACGGATTGGTTTCAAAAAGGTTATAATGCACAAGAATTGGGTGAATTAGACAACGCAATTCTTTACTATCAAAAAGCGATTGAGTTAAACCCAAATTATGTAGATGCTTATTACAATATGGGAAATGCTTATGGAAAAAATGATAATGCCGATAAAGCAATTGAATGCTATCAAAAAGTTATAGAAATAGCACCAAATTACACTGATGCTTATTTGTATATGGGATTGGCTTATGGGACGGAAGGTGATTTTGATGAAGCAATTATGTGCTTTAAAAAAGTTATAGAACTAGACCCAAATAATGCAAGTGCTTATTTGGATATGGGTTTAGTTTATGGTTCGGAAGGTGATTTTGATGAAGCAATAAGGTGCATTAAAAAATCAATTCGGCTTGGTTCAAAAGAGGCACAAGAAGTTCTTAATGCGTATAGAAACCGCTAGTAAAAAAACTTTATAGCCTTAGAAATAATTACAAAGCAACTCACAATATAATCCTTAATCTCTCTCTTATTATGGCAATGTTTGTTTTGTAGGACGGTTTGTAAATCTTCTTAGAATTATATTTTGTTAGCATTTAGTGACAATTTGGTAAAATCCATTTCAGTTTTATATTGAGTTTATAGCCAAAGTTGGTTTCCCCTTTGGGCAATTGTAGCCATGTGGTACTAAACCAATATTGGCTTTTCTGTTATTTTATAGAATTTCTTACTAAATAATTTCCTTTTAATGTTTCCTTTTGTTAGCTTTTTAGCTAACTGTCCAATAACCCGTTTTGGTTGTGATTGTTGCCATTTTAATCGTTTTTAATGCATTTAGCAACCAGAAGCTAAAAATAGTTAGTTTTATCAACTTGACCACTAATTATATGAATTGATTTTCTTAATCGTTTATCTGCATCCCTTTGAGATTCATTACCATAAGGAACAGCTACCGGTAATAGAATAAATACCTTGCTCTTCTGAATCTTATATTTAATCTTTTTTCTCATGTTTTTCCATGTTTTCATTCTTTGCCAAGTTCTTTTTTTTTCTTAGCAGTTCTTCTCTTGCCTCAAGTACTCTTCTTATCGCTTTCAACTTCGCTTCATGGTCATCAAGTCTCTTGTTCCATTCCTCTACTTTAGGATGCATTAAATACCTCTCTAAACTTATTTTCTGTTTGCTTAATTTTGGTAATCTTGGCTTAAATATATTTAACTTATTCTTCTTTTTCTTGTTTTATTTCCCAAAGTCCCATAATAACAATTACCTGTAATATCTTGCTCTCTGAATTATCTTTGAATCAAGCTCTTGAATAAAGTTACTTTGTTCTGTTAGTACTGGAAGCTCACTAATGGAGTTTATTTTCTCCTTGATTCTTTTGAATTGCATCTTTGAAAGGCTTGTTCTTTCATATTCCAACATTTTTAATAGTTTCTCTTGACCAACTTGTTCCAATCCCAATAATGCAAGTTGATTGAATATTGTTTTTGAGTCCATAATGCTAATTACCTTTGAATTTAATGTCAAAACTCTATTTTTCTTGATACTAAAATATCTTTCTTTCCAAATATCTACAGCTTTAATATAAAAATCTGCATCATATAAATCTTTTGCTAAAATATCTTGCTTGAATATTTCAGGTAACCTCTTTTGCAAATGGATCTCATACCTCAAAACATTCCTATTCTGGAATATCTCTGGAATAAGCTGCTTTTTCTTTTGCAATTCTTTGTTTTTGTCATAAAATTCTAATGCTATTTTATTTGTAGTAAATAAGAATCCATCTCTATAGGTTTTTTTTTCATACCTTGCTAATGATTCAAGTGCTGAATAATATTTAACCAATGGCTCTTTCATTATGAAATTTGATGCAACATCAATTCTATAAGGCTTTGATTCATCAAGTTGTAAATGTAATTCATCTGATAGGCTCTCTATAGCCTCTTGAGTGTGCTTTCTGGTTAGTTCTTGTACATTATCACCAAATAGATATTTTGGCAAACTTCCATTTATAGAAACAGAATTACCCATAACTTTTATTCTTAAATTCTTATGAGTCCCAAATGTTGCAATTTCTCCTGTATGTCTATCAATATTTTCATTATTAACTGAAATATATCTAAGAGTATTTAGAGCATTTTCTGTATGATAATATGTTCCTATTGTATCAAACATAATTATCCTTTGGTAACAAAAAGTGTTACTTCAAACACACTTAATAGAGAGATACTCTTAAACAACATTTTTCACCAAATTTAATTGAGTCTTTTTTGATAATGTGGAAAGTGTTCTAAATTCCTCTAATGCTTCATCAAATTCACCATCTAAAAACAAATTATTTAATATTGATTGAATATGTTTTTTCCCTTTGAAAACTAATATTTCAATAGTCCCATTTACAACTATTAAAAAAGCATCATTATCGAAATCACCAAATCCAAAATTTGGCTTTTCAATCTCTGGAATAAATACACTTGTAATATGTCTTTCTCTAGTTGAAATTGCTGAATCTGTTTTTCTATTACTCTTAAATTGTATGTATAAACTTTTGCTAAAATATATCCAACATTCACCATTTTTGTTTATTTCTTGTAATGGGGAATAACTTCCTTGATTAAATGTTAAATCATATCTTGTTTTTGATTCTAATTTTATTCTTTCAAATCTGAAATAAGCATCTATTTTCATTGTGTTTTTCCTATCCAATGGTTTTATACCTAATTACATTAAAAGTGCCTCTATGGTGAAACACTTACATAAATAATTGATTCTATCACTATGTTAGAGACTCATAAATATCTACAGCTTTTATAAAATCTTTTGAAGTCCAAGCCCAAATTCCAAATGATTTTGATTTTGGATAAACAACTGCTTTTTCCTCAATTCTTTCCTTTGCACCAAAATCATATAATTTTGAAATAGTTCTTTTGAATATCTCATAATGTTTTTGGTCTGTTTCTTGGTTTGTTACTTCATACAAATAGGCTTTTGGTTTTTTTAGAATCTGTTTGAATAAATAGCCTCTAACTTCACCAATGCCATCAAATTCTTGATTAAGCTCTTTTGTCATATTAAACCCCTTTTCCAAGATTAACATAATCAATAGCTTTTTGCTCAAGCTCTGATTGAGATGCTACTCTGTTTCTTAATAAGAAAGCCTGTAAATCTGATTTTTTGAAATAAATTTTCTTGCCAGAAGGCTTAAAGTGACAAATTTTTGCAGTAGATGTTAATTTGTAAAGATATGATGCTGAAATATCAAGATACTTTGATGCTTCTTGAAAAGTTAAAGGTCTTGAATCTTGTTCTACAATAGAATTGATTTTGTTAATGATTGTTTGGTCTGTCATTTTGTTCACCTTAGTTTGTTATTGAAATTACTAAGGCAAATAGAACAAATAACAATAAGATAAACTGGAAAGTTGTTTCCAAAAATTTGTTTATGAGAGTGGAATGAGTTTAAGTATGGCTATTTCTTTTTTTTGAATCTACTGTTATATCCTTTACGATATGAATCAAAATCTAATGGGTCTTTATCAAACTTAACTAATGTTTCCATATATGCATCTGTAATCTTTGAAAAATCATTTCGTATAGTATCTGTATGCTCAAACATTTCATTGGTATATTTTCTATTACCAGAAACTTTATCTGTTCTTAGATGTGAAACCGCATGCCAAAATTTATGATCATCTCCATAAATAGTAGTTAAATCTTTTGCCCTAATTAGTACCCCACTCTTTACTAATTCATGATAATCAAAAAAGTGTTTTTCTACAACATAACTTAAGTTATTGGTTAATTCTTTTAATATTTTTTTTAATGTTTGTGCATCCATGTGATTTTTAAAGTTGGATAAAATTGATATAAAAAACCCTAAATGAAAATATTTATGCAATTCCAGATTAATAGTTTTTATTTGGAAATAACTTAATTTGATATTTTCCAGAAACCAAGATGGCGAATCAAAATAACAACTCGTTATAACTAATTTTACTTTGGTTGTAAATACTTTATCATACTGAGGCTCAAAAACAACAGTCATTACTTTTTGGAATAATAGGTAATCTTCATTTTTGATTTTTTTTATATAGCCTTTTTTCTTTCTTTTTATATTTAATACTAATTCAATAAAACCCCAAAATTCATTTTCAGTAAACACAACATTTTCCAACGAACTACCATCAAAAACTACTGTTACCGCTTTGCATGCTTTTCCCAAATCAAAATCTGAAAGTATATCCCTATATCTTTCAATGCTATTATATTTAAATTCCATTTAAGCCTCTAGCTTTAATCATTTCCCCCCTATTTCTTCCTATCATTAATCTTTCATATCCAGCTATAATTTTATTTTTATCCTCGATAGTTGATTCCAATAATTCAATTACTCGTTTCAAAACTAAAATTTCATTTGTGTTTTCATTTCCACTTGTATATTTATTTGTGATGTTTACATTCCTTGTATGGCTAATTTTTAATTCGCCAATGGTGAACCCTGATTCATTCAAAATATAATTATTATCTATAGTTCCATTCATAGACTTATCGCTGGTAAATTATCAATAGCTTGTTTTTTCTTTTCATCAATAACTTTTGAGTAAATTTCTGTTGTTTTGATATTGCTATGCCCTAACAATTTTGAAACTGTGTAAAGGTCGTTTCCACTTGTAATATTCAAAGTTGCAAATGTATGTCTGGATAAGTGATAAAATGCTTTCTTATCAACACATGCCAACTTAAACCATCTTGTCAAATGTCTATTTATTGTAGTTCTATCTGTAGGTAAATCAAAAACTCTTACATCCGGTAAATGGTGAATATTGTTTGTTTTAATAAGCTCTAAGGCTGTTTTACTTAATGGAATTTCAATTGGTTTGCTTACCTTTTGCATCTTTATTCTGATTGTATTGTTTTTAATATCTGACCATTTCAAATTCCTTACATCTGATTGCCTTAACCCTGTAAAACAACTAAACAGAAAAGCCCTTTTTATTTCTGAATTTTTATAATCAACACTTACTAATTTTTCAATTTCAAATAACTCCAAATAACCTCTTTCAGTTTTACCCTTTGGTAAACTTTTTGCTCTCCTTACAGTTTCAACCATTATGAAATTTTCATTACTTGCTTTATATAAAACCTCTTTTATTTTTCTTAAATAAAGAAATGCTGTACTTTGTTTTAAGTTTGCTTCCTTACTCAAATAGTCTGCAAAGTTTTCCAAAAAGGCTTTATCAATGTGTTTGAAAGTTATATCCTTACCATTTAGGAACAACTTGAAATGCTTTAATGCACCAAAATAGTTAGACCATTTCTTTTTAGTATTAACATAGTTTTCAAAGTATTTAAGGAATGATGTGTTTTTCTTTTGAGTGCTTACTTGGTTATGTTCTTTGTTTGATAGGTCTATCAATCTTTGAGATTTTATCTTTTCAGCTAACATTAAAATCTCTTTATTCTCTGAATTGCCTCTCTTGATATAAAGTTTCAAAAATTCATATTTTCTAATACCATCAGAATTTATATCTAAGTATAAAGATTCTCTACCATCTGATAATTTTTTCTTTCTCAAATATATTTGCACTTTGTTACCTTTTCTTTTCTGTTACTTATACCAAACATAAGTAAAATTTAACCGAGTAACAAATAGGTAACAAGAATACATCAAATAATAGCAACTTAGTGAAAACAAGAAAAAATAAATAGTTTGATTTTGGTTTGTTTTATTGGTTTTATATACCCTTATTTTCCCTTGATTAGCAAAGCTACATTTTCGATATGAAATGTATGAGGAAACATATCAACTGGAGTAATTTTTACTAATTTATATCCAGCTTCTGCAAGTAGTTTTATATCGCGAGCTTGTGTTGCTGGATTGCAGCTAACATATACTATTTTGGGTGCAGAAAGTTCTATCAAATCTTTTATTGTTTTAGGATTCATTCCAGCTCTTGGTGGATCGAGTAAAATAAAATCTGGTTTTGGAATAGACTTATGTTCAACTATTGGAAGAAATGATTTATCTAAATCTGCTTGAAGATGCGTTACGTTGTTGATGCTATTTAATTTATTGTTATTTTTAGCATCTTTAACTGCACTTTCAACCGTTTCAAAGGCATAAACATGTTTGGCTTTTTTAGATACAAAAATTGATATTGTTCCAGCACCCGAGTATAAATCATAAACTATTTCATTGCCTTTTAGCTCTGCATAATTTAATGCCACTTGGTACAAATTTACTGCTTGAGTTGTGTTTGTTTGAAAAAACGAGTTTGCACTAATTCTAAATTTATAGTCGCCAATATTATCGTAAATATATCCATCCCCAAAATAATTTATTTCAAACTCGCCAAAAGCTGTTGCTGCTTTTTTAGTATTAATATTGTTTACAATTGTGGTAATGGTTGGAACAAGTTCAACTAATTTTGCCGAATATTCATTCATCCATTCATCATTTTGCGAAGAAGTAACAAGGTTTATCATTAAATTATCGGTGTGTGATGCTTGTTTAATTACCAAATATCGTAGATAACCTTCATGAATTTTTGTTGAATAAATTGAAGCATTTTTTGATTTAAAAAACTCTCGTGTAAAATTTACAATTTTATTACTTTCATCCGATTGAAGAAAACACTCTTTAATATCTAAAACTTTGTCAAAAATTCGAGGTATATGCATACCAAGCGCAAAGCTACTATTTGGAATTTCACCATTTGTACCAATTTCATCTTTTGTTAACCAGCGTTTATCAGCAAATGAAAACTCCATTTTATTGCGGTAAAAGAAAGTCTTTTCTGAGGCAACTATTGGCTCTATTTCAAAATTTTCAAAACCACCAAGCCTCTCAAAAACATCACGTACTTGTTCCTCTTTATATTTTACTTGAACAGAATATTTTAAATCTTGTTGTTTACAACCACCACAAGTTCCAAAATAGGAACATTTTGCATCAATTCTATCTTTAGATGGTACCAATATTTTTTCAATCTTTGCTTCGGCATAAGAACGTTTCTTTTTTCTTATTTGTACTTTTACTTTATCACCTGGATATGAACCATTAACAAAAACAACAAAATTTTGTCCATCTTCACCGGGAACTCTTGCAAGACCTTTTCCTTCAAATGCGTAGCTTTCAATATTTAAATCTAAAAAATCACCTTTTTTCATATACTTCTAATCCTTTATCAAACCTTTATAAATAACCGCTTAATTACTACTATTCAGCAACTTCAATCTTTTTCTTTAATATTAGCGAATAAAATCCTATAAAATCACTAGCACCTTCCTTTAAAAAGGCTTTTGCTTCATGACTAATCATATTAATAAGTTTTTTATAATAAGATTTTTCATTTTCTGCTAATTCTTTAACCGTTTTTTTAAGCTCAAAAAGATTTTTTGTATAATATTCCTCAAGAGTAAATGATAAATCTTTTTGATCTAGTACTTCAAAATTTCTTTCTATATAATATTTTTCAATTTGGGTTGCTTGAAGTGGCTCTAGTTCTGAGGAGTCGTAAATATCTTGAACAAATGGTGGAATGTCTTCTCTTAAACTAACAACTTCACCAACACATAAAATTCCTTCTGGCTTAAGAATTCGTTTTATCTCTTTAACTATTTTACTTCTGCGGGGATTTGAAATGCCACCTTGTGTATAAACCAAATCGAATGAATTATCTTTAAAGTCCGTAAATTCATAATCCATTAAGCGAACATTAAATCTTTTGTCATTCCCTAGCAATAGCCTTGAATTTAATAAGGAATTGTAATCCTCAACTATTAACTCAGCTTTTTGATTTGTTTCTTTTGCAAAGATTTTAACAATTTCTTCGCTAGTTGAACCCAATGTTAATGTGGTTTTTCCTTCCAAATCCAATTTGCGACGCACAAAACGTATTTGGTTATCCAATCCTGGCAGGAATATATTTATTTTGTTTTCCATTTTATAAATCTTGTTTTTTTGAGGTACAAATATACTCAATTTGGTTACTAAACATAATTTGGATTGAATTTACAATACTTAGAACTAACTCTTTTGAATCTTTGAACCTCGACATTGAACCTTTTTGCTTCCAGTTCAAACCTCCTAGCCTAGACGCCGAACCTTTTTGCTTCGAACTTGAACCTCTGAGCTTCGACGTTGAACCTTTTTGCTCCGAGCTCGAACCTCTGAGCCTCGACGTTGAACCTTTTTGCTCCGAGCTCGAACCTCTGAGCCTCGACGTTGAACCTTTTTGCCTCGAATTCTGACCTCAGAGCCTCGATGTTGAACCTTTCTGCCTCGCACTTGAACCTCCGAGCATCAAGCTTGACTCTTTTTGTGACAAATTGACGGAACCCACCCCAACCCCTCCCTTAAAAATGGAGGGGCTTTTAGATTCTGTTATAAAAAATTTAATCAATCCAATTTTGGATATTGAAAAGTCCCTCTCTTTGAAGAGAGGGATTTAGGGTGAGTTACTTTTTTACAAAGCGTTGTTTCAAATCATCATAAATTGGCTTTGCATCTGGTATATCCATTTTTGCAGCAAGTTTAACCGAGTTGTAATAAGACAAAGCCGAAACATATGCCTCACCACCAGATACCATTTTTGAATCTTCTAAATTTGAAGTTACGCCAAGTAGTGGATTTAATATTGCTGATAAATCTTTTACTGCTGTAAAATCAACTTTTAATTCCGCAACATTCATATAAGGCGGTGCAAATTTTGGTGTTGTTTCTGCATAGTTTAGTGTTTTTTCTACAAAAGGAAATGTTTTGTCACTCATTTTTACCATATCTCTACGTTCTTCGGGAGTTAGTGCTACCAAATATGGCTCC
>Ga0180007_10001281_pt1 | contig 35412 bp, 29 predicted proteins | sample MM_PC_MetaG_FD_121122 | JGI IMG/M metagenome (GOLD analysis project Ga0180007, IMG submission 121122) | Groundwater microbial communities from the Aspo Hard Rock Laboratory (HRL) deep subsurface site, Sweden - MM_PC_MetaG | ecosystem: Environmental > Aquatic > Deep subsurface > Groundwater... | reverse complement strand
CGCCGCGTGGCCGCCCTGGCCGCCACCATCCTGCGCGGCCCGGCCGAGCGCCTGGAGCGCCTGCAGATGCCGGGGCTGGCCCTCTACGGCACCGGGCGCACGGACGAGGGCCTGTACGGCTTGCGCAGATTGGGCCTGCCCGGGGGTATTGTGGGCGTGGATGACCTGGCCGGGGTGTTCTGGCGCGCGTTTTTCCTCTGGCGTTTGGCCGGGGCCCCGGCCGAGCCAGTGCGCGCGGCCTGGGCAGCGCTCTGCGTGGCGCAGCCGCGCCTGAGCGACAGCCTGCGGCGTTCCCTGCCCGCCCTGGGCAGCGCCGTCGCCCGCCTGGCGGCGGACCTCTCCGCCGGGGACCGGGGCTCGCCAGGGGGCCTGCCCGCCGGGACCGCGCCGTTCTGGCGGCCCCTGGCCGGATACATGGAGGCGGTGCTGGAGAACGAGGACGCAACGGAAGCGTCCACCAGCCGCTGCCTGGAGCATCTGGCGGCCCTGGCCGAGATCCTCTGAGCAGGTGACGGCCTGAGGGCGCAGCTTTGCGCGGGGGGAAGGGAAGACATGAACGAAGACTTTTTCAACATCCTGCGGCAAGGCCTGGCTGGCGAGCTGGCGTGCCTCTCGCCAGCGGAGGCGGTGGAGCACTTCCGCAACCACCAGGCCAATTTCCATTTGGACCGGGCCACGGCGGTCTGCTACCTGAACCATTTCCTGGCGGAGTATGGCAGGACTGCGCAGGACGGCCTCTTGGACCTGGCCCGGTATCTCGCGGACAAATGCCTCCAGCTGTCTCCCTTTGATCTTGCGAGCTTGTGCACGGACCCGGGGCAGGGGAGCCCGGAGTTGCGCCTGAAGGTCGCGGCGCTTCGCGAGAACGACTTCGCGCCCGAGGCCCTGGCAAAAGTCGACGCCGGCAACATCATGCAGGCCGCGCCCCAAATGCGCGAGACCCTGCTGGGGCTGCTCGACGCCCACCCGACCTATGCGCAGGCGGCCGCGCGGCTCCTGGCTGTGGACTACTTCGAGGGCCGGGAGTGCTCCGACTGGCTGCCCAGGTTCGCCTGCCCGAAGCCCTTGCAGGGCGGCTTCAACAGCATGCTCTTCAACCACTTCGCGGCGCTGGGCAACACCAGGGAAGCGCAGGCTGCCTGGGACGCCCTGCCTCCTGAGGACATCAACGAGGTGAACCTCAACCACGCCGCCGAGGTCGCCCGGCAGGGCGGCGACATCCCCCGCGCCGTGGAGCTCTACCGGCGCTCGCTGGCTTTGGACGCGGCTCAGGGGCCCGTGCGCTTCCGCCTGGCGGAGCTTGAGCGGCCAAGCGTCAAGCGGCCGGACCTCGTGGACCGCAGGAAGGTCGCCATTTACCTGTATTCCTTCAACAAGGCCGAGATGCTCGGGGCCACGCTTAAAAGCCTCGCGGCGTCGAACATCGGGTCGGCCCCCATCACCGTCCTGCTCAACGGCTGCACGGACCACAGCCTGGCCGTGGCCCAGGCCGCGCGGCAGCTGTTTCCGGGGAACGCCTTCACCATCATCCCGCTGCCCGTGAACATCGGCGCGCCGGGAGCGCGCAACTGGCTGGTCAACCTTGCGTCCACCTGGGAGAACGACTACGTGGCCTTCCTCGACGACGACGTCGATGTCCCCGTGGACTGGCTGGAATGGTACCTGGCCGTGGCCGAGGCCGACCCGAAGGTCGCGGTGGTGGGGTGCAAGGTGGTCTTTCCCGGCCAGCCTGCCAAGCTGCAGTACCTGTACCGCTACGTCAGCATCGCCAGGGACGACCTGCTGCGCTTAAGCCTGTCCGTCATCGCGCACCAGTACGACAACGGGTTCTACGACTTCACGCGGGAGACGCGCTCGGTCATGGGCTGCCTGCACCTCCTGCGCACGCAGGCCCTGCGCCAGGTGCCGAACTTCGACATCCGCTTCTCGCCCTCGCAGATGGACGACATCGACCACGACCTGTGCCTGTGCCTGGAAGGCTACAAGGTCATGTACTGCGGCCTGGTGACCTGCGTGCATCACCAGTCCTCGGGGCTGGGGCAGCGCACCCAGGCGAGAAACCCGGCCATGATCGGCAACTGCCTGGGGAACGACGTCAAGATGTACTACAAACACTTCGCAAGGCTCTCCGAGCTTCGCCAGCTCGACAGCTTGAGCCTCCTCCCGGACTAGGCCCGGACTAAGCCCGGGCGCCTCAAGCCGCGCCTGGCAAAAATTGCCGGGTCAGGCCGCAAGGGTGCCGTGGCGCGCCAAAGAAGAGACCCCGCCTGGTCGGTCAAGCCAGGCGGGGTCGTCCTCGGGATGGAGACTCTCTTAAACTTAGCGCTTCATGGCGATGATTTCTCCGAGCATGCTGTCCGCCGTGGTGATCACCTTGGTGTTGGCCTGGAAGCCGCGCTGCGCGGTGATCAGGGAGACGAACTGCGCGCCCATGTCGACGTTGGACTGTTCCAGCGTGCTGGAGGCGATGGTGCCCTTGCCCGGAGAGTTCGCCTGGCCGGTCAAGGCCGGGCCGGACTCGCGGGTCTCGCTGAACAGGTTGCCGCCCTCGCGCCGCAGGCCCCACTGGTTGGTGAAGCTCGTCAGCGTGAGCGAGTAGAGGTCGAGCACCTGGCCGTTGGAGTAGGTGCCGGTGAGGATGCCCTCGCGGGATACCGAGATGCTCTGCAGGAAGCCCGCGGTGTAGCCGTCCTGGCTCTGGAACAGGGTGCTGGAGCCGCCGGTGTCGTAGGCCTGGGTGGTCATGGCGTCGATGACCGGGGACTTGAAGCCCGGCAGCCAGCCGACGTTGCTGATCTTTGCGCCCACGGCCGCGGCGGTGCCGCCCAGGGGGCCCTTGCTCTGGCTCCAGCCCACGGTATAGGAGCCCGAGCCGTTGCTGGTGAGATCGGTGTTGCGGATGCCGAAGTTCATGGCGATGGGCGTGGCCTCGGTGGCGGTGGCGATGGAGGCGTTGGAGGCCTGGATGAAGTTCGGGGTGATGAGCGGGTAGCCGCCGGTGGAGAAGTCCGCCAGCTGCCAGGTGTTCAGGTTCTTCATGCCCAGGGCGCCGCCGTTGCTCTTGAGCGTGTAGGCGCTCTCGCTGATCAGGGCGCCGGCGCGGAAGGTCATGGTGCCGATCATCAGCACGCCTGCGCCGGAGGTTCCGGCCAGGGCCGTCAGCGAGCCGTTGGCGCCGGAGAGGGTGCGACCGTCTTCGTTGGGGTTGCAGGTGACCATGTATTCCCACACGGTGTTGCCACCGGCGTTGGAGAGGGTCACCTGATCGTAGTACACGGTCAGGTTGTGGGCCGCGCCGACAGCGTCGTACACCTTGAGGGTGGAGCTGTAGCCGTAGGCCGTGCTGGCCAGCGGCGTGGTATTGGAACCGTCCCAGTTGTTGAACATGGCGAAGTACGGGTTCAGGGTGGAGTTGGACTTGCTGGTGGTGTTCGGGTCCAGGTTGGTGATGATGCTCACGTTGCTGGTGGCCTCGGGCGGAGACTGGAAATTGTTGATGCGGATGTCCGTCGGGCTGCCGGTGATGGAGAAGGTGTTGGTGTTGGCCGTGCTGGTGGTGGCGCCAGTGGCGGCGGCGGTGGAGGCCTTCACCATGGCCCAGCCCTGCACCACGTAGCCGTGCGGGTCGCACAGGTAGCCGTCGCTGTCGAAGCGGAAGTTGCCCGCGCGGGTGTAGTACTGGTTGCCGGAGTTCTGCGCCTTCACGGTGAAGAAGCCGCTGCCGCCGATGGCCAGGTCGGTGGACTCCGTGGTGCTTTCAAAGGAGCCCTGGGCGAAGTCGGAGTAGATGGCGGCCACGCGCACGCCGCGTCCCACCTGGGCCACGCCGGCCGAGGTGTACACGTCCTGGCTCATGACGTCTTCAAAGTACATGCTCGCACCCTTGAAGCCCACGGTGCTGACGTTGGCCAGATTGTTGCCGATGACGGAAATCTTTTCACTGTGGGCCTGCAGGCCGGTGATTCCCTGGTACAGTGATGCGGAGAGCGACATTGTGAACCTCCTATCCCTTCGAAATTCTGTTCAGACCTTTAGACGTCGGCCCAGACCGGATTATTAGGACGACGTGCTTGTATCCGTGGTTGTATCCGTGGCTGCCGTGGTCGGCTGGACCACTTCGGTGACGCTCGAGAGCTCGATGGTGCGGCCGTCCTTGAGCTGGAGGTAGGTGGTGCCATTCTCGGAGAGCAGGCCCGTCACCTCGCCGCTGATCTTGGACTGCACGAGCACCGGCGAGCCGGAGGTGTCCTCGGCGACGATGGCCACGCCGTAGGTTCCGTCCGCCATGGTGTTGCCGTTTGTGTCCTTGCCGTCCCAGTTGTACTGGAACTCGCCTGCCTGGCTTGCGCCCAGGGCATCGGTGCGGACCAGGGTGCCGTCCGAGGCGTAGATGTTCACCTGCATGTTGGAGACGCTCTCGCCCAGGGTGTAGTAGACCGTGCTGGTCGAGTTGCCGGACTTGCTCAAGTTGTAGCCGTTGGCCTTGATGCCCTTGCCGATGAAGCTCACGGCGTTGAGCATGCTGGTGCTGCTCTGCGACTCCACCAGGGACTGGATGCCGGTGTTGATGTTGGTCAGCTGCTCAAGGCTTGAGAACTGGGAGAGCTGGCTGGTCATCTCTTTGTCGTCCATGGGGTTCATCGGGTCCTGGTGCTCCAGCTGGGCCACCAGGAGCGTCAGATAGGAGTCCTGATCAAGGGTGGCCTTGCTCTTGGTGGTGCTCGTGGTGGTGGCCATGGAGTCATACTGGCCAAGGATTCCGGTGTTTGCGACGACGCTCATGATGTAGCCTCCGTGTTAGGCGATGACGTGCAGGCCGGTATCGGAAAGAATTGCCTGCATGCCGATATTTTGCATTTCCTGGGCCATGCCAGCGCCATCGGAGCGGAGATTTCTGAGCCGTGTGAAAAGATTGGAAAGGTCCTGGCGTTCCTGGGCCTGGTTGTGCTGGTCGGCGCTGAAGAGCTGCTGGTCCTGGCGCGAGGCCAAGCCGGTCTGCACTTCAATGTCCTGCACCTTAAGGCCCTGGTCTTCCAGGGACTTCTTGATCGCGTCCAGCTGCCCGGTGAGGATCTTCGCGGTTTCGGGGTCGTCGGCGCGCAGGGTTGCGGTCACTTCCTTGCCCTTGACCTGGAGCATGATCTGCAGCTTGCCGAGGTTGGCCGGGTCGAGGTCCAGCGTGATCTGCTTGCGGCCCTGGCCCAGATCCTTGAGCAGCGCTTCCTGAACCTGGTTCAGCAGCTTGGGCGCGGCAACTTTTTCCCAGGCCTTGGCCTGGGTGCTGGTCTGGGCCTTGGCCTGCTGCGTGCCGGTCTGGTTCAGGGCCTTGCCCAGGGAAGTCTCCAGGGAGTCCTTGGCGGTCTGCGCGTCGGTGCGGGTCTGGCTTGCGCCGTCCTCGGTCTTTACGCGGGCCACGAACTCGCGCCAGGAGGCGTCCTCGCTGCCGGGGTGCTTCTTCTGCTGCTGGTCGTGCTTGTCGAAAAACTTGGTGTTGTTGCGGTCCGGGGTCTCCACATCGACAGTGATGCGCGGCTGGCCGCTGTCCTTGCCCACTTGCTGGTCGCTGCTGCCCGTGGACAGTCCGGCCTCGCGGCGGGCCTTGTCCACGTCCTTCTGCATGACCTTGCCGATGGAGCGCAGCACGTCGGTGTCCTGGGACTCGCCGAGCTTGCGCTGCTGGAGCATCTCCTTGCCCACCAGCTCCAGCGCGCCCTTGAGGTCGGCCACGGTGCTGTCGGAGTTCAGGAGCTGGGCGAGCTTGTTGGCCGTGCCCTCGGGCAGGCGCAGGGCCTTGAACAGGGTGGCCATCTCCTTGCTGTCCAGGCCCAGGGTCTGGTCGTTGGGCATGGTGGAAAGCTTCTGCTGGATCTGGGCGAGCACCTTGACGCCGTCGCCCTTGGCAACGTCGGCCACCATGCCCTTGGCCGAATCCGGGGAGAAGCCGAGCTTCTGGAAGAGCGACTGCAGGTCCAGCCCCTGGCTGGCGGAGAGCTCAACGGACTTCTTGGCGCCGGTGAGGCTGGAGGAGACTGTGTGCACCAGCTGGCCCCAGGTGAGTTGACCGCTCTTGACGCGCGTGCTCAACCCCTCGATGTCCGTGTTGGACAGGCCGAGGCTGGCCAGGGCCGGGCGGATTTCCTCAAAGGCCTCCTGCGAGACCGGAAGATTCTTGGCGGCGTTCAGGCGCGATTCCTGCCCGCTGGCCTTGGCCGTGGTGGTTGTCGTCTGGGCCGACTGGGCCGACTGGGCCGTGGTGGTGTGCACGGCTGCCTGGGCGGCCTGCGTGGAGGCGTCCGTCGTTGTGCGCGCGGTGCTGGCGACCTCCTGGGTCGTCGTGGCCGCAGCCTTCACGGTCTCCACGCTGGCTGGGGTGTCCTGCACCAGGTTCATCCCGCTGGTCTTGGTGCCGGAAGTGCCCTTGTCCGTGAAGGAGCGGTCCATAAGACCGAGAAAATCGGCGAAGGCGCTGGACTGGGAGGACATGTCGACCAGGGCTGCGGAGCGCAGCTGGTCGTATATATCGCTGGACTTGGCCTTGACGGCGGGAATTTCCTGCATGGCGTGCTCCTTTGAGTCGCCATGTTTCAATACCCGTGCCAAGTGTGCATGCTGTTATTTCAAGCTGTTACGTCATGCCTTGGTGGGGCCGACAGGGAAATTCCTTCCGCCTGACCCCGGAGGAGACCCTTGGTTTCCTTGACTGCCGTGGTGCGCGCGCATACCTATCGGCAGCGATTCATTTTTGCCCAAAGAGGTGTCTCATGGCGTTCTGCGTGAAGGATGTGTTGCGTTTGCAGGTGGCTCCGGCCCTGGGCTGCACCGAACCCGTGGCCGTGGCCCTGGCCGCCGCCGCTGCGGTCTCGCTTCTGGGCGCGCGCCGGGCCATCCCCGCCGTGGACCGCCCCCGGCTGGAGGTCGAGGTCTGGGTGGACCCCAACGTCTATAAGAATGGGCTGGCCGTGACCATCCCCGGCACCGGGGGCTTAAGCGGCCTGGACACCGCCGCCGCGCTGGGGGCGCTGGGGGGCGACGCCGCCCTGGGCCTGGAGGTGCTGGATCCGGTGGACGAGGCGGTGGTGGCGGCCGTGAAGGACATGCTGCGCCAGGGCCGCGTGGCCGTGAACCTGCTCTCCGAGCAGCGGGGCCTGCACATCCGCGCCAAGGCCCGCCTGGACGGGCGCCAGGCCGAGGCCGTGGTGGAGGGGCAGCACGACGCCATCGTTTCCCTGAGCCTGGACGGCGTGGCCATCACGGACAGCCCGCTGCTCAAGGGCATGGGCCCTGGTGGCAGCGAGGTGGCCGAGCTGGAGACCTGGCTGCGCGAGCTGCCTTTGTCCGACCTCATCGCCCTGACCGACGACCTGGACGCCGAGGACCTGGCCTTCCTGGAGGAGGGCGTGCGCCACAACCTGCGCCTGGCCGAGCACGGGCTGAAGACCGGCTGCGGCATGGGCGTGGGCAAGACCTTCGAGCGCCTGGCCCGGCAGAAGCTCATGGCCCGGGACATGAGCCTGGCCGCGCGCATGCTGACCAGCGCCGCAGCCGATGCGCGCATGGACGGGGTCAAGCTGCCGGCCATGAGCAGCGCCGGAAGCGGCAACCACGGCCTCACCGCCGTGCTGCCCATCTGGGCGGTGAAGGATTTTCTCGACTGCGGGCGCGAGGAAGCGCTCCGGGCCATCGGGCTCTCGCACATCGTCACGGCCTCGGTGAAGGCGCATACGGGCAGGCTCTCCGCCGTGTGCGGCTGCTCCGTGGCGGCCGGGGCCGGGGCCACGGCGGGCGTGGCCGCGCTGCTCGGCGGCGATCTGCACCACATCGCCGGGGCCATCAAGATCCTCATCGAGGACCTGGCCGGGGTCATCTGCGACGGGGCCAAGGCCGGGTGCGCGCTGAAGCTGGCCACGGCTGCGGGCACGGCGGTGCAGGCCGCGCTGTTTTCCCTGCACGGCATGCGCATCGGCGCCAGCAACGGCATCATCGCCGAGTCGCCGGAGCAGACCATGCGCAACGTGGGCCAGCTCTCCACCCAGGGCATGGTGGAAACCGACCGCACCATCCTGGCCATCATGATCAACAAGAAGCTGGCCGGGTACGTGTAGGCTGAACCACGCCAAAAGGCCCGGAGGACGCGCGCGTCTTCCGGGCCTTTTGGTTTGTGCGGGGCTGGCCCCAGGGCCGCCTACACCTGCATGGCCTGCTGGCCCAGGGTGTGGGCCAGGTCGAGCACTTCCTCCGCGTCCGCCAGGCCGTCCAGAAAGCGCCTGGGGATGCCGGACAGCCCGCAGCGCGCCCCCGCCAGGATGCCTGTTCGTGAGGTTGGAATTTTGTCCCACTTCAGGAATCATAAGAGGTTGAATTTGGCGCCTTGCATGTGAATTGGATTTGTTGGTATCTGTAGCCCGTAGATGGGAGACTGAGGGAAGAGGCCGTCTGTAATATTTGTTCACAATAACCTGAGGTAGCTCCTCAAATAGTTTTGCAAATTTGCTGAAACCTGCCTTTGCATATGTTGAATGGGCATGTTGAAATTGAAAATAGTGGAGTAAAGGCGATGAGAAAAACGAAGGAAGACGCGGTAACAGTAGGTTCAGATAATCCGATCCAATTCCTAGAAGAAGACACCATTGGAAGGGCGAAAAGCGCTCGTGAATTCGCAGAGCAGATTCTGCAAATTGATGCAAGTAAAGGCCTTGTTGTCGGCGTATTTGGGCCTTGGGGGTCTGGTAAGACGTCGTTTGTTAATCTAGCTAAGCTGTGCCTTGAAGAAAAAGGTATTGTAGTCTTTGACTATAACCCATGGATGTTCAGTGGGGCAGCACAACTCCTAGATTCGTTTTTTGCTGAAATTTCGGCACAACTAAAGCTTCGCCCAGGACTTGTGGCTGTCGGTAGAAGGCTGGATGATTATGCAGAGATTTTTACTGGGATGGCTTGGGTGCCTGTTGTGGGGCCGTGGGTTGAGCGGGCACGGATAGCGGCAAAAGCCATTGCTAAAGTGTTTCAGCAAAAGAAAGAAAGTTCGAGTGGCCGTCGGGCCAAGGTCGAAAATGCCCTTAGTGCACTCGGGGAACCTTTTGTGGTGGTCCTGGACGACATAGACAGGCTGACTACCGCAGAAATTCAGGACATTTTTAAGTTGGTCCGTTTGACTGCAAATTTCCCAAACATCATTTACCTAATGGCATTTGATCGTAATCGTGTGGAAAGTGCTCTTGGGGAACAGGGGATTCCAGGCCGCTCCTACCTGGAAAAAATTCTGCAAATTGGCATAGACCTGCCTGTTGTTCCGGATAAAGTATTAATACATCAGATAACCAGCGGAATTGACTATGCACTGTCAAGAGTTGAGAATTTAAGTAGCTTTGATCAAGATAGATGGGTTGATGTTTTCTACGAAATAATCAAGCCACTCATTATTACAATGCGAGATGTCCGCCGATATGTAACCACAGTTTGCGGCACTGTGCGTAGCTCAAGTGGAGATATTGATCTTGTAGATTTGCTAGCGCTCGAGGCTGTGCGAGTGTTTATGCCAGATGTTCATAGTATGTTGCAATACTCTGTTTCTGGGTTAACTACAACATACGACTTTGGCACGCACATGGAGCCACCACACCTAAAAAAGCAAGTTGAAAAGCTAATCGAAGTTGCAAAAGACAATTCTGAAGTTGTCAACTCACTTGTTCGTCGGTTGTTCCCAGCTGGTGAGAGGTTTATTGGAAATACAAATTATGGGAGCGACTGGAAAAGCCAATGGCTTAGAGGGCGCCGGGTTGCTCATGAGCATGTACTCCGACTCTACCTAGAGAAAGTTGCTGGTGCCGATTTCAAGGCTTTTATAGATGCTGAGATCGCATGGAGCCACATGTCATCTGCCACTGAATTTGATAGTTGCCTGCGGGCACTGGATGTGGATAGATTGCACGATGTTATTAATGCGCTAGTTGTGTTTGAGGAAATATTTACCTTGCAAGACGTTGTTCCTGGAGCTGTTGTTCTGTTAAACATAATGCCAGATTTGCCAAGTCGTCAGCGCGGCATGTTTGATTTCGATACTAAAATGGTAGCTCGGAGGGTTGTGTACAGGCTTTTAAAGTTACTCAAAGATCAAAGTGCTGTAGAATCGGCAGTACGAGAAATTTTGCCTCAAGTGGTTGCCCTCTCCCCGAAATATGAACTACTACTAATCGTGGGCTACCAAGAAGGGGCAGGGCACAAGCTTGTCTCTGCGGAATCCGCGAGTCGCTTCGAGGCCGATTGGCGTGCCGAAGTTGCTGAGGCGAGCCCCGAATCTTTGGCAAATGAGATGGCCTTGTTCCAGTTGTTGCTTCACGTCCAACGAACTGCTGGTTCCACGGATTTGCCTGTCGAGATCGATAGTTCTCCTCGGACAACCTTGGCGTTATTGCGATCTGCTAGTGGGGAGGCTCTGTCAAACTCTGGTGGCCGCGCAGTGAAACGTGAAACCCACATTGCGTGGGATGCTTTGGTTGGTTTGTACGGAAACGAAGCCGTTCTTAAAGAGCGGGTCGACGTGTTGAAGTCGTCACAACCCGAAGGCGCTGACCCTCTGGTTGAACTCGCGGTCAAGTATGCTGGGGGGTGGCGGCCTAAAGGCGTCGGCGAGAATTAAAGATCAAGAGCAGGTAAGCTGCCTATCGCCACCAATACTGCCACTAAAACCGCTGAAAATTGAAAAACGGGCTAGGCGTTTCCGCCTAACCCGTTAATCTTTTTGGCTCCCCGGCACGGACTTGAACCGCGAACCTAGTGGTTAACAGCCACCCGCTCTGCCGATTGAGCTACCGGGGAATGGCCGCTTCATGCGGCGGAGGCTTCTTTAAGCAAAACTATCGGGCAGGGTCAAGGATTTTCTCGTCTTCACGTTAAGAGCCCGTCAGGCCTCTTGTTGCGCCATCTTTGGCTTTGACTTCGCCAGCGCCCAGGAGTATCTCCGCCTTGACTGTCAAGGGCGGATGGCTTAAGCAGACATCCAGCGCAGGCGCTTTGTTTGAGACTTTTTTTAGAGTCCCCACATCCCAGGGAGATACCCGTTTTGGCCGACAAAGAACAACGCAACGGCGGGGCGGACAGCCGCGCCGGGTCGATGCACGCCGGGCGCTTCAAGCCCCTGGCCGATGCCCTGGCCGCGCGCGATGAACTCAACGACGTGCTCAAGGGACGCATCGACAAGGCTTGCGCCCTGCTCGACGAGAACGTCGCCCTCTATCCCAACACCTTCCGCCGGGACACCGACCTGGCCGACATCGTTTCCAAATATTCCGGCCTCGACGACGAGGGCCTGGCCGCCGTGGGCCTCGTGTTCGCCGTGGCCGGCCGCGTGCGCTCCGTGCGCTCGTTCGGCAAGGTCACCTTCGTCAAGCTCCAGGACGCCAGCGCCGACATGCAGATCTTCGTCGCCCGCGACGACCTGGGGGTGGAGTCTTACCAGCTCTTCAAAAAGTACGACATCGGCGACATCCTGGGCATCACCGGCGACCTCTTCCGCACCAAGACCGGCGAGCTCACCCTGCGCGCCAAGACCGTGGCCCTGGTGACCAAGTCCATGCGGCCCCTGCCGGAGAAGTACCACGGCCTGAAGGACATGGAGACCCGCTACCGCCAGCGCTACGTGGACTTGATCGTCACCCCGCGCACCAGCGAGATCTTCCGCAAGCGCACGCTCATCGTGCGCGGCATCCGCAACTATCTCGACGCCAAGGGTTTCCTTGAGGTCGAGACGCCCATGATGCAGCCCATCCCCGGCGGCGCCACGGCCCGGCCCTTTGAGACCCATCACAACGCGCTGGACATGAAGCTGTACATGCGCATCGCGCCGGAGCTGTACTTGAAGCGCCTGCTCGTGGGCGGGTTCGAGAAGGTCTACGAGATCAACCGCAATTTCCGCAACGAGGGCATCAGCACCCGGCACAACCCCGAGTTCACCATGCTCGAGTTCTACTGGGCCTATGCCGATTTCCGGGACCTCATGGACCTGACCGAGGACATGATCTCCATCGTCGCCCGCGACGTCTGCGGCAGCACCGTCGTCACTTACCAGGAGCTGGAGATCGACCTGACCCCGGGCAAGTGGACGCGCTTGAGCTTCCATGACTCCCTGGAGAAGATCGGCGGCGTGGACCCGGCCGACTACAAGGACTACGAGCGTTGCGCCGCCTTGGTGAAGCGCAGCGGCGAGAAGGTCGTCAAGGGCGAGAAGCTGGGCAAGCTGCAGGCCAAGCTCTTTGACATCTTCGTCGAGCCCAAGCTCATCCAGCCGCACTTCATCTATCATTACCCGACGGATATTTCGCCGCTCTCCCGCCGCAACGAGGAGAACCCGGAGATCACCGACCGCTTCGAGCTGTTCGTGGTGGGCCGCGAACTGGCCAACGCCTTCAGCGAGCTGAACGACCCCGTGGACCAGCGCGGCCGCTTCGAGGAGCAGGTGCAGGAGAAGGTCGCGGGCGACGACGAGGCGCATTTCATGGACGAGGACTACGTGCGCGCCCTGGAATACGGCATGCCCCCGGCGGCCGGGCAGGGCATCGGCATCGACCGCCTGGTCATGCTGCTGACCGACTCCCCGTCCATCCGCGAAGTCATCCTGTTCCCGCTGCTCAGACTGGAGACCAATTCCGGCCAAACCTCATCCGGGCCCGCCGGTCCGGCAACCGGACCTGCATGAGCTTCGAACTGTTCATCGCCCTGCGCTACATCTTCGCGCTGCGCAAACAGTCTTTCATCGCCATCATCTCGCTGTTCGCCGTGTGCGGCGTGGCCCTCGGCGTGGCTGCGCTCATCGTCGTCATCGGGGTCATGAACGGGTTCACCAAGGACCTGCGCGACAAGATCCTGGGCGTCAACGCCCATGTGCTGGTGAGCGCCTTCTCCGGCGGCATCCGCCAGCCCGAGCTGGTGGCCGAGCTGTGCCGCCAGGTGCCCGGCGTCACCGGCGTCACGCCGTTCGTCTACTCCGAGGTCATGCTGTCGGCCAAGGGCGGCGTCAAGGGCGTGGTGCTGCGCGGCATCGACCCGGCCACCTCCGATCAGGTCTTAAGCCTCACCCGGGACATGGTCTCCGGGAGCGTCAATGATTTGAAGGACAAGGACGACCTGCCCGGCGTCATCATCGGCGCGGAGATGGCCAGGCGCCTGGGCCTTGGGGTGGGGGAGCCGGTGAACCTGCTCTCGCCCACGGGAACCCAGAGCGCAGCAGGCTTTACGCCGAAAGTGAAGGTCTTCCGCGTGGCCGGAATCTTCAAGACCGGCATGTTCGAATACGATGCCACCCTTGGCTACGTGACCATCGATGCTGCGCGGAATCTCCTTGGATTCAAGGGTGATATCGTCTCTGGCCTGGAGGTGCGGCTGGCGGATGTCTACGCCGCCGGGACCGTGAGCGACCAGATCCGCGTCAAGCTGCACGATTTCCCGGTCTTCGTGCGCAATTGGCAGGAGATGAATGCCAATCTTTTCGCAGCGTTAGAGCTTGAGAAGACGGCCATGTTCATCATCCTGGCCATGATCGTGCTGGTGGGTTCCTTCAGCATCGTGACCATGCTGGTGATGCTGGTGATGCAAAAGACCAAGGACATCGCGGTGCTCATGGCCATGGGCGCGGACGAGCGGTGCATCCGGCGCATTTTCATGTGGCAGGGCAGCTTCATCGGCGCTGTGGGCACGGCGCTTGGCTACGGCATCGGCCTGCCGGTGGCGCTGCTGCTCAAGAAGTACCAGTTCATCAAGCTGCCGAGCGATGTCTACCCGGTGGACTATCTGCCTGTCCGGCTTGAGTTTTTGGACATGACGCTGATCGGCGTGGCGGCTCTTGCGCTGTGCTACCTCTCGACGATCTACCCGGCCCGGCGCGCTGCTGCCCTTAAGCCCTCGGATGCCTTGCGTTATGAATAAAGAGCCGCTATACCGCCTGAACAAGGTTGGCAAGGAATTTGCTGGGCCAGGGGAGCGCCTGCGGGTGCTTGACGGTGTCGATCTGACCGTGGCCCCTGGCGAATCCATTGCCATACTAGGCGCCTCCGGTTCCGGGAAGACGACCCTCCTGCACCTTCTGGGAACTCTGGATGCACCTTCGAGTGGAGAAATTTTCTTCTCCGGGGAGAATCTGGAGGCTCTGGACGCCAGGCGCAGGGCCGTACTTCGCAACAGGGACATGGGGTTTGTCTTCCAATTCCACCACCTGCTGCCGGAGTTCACGACCCTGGAGAACGTCGCCATGCCCGGCATAATCGCCGGGAAGCCCAGGGCCGAGGCCCTGGAACTGGCCCGCGAGGCCCTGGTGATGGTGGGAATGCGGCAGCGGATGGATCACGCGGTGACGACCTTGTCTGGCGGAGAGCGCCAGAGGGCGGCCATCGCCAGGGCCATCCTGCTCCGGCCGAAGGCCCTTCTGGCCGACGAGCCCACCGGAAACCTGGACGAGAAGACGGGCAGAATGGTCGGCGAACTCCTGGTGTCCCTGAACAGGGACTTGGGGATGACATTCGTGGTCGTAACGCATAATATAGAACTGGCCGGCGTCATGGGACGGCGGTTCGAGTTGCGTTCGGGAGTTCTCTATGCCCAGGGCTAGCAGCAAGAAATTTTTCCTCGCCATGGCGATCTGTGCGGTCCTGGTGTCCGCCATCGCCGCACCACGGCCTTCGCAGGCCGCAGTGACCTCCCCGCGTGAGGTGACGGTGGTTGTGATGCCCTTTGAGGTCAACGCCGGAGAGGACTTGAAGTATCTCCGCCAGGGACTGCCGGACCTTTTGTCCGACCGCCTGCGCGATGCCGGGTTCACCGTCATCGGCAAGGACGCCGTGGCCACGGCCCTGGCCTCCAAAGGCCTGAGCGCGTCTGATCCCGCCGCCGCCAAAGAGGCCGCCCTCTTGACCAACGCCGGGTACGCCATCATCGGCAGCTTCAGCAAGCTCGGCGAAACCCTCTCCATCGACGCCCGCGTCATCGACCCCTTTGGCATCAAGCCCCCGATGCCGGTTTTCAGCACCCGCGAGGGCCTGATCAACCTGCTGCCCGCCGTGGACGATCTGGTTACCAAGATGAAGGGCGACCTGCTCGGGCTTTCGCGCATCGTGGACATCGACGTCGAGGGCACCAGCGCGCTGGACAAGGACGTGGTGCTCCTGCGCCTGTCCACCAAGAAGGGTGAGGTGCTGGACGCCAAGGCCCTGAACAACGACCTCAAGACCGTGTACGACCTGGGATATTTCGACGACGTCAAGATCATCCTGCGCGACGTCTCCGGCGGCAAGAAGATGATCGTCCAGGTTGTGGAGAAGCCGCGCATCCAGGCCCTGGGCGTCAAGGGCGCCAAGGAGAAGTCCGTGGACGACGTCCTCAAGGTCGTCAACTCCAGGAAGGGCGCGGTGCTCAACCCCAAGGTCCTGGCCGAGGACATGAGCGCCATCCGCGACCTGTACCGCAAGGACGGCTACTACAACGCCAAGGTCACCCACGAGATCGAGACTGCGGGCCAGGGCCAGGCGCGTCTCAACTTTGTCATTGACGAGGGCCAGAAGCTCTACATCAAGACGATCACCATTGAAGGCGCCAAGCAGGTCTCCGAGAGCGATCTCAAGAGCGACATGATGCTCAAGGAGCGCGGCTTCTTCTCCTGGTTCAGCCAGGACGGCATCCTCAAAGAGGACATGCTGGAGCGCGACACCGCCACGCTGGCCGCCTACTATAACAACCGCGGGTTCATGGACGCCAAGGTCGGCAGCCCGGACATCCAGTTCAAGGAAGACGGCATCTACATCACCTTCAAGGTCGAGGAAGGCGCCCGCTTCCGCGTGGAGAAAGTCAGCATCGAGGGCGACCTCATCGCCGACGAGAGCAAGCTCCTGGAGCAGACCCAGCTGCGCTTGTCCGCGGACAAGAAGGGCTACCTCGACCGCTCCCAGGTGCGCGAGGACCTGAAGACGCTCACCGAGTACTACAGCAATTTCGGCTACGCCTACGCCGATGCCAACGTGCGCATGAACGACCACCCGGAAGAGAAGACCGTGGACGTCATCTATGTCATGCGCAAGATGCAGAAGGTGTACATCCGCCGGGTGCTCATCGAGGGCAACACCAAGACGCGCGACAACGTCATCATGCGTGAGATGCGCCTGGCGGACGGCGACCTCTTCAACGGCAAGATGCTCAAGCGCTCCACCGAGCGCCTGGACAAGATGGGCTACTTCTCCTCTGCGGATATTGAGCCCGTGCCTACGGGCAACCCCGAGGAAATGGACCTGAAGGTCAAGGTCAAGGACAAGGACACAGGCAAAATCGGCGGCGGCGTGGGCTATTCCACCTACGACGGCGTCTACTTCGCGGGCACCCTGGACGAACAGAACATGTTCGGCAAGGGCTGGGGAGCCGGCCTTTCGGGCAAGTGGAGCACCAAGACGACCAGCTACAACCTGAGCGTCTTCAACCCCCGCTGGGACGACAGCAAACTTGGCGTGGGCGTCAACGCCTACAATAAGGAAGAGAACTACACCGACTATCAGCGCAACACCATCGGCGGTGTGCTGAACTTCTCCTACCCCGTTGGGGAGTACACCAGCCTGCTCTGGAATTACCGTCTGGACCGCTACACCATCTATGATGTCGCAGCCACCTCCGCCCAGGCCATCCTGGACGCCGAGGGCACGCACATCGCCAGTGTGGCCTCTGTCACGCTGACGCGCAACACCACCAACGGCGGCGGCATGACGCTCCCCTCCAAGGGCACCGTGAACACGGTCTCCCTCGCCAACGGCGGCGCAATCCTTGGCGGCAACGACAACTTTGTCAAGGTCGGCTACGAGTTCAACATGTACAACGGGCTCTTCGGCGACCTGGTGCTGAAGTCCCGCAGCGCGTTGGCCTGGGTTGGGCAGAACTGGGGCAGCAGCACCATCCCCCTGGGCGAACGCTTCTACCTGGGCGGCACGGGCAACGTGCGCGGCTACACGCAGCGCAAGATCTCGCCCCTGGATGATGCCACGGGCGAGGCCGTCGGCGGTGACAAAATGTTCGTCGGCAGCCTTGAGCTGCTCTATCCCTTGAGCAAGAAAATGGGCATTATCGGATCCGTGTTCTTTGACGCCGGCAATTCCTGGAAAGAGGGCGAGATGTGGTTCAGCAACCCGACCCGCATGAGCACCGAATCGCCGCCTCTTGGCCTCTACAAAAGCGTGGGCGTCGGCCTCCAGTGGTTCTCGCCCATGGGCCCGCTCAAGATCGAGTTCGGGCACGGACTGGATGAAGTTTACGACAGCACCAGTAACAAGGTTGAGTTCAACATGGGACAGACCTTCTAGCTGTCATGCAGCGTTAAACGGATCAGCAAGGAATCAACCAACTGGTGAAAGGAGAATTTGACATGCGTAAGTTTCTGGCCCTTGCCACCTTCCTGTTCCTGCTTCAGTCTGTGGCCTTTGCCGCCGGAGCCGGAGCGGTCAAGATCGCCGCGTTTGACCCCAACGAGGCCGTGAAGAACTCCGAGCCCGGCGCCGAGGCCCTCAAGCAGCTTGAGGCCAAGCTGAAGCCCGAGAGCGACAAGATCGAGCGGGAGCGCAAGGATTTCATCAAGCTGCAGGAGAACTTCCAGAAGCAGGCCTTCGGCCTTGCCCCGGATGCCCGGCAGGACAAGGAGCGTGAGCTTCGCCGCAAGGAATTCGAGCTCACCGAGAACATGCGTCGGTTCCAGAGTGCGGTCAACCGCGAGCAGAACACCAAGCTCGCCGAGATCGAGCGCGTGCTGGGCGAAGTCGTGCGCGACTACTGCGCCAAGAACGGCGTGACCCTGCTTCTGGCCAAGGTGCCCGGCATCACCTACTACGTCGAGCCTGCCAGCGACATCACCAAGACTGTGACCCTCGAGCTGAACAAGGCTTGGCACAAGCGGCCCGCCAAGTAAAAGCCGGAGTTTGACGATGCGTGTGTCCGAAGTGGCCGGAAAGGTCGGGTTGACCTTCTCCGGCCACGACTTTGAGATTAGCGCAGTGAACACGCTGGTCCTTGCCGGGCCCGCTGAGCTCGCCCCCCTGCTGAACCGCAAGCACCTGCCGGAGCTTGCGCAAAGCCGGGCGGGCGCTGTGCTGTGTGAGGAAAAGTTCGCCCAAGAGGGGCGCACCTGCCTGTTGAGCAAAAACGTCAAGCTCGACTGGGCTCGCGTGGTGGCGCTTTTTGCCAGGCCTCAGGGCTGCCTTACGGGTGTGAGCCCGCAGGCCTATGTCCACCCCGAGGCCGTGCTCGCCCAGGGCGTCACCGTGTACCCCTTCGCCTTTGTGGGCGCGCGGGCAACGGTGGGCCAGGGCACGACGCTCTTTCCCGGCGTCTATGTGGGGGAGGACTGCGTGGTCGGCCAGGACTGCACTTTGTACCCCAACAGCGTGCTCATGGCCGCAACGGTGCTGGGCGACCGCGTGATCATCCACGCCGGCACGGTTCTCGGCAGCGATGGCTACGGCTACGCCCAGAGCCCGGCTGGCCACGTGAAGGTTCCGCAAGTGGGCGTGGTGGTCGTCGGCAACGACGTGGAGATCGGGGCCAACGCCACCGTGGACCGCGCCGCCCTGGATGCGACCCGCATCGGCGACGGCACCAAGATCGACAACCTGGCCCAGATCGCGCACAATGTGCAGATCGGCAAGCATTGCCTGATCATCGCCCAGGCGGGCATCGCGGGCAGCGCCAAGCTTGGCAACGGCGTCGTGCTGGCGGGGCAGGTGGGCGTGCGCGACAACATCAGCCTGGGCGACGGCGTTCAGGTGTCCGCGCAGAGCGGCGTGGGCGAGGATCTGCCGCCCGGCTCCCTGGCTGGCGGCTCGCCCAGCATGGACATCACGACCTACTTGAAGGTCGCCAAAATTTTGCCCAGACTCCCGGAGCTCATGCGACGCGTGCGGCGGCTGGAGAAGGCCACAGGGACAGACGACAAGGAGAATCAGGAATGAGCAGCGCCCCGGCTTTTGTCGATGACATCCGCAGCATCATGGAGATGCTGCCGCACCGCTACCCCTTCCTGCTGGTGGACCGCGTGGTCACCTTCGATTCCGGCGTGGGCATCACGGCCTACAAGAACGTGACCTTCAACGAGGGTTTCTTTCAGGGCCATTTCCCCGGCCAGCCCATCATGCCCGGCGTGCTCATCCTTGAGGCCCTGGCCCAGGCCGGAGGCATCTTCGTGGTCAAGACCATGGGCGCCGATTCTACGGACAAGCTGTTTCTCTTCACCGGCATCGACGCGGTCAAGATCCGCCGCCCCGTGGTTCCCGGCGACCGCCTGAATCTGGAGGCCAGCGTCATCCGGCACAAGATGAACATTTGGAAGATGCAGGGCCGCGCCACCGTGGACGGCGACCTCGTGGCCGAGGGCATCTTCACCGCCGCCGTTGTGGACAAGGGGAAAATGTAGTGCCCACAGAGATTCACGCCACCGCGGTGGTTCATCCCGGCGCCACGCTCGGGGCCGACGTCACCGTCGGCCCCTACTGCGTCATCGAGGAAAAGGTCGTCATCGGCGACGGCAGCATCCTTGACGCCTTCTCCCAGGTCAAGAACTACACGAGCATGGGGCCGGGCAACCACGTCCACTCCTACGCCTGCATCGGCGACGCCCCCCAGCACCTGGGCTTCAAGGGTGAGGAGACCTGGGTGCGCATCGGCGAGAGCAACCATTTCCGCGAGTACGTCACCGTGCACCGGGGCACGCCCCAGGGCCACGGCGAGACCATCGTGGGCTCGCACTGCCTGTTCATGGCCTATGCCCACGTGGCCCACGACTGCCGCATCGGCGACCACGTCATCGTGGCCAACGCGGTGAGCATGGCCGGGCACGTGGACATCGGCGACCACACCATCGTCTCGGGCATGGCGGCCGTGCAGCAGTTCGCGCGCATCGGCGAGTACGCCTTTCTGGGCGGGCTCTCCGGCTACAGCAACGACGTGCCGCCCTACATGCTGGCCCAGGGCACCCGGGCCAAGCTCTATGGCCCGAACATCATCGGGCTCAAGCGCAAGGGCTTCTCCAGCGCCACCATCGGAGCCATCAAGAAGGCCTACCGCATCATCTTCCGCTCCGGCCTCATGCGCGACGAGGCCCTGAACAAGGCCCTGGAAGAGCTGCCGGGCGTGCCCGAGGTGGAGCGGCTGGTGGAGTTCGTGCGCGGCACTGTGCGCGGCATCACCAGCGACGCCGGCAAGAGTACCAACGGGGACGATTAATTGCACGGACAGGGCGGCGCCGAGTAGCTGCTCGACGAAGCGGTCACGAAGCGAGCCGGGGTGCGCGGCCCCTTGCCTGAGGCCGCAGCCGCGCAGGGGGAGTTATGAGCCAAGGCGTCAAGACCGTGGGACTCATCAGCGGGGGACGCCAGTTCCCGGTGCTGGTGGCGCGCGGCATCAAGGACGCCGGGCACCGCCTGGTGGTGGCCGGGTTCACGGGCCACACCAACCCCGAAGTCTATCCCCTGGCCGACGTCTACCGCGAGCTCAAGCTCGGCCAGGTCAACAAACTCATCGATTTCTTCAAGCAGAACCAGGTGGAGGAGGCCATGATGGCCGGAGCCATCAACAAGCCCGGAGTCATGGACATCCGCCATCTGGACGCCCGCGCCGTGAAGCTCATCTTCGCGCTCAAGGGCAAGGGCGACGACGCCATCCTGCGCGCCTTCACGACCCTGCTGGAGAGTGAGGGCATCCAGGTCCTGCCGCCCCAGACCTATGCACCCGGACTCATGTCTCCGCCGGGCGTGCTCACCAGGCGCGCCCCGGACGAGCGCGAATGGGCCGACCTGCGCGCCGGGGCCGCCATGGCCCGCGAACTGGGCCGGCTCGACATCGGCCAGTGCGTGGTCCTGCGCGAGGGCATCGTGGCCGCCGTGGAGGCCCTGGAGGGCACGGACGCGGCCATCCGGCGCGGCTGCGAGCTCGGCGGGGCAGGCTGCGTGGTGGTCAAGGTGGTCAAGCCCGGCCAGGAGGAGCGCGTGGACCTGCCGAGCGTGGGCCTGGACACCGTGCGGCGCATGGCCGAGGGCAAGGCCACCTGCCTGGGCGTGGAGGCGGGCAAAAGCCTGTTCTTCGACCTGGAGTCCACCGTGGCCTTTGCGGACAAGGCGGGCATCGCCATTGTCGGGCTTGAGGATATCGGGCTTGAGGATATCGGGCTGGAAGACCTCGGGCGGCATGAGCCCGGCTGCGCCAGGCTGGTGATCGCTCCCTAGGCTGCTGCCGACCGGGCGTCCTTGCCGGGGCGGGGCAAACCCGCTATATCCGTTGTGCGGTCGGCTTTCCCCGCCGCAATCGACAACTGACAACCGCAACCGGCAATCGCAACCATAACCGACAACAGCACACAAAAACCGTAGCCACGGCTCAAGGCGGGCTCGCTTCATGCGCCGGAAACTCCTGCTCCTCCTCCTGGGCGGCCTGACCGCGCTTCTGCTCCTCACAGGGGGGGGGCTGCTTTGGGTCTCGCACTACATGAGCACCCCGGAGTTCCGCACCGAGTTCGCCCGGCTCCTGCAAGACACCACCGGCCAGAGCGTCAGCCTGGGCGGTGAGCTTGGCATCAGCGTTTTTCCCTGGCTCGGGCTCTACGCGCGTGACGTCACCCTGGGCAACGCCCCCGGCTTCGGCCCGGAGCCCATGCTCACGGCCAAGTCCCTCTCGGCGCGCATCCGCGTCCTGCCGCTCTTCATGCGCCGCCTGTCGCTGGACATGGTGGAGTTCACCGACGCCGAGGTGTCCCTGCGCATCGACGCCCAGGGCCTGGGCAACTGGGAGCCGCTGGTCAAGCGCGTCCACGACAGCGAGAACGCCCTGGGGGCCACGGACACCCATTTCCGCAAGGTCGTCATCCGGGGCGTGCGCATCGCCGGTGGCAAGGCCACCCTGGTGGACGACAAGCGCAACCAGTCCTACGTGCTCTCCAAACTCAGCCTCAACACCGGCCGCATCGAGGTCGGCACGCCCCTGGCCTTTGCCCTGAACTGCGCCTTCTACTGGCCCCGGCCCGGCCTGGACAGCCGCCTGGAAGTCACCGGCAAGATGCACTGGGACGAGGTCAAGGGCCGCGTCAGCTTCAGCGAGACCGTGGCCCAGGGCGAGGTGGGCGGCACCTTCCTGCCGGAATCGGAACGCTGGGCAGCGGCCTCCGCCAACCTGAGCCTGGAGGGGGAGGGCGAGCGCAACCTGCACCTGTCAGCCCTGCGCATCAAGGTCCTGGGGGCGGACCTGGCGGGCGAGCTGACCTTTGTGGATTTCCTGGACCGCTTCGAGATGCGCGGCCACGTCGCGGCCACGCGCGTCAGCCCGCGCAGGGTCATCAACGCCTATTTCCCGAACGCTTTGCCGCCGGAGTCTCAGGCCGTGTTGAACCACGCCGAGGGCGCCATCGACCTCTTCGCCAACGAGGACGAGATGACCTTCACCAGCAATGCGACCAGGCCCGAGGAGGCGCTCAAACTGGACGGCGCGCGCGTTCGGGGCAAGCTGCGCCTGGGCTTTGGCGACAAGCCGGGCCTGGATTTCGATTTCGCCATGGACCGCCTGGACGTGGACGCCTACTCCGCCGCGCTGAACTCCAACGCCACGGGCAAACCCCTGCTGGTGGGCGATCTGCCCCTGGCCTACCTGCGCGATGTGGCGGGCAAGGGCAGCCTCCGCGCGGAGACGCTGAAGCTTGCAGGCGTCACGGCCCAGGGCGCGGAGTTTGAATGGAGCGCTTCCGGCGGAGCCCACAAGGCGCTGCTCAAGCCCGCCAAGGCCCAGGGCGGGCAGTTCGCGGCGGACCTGGCGGCGGTTTTCGCCGGAACGCCGGAAAATCCGGTGCTGGGCCTAGGCGGGTCCATGCGTCTGGATGGCGCGGATGCGCGCCTGGTGTCCTGGCTGGGCAATTCGGACAGCGGCGTGAGCGGCCAGAATGGTCTGAGCGGAAGGACGGACCTGCGCCTGCGGGCCGAGGTGCGCAAGGCGCCAGTGGCCCCCACGGAAAAGGTCGCGCGGGTGCTGCGCCGGGCCACGGGCGAAGCCTTCCTGAACATCGGTTCGGGCAGCCTGGACTGGGGCAAGGCCGCGTCTCCGGGCAAGCCTGCGGTCAAAGGCGGCAGCATGGCCTTCTCGTCCTTCCTGGGCCAGGCCAAGTTCGCCCCGGCCCCGGCGGGAAACGGCGAGTGGGCCATGCAGGCCGACGGCTCGCTCATCGCGGTGGGCACCAAACCCGTGCTGAACCTGGGCGCGAAGTTCTCGACCCTGGTGCGCCCCGGCCAGCGCGGCGGGCACGCCCTGACCAACCTGAGCGTGTCCGGGCGGCTCAAGGGCTGGTTCTTGCCCAAGCGTGAGAACGAGGCCAGCTTCGCGGGCAGGGGCGGCGCGGATTTCTCCACCCAGACCTTGAGCCTGCAGAGCGCCACGGCGCAGGCCTGCGGCCTGAACCTCTCGGGCAGCCTTGCCGGAACGCAGATCCTGGGTTCGAACTACAGCCTGGCCGGGCACGTGCGCTGCCTGGATGGCGACCCCAAGCGCGTGTTCGCGGCCCTGGACATGAAACCGCTCAAGCCCTCTGACCGCAAGGTCATGTCCCGCATCACGGGCGAGGCGGACTATTCCTTCAGCGCCAAGGGCGTGCAGCTGGTCAACCTCAACGCCCAGGTGGACGACACCAGCGTGCGCGGCAGCTACGCCGTGGCGGATTTCGACGCGCCCAGGCAGAGCTTCGCCTTGCAGGCGGGCGCCCTGGACATGGACCGCTACCGGACCCTGCCGGAGCCTGTGGTCAGGGGCTCGGCCAGAAACGAGCAGCGCCCCGCGCCGGAGGATCTGCCCGTGGAAGAGCTGCGCGACCTGGCCCTGGATGGAACCGTCAGCTTCCGCAGCCTCAAGTTCCACGGGCTGACCACGCGGCGGCTCAAGGCCACGGTCTTGGCCAAGGGCGGCGCGCTGACCATCAAGCCCCTGTCTGCCGATTTCTACGGCGGCGAGCTCACGGGCGAGGTGCAGGCCCAGGCCGGCCAGCGCGACCTGAAGCTGCGTCTGTCCCTGGCGGCCAAGGGCTTCCAGGCCGGGGGCTTCATGCTCGGCTGGGCGGGCAAGGAATACATCACCGGCCGCACGGACATGTTCCTGGACCTGGAGGGCACCGGCGCCACGGACACGGAGTACCTGCGCACCCTTGAGGGCATGGCCGGGTTCAAGATCGTGGACGGGTCGTACGCCTTCGCAGGCAACTCCGAGGCCGCGCAGCAGAAGCGGGCTGTTCCGCCTGGGGCCACCCCCCAGCCGGGCGCGGCGCATCGCGTGGGCACGCCCTTCTGGGCGGCCAGCGCCAAGCTTGCGGTGTCCGGCGGCGTGTTCCAGACCAGGGACTTCCGCCTGGAGGGCCCGGACAACATCGTCACCGGCCGGGGCAGCTTCTCCGTGGCCGAGGATAGCATCAACATGAACCTGAACGCCAACATGCCGGGCGTGCCGGACGTGCCCATCAAGGTCTTCGGTCGTTTGCGGGACCCGGAGATGAACCTCCGGCCCGGCATGCTCATCACCAACACCATCAAGGAAATCCTGGGCATTCCGCTCAAGCCCATAAAATTCTTCCGGGACCTGCTGTTCTAGGCGGGGCGGAGAACGAGGACGAACAAGCGCATGGCCAAGGGCAGAATGAGCAACGTCAAGGGGAGCGTGACGCGCCACTTCCGGCAGGACATCTGGAGCACGGAGCTGGCCGGGCTGGAGCTCTGGCGGCGTCGCGCCTACACCGCCTCGCGCATGCTGTACATGGTGGTCACGGGCTTTTTGACCGACCACTGCATCATCCGGGCCTCGGCGCTGACCTTCACCACAATCCTGTCCATCGTGCCCTTCCTGGCCGTGGCCTTCTCCATTTCCAAGGGCTTCGGCCTGCAGAACGCCGAGTTCTTCCGCGACTTCCTCATGGGCGTTTCCGCCGGGCGCGCCGAGGTGGTGGACAAGATCCTCCAGTACATCGCCAACACCAACGTCAAGACCCTGGGCTGGATGGGCGTGGGCGCGCTGCTGCTCACCGTGTTCACCACCGTGGGCAACGTGGAGCGCGCCTTCAACACCATCTGGGCGGTGAAAAAGGGTCGCACCAACTGGCGCAAGTTCACTGACTTCTTCTCGATCATCATCATCTGTCCGCTGGTGGTGCTCATCGCCGCCAGTTTCACCGTGGCCATGCAGAAGACCGGCGTGGTCCACGCCTTCATCGCCAACCCCGCCTACGACTGGCTGGAAAAGCTGCTGCTCAAGGGCATCTCCCTGGCCCTGGTCTGGGCGGGCTTCACCTTCGCCTACGCCTTCATCCCCAACACCCGCGTCAAGCTCAAGGCCGCGGCCATCGGCGGGGTCATCGCCGGCACCATGTGGCAAACCGCCCAGTGGGCCTACATCAACTGGCAGATCGGCTTCACCAAGTACAACGCCATTTATGGCAGCTTCGCCCAGCTCCCGCTGTTCCTGATCTGGCTGTACATCAGCTGGGTGCTGGTGCTTCTGGGGGCGGAGATCTCCTTTGCCGCCCAGCGCCTGCACGGCTACGTGCGCCGGGGGCTCTCAGAGGCCATGAGCCCGCTCTCGCGTCAAAAGACGGCGCTCTTGGCCCTGGCGCACCTGGCCCGGCGCTTTCAGGCCGGGCTGGCGCCGCAGCCCTTGTCCGACGTCGTCCAGGACCTGCGCCTGCCCGAGGATGTGCTGGCCGAGGCTCTGGGGATCCTGACCGTTGCGGGCATGACCGTGGAGATCGGCGACGAGGACGCGCGCGGTTTTGGCCTGGCGGTGTCGCCGGAGCTCATCCGCGTGGCCGATGTGGCGGCGGCGGTGCTGGAATGCGGGGGCAGTGACGAGTGCGGGGTGATCATGGCCGACGACGGCCGCGTGGACGCGCTGTTTCAGGCCTTTGGCCAGGTCGTGCGCGAGAGCGCGGCCAACGTGACCCTGGCGGACTTTGTGCGCGAGGACGCGGAAGCGCTGCTGCTGGAGAGGATGTTGTCCGTGGGCGGGGCCTAGTAGGAGAAGGGGTACTTGCGCCCGTCCTTCTCGTAGGTCTTGATCTTGTCGAAGTCGAAGTCCAGCAGCTCCAGATCGTGCCCCTTCTTCGGCTTGCGCGCCAGGCGGCAGGCCACGAGTCCGAGGGCGATCACAGCGCCCAGCACCCATAAAGAAAGTTCGATCATGTCGGCTTGTCCCCCCGGTTAGCGACCTTGCGGCCTCAACGCAGTACACCCCAGCCTGGGTGGACTGTCAATGGCTACCGGGCCCCTGGCCGGGAGAAATCGCGCCAGGGGGTGGCATTGACAGTTGGCGCCGGGATTCCCTATGAACAGAGTATGAGCGCCGCCACACACCCCGCCACCCGGCAGACCCCGCACGAGGTCTTCTCAGGGTACCTCGCGGCCAACCGCCTCAAGATCACCCCGCAGCGCAGGCTCATCCTGGACGTCTTCCTGGCCGAGCCGGGGCACGTGTCCTCCGAGGAGCTCTACGCCAAGATCAAGCGCCGCGATCCGTCCATCGGCCAGGCCACGGTGTACCGCACCCTCAAGCTGCTGGCCGAGTGCGGCCTGGCCCAGGCCGTGAGCTTCGCCGACGGCATCACCCGCTACGAGCCGCATTTCGGGGTGGAGCACCACGACCACCTCATTTGCGAGGTCTGCGGCCGCACCATCGAGATCGTGGACCCGGTCATCGAGCGCAGGCAGGAAGAGCTGGCCGAGCGCTACGGCTTCTCGCTTGCGCGGCACAAGATGGATCTCTACGGCACCTGCCCGGATTGCCGCCCGCAAGCCAGTCCCGAAGCCCGCAAGCCCACCCGCTGAACTTCCTCCGCAAGACCTCTCAGTTGGCCGCAGCCGGGTTCGCCCGGAACGGCGTTCCCAGGAAGTAGAACGCGAACTTCGCCACCTCGCTGACCACCGCAGTGGACGAGAGCTGGTGGTTCCACCAGATCTTGTCGAAGCGCTCATAAGGCGTCAGCGGCATGATGAGCTCGTGCTGGCGCAGGATGCCGGACAGGATCAGCTTGGCCCGACGGCAGTGGAAGGGCGAGGTGACGATGATCAGCGTCCTGGGCTTCGGCCCCAGCTCCCGGGCCAGGTTCTCGCCCTCCTCCACGGTGCTCTGGACGTCTTGGCCGTAGACCCGAACGGCCTCCAGCGGCACGCCCTTGGCCGCCAGCACGCGCAGCATCTGGTCCTCCTGGCGCGGGAAGTTGAAGCCCAGGTCCACGAGGCTCTGGGGCGGTTCCTCCAGCGGGCGGCTGACGTAGATCAGCGGGGCAAAGCCCTGGTGGTACAGGTCCGCCGCATAGATGGCCCGGCGGATGTCTCCGGCCAGGACTACGATGGCGTCGGCTTTTTTCGGCGCGTCGTCCATGCGCAGCCAGTAGCCCGCAGTGAGCACCAGCGCTGTGCCGATGACGAGCCCGAGGAGCGACAGCGCGCCCACGACCTGGAGCAGCAGGCGGAAATAGCGCTTCAGATGTCCGTTCATGCGTCTGCCTCCGCCTCCATCCCAGCATCCGCCCCGGGCCGGAAGATATCGACATAGCGCCGCTTGAGCGCGGCAAAGCGCCCCTGCTCGATGGCCTCGCGCGCCCGGCGCGCCAGGTCCAGGAAGAAGGTGACGTTGTGCAGGGAGTTCAGCCGGTAGGAGAGCAGCTCCTGGGCCACGTAGAGGTGGCGCAGATACGCCTTGCTGAAGGTGCGGCAGGTGTAGCAGCCGCACTCAGGGTCCAGCGGACTGTCGTCCTCGCGGTATTCGGCGCGGCGGATGTTGACCTTGCCGCGTGAGGTGTACAGCGTGCCGTTTCTGGCGTTGCGCGTGGGCAGCACGCAGTCGAACATGTCCACCCCGGCCTCGATGCCTTCCAGGATGTCCAGCGGGGTGCCCACGCCCATGAGGTAGCGCGGCGTGGCCGCGGGCATCAGCGGGGTCAGGTGGTGCAGCATGTCGTACATCTCGGGGATGCTCTCGCCCACGCTTAAGCCCCCGATGGCCATGCCGTCGAAGTCGATCTCGGAGAGCTGCGCCAGGCTCTTCTCCCGCAGGTCCTTGTAGAATCCGCCCTGGATGATGCCGAAGAGCAGTTGGCCGTTCTTGTGCTTGGGGTGAGCCACGCGGCAGCGCCGGGCCCAGCGCGTGGTCAGCTCCAGCGACTTGGCCGTGTAGTCGTGGTCCGCGCCGTAGGCCACGCATTCGTCCAGCACCATCATGATGTCCGAGCCGATGTTGTTCTGGATGCTCATGACCTTCTCGGGCGAGAAGAAATGCTTGCTGCCGTCGATGTGCGACCGGAACTCCACGCCCTCCTCGCTGATCTTGCGGATGTCCTTCAGGCTGAAGACCTGGAAGCCGCCGCTGTCGGTGAGGATGGGCCCCTTCCAGCCCATGAAGCGGTGCAGTCCGCCGCGCCGGGCCAGGAGGTCGTCGCCGGGGCGCAGGTACAGGTGGTAGGTGTTGCCCAAGATGATCTGCGCGCCCGCATCGTCCAGGTCCTTGGGGCACAGGCTCTTCACGGTGCCCTGCGTGCCCACGGGCATGAAGATGGGCGTCTGGATGACGCCGTGGGCGGTGGCGAGGCTGCCGCGCCTAGCCTGGCCGTCCGTGTGGGTGACGGTGAATTCTCCGAGTTTTGATGCGTCAATGGTCATTTAAAGTCCTTTGCGCGGGCAGAGGTCGGACAGGTCGCAGCCCTGGCAGCGGGGCTTGCGGGCGTCGCAGACCTCGCGGCCGAAGTACACGAGGTAGTGGTTGATGTCGGCCCATTGGGGGCGCTCGAAAAGCGGCATCAGGTCGCGCTCGATGATCACTGCGTCGCGGCTCGCGGTGAGGCCCAGGCGGTTGGCGATGCGCGTCACGTGGGTGTCCACGGCGATGCCTTCGTTGATGTGAAAGGCGCTGCCCAGCACGATGTTGGCGGTCTTGCGGGCCACGCCGGGCAGGGTGACGAGCTCGGCCATGGTCTGCGGCACCCGGCCCCCGTAGACCTCCATGACCCGCTGCGCCGCGGCCTTCAGGTTCTTGGCCTTGTTGCGGAAGAAGCCGGTGGAGTGCACCACCTCCTCGATGTCGGCCACGTCGGCCTGGGCGAGGTCGGCGATCCCTGGCCAGCGGGCGAAGAGCGTCGGCGTCACCTGGTTCACGCGGGCGTCGGTGCATTGGGCGGCCAGCACCGTGGCCACCAGCAGGCTCCAGGCGTCGCGGAAGTCCAGGGCGGGCTTGGGGTCCGGGTAGCGGGCGGCCAGGCGGGCGAAGATGGCCTGGCAGCGGTCCTTTTGTGTGGGCATGGTCGGCTGCTCCGTTGCGCTCTGCGTTCTGGCGTGGGGTAGCATCCGGCGTGATTGTAGGCAAGAGCGGGGCGGGCGGGGCACTGCCCAGGGCCGAACCGGGCGGCAGGCGCGGATTTCCGTTGCCAGCGGGGCGGATATGTGGTTCAAAAAGTCCACCCGGCACTGCCTTTGCGCTGCCGGGGGCATCCATAAAACAGGCGGATAACGAATTGAAAAAACTTATGATTGTCGTCGTATGCCTGTACACGGGCCTGCTCTTGGCCTCCCTGGTCTTCGCCGATGCCGGGGCCGCCAAGCTCGCTGCGGAGCGCTGTTCCGCCTGCCATTCCACGGACCGCATCTGCGCGCAGCTGGGCAGCCGCACCACCGAGGTCTGGAAGCAGACCGTGCAGCGCATGGTCTCGCGTGGCGCGAGCCTCACGGACGCCGAGGCGCGCACCGTGGCCGAATACCTCGGCACGGCCAAGCCCGGGGCCAAGCCCCTCTGCCAGTAGGCCCGGCGGCAGTCCCCGTGCACGGCCAAGACGCCCGCCTGGTCTACGTCACCGCGCCCAGCCTGGCCGAGGCCGAGAGCCTGGCCCAGCTGGCCGTGGTGCGGCGGCTGGCGGCCTGCGCCAACATCCTGCCGGGCATGCGCTCGTTGTACTGGTGGCAGGGCAGGCTTGAGCGGGCCGACGAGGTCGTGCTGCTGCTCAAGACCACAAAGGCCCTGGCCGGGGAGCTGACCCGCGTGCTGGCCGAGGCCCACAGCTACGACTGCCCCTGCGTGGTGGTGCTGCCCATCGAGGGCGGGCACCCGGCCTTCCTGGACTGGATAGCCGCCGAGACCGCCGAAAGAGAATAAACCGGGCCGCGCGGCGGAACGTATTTCCAACCACCCGGCGGGCCCCCCCGCACATCTGGAGGATCTTTCATGCAGCTTTACATTTCCGGTTCCCTGGCCCTTGACCGCATCATGAACTTTCCCGGCAAGTTTGCCGACCACATCCTGCCGGACAAGATCCACATCCTGAACGTCTGCTTCCTGGTGGACGGCATGAGCGAATACTTTGGCGGCACGGCCGGGAACATCGCCTACAACCTGGCGCTGCTCGGCGAAAAACCGCTGATCCTGGGCTGCGCAGGCAAGGACTTCGCGGCCTACGGGATGCGCCTGGACGCTCTCGGCCTGCCCCAGGACGGCATCCGCAAGGTGGAGGGCCAGTTCACCGCCGGGGCCTACATCACCACGGACCAGAGCGACAACCAGATCACCGGCTTCAATCCGGGCGCCATGCGCGAGCGCTGCGGCTACCAGTTTCCGGCCAAGCACGACGGCAAGGTCCTGGCCATCATCTCGCCGGGCAACGTGCAGGACATGGTGGAGCTGCCCGAGTACTTCAAGAAGGCGGGCATCCCTTACATCTTCGATCCCGGCCAGCAGATCACGGCGCTCACCGGCGAGCAGATGACCCGGGCCATCACCGGTTCGCTGGCCCTGTGCACCAACGACTACGAGCTGGAGATGGTCATGAAGGCCACGGGGCTTTCGCGCGAGGAGCTTTTGAAGCGCACCGGCGCCCTGGTGACCACCCTGGGCGACCAGGGCTCGCTCATCGCCGAGGCCACCGCCGAGGGCGTCAGCGAGACCCGCGTGGCCCCCGTGAAGGTGCATAAGGCCCTGGACCCCACGGGCGCGGGCGACGCCTTCCGCGCCGGGCTCTTGAAGGGCCTGTGCCTGGGCCAGACCCTGGCCGAGGCCGCGGCTCTCGGCTCGGTCTGCGCGGCCTTCTGCGTGGAGCACAAGGGCACCCAGGAGCATTTCTTCAGCCTGGACATGGTGAACGAGCAGCTGAGCGAGCACTTCGGCCGGACTCTTTAGGGCCGGACTCTTTAGGGCCGGGCCATCTGGGCCCGGGCCCCAGCGGGGCACAGCTTCGAGCCCATAGCTTCATGGAGGCCCCATGATCGACCTGAAGCCGGAAAGCGTTGCGGAGTATCTGCGCCAGGCCTATGGCGACGACGCGGAGCTGCTGGACCTGGGGGCCATCGGCACCCTGGACAAGCAGGGCATCAAGCGCTTTGGCTACGGCAAGCCGCTTTTGGTGCGCTTCCGCGTGGGCGGCGTGGAGCAGGAGGGCGTGCTCTCGGTCATGCGCGGCGACAAGTACGGCCACCAGTTCTACTGGGACCGCGCGGCCATCCTGATGTTCCAGTACGAGACCAGCGCCCGGCTGCCGCGCCACGTGCGGCCCCTGGGCCTGGGCTACGTTGACGGGCTCAGCCGCCTGGTGCCGGTGTTCGCGCCCCAGGAATTCTTCATCCTCAACGAAAAGCTTGAGGGCTACGACTACTTCCAGGACCTGGACCGCATTGCTCATGGCAATCAACCCCACGGCGATTTCCTGCCTGGGGACGTGGCCCAGGCGCGCGACCTCGCGAGGTGGCTGGCCGAGATACACGCCACCCGGAAGGACGACCCGGACCTCTATTACCGCCACATCCGCAACCTGCTGGGCGCCAGCGAGTGCATCATGGGCCTCATTGACGAGGCCTTCCCGCACCCCTGCGATTTTTTGGCCGATGCCGAGTTCCTGGCCCTGGAGAAGCGCCTTGTCGACTGGCGCTGGAAGCTGCGGGCCTTCTCGCACCGGCTGGCCGCGGTCCACGGCGACTTCCACCCCTGGAACATCCTGGTGGACGGGCCTGTGGACGCGCGCAAGGGGTTCTCCGTGCTCGACCGCAGCAGGGGCGAGTGGGGCGAGCCTGCGGGCGACGTGGCCACCCTGGCGGCCAACTACCTGCTCTTCGGCCTGCTTCATGGTCAGGCGCACGGGCAGGGCAAGGCCCGGCTCGAGGGATCGTTCCTGGAACTCTGGACGGCGCTCTTCGAGGAGTACCTGGAGCGCACGGGCGACGCGGAGATGCTCAGGGTCATGGCCCCGTTCTTCGTTTTCCGGGGTCTGGTCATCGTCTCGCCGGAATGGTATCCTGACCACCCGCTTCCCGTCAGGCGCGCGCTGGTGCGCTTTCTGACCAGCGTGCTGGAGGACGAGGTGTTCGACTGGCGGCACCCCAACAGATACCTGGAGTAGACTATGCCTACCGGTCATGTCAGCGGCAATGTGGACGGCGGCTGGGTCCTCTGGTTCACGGGCCTGCCCGGCAGCGGCAAGAGCACCATCGCCCACGCCGTGCACCTGGAGCTGGAGAACCAGGGGCGCGAGGTGGCCCTGCTGGTCATGGACGAGCGCCGCAAGAGCTATTTCCCCAAGCCCGCCTACACCGAGGAAGAGCGCAAGGTGGCCTACAGCCTCATCGCGCAGGAGGCCGCCGAGCTGGCCAGCCAGGGCCAGGGCGTCATCCTGGACGCCACCGGGCACCGGCTGGCCGTGCGCCAGGAGGCCCGGGCGCTCATCCCGCGCTTCGCCGAGGTCTACGTCAACTGCCCCTTGCCCGAGGCCATGCGCCGCGAGGCCGTGCGCTCCGGCCAGCCGGGAGGAGGGGCCCACCCGCGCGGCTACGCCGTGACCCCGGGCATGTACCAGAGGGCGCTCATGCGCAGGCGCACCGGCCAGGAAATGCCCGGCCTGGGCGAGGTGGTGGGCGTGGACGTGCCCTTTGAGGAGGACCCCCAGGCCGAATGCGTGCTGGACGCCCTGCTGCCCGTGCCGGAAAACACGGCCCGGGTGCTGACCTTTCTCGACGGCTGGCTGCCGGGATTTCCGGGCGGCGCGGCGTGAGCCCGCTCACCCCCGAGGCCTTGGGATACGCGGGATACGCCTTTGGCCTGTGGACGGGCTGGGGCGTGCTGCACAGCCTGCTGGCCGCCCGGCGCGTCAAGGCCGCCTTCGAGCTGCTGCTGGGCCCGCGCTACGCCTTTTATCCCACTGCCTACAGCGCCGTCAGCCTGTGGACCTTCTACCTGGTGATGGTGAAGGAGCCGGACCTGCCGCAGCTGCTCTGGCTGGTGGAGGGCCCCGCCGCCCTTGGCATGCACGCGCTGCAACTGGCCGGGCTGGCGCTGCTGCTCTGGGCCGGGATGTCCATGCACGGGCTCAAGATGCTCGGCGTGACGCAACTGGTGAGCTTTCTGCGCCGCCGCCTGCCCGAGGAGGCGGACATGCACAAGGACTTCACCAGCACCGGGGCGTACAACCTCGTGCGCCACCCCATGCACGCGGGCGGCATCCTGTTTCTGGCCATGCAGCCGCGCCTGACCCTGGGCGGGGCGGCCTTCGCGCTCTTCGGCTGCCTGTACATGATCGTGGGCTCCCTGTTCGAGGAGCGCCGCCTGGCCCGCGAGCTTGGCCCGGTGTGGGCGGATTACGCGCGCCGCGTGCCCATGTTCGTCCCGAGGCTGCGGCCCCGCTCCTGACGCACTCCCGATGTCGGGCTGCCGCTTCTCCCGGCGCCCGTCAGGACATATGTCCGGCAGGGGTTGCGGCCGAACGTTGACCTTGGCCCCAAAGGGGCATATTGGCCCGCGCGTGGGCCATTGCATTGATTTTCGCCCCAACGCGCCCGCTACGGAGAGAGCTTGGACAAGACCTTCCACATCGTGACCTTCGGCTGCCAGATGAACGTCGGCGACTCCGACTGGCTGGCCCGCGCCCTGATCAGCCGGGGCTGGCGGCAGGTGCCGGAAGAGGACGCCTGGCTGTTCGTGGTCAACACCTGCAGCGTGCGCGACAAGCCGGAGCAGAAGGTCTACAGCGAGCTCGGGCGGCTGGCCTCTGCCTACACCCGGGGAGGCAAGGGCAAGCCCGGCCTCACGGCGGCTGTGGGCGGCTGCGTGGCCCAGCAGATCGGGCGCGGGTTCTTCGAGCGCTTCCCCTTTGTGCGCCTGGTCTTCGGGTCCGACGGCATCGCGGGCGCGCCGGACGCCCTGGATCGCCTGGCCGACGACCCGGGCGAGCGCATCGCCCTGCTGGATTTCCTCACCGCCTACCCGGAGCGCGAGGACGTCCTGACCCTGTCCACCCCGGCGCCGGTGCCGGCCTTCGACGCCGACGCGGGCGAACCCGAGGCCGTGGCAGAAGGCCATCCGGCCCAGGCTTTTGTGAACATCATGCAGGGCTGCGACAATTTCTGCGCCTACTGCATCGTGCCCTACACCCGTGGCCGCCAGAAATCGCGCGCGCCAGGGGCCGTGCTGGCCGAGTGCCGTACCCGCGTGGAGCAGGGCGCCCGCGAGATCACCCTGCTTGGCCAGAACGTCAACAGCTACGGGCTTGATTCCGGTGGGGCGAACGTGACCGGGGGCGTGGGCTTTGCCGGACTGCTGCGCCAGGTGGCGGCCATCCCCGGTTTGCTGCGCCTGCGCTTCACCACCTCGCACCCCAAGGACATCGACCCCGCCGTGATCCGCGCCTTTGGCGAGCTGGAGAACCTCTGCCCGGCCCTGCACCTGCCCCTGCAGGCGGGCAGCGACGCCGTCTTGAAGCGCATGGGCCGCAAGTACGACCGCGCGCGCTACCTGGGCATCGTGGAGGCCCTGCGCCAGGCCCGGCCGGACATCGCCCTGACCACGGACCTCATCGTGGGCTTCCCCGGCGAGACCGAGGAGGACTTCGTCCAGACCCTGGAGATGATGGAGCTGGTGCGCTTCGAGTCGAGCTTCTCCTTCCGCTATTCCGACCGGCCCGGGGTGGCCAGCCTGCGCCTGCGCCCAAAGGTGCCCGACGAGGTCGGACAGGAGCGGTTGTTGCGCTTGCAGTCTTTACAAAATGGCATTACTAAAGAAAGTCTAAAAGCGCTGGAAGGCTGCGAAACCGATGTCCTGCTGGAGGCTCCCAGCCGCCGCCAGGACGAGGGGGCGCACTTTTGGCGCGGGCGCGATGCGGGCGGGCGCGTGGTGAACGTGCGCATGGGCACGGGGCTTTCGGGTCTGGATCATTCTGGAGCATCGCTTTGCGGACGGATGGTGCGCGCGCGCATCCTTGAGGCCAAGAACCATTCCCTGCTGGGAGAGGAGGTCGGCCTGCCATGGTAGAGATGAAGATTTTCGGCCTCGCTCTGGACGAGAAGGCGCAGTCGCCGGTGCTCATCCTCAAGGATGAGGCCCGGGACTTGGCGCTGCCCATCTGGATCGGTCCGGTGGAGGCCATGGCCATCTCCCTTG
>Ga0180007_10001280_pt1 | contig 35430 bp, 43 predicted proteins | sample MM_PC_MetaG_FD_121122 | JGI IMG/M metagenome (GOLD analysis project Ga0180007, IMG submission 121122) | Groundwater microbial communities from the Aspo Hard Rock Laboratory (HRL) deep subsurface site, Sweden - MM_PC_MetaG | ecosystem: Environmental > Aquatic > Deep subsurface > Groundwater... | reverse complement strand
TCTTTTCACCCCTAATGGCGGCTAAAGCGATAGACGCTTTCTGTTTTGGTGAGAGCTTTTTCATATGGTTTCATTCTACCATATCCACCTAATATAGTTGTCCAGTAGATGGGTACATTATATAGGTCGAAAAACCACGGATTCATTTATACCTGTATAGTTAACTAAAGATTTGCATTCAGGGCATTTTGCGTTATTACTACCAGGTCTGCGCGGAATGATTCTAATTAAATGTTTTTCTTTATCAAAACATCTTGAGCAAAATGGACCATCGTTACTTTCTTTATGCCAATAACAGTTGTTTTTAAATATATATTCTTCCTTAATTTTAGCTTCTTCTTTTAGTTGATTATTTTCAGCTTTTAGTTTTTCAATTTCTTCTCTTTTATTAAAAAGATCATCGATTAAATCAAGTATTTTTTGGTACTCGTTAATTTTGCCGGCTTCTTTCAGAATATTGGCAGCATCTTTTGCTGCGTCATATAATCCCATATTGTTTAAGGTTAATTGTTTTAAAAATTTTAATTATTTCGTTTCTAACACCATACACACGCCCCCATCTCTCAACGCCAGCTGAAAAACTAAACTATTTTTTACTCATTGGCTAGTTTAATTATCGCTTCTCTGGTCATAACGTTACTTATCTGGCCTCACTATATCATAAATGTCAATCTTGGGTAAATGTTTGATGTTATAAAATAATTTAAATCCCAAGTTATTTAATTGACTCGTGAATCGGCAATCCGCTGTCAGGCGATGTAGGGCGCAGGCAACTGTTATTTATATGCTTTTATAATTACTCGCCCCCTATCTTCTTTATCTAAATATGTTTTAAATATTTCTACGCGTTTAAAACCTGCGACTTTCAACATATCTTTTAGACATTGTATATTTGGACCCCACTAATTAGTCTGGTCGTCACTTAATTCGTTTGCGGGATAAAATCTCATTACCGGATATTGCTCTTTTATTTTTATATAATGGCTTTCTAAAAGGAGCAAGTCTTAAGAATAAAAATTTAGCTAATTTTAGCAAAACTTGACAAAACTTTTATATTTGATATACTTTAAATAGAAAAATCATCCAAAACCCTGTTGTCCTTCGGGATCGCAGGGTTTTGTGATTTTAAGCCGTCAGATTCCAATCTGCTTTAAACCAATTGAACCACATGAATTTATCAACTGCTTCAATAATTTCTTTGGAAATATGATTGCGAGTGGAAATAGCTACTACCTTCTTGCCATGTTTTTGGATATATTTTATCAATGAAGCAAAATCACTGTCGCCGCTTAATAACACCGCTGTGTCGTAAGCTGGCATTAGATCAATTGTATCAATAGTTAATTCAACATCGCAGTTGCCTTTAAATAATTGTTCTCCATTTTTCAGCTTGATTACCTTTACTTCTTTAACAACCATTTTAAAACCTCTGCGGGCCAGCATTTCCAATAAATTAGCCTGCCCGATGTTTTCCTTGTTTGTTGAATAATAAAAATAAATGTCAACCAGTTTACTATGCGCTTTAAAATATTGTTGGAGCTTTTTATAATCAATTCGCCAACCTAAATCCTTTAAGCTGTAAATAACATTTGCCACATCAATAAATACTGCGATTCGACCATAATTCTGCCAGTTAATTTGTTGTTTGTTATTAATCATGACTAGATCTTAAAACAATTTATCCATATTGGCAAATTTAAAAAATATTTTCTTTAAGACAGATTAAATTTATTTTTTTGCGTAGCCAAATACGCCATGTTGGATGATGTTTACTTTTTTAACCAAGTTAGCGCTTGTGTGATCTGATTAGTACGATCTGAGTATACCTGGTGAATAAAAATTTGGCCTTCTGATCCTCGTTGTAATTCAATAAATCCCCATCCTTTATCATGCACATAGTAACCAGTTCCATAATTTTGTAGGGCTTTACTAATCTCAACTTTACCAGTAAGTTTTGTTTCGTCGTCAATTCTAAAACCATTAAAATTTAGAAAATTTTTACATGTTGTTATATTTATATCAAAAACTTTTTTATTTCTCTCGTCGTATTTCCAATATGCAAAATAACTTCCGGTATAATTTTTCTTTACGTTATGATAGAATTTCATATCTGTAATCAACTGTATAATACGGAAAAGGCATGCAGTCAAAAAGCCAGATATAAATCCTGTAAAGACTCCGACATTGATCCCTATATGATTTTCATTATATATTTCTTTAATTTCTTCCCACATAAAAATAAGTAAATTTCACCTAACACCATACACACAAACCCTCTCCCATCCCCCAACGCCAGTCGAAAAACTAAATTATTTTTTTAAGACATTAATTATTTTGTTATGAATAGAAGTTCCGTTAGTCATTAAAAAGGTGTTAACTCGGTCATTTTTTAACGGCTTGCCCTTAAAGTCAGTAATTTTGCCGCCGGCTTCTCTGACTAACAATAAACCGCCGACAAAATCATGAAGCTCGTTATTATAACATATCATAGTCTCAATTTTTCCGGAAGCTAGTAAACAAAAATCGTAAACAGGCGCCCAATTAGCAAGTATTCTTTTAATTCCAATGCCATGAATTTTTTTCTTAAGATTTATTGAACGCGCCCGCGGAGTTTGCCAGCCACATGAATAGGCCGCCACACAATCCTCTAAATTTTTAACACCGTTAACCCTGGCTCTTTTACCGTTCAAAAATGTTCCTTTGCCTTTTTCCGCGTAAAAAGTCTGCTTGGTTACAGGATTATTAATCACGGTAAAAACTGTTTCATCCCCTTTTAATAAAGCCATGGTAACGGAAAAATAGGGAATTCCGATTTTTAGGTTGATGGTTCCGTCCAAGGGATCCATCACAAACGTATAATCCGATTTTTTATCAATAAAGCCGGCCTCTTCGCTTTGAATATTATATTTTGGAAACTCTTTCTCGACGGCTCTGATTAAATTTTTCTCAGATTTTAAGTCTGCTGCTGTTACAAAATTTAAGGGCATACCCTTGCTCTCAGTTTTAATACTTTTGCCAAAATAACTTAAAACAATCTCCCCGCTCTTTTCTACAGCCCTGATAATATTTTTATATTTTGGGTTCATTTCTTTGATTCTGTGATATTCGGCTCCTTGCCGTATTTAGGAATGATGACTGATGACTGATGATTGTTGGATGATGACTGATGATTGAATACTTTTTCTTTTAAAGCTTTTAGTAATGTTTCATCATCTTCTGCCTCTGAAGTTTTGACTTCAATAATCGGAATCTTTAAACTCCAGGCCAGCGCATTAGCCGTAGCCACGCCCAGACGCAAGGCGCTAAAAGCTCCTGGACCAGAAACAATCGCAACTAGTTTTAAGTCTTTAATCTTTAGTCTTTGATTTTTTATTATTTTGTCAATCATACCTAACAGCAATTCTGATTGTTTATACTCTTCCCTACTCTCCAACTGACCGACAACCTCATCATTCTTTATGAGTTTAAGCTGAATCAAATCGGTTTGCGATGTATTGATAAACAGTATCATAAATTAATTTTTAAGTTTTTAGTCTTTAGTCTTCGGTCTTTAGTCTTCAGTTTTAAGTTTTTAGTCTTTAATTTTTAGTCTTCAGTCTTTAGTTTTCAACCTGATCCCCGCCCTCTTTTAACCTCGCTACTTTATAGATAGCATACCCGAGCATCACCGCTCCGACCCACTGCACCCAAGATAGCATATTGCCTCTGATAAAGTATTCTAAAAGAATGGCTGATAAGGGAAAGGCCAGTTCGCAAATAGTGGAGAGTGATGCTTTAACTTTTTTTAGGCCGTAATAATACAAAAATATCGCGGCTCCGCCAGTGGAAAAAATGATTATCAAGAAAGTTAAAAACTGATGCAGAGTTATTTGATTAAAGCTGGTTAGATTGCCGGTTGAGGCCACCACCAAAAACATAATTAAAGTGGTTACGCCGAATCTAAGATATGTGCCGACTCTATAATTAACTTTTTGAATGGCGCGCTTGCTAAAGACCGTTGAAGAGCCCCAGGCAAAGGCAGCCAAAAGCGAAAATAAGGCAGCGGCTAAAGTTTTATTACCGGTGCTCAAATCCGGCAAGCTGGCTCCAAAGGTCACAAAATAAGCGGCGATGATTGCCAGAACAGCCCAAATAAAAAACTTTTTGGGTAATTTTTCTTTAAGCACCAGCCAGGCCAAAGATAAAGCAAAAAGCGGCTGCAGTTTTTGCAGTAAAATGACGATTGATAGATTAACGAAGTTGACATAAAACAACGCCTTGGTAATAGCCATAGTGCCGATAGCTCCGCCAAAAATGGCAACCCAAATAAATGCTCCCCAATCACCTTTCTTTAGTTTTTTAACCTCTTTGAATTCCGCAATCAAAAACGGCAGCATAATTAAAAAGGCCAAAGCATGCTCCACAAAAACTACCAGCGGCACCGGCAGGCTGTAAAGCGACGGCCTTAAAACAATGCCGTCTAGCGCCCATAAAAAGGCGGCAATGATGATGAATAATGGTGCGATTTTTTTCATACTTTTGATGATTAATGAATAATGATTGATGAATAAATCTGTGAGACATCTCTCGGGTTATCAGTTAACTGTCAGTGTCTAATCTGCGACAACCAAATATTTCTTAAACCATTTGGCGGTTAAATTGACGACTCGCCGGGCATGTTTTTGATTATGGAAATTATGATCAGCGCCCTTGATTATTTTTAATTCTTTTGGACCATTGAGCAGTTTATAGATTGAATAAGCATCTTTTATCTGAACTCTTTTATCCTTGTTGCCATGAATTATCAATACTGGACAATAAATGCCACCGACTAAATATTTTTTCCTTAAATACATTCGCTCATCAAAATGTTTAGCCGTTACTTTAAACCCGGAAATCATCCAGTAGCCCTCTCCAACTTCATCAATTTTTTTCTCTCTTTTATAGCTATTAACTACGGCGCCAGGGTCATATAAACTAGAAACAGAAACTGCCGATCTGATATATTTTTTATGAATGTTTGAACTGATCAAAGCCGTAAATGCGCCCATGCTATGTCCAGCCATGCCGATCCTGAATTTATTGACTTGCGGTATTGTTAAAAGAAAATTAATTGCCGCTTTTACATCTTTAACGAACTGGCTGACTAAAACATTTTTATAATTCCCTCCGCTCGGCTTATGTCCGGAAAATGTAAATCTTAAAACAATAAAACCGCTTTTTTCTAAATTTTGAGCGATTGACTTTATCAATGAATTATGGTGATTACTCTTAAACCCATGCTGAACAATGACTGTCGGAAACGGCCCCTGGCCTTTAGGGACATGAAGAATGCCTTTCAATAAATAGCCTTTACTTGATTTAAAGCTGACTTGTTTTTGCATATACATTATTCGGAAACCGACAGCCTGGCTGTCGGCTGCGTAGGGCTTTGTTTATAAATATTTTTTTGAGAGGCGAACCATAAAGGTTCGCCTACCGAGGTTAAAACTATCTTTTGATTGAGGGTTCGCCTACCGAGCTCCATTTGGTAACGGAGCAAATCATGAGGTTCACCCGCTCTCGGTAACGGAACCTTTATGGTTTAAAATAAAAAGATATAGGATGCACGATACCTGCCTGCCTCTCGGCTTGAGCTCGAGACGAAAGCCGGCAGGCACGGCACGATACAAGATACAAGATACACGATTAAACCTCGATCTTATTAACCAAAATAACTTTTTTGCTGTTTAAAATTGAATACAAAAATTTATCGGTAACTTCTTTTCTGATATTAAACTCGTGGGTGGTTAAATAAGTGTAGCGGATTTCTTTTTGGTAAATTTTTTCCAGATCGCCGATAAACTTTTTAAGGGCTTCTTTAGAAATTTTACCGACCAAAAGAACATCCGTAGGTATGGACTCATCTTCCACAAACCTGCCGGTTAAAGCCAGATATCTTAAGCCGTCAAGTTTTTTAACTTTTTCCGCTACTACTTTTTCAATCAATAGCTTGGACTTTTTAATTAAGGCTGTTAACTCATCAAATAAAACAAAATCTTTGCTCGCTTGATAGTATCTTTTTTGATCAACTTGTTTAGATGTAAGTAAGCCAAATTTTGTCAGATTATCCAGCTCCCGCCTGACAGAGTTGATCCTTTCGTTAATTTCGCGGGTTAATTCCCTGACAAAAAACTGCCTCTCCGGATTTTCCAAAAAAAGCTTTAAAAGTTTATCGCGGGTTCTTGAACCAAATAGTTGTTCTAGCATATAATCGCAAGTCGCAAGTCGCGAATCGTATATCGTGCTCGCCTCGCCATAGCTTTAGCGAAGGTGGGTATCGTTAATATCATTAAATACGATATTGCGACTTTGGCAAAAAATAAGTAATTATAGTATAATCATTTTAGCGGCTTATGACAAGTTTCTGATCCCTTTTACGGCAGTTGCTGATTTGAGTAAAAAATAACGAACATATGTTATACAAACTGGCTCAATTAAATATCCACGACCCCCACCACAGCCAAAAAACTGGAGAAATTTTAATTCAGCCGGGCGCTTCTGCCGAGGAAAGTGATTTTTTTATTCTGCTGGAAATCGACTCCCAAGCTCCGGAAGACAAGCAATTTACTAAAAACTTTTTAGAAATAGCTTTTGAGTCCTATGAAAAATCTAAAATCTTTGAGCCGGAAAAAGGCTTAGAAAAAATTTTACAGGAACTGAACAACAATTTGCCCGCTGTCTTTCCTAAAAAAAACTATGCTGATTTTCTTCACTGTTTTATCGGTTTATATCACGAGGGCCATCTTTTCTTTTCAACTTTTGGAAAAATTAATGTTTATTTAATTAAAACTACTGGCATTAAAAAAATTGGCCAGGAGACTGCCGAAGATAATAATGAAATATTTAATTTTACTCTCAACGGCAAAATAAAAGATAATGACAAAATTCTCATTACTACCGAAAGCTTGACTAACTATATTTCTTTAGAAAAAATTAAAAAGACCGTCAGCGCCCTGCCGCCGGCCAGCAGTATTGCCCACCTCACCAATATCTTGCAGGCCACGCCCCCTTACGTCTCCTTTTTTGCCGTTATTTTAACGGCTCCTTTTCAAAAAGAAGCAGTTCAAGATCCGGCCGCTGCCATGACCGCTCAACTTTCGGCGTCTTCGACTTCAAAAAATTCCCTTGACCAGCTCCTGCAAACCCAGCGGGAAACGGAAAAAATCCTCCAAAAACCCTCTTTGCTTAAATCGCTCCAACATAAAGTAACTGACCAAAAAAGAGGAGTTGCTTTAAAAGTTACCCGGGCAAAAAGCGGTAAATTAAAAAGAGGAGTTAAAAAATCATTGCTGACCGGCCTGCTGGAAGAATCTAAAAAATTTATAAGCTTAATCTTCTTGGCAGAAGTCAGGCAGAAATTTTTTTCCAGCCTGCAAAAAAAATTCACCGAACTTTTTAAAAAAATCAATCAGCTTTCTAAAGGCAATAAAATCTTCTTTATTATCATTATTATTCTGCTCTTGCTTTTTACCCAGAATTTAATCTGGCAGAGCCAGAAGAAAAGCCGCCTGGCCGACGAACAGACCTATATTGCGATGATTCAGCAAATCGAAGAAAAACAGCATAATATAGAAGCTTCTTTAATTTATAACGATACCCCGAGAGCTAAACAGCTGCTTAACGAAATCGGCCAGCTTCTGGAAAATTTTCCCCAAGACTCCAAAGAAAGGATAGCCAAATACCAGGAACTTGATAAAAATACCAAAGGCATATCCGAAAAGGTCTGGAAAATAATTAACATTGCCGAACCGATTGTTCTGTTTGACTTTAGAGAAATAAACTTAGGCGCCCAAATTTTCGAAATTGCTCTAAAAGATAATTTTCTCTATGGCCTTAATTCAACCGATCAGCTCTTTCTTTATAATCTTGCCGATAATCAGAAAACGGTCAAAGACGACGCTAATTACAATTTAAAAAATCTGGCTTTAACTCCACAAAATTTGCTTATCGGCCATACTCCGGAAAAAAGATTCTACAGCTTAAGCCCGGATGGCCTGGCCGAAATTAACGTTACCGCCCTGGATTCCAGCAGCCAGATTGATGATTTAACTTTCTTTTTGGATAAAATGTACCTGCTGGACAAAAACGCCAAGCAGATTTACAGATACACCAATTATAGCAATAATTTCCAGGCTAAGGCGGCCTGGGTTAAAGAAGATTTGCCGATTGAACAAGCTGTCTCCATTACGGTCGACGGTTATGTTTATGCTCTGCTGGAAAACGGCGAGATATTAAAAATGGGCGCCGGCAAAAAGCAGGATTTCCCCAAAATTATTACCGAGCCGGAACTGGCTTCGCCAACCAAAATTTACACTGCGCCAGAAAGCGAAAATCTTTTTGTTCTCGAGCCCGCTAATAAACGCTTCCTGATAATCAATAGAGATAGCGGCGAACTTAAAAATCAATACTTTTCCGAAAAGTTTACTGATTTAAAGGATTTTGAAATTAGAGAAGTTGAACGAAAAGTCTATTTATTAAACGGTTCGCAGGTTATAGTGGTGGGGATATAAAAAACAGCAGGGGCGCAAAATTTTGTGCTTCTACTGTTTTTTTATTCCCTGTTCCACTTCTCAACAGCCAGCTTGAGCATTACCATGGCCTTTCTTAAACCCGACTTTTTTATAACATAAGCGATTCTAACTTCTTCTTTGCCCTTTCCTTTGGATAGATAGAAACCATTGGCCGGGGCCAGCATCACTGTTTCTTGGTTATGATGAAACGAAGTTAACAGCCATTCGCAGAATTTATCGGCATCGCCGACCGGCAGTTTGGTCACATAATAAAAAGCTCCTTCGGGTTTGGTAAAAACTGCGCCGGGGATTTTTTTTAGGCCTTGGTAGATGACCTCGCGGCGCTCCTGGTATTCTTTTTTAACTTTTTTTAAATAGTCTGGCGGCACCTGGTCCATTCTGCCGGCAATCTGCTGGTCTAAATCGCCGACTGCCAGACGGGCTTGCCCGAATTTTAAAACATTTTGAATCAATTCTTTATTACGGCTAACCATAAAGCCGACCCTGATGCCGCACAGAGAATAACGTTTAGAAAAACTGTCAACGATTATCATTCTTCCTTTTTGAGATTTCTTTTCAAAATTCAAAGCAGTGGAAAGTTTGACTTTCTGATAAATAAAATCCCGATAAACTTCATCAACAATTAAATATAAATTATTCTTTAAGCAGAGCTGGTACAAGCGCTTGACTTCCGACGGACTGTAATAAGTGCCAGTGGGATTATTAGGATTGCTAAGATAAACCGCTTTGGTTTTTTTGGTGATTTTTGATTTTATTACTTGATTTGACGGCAGATGAAACCCATTCTCTATTTTGCAGGTAACGGGCACAAGCTTGACATCGGCCATGCGGGCATAACCTTCTACATTGGTATAAAAGGGCTCAAAAACCATTACTTCATCGCCTATTTCGCAGATGGAAAAAAAACACCACTGAATTGCCTCTGACCCGCCAGCAGTGATAATCACATTGTCTTCGGTAATATCTTTAGCGCCGAGCTGATGATAATATTTGACGATTGACTTGATGAGCTGGCGATTGCCCTGTGATTCGGTGTAAGCCAAATGATGAATGTTGGTTTTTTTAAGCCAGCTGACCATCTGGTTAGGCGTTTTAATATCCGGCTGCCCGATGTTTAGATGATAAATTTTAATGCCCCGAGCTTTAGCGCTCCGGGCCGCAGGCTCCAATTTTCTGATAGGGCTCTCGGGAGTATTTTTGATTCTTTGGGATAGTTTCATATCAAACATACTAACATTTTGGCAAAAAAAAGAAAAGCCATCGGATTTTGTGTAAACACCGTAGCGGCGCAAAATATTGCGTCGCTACGGTTTAATCATAACGTCTGTTTTGGCTTTTCTTTTTTATTCAGAGTGTTTTACTTCAAAGTAACAGTGGCGCCGGCGGCTTCCAATTTTTTCTTGATTTCTTCGGCCTCTTCTTTAGTAGCGTCTTCTTTGACCATTTTGGGCGCGCCGTCAGCCATATCTTTAGCTTCTTTTAAGCCCAGCTGGGTAACTTCGCGGATAGCTTTAATAACGTTGATTTTTTGCTCGCCGCTGGAGGTAAGCTCTACGTTAAAGCTGGTTTTTTCTTCCTTGTCCGCCGAAGCTTCAGCGGAGGCGGAAGCCGCTCCGGCCACCATTATCGGTGCAGCAGCTGAAACGCCGAACTTGTCTTCTAGAATTTTGACCAGTTCGGAAAGATCCAGAACCGACATCTTTTCGATTTCTTCGACAATTAATTTGAATTTTACCGGGACTTCAACATCTTTTTTTTCTTCTTTGACTTCGTCTTGCCCGCCTTGACTCGGCGAGGCAGGTTTCTTGTCTTCTGTCATAAATTTAAAATTAATTATTAATTAATGAATAAAGATTATATCATTTCACTAAAACACACTGACAGTTCACTGATGTTCATGGATTTCTCACCGATATCCGTGGAATGTCAGTGAGTCATCTGTGAGCTGTCAGTGCCTTCAGTGTTCATCAGTGATTATCTTTAATTGCGCTCAAAACATTCACTAAACCTCTTAAATTTCCGGCTAAGACATTAACAAAGCCGCTGATAGGCGCGTTAATGGTGGCGACGGTTTTGGCAATTAATTCAAGCTTGGAAGGCAGTTTAGAAAGTTCAATTACCTTTTCTTTGCCGATATACCGGCCTTCTAAAATACCGCCATCAATAGTAAGTTGCTCATGAACTTTGGCAAAATTAGCCAGTATTTTAGCGGCTATTACCTCGTCATCAGCAGAAGCGGCTACCCCGACACTGCCCTTAAGCCGATCTATGTCTAAGCCCTCGACTTCAAAATCCTTCAGAGCCATTTTAAGCAAAGTTTTTTTGCTGACCTGGTAGGTAACTCTTTCGTTTCTTAACTTATTTCTTAATTCCTGATTGTTTTCTACATTTAAGCCATCAAAAGTGGTAAAAACAACTGCCTTTGAGTTTTTAAGCTCGTCGATCATTTTTTTTACTTCTTGTTCTTTTTGTTGACGTGTTTTAGGCATATAATTAAATTTATACTTTATGAATTAGTCTGTGAAAGGTCGGCCCGCAGACAAATATACGGACTACGTTAGTTAATCTATAATAATAAAAAACTGTGGATTACCACAGGCCCTAAAAATTAGCTAAAATTAGCGAATTTATAATCTACCTGCGCAGGATTTATATCATTATTAATTGACCACCCGCGGTCTGTGGTAATTATTAAAACTATTATAGCAAAAACAGTAATAATGTCAAATTTTCTATCTGTTAGAAGATAAATACTGTTCTGTTTCGCTTAAAAATTCATCGCTGGCATATTTCTGAAACACTCTATCCATAAAATAGATAGAAAAATAGCCGAATATCAAGACCAGTAAAAAAGCTAAAACAGGCGAAATCCTTTGTTTAAAAACTTTCTTCATAAGCTCTTAGTAATAAATTATCCTGCCACAGCAAATTTTGGATATCTGTCATTATAGATTATTCACCAATTACCGCAAGAGGCGGATATCCACATTAAATCAAACTACCAACTGCCTCCCCCGCCGCCGCCAAAGCCGCCGCCGGAAAAGCCGCTGCTGCCGGAAGCAGCGCCTAAGGGCTTAGAAGCTAAAACCGATTTAGCATTATAATTAAGATTATTCAACGAACTAACAAAAATTAAACTATTAAAAGTGGCAAAGCGGCCCTCGTACCACGATGGCTTTTGTAAATAGATATCCTTAAACTGCTGGGCCCATTTTTTTTCAACGCCCAGCACCATGGCATAGGACAGATGCTTTTCAAATTCTTCCGGCTTTTTTTCCGGCGCGTTGTGAAATTTAATTCTTTCTTTTTCCGCCACCGCCAGATATCTTTTATAACCCTTAATCTCCTGAACCGCCTTTGTCCCCTCTTTGGTTTTATAAGGCATATACTGGCCCAGCCAAAAAATAACTACAGCCGACAAAACTAAGAACAGAATATTAAAACCGCCGCCGAAGAAAGGAATTACAACCATGCCTAAACATAATAAAATAAAGGCGGCGATAATATATAAAGTTCTGATTTTTTGAGGAGAAGCTGTAAAAAAATTCTTTTCCACCAAATCCTTATACATCTCCTTTTTTAAATCTGCTAAATGCCTATAAAAATTATTCTTTAGTTCTGAAATTTTAACTGATGGTTTTGAATCAAAAATGGCCTCGGCAAATTTTTTCTCCCATATTTTTAAACCTTCAAACTCCCTTAATTTAATAAATTCCCAATCATTTCTGCCCGCTTCTTTTATTTTAATAAAGCCTTTAACCGCCAAATCGATAATAGTAGAAGATATATCAACCAAATTGACCCGTTCGTCGATTACCGAACCAACTTCGGCCGGCAGTAAATTTAAAGGCGGCTGATAATAAGGAATGATGGTTGTTATTTTGCCTAAATCGCGGCCATGAAAATACCATAGCAAAAACATCACTAACAAAGAAAGAATCGGCAAAAGCATTAAAGGATTGTCTGCCATAATCCATTTAATTTGGCTGATGAAAGATGGCGGCAATAAAATGCCTTTGGGCCAGCCCAAAACTATGGTTAAACCCTCGCCCGGAGCCATGGTCTTAAAAACAGAATAGCCAATCTGACTATTGGAAACATTGGTCACCGAGCAATTCTGCTCCTTGCTGCCAAAACTGCCGGTAAAGCATTGGGCTTGAATGTCTTCGGCGTTAGTAAATTGAGGCAATTTAACTGCCACTCCGGCCCGATCGATGGGCGCCTGCCAGTCATTGCCGGTCACGTTCCAGTAAAATTCGTCATAATCATCAAAAAAATTGATTACCCTGTCCAGCTGGTAATTAATAATATAAGTCTGCGGGCCGCTGACATATTTATCCGGATCGCCGATTTTAATGCTTACTTTGCCCGAATCCTTAGCCGCTTGATAATAATAAGAACGGCCCGATTCATTGATTACTGACTGGACTTTAAGTTTAATGGCAAAATTCCCTCCTTTAGCTTTATATTTATAAGGAATTTCACGGACAATGCCGTGGCGCTGCCAGTCGCCAAAATTATAAACTATCCTTTCGCTGACATCCACGCTGTTATCGTTATTAATCCTTATGGAGACCTGAAAATCCTGAATGTATTCCCTGGTCAATTCCTCGGCCTTAACCGATTCTGCCAGCCAGCTGGAAATAACGTTTCTGGGATTTTTATAATTGGCTAAAAAATAAATCAAGCCAAATATTAAAAGGCCGATTAAAATAATAAACAGGATCAAGAAGCGTTTTTGATGGTGTCTCATATAATTACTATTTTATCATAAATCATTATTTTATTAAACCCTAAAAATCAACAGGAATAATCAGCTGATCGGCGTTTTCTGGCAGGTCCGACGGGTTGTCTTTTTCCAAAATTAACCGGCCGTTGCTGGCCGAAACATCAAAAAATTCAAGTTCTGCGGTAAAAGGCACAAAATCCTCGGTCATCCATTCACCCTGGGCATTAGCTATGCCCTGGCTGATTAAATTACCATGATCATCAACTAATTTTATAGGAAAATCAGCTTCAAAAAACCAATAACCCCTGGCCTCGCCTTCAATTTTTATTGGACTGCTGACTTTTTGATTTGGTCTGGGATTGTTTATTCTAATCAAATCTATTTTCTCCAGTTCGTTGCCGATATCTTCGGTAAACTGCTGGCCATCGGGAGTTTGACACTTTCTGGGATAGCTTTCCATAACTGCGTTGCCGGCAGCCGCACAATCAGAAAAACTGCTTATCTGATTTTGAATATTTTCGTACCAGGTTTTATCAATACCCATTGAGCCGCAGAATTCTTGAGTCTGACAGCTGATAGAACTGCAGGCTGAGCAGGGCGGGCAGACAACACACTCGTCGTGACAATTATCAGGATTAAATAATGCGCATTCTTTTAAGCACTGCTCGGTTGGCATCGGACTGGAGGGCGCCCCATGCTTTACCCAGCCGTCTGTTGTACAAAGCCAGGCATCTTCCGGCCCGCCAACCACGAAGCGTAAAAATAACCAAGCGACAATGATGATTACGATGATGATGAAAAATTTTTTTATCATACTATAGCCCGTTAATACCTCGCGGAAAGCTGCTGAATAAATTCATCCAGCTTGCCGGCAAATTTATCGTTAACTGCTTCTTTGGTGGTTATAAACATTCTAGCCATTGAAGGTTTGCCGGCCAGCCGTTCCATATCTTTAAAAACCTTCTGTTCTTTATCACCTCCCTGGCTGGTAAAAAAAGCTATTTGGTTAAATTTATCTTTATAGCTGTTAAGATAAGTTCTGACGGGCGCAGACATGGTAAAGGCCCAGACCGGTGTTCCAATAACAACTAAATCGTATTGGGCCGGGTCTTTTTTAACAGGTTCGATAAATATTTCTTTTTTCCTTATAGCGTCCCGGCCGCTCCTTAAATAGCCGACCACTCCTTTCCGCGAATTCTGATCGACAATTTCTTCTAAATCGGCGTCTAGTTTTTTAGCCAGCTGCCCGGCCACTTTTTCAGTGGTGCCGGTGCGGGAATAATAAACTACTAAAATTTTTTTCATAAATTTTTATTTTTGAATCGCCAATGCCTCTTTTCTATATAAACTACTCTCCACCAAATTTTGCCTAAAAAATATCCGCCGATTACACCAATAATCAGCAAACCGTAATTAAGCCAAAAAGGCAAAGCGCAAAGGCCTTTGCCAAATGCTGATACCCATATAATTTGGTGATTATTGTTTTGGGCCCAGCTTAAATACCATTTTTCAATTAAAGCATGGGCTAAAAAGCTTAAGATGGTTCCTAAAATAACAGAAAGGGTGATATAAATAGTTTTTTTCATAAATTAATTTAATAACAAAATCTGCACGGCCAAATAAGTGGCAAAAATCACCCAAACCGCATAAGGCGCCAATAGCCAACTGGCGGTTTTATTTATCTTCCAAATCAAATAAATTAAAATTAGGACTGTAATTTCCAAAATTATCATCTCTATAACTGCTGCCAAAATCAAATGCTGATAAAAAAACAAAAAGCTCCAGAAAATATTCAAAAGAGCATTCGCTATAAATAAAATGATGATCAACTTAAAACGATTATCTCTAGCGGCCTTGTTCCAGACTAAAAGAGCCGAGATGGCGGTCAAAATAAAAATAACAGTCCAAACCAAACCAATAAACGAACCGAGCGGAGTAACGGCCGGCAGATTTAAAGTATCGTACCAGTCCATTCCGCTGTTTGTCAATAAACTGCCGCTCAAGGAAACTAAAACGGTAATTAAAGGTATGATGAAATAATTAATTTTTATCTTCATTATGTTTTTTAAATACCTTGGTTAAAATTATGGTTAAAGCCACAATCACAATGGTAATAATAACGGCATAGCCGAACTTGGCCGTTAAGCTGTTTTGCTGATTGGGAAATAAAAACTCTATCAAGCTCTTGATGGCATCGTTCCAGGCCAGGCCGGCCACCAAACCCAGGGCCGCCACCATATAGCCCAGCATTTTTTCTTTAACCTGTTTTTGGATTTCCGTTTGTTGATTTTTGAATTTGTCGATTAATTTTTTGTTATTTTCCATAAGCTCGTTTTTTTACTTGTTTAATTTTAAACCATGAGGGCGTCCGGTAAGCCGGTTTGCCCCGGCGGTTGCCAACTTTGGAATGCTTTTTCATATCCTCTTGATTTCGTTATATATTATATTCTAGCAGTTTTGCGGAAAAAAATAAAATTCTCTAACATTGACATTTAATATCCTTTATTATATGTTTAAAATGAAAGGTTCTTTATTTATAGGAGGTAAGTATGGACCCGCTAACACTAGTGGTAATTGGAGCCGGGCTTGCTGCCATTAAATGGCTGGACAACAAATGGAGGGCAATAGATAGTCAAGAAGAAAAAAAATCAAATGAGGTTATAACACCTAAAGTTAATACCTTTTCATGGGGAGATGATATGAATAGCATAATACCTTATAGAGGAACTGGCTGGTTAGATGATAATTATCGCCTTCCTTATGTTGCGCCTAATCCGATTGTAGATCTGGCAACACTTTCCCGTTCAGAAGGATGGTTTGGAAATTTGGATTTTGGTAAACTCCCAATGTTATCCAATGAATTGGCTAAACAAGCTGTAACCCATGAAATGCAAGGCAGCGTTCCTCATTTAACTCATTTGGCTGAAGTCGCATTAGCAACCGACCCAACGTGCCGGGAAGTAGTAGTTACTGACACTATCTTCGGAGGCACGCCCTGTACTGGTTTGTTTGGCAGATCAGGCTTCAAAAATCCCGTTGAGTTTACCCGCACTATCAGGGTAAAAAAATTCTAGCTATCAGGCACTGTCTGATAGCCTTTTTTTACTCCGCTCTTTTGCAAATCAACAGGGATAATTCACTGATAAAGCGCCAATATTAAATCAGCCTATCGGTGTTAGAGAATAAAAACCCCGCCTCGGGCTTGCCAAGAGGCGGGATTAAAATTGTCGCTGGCGCTTCACCAATTAAAATGTTCATTGGGATAATCTTTTTGAAGGACCATGGGGATATCATTTCTTAATCCCCAATTGAATTTAAGTGTTACATAGTAGAAAATAATTTCCCCGCCCAGCGATTCCTTATGGATAAAAACACCCAAAATTTTATAATAACCGGGTGACAAATGCGGCTTATTATCATGCCATTGGATATACTGCAAAAGCATTGTCCGATTACCGGCCCGGGCTGTCCACAGATCGTCTATTATATCTCTGGATGCATTAAATTTAAGCTCCTGTCCGACAATCTGCAGAGTATCAACATTTAAACAGCTGTCAGCGATGACAAAATCGTGTGTTACAGCTTTCTGACTGCAGGCATTAAACTGTGTAAGAAGCACAAACAAAACTACTAAAACGGTTATTCTGGCGGTTATTCTGGGCATTATCTACCTCCATTTGATTGACTATATTTTAATCTTAGAAGAACATTATCAAGGTATTTAAGCAAATTTTAAAACAGTTGTCAATGGTAAATTGTTGATAAAAACTGAATTCTAAGGGATGATAATTTATTGACTTAAAAATCAACTTTGGATAAGATTGGTATGGTTGATCTTAAAAAAATAGGAGGGCAACATAATGGACATTTGGTTTGTCAGCCATAGCTTAGGCGCAAAAACTGCCCGGCGTTTAATTAAATTAAATCTAAATAATCATCTTTTTTACCTTCTGTTGATGGAAAGGGATTTTTGATGGAGTTGTCGGCGCCGGAAGTTATAAGATTAGATAAAGCCGGCTGTTTAGTTAGCCCGGCAGTTCCGGATGTTCACGATCCGTCAAGCGCTATTCAAAAAAAGCTTGAAAAATAAGGGAAGCCCTATTTTCTATAAAGAAATTCGGCTTCCCGTTTTATTTTAATTTAAAAGACCTCTCTTAACCCAGAAAGGCCTCTTTTCTTTTTAATATTCTTCGCACTGAACCTGATAATACGACCGCGGATGTCCGCAAGACGGGCACTCTGCCGGAGCTTCCGGACCGATATGGACATAGCCGCATTCCCGGCAGACCCAGGCAGTTTCTTTATCTTTTGTAAAAACAGTGCCGGCCTCTACTTGGTTAAGCAGTTTTTGATAACGCTCCTCGTGATGCTCTTCGGCTTTGGCAATAGCTTTTAACCGTTTGGCAATTTCAGGGTAACCCTCTTCCTCAGCTTCGTTAGCGAACTCTGGATACATAATAGTATGTTCGTAATTTTCGCCGGCTATGGCGGCTTTAAGATTTTCGGCCGTGGTACTTAGGGTTGTTGGCGCGGTGGCTTCAACATTAATTTCTGATAAATCTTCGGCAGAATCTTTTTTTAATTCATTAATTAATTTGAACAGCCAGTTGGCATGCTCTCTTTCCTGTTCGGCGGTTAAATGGAAAATTTCGGCAATCTGTTCATAGCCCTCTTTTTTTGCCACTTTGGCATAAATAGTATAACGGTTGCGGGCCTGGCTTTCGCCAATAAAGGCCTTGGTTAAATTTTTGATTGTTTTTTCCATATATTTTTTGATTATCAATTAAGATATTTAGCTTTGTTTTGCGAGTGTTCGGCAAAAGTTTTGGAATAAATAACCTCGCCCTCTTTGGTGGTTAAAAAATAGTAATAGGGGTTAGCTGTTGGTTCAATGGCCGCGATAATAGCATTAAGACCAGGATTAGCTATGGGGCCGGGAGGCAGGCCAGGATAAACATAGGTATTATACGGATGATCGATTTTAATATCTTCTAAAGTGGGCTGAACCAATCCCTTGCCGGTAACATAATTAACGGTAGCGTCGGACTGTAAAGGGATATCCTGCTTAAGCCGTTTATAAAAAACATCGGCTGCCATTTTCATATCTTCGGGCTCCCGGACTTCTTTTTCGATGATGGAAGCCAGGGTAATGACCTCAAAAACTGATTTGCCCTGATTCTGGATCTTAAATCTTAGGTCTTGATTCAGCTTATCGTCAAAGTTATCCAGCATTTTTTTAACCACTTCGGCAGCAGAAGCATTTTTGAAAATTCGGTAAGTATCCGGAAATAAGTAGCCCTCTAAATCAACATTGGCGGGCTTATCTGTTAAAAAATCATACTGCTGGCAGTAGGATGACAAATCGTGGCTGACTTCTTCAAAAAAATCTTCTTGGCTGAATATCCCCTGCTGTTCCAAATAACTGCCTATTTCCTTGTTGTTCCAGCCCTCAATAATGGTAATGGCCAATTCGGAGCTCCCTGATTGAGTTAAGCGGGCCGTTACTTCTTTGATGTTCATTGAAGGTGAAAGTTCGTGCACGCCAGCTAAAAAATTTCTTTGCAGGCCATTGAGCCAAACATGAATTTCAAAATAAAACTGGCTGTGAATCAATTCTGATTCGTATAGCCGTTGGCTGATTTGATTGACGCCCTCGCCCTGTTCAATTTCAAAACTGATGATTTCTTGATTTGCGGAAACCGATTTAGAAATTTGATAATTATACCAGATAACAACAGTTGCCGCGAAAGCCAGCACCAAAATTAATAACGATCGTATTAGTCTAAACATAAAGCTAGATATTTATAAATAACTGGTTAAACTCTGCTTTTTTAACTGGGCCACCACTTTTTTAACGTCCTGAGCTTTGTTTTTAGCACAGAGTAAAATAGCGTCCTCGGTTTCAATAACGATCAAATTTTTAACCCCCACCGTAGCCACTAATTTATTGGTGAAACTGTAAATTAAATTGCCTCTGCTGTCTAAATGAATATGTTTGCCTTTGCACACCTCTCTGGCCTCGCAGGTTGAGCCGGTTTTAGCCGCTGCCATAATTTCCTGAACTGTGCGCCAATGGCCTATATCGGCCCAGCCAAAGTTAGCCGGCAGGCATAAAAGCTTTTCTGCTTTCTCCATAATGCCGTAATCAATGCTGATGGGCTTGATCTTTTTAAATTCGGTTCTGATTTTAGCCGGCGATTTTTTAATGGCCATTAATATTTTATGTTGAGCGGGCAGATATTTTTTAAAAAGATTTAACATGGTTTCGGCTCTAAAAACAAAATAGGCCGGGTTCCATAAGTAAGCCCAGTTTTTTAAATATTTTTTAGCGGTTTTAAGGTCTGGTTTTTCTTTAAAGCCGTCAACAGTAAATATCTTATCGCCGTTATAACTCTTAATCTGCTTGCCCAGCTTTATATAACCATAACCGGTTTCCGGGTAAGTTGGATTTAAACCAATCAACATTAAATAATCAGGTTTTTGTTTAACTGCCCTGCCGGCCAGTTTTAAAACTCTTAAAAATTCTTTTTCATTTTTGATGAAATGATCCGAGTTAACTATAGCGATAATCTCGCGGGGATTCTTTCTGGAAATTATGGCCGAGGCCAGGCCAATAGCGGCGGCTGTATCCCGGCTGACTGGTTCGAATATTACTTGGCTCTTTTTTATCCTGGGAAGCTGGCGATGAACTTCAGCTAACTGTCTTTTATTGATTGATAAAAAAATATCAGTTTCTTTAAAACCTTTTTTGATTCTTTGATAGGTTAACTGAAGCAATGTTTTTTTGCCCAGCAAAGATTCAATCTGTTTGGGCTTATTTTTTCTGGAAACCGGCCAGAGCCTGGTTCCGCTGCCGCCGGCAAGTATTACTATTTTCATAATGCTTTATTAAAACATGGGAACATGGGAGCATGGGAACATGGGAGCATGGGAACATTGGAACATGGGAGCATGGGAACATTGGAACATGGGAGCATGGGAACAAGGGTATGCCTGAACAAATATTTTACTCTGTAATAATATCCCCTCCAGTGTTCTAATGTTCCAGTGTTCTAATGTTCGACCAGTGGCACAAAAATAAATCCCGGATAATGCTGTTCTTTAAAATGGCTTTCATCGATTCTGTCAACAACAACAATGTCCTGCTGGCCTTTGCCCACCGGTATAACTAAGCGGCCACCAATCTCCAGCTGTTCTGCCAAAGCTTTAGGAATTTTTTCAGCTGCCGCCGCTACGATGATTTTAGCAAAAGGCGCTGTTTCTGGCAAACCTTGCCAGCCATTGCCTTTAATTATCTTGGCATTCTGATAATTATACTTTTTTAAATTTTGATTGCCCAGAATCACTAGATTATCTTTAATTTCGATGCCGACAATCCGTCCAGTAGGGCCAATCAGCTCGGCCAGCAGCGCTGTTTGCCAGCCCGAACCGCACCCCACATCTAATACTTTATCGCCAAGCTCTGGTTGAAGTTTTTCTAACATAAAAGCCACCGTAGCCGGCTGAGAAATTGTTTGGCCATAACCGATGGCTAAAGGATAGTTGCCATAAGCTTCGGCCATAAATTCCAAAGGCACAAAATCTTTCCGGTCAACTTTTTCAAAAGCCCTGATTAGCCGTTCTGACTTAAGATAGCCGGTTCTGATTAATTCATCAATTAAATCTCGGTTAGTATCCATAATAAAAAAGTTATCAATTTCCAAACAATTCTTAATGTTTAATTTTCAATTTCCAATTTTGTCATTTTGGTATTGGAAATTTGAAATTGAATATAGTTTTTATTCAACTTTGCTTGACTTTATAGATTATCTATGCTATAATGATTACACAATAGGCCTAATCAGGCCTTTTTGTATTTCCTAAAAAACAAAAATAAACACATTTAGCGCTTTATGGCGAGATATTCAAATCCCGCTTTGGGAAGGCGCTGGATAAAACAAAAATAAAATGTTAAAAGAGCTGGAGGATTGTTCTCAACCGATTTCTGTTGAAGTTGCTGGTTCAAGCCTTTTAAATCAGAAAAAAACAAAAACTATTTTAACTGCCCTGGTAATTGCTATAATTAGCGGCTTCTTTCTATTATTTTTATTGACTCCTAATTCAGCCGCTAAAAATTTTAACGAAATAACTGCCAGCGAACTTATAACTTTAACCAACCAGGAACGAATCTTGCGCCGCCTGCCCGCTCTTGCTGTAAATTCACAACTGACTCAAGCGGCTAAAAATAAAGTTATTGACCTTTTGGACAAACAATACTTTTCGCACAACTCTCCCGAAGGAAAAAAGTTTTCCGCCTGGGTTAAAGAAATAGATTATCAATATGCTATTGTCGGGGAAAATTTAGCCATGGGCTTTGGCACTAGCCAGCAGATCATCGAGGCCTGGATGGCCAGCGAAAAGCACCGCCAAAATATTTTAATGCAGCCCTACCGGGAAATCGGCATTGCCGTAGCTAAAGGAAAATTTAATGGTAAAGATACAACGGTGATTGTCCAATATTTCGGCGCCACTAATAACAAAATTATTTCCGAAGCCATATGGCCCTATCAAAACTTCTCCGCTAAAACTTACGGTTTATTAATTAAAGTTTAAGAAAAAAATTAACGTCAAAATTATGGCCAGCACAAACCGGTAGATAGCGAAAACCGTTAAAGATCTGCTTTCTAAAAACTTTAACAAAAATTTTATTACATAGAAACCAACTACGGCTGATATAATCGCGCCTAAAATACAAACAAAAACAAAATTAACAGAAGAATCACTCAAAGAAATTTGGGTGATTCTTCGTATAGCGGCAATTAAGACGATGGGAATAGCTATTAAAAAAGAAAATCTGGCCGATTCTTTTCTGTTAAAGCCCCTTAAAAGCCCTCCGACAATAGTAATGCCGGAACGGGAGGTGCCGGGAATAAAAGCCAGGATCTGAAAAAAACCGATCACTAAAGCATCGCCCAAAGTCATCGAAGTCAGGTCTCTTTTTTTTGAACTGATTTTTTCCAAGATAATAAATAAAATTCCTCCAACGATCAGCATAATGATCACAACAGGAAGCGAGCGGAACTGTTGTTCGATAAAATTTTCAAAAAAATAGCCGACTAGCAAAGCAGGTATTATACTGACGATAATCAGCCATCCTAATTGATTATCAGCCCGGCCTTGGCGCTTAAAAATCTTTATTAAATCTTTCCAAAAATAAGCAAGCAAAGCAATTAAAGTTCCAAAATGCAGAATCACATCAAAGGTGAGATTATTTAACAGTTCCGATTGAATCAATTGATGGACAATAATCAAATGGCCGCTGCTGGAAATCGGCAAAAATTCCGTGATGGCCTGAATAATCGCTAAGATGATTGAATAAATATAATCCATAAGGTATAATTATTATAGCAAAAAATCGTTAAATATCAATTCTAATAACTTTAAACCAAAAAATTATGTACAAAATCTTTCTTTATCCAATTATTATTTCCCTGGTTGTCCACGGCATTAAGCTGGTTATAGACTTAATTAAAAAACGCTTTTCCTGGTCCAAGGCCTTTGGCTACGGCGGCATGCCTTCTTCTCACGCCGCTTTGGTAACTTCTTTGGCCACAGTTGTTTATTTGACTGACGGACTTGGCCTGGCTTTTGCCATAACGGTTATTTTAACGATTATCGTCATCAGAGACGCCTTGGGTTTAAGGGGCTATTTGAGCAAACACGCTAAAGTTTTAAACAAACTAATCAAGGATTTGCCGGATGAAGAAGAATATAAATATCCCCTGCTGGAAGAAAGAATCGCTCATACCTGGCTGCAGCTTGCCATTGGCGCGGTTTTGGGAATTATTCTGACCATTCTGTTTTTTTAATAATTAAAAAAGGCCTTGCTGACTGATTTGTGGAAAGTCGGGTGGCGTCACCCGACCTTCAATGAATCGTTCAAATATTTATGTAGGTACGCGTCGCGGCGCGTACCTACTGTTATTTTATGAAAATCAATCGGCATGGCCTTTTTTTATTTTTCCCCGACCACCTGTGCAACCACTTCCCGCTGGCGACTGCAATTATCAAAATCCGCCACCACAATCTGCTGCCATGCGCCTAAAGTCATTTCTCTGTCATAGATTGGGATTGATATTGACGGTCCGATGAGCGATGCTCTGATGTGTGAAAAACCGTTGCCGTCGCCCCATTTGGCGTTATGGTGATAATCGGCGTTTTGAGGCACTAGGCGTTCCATTGTCTCCTGAAAATCTTCAATGGCGCCTGATTCGTATTCAATGGTGGTGACCCAGGCAGTTGAACCGCTGATAAAAACCGTGACAATCCCCTCTTTGACCTCGGAATTAAAAACAATATCCGAAACTTTTTGAGTAATGTCAACTAAATCGCAAAAGCCCTTAGTTGATATTTTGATTGTGTCTTGGTAAGTCATAATTAAATATTATCACTCTTGACACTTTAAACAATAGACCGTGCCCCTGCCCCCAATTTTTGTTTTTTTGAGGATGGACTTGCAGCGCAAACATTTTTGCCCTGCTCTTTTATAAACTTTGAGCTTTCCCGCGAACCTGCCTCGTTCGCCGGATGACGATACAAAAGTATTGACTGATGTCCCGCCTAATTTAATGGCCTCTTTTAATTTTTTAATGATTGATTGGTATAATTTTTTGACTTCGGCAGACTTTAATGATTTTGCTTGTCTAAGCGGGCTGATTTTTGCCTCAAACAAACTCTCATCAGCATAAATGTTGCCGATGCCGGCGATTAGTTCCTGCATCATTAAAAGCTGTTTGATTTTAAGATTGGGGCGCTTTTGTAAAATTTCTTCAAACTTTTTTAAAGTGAATTTTCTAGACAGTGGTTCGATTCCGAATTGATTATTGATCTTTGTCCATTGATCATTATTGACGATCCTCATCCACCCGAATTTCCGCACGTCATGAAAAAGTAACAGACTGCCGTCTTCAAAGTTTAAAATAATACGGGTGAATTTATTGGGCTTGGTAATATCAAATTCTTCTGATTTTATTGGATGCCCGCCGCCGGCGGCTTTACCTTTTTTATCAACAAATACCAACTGGCCTGTCATCTTTAAATGAATGATTAAATACTTATCGTCAATTGATTCGATAATAATCATCTTGGCGCGCCGCTTAACAGTTTTTATTTTAAAGTTTTTAATTTTATTTTTAAAATCCGGACCCGCCATCTTTTTTACTTTAACCTGGCAATCAGAAAAAACCCTGCCTTTTATTTTTTCAGCAAGGTGATCAACCACTGTCTGGACTTCGGGTAGTTCGGGCATAATTTATTCAAGATACAAGAAACAAATTCCAAGTAACAAACAAATCCCAAATTCCAAGTTCCAAATTTTTGATTATTGGAATTTGGTTATTGTATATTGTTTGTATCTTGTTGATTGTATCTTGTTTCTTTTAAATCAGCGGCCTTCCTGTCATTTCCTCGGGCCTTTTAAGCCCCATAATCTTAAGAATGGTCGGCGCCACGTCGGCCAGCACGCCGGCCGGGGTCATCTGGCTTAAGTCGTTAGAAACCGCCCCTTGAGCCACCTTGCCTTTAAACTGTTCGCCGATGATTAAAAAGGGCACGGGCGAACTGCTGTGTTCTTTGTCAATTTCGCCGGTCTGCAGATTATAAAGCCCTTCGGCATTGCCGTGGTCGGCGGTTATTAACACTGACCCGCCGGCGTTCATGACGCTGCTGGCTACCTGGCCGATTAAATCATCAAGAACCTCGATGGCCTGAATGGTGGCAGGCAGATTGCCGCTATGAGACACCATATCGGCATTGGCATAATTCATTACTATAAAATCGTATTTATCGTCTTCAATTTCTTTGATTATACTGGCCGTAACTTCCGGTGCGCTCATTTCCGGCTTTTGGTCGTAAGCAGGCACCCGGGGCGAAGGAATTATCACCCTTTCCTCTCCCGGAAAAACCGTTTCTTCGCCGCCGTTAAAAAAGAAGGTGACATGGGCGTATTTTTCAGTTTCGGCAATATGCAGCTGGGTCAGCCCGGCATCGCTAATTACTTTAGCTAAGGGTACTGTAATTTTTTCCGGCGGAAAGGCAACTTCCATAGGCAGGTCTTTTTCGTATTCGGTCATGGCCACAAAAACCAAGTCCTGAATATATTTGGGGCGTTTGAATTTTTCAAAACCGGGCAAAACAAAGGCTTTGGCAAGCTGTCTGGCCCGGTCGGCCCGGAAATTAAAAAAGATCAAGCCGTCCCCTTCTTTAACCATTACCTTGGGCTGATCGTTGTTAGCAATAACCACCGGCACAAACTCCTCGTCATAAACATTTTTTTGATACGATTCTTTGATGGCTGTTAAGGGATCGCTGTAAGTTTTATCAGCTTCGCCCAAAGCCATGGCTCGGTATGTTTTTTCGTTCCTTTCCCAATGATTATCTCTGTCCATAGCATAAAAACGGCCGCTTAAAGTGGCAATTTCGCCCAGGCCGATCTGTTGAAGCTTTTTCTGCAGCTGCTCGATGTATTTGACGCCGCTATTATAAGGAGTGTCCCGGCCGTCTAAAAAAGCATGAATATAAACTCTTTTGACTTTTTGGCTTTGAGCCGCTTCTAATAAAGCATAAAGATGTTCGTTATAACTATGAACTCCGCCCGGGCTGACTAAACCCATTAGATGCAGATCGCCTGCTTTCTCGTTAACATGCCGGCAGGCATTAAGAAAAGCCGGATTATTAAAAAACGACCCGTCGGAAATTGAACGGGAGATCCGCGGCAAGCTTTGGTAAATAATTTTGCCCGATCCTAAAGAAAGATGGCCCACTTCCGAATTGCCCATCTCGCCCCACGACAAGCCGACCGCTTCGCCGGAGGCCTGGAGAGTAAAGGCGGGAAAATTAATCAAGTATGAATCAAAATTGGGCTTTTTGGCTAAAGTGATGGCATTGCCATGAGATGGCGGAGCCACGCCCCAGCCGTCAAGTATCATTAAAACTACTGGTTTTGGTCTGTTCATAGATTTAGTGTGTAGTAAGTAGGGTGTAGTTTGTAGTGAGTAGTAAGAATGGGTAAGCGTAAAAGTTAGTAATTTTTAAAAATTATTACTACGCCCTACTCCCTACGCCCTACTTACTAATTAGTGATTTTCCGGTCATTTCCTTGGGTTTTTTTAGTCCAAAAATATCGATAATAGTCGGAGCTACATCGGCCAGAATCCCCTTATTAACCTTAACGTTCTGATGTTGTTTGGAAACCAAAATGAACGGCACAGGATAATTAGAGTGTTCTGTATCCACTTCGCCGGTTTCTAAATTTATCATTTCTTCAACATTGCCATGGTCAGCAGTGACTATTACTACGCCTTTTTTTCTTAAAACTGTCTTAATAATTTTAGCCAAACATTTATCGCAGGTTTCCACCGCCTTTATTCCGGCTTCTAAATTACCAGTATGGCCGACCATATCGGGATTGCATATATTCACTACCACGAACTGAGTTCCTTTTTTCTCCAAGTGTGAAATCAACAAACCGGTAACTTCAACGGCGGACATTTCTGGCTTCTCGGCATACGATTTAACATTAGGCGAAGGCACCACTTCTCTTTCTTCGCCAGCTACCGTATGATCGTAACCGCCGTTAAAAAAGAAGGTAACATGGGCATATTTTTCGGTTTCGGCAATATAGAGCTGTTTAAAATCTTTCATTACCATCGGCAAAGTATTGGTAAAATCTTTACTGGGGAAAGCAGTTAAAATGCTGTCCAAATCAGGGCCAAAATCGGTCATGGCCACAAATTTTAGATTTTGGTAAAAATGCTTTCTTTGAAAACAGCCGGGATTCATCTTGCAAAACTCTTTCTGAACAAAAGCTTTGCTAAGCTGTCTGGCTCTGTCGGACCGCAAATTAAAAAAGATAACACTGTCATTATCTTTGATGGTGGCTATTGGCTTGCCATTTTTAACGACTATTGAAGGTTTAATAAACTCATCGGTTTCGCCGCGGTTATACGCCTGCAAAATGGCCTCTTCGCAATTTTCCACTTTAATTCCCTTGCCTAAAGTAAGCAAATCGTAGGCGCTTTGAGTTCTCTGCCACTGTTTGTTTCTGTCCATAGCGTAAAAGCGGCCGCAGATAGTGGCAATCTGCTGATTTTCGGACAAATATTCTTTTAATTTGCGCAGATATTTAATGGCCGCATGCTGGGGCGCATCGCGACCGTCGGTAAACAAATGTAAAAAAACTTTTTTCACGTTTTTCTTCCTCATTAACTCAAGCAAAACATACAGATGGGACATAGCTACATGGGCGCTTTGCGTTCCGGATAAAAGCCCCATCAAGTGCATTGAGGATTTATGCTTTTGCACATGAGCAATGGCAGAAATAAAAGCGGGGTTCTTATGAAAGGTGCCGTCGGAAATGGCATCAGAAATTGCATAAACATCCTGCCAAGCAATCCGGCCGGCGCCCAAATTCAAATGGCCGGCTTCGGAATTGCCTTTTTGATTATGAGGCAAGCCCACTTTTTCGCCGCAGGCAATCAGCTGGCTGTGAGGGTATTTTTCAAGCAAATAGTCGTAAAACGGAGTTTTGCCCAAAACAATGGCATTGCCTTCTTTATGAGGCGAAATGCCCCAGCCATCTAAAATTACCAAAACCAAAGGGCCTTTAAATTTCTGACTTGACATAATCCACAAAAAGAGTTATTAATAAATCCAGCACCTTTATCACAAACACTAGCATATGGTGCTGGATAAATGGTCTCGGACTTATTTTAACATCTTTAAGCCACTAAATAAAGAGGGCGGAGGAAAAAAATGGAGGAAATATGGCAACCACGTATCTGGTGCTTATAGCTAAAAAAGCGAGCACAGCCGGCCAAACAGCAAACATTGAAACGGATACCCGAATACTTCTGGTTGATATAACCGTAGGCAATTTGACTAAATTCTATTCCGGCAAAATAATTGACTCAACTTCAGGAATTGAACCGGAAGCCACAATAACCTTTGACCTACCCGAAGGATTACAGCTTCCTCCTCTTTTCACTGCAAATTTTGACCCGGTTCCTCCTGAAATACAGGGACAAATAAAAGAAATGATTAACCAGCTTCGCAAAAAATAAAATCGGTCATCTAACCCATGACCGTTTTTTTAATCTCTTCAGTTTTCAGTCTTCAGTTTTAAATTTTAAGCCCTCAATCCTCAGTCATTAGTCCTTAGTCCTCAACTCCTCCTCAATCTCCATCAGCCGATTATATTTAGCCACCCTTTCGGAACGAGATGGCGCTCCGGCCTTGATATATTCAGCGCCCGCGGCCACGGCTAAATCGGCGATAAAGGTGTCTTCGGTTTCACCGCTCCGGTGCGAAACAGCGATTTTATACTGGCGAGCCCGAGCCAGTTCAATACAGTTAATAGTTTCGGTTAAGGTGCCTATCTGGTTTGGCTTGATTAAAATGCTGTTAGCCGCATTCTTCTCTATCCCCAGCTCCAGTCTTTTGACATTAGTGGTAAACAAATCATCGCCGATTATCAGCAGCCGGTCGTTGATGCTTAAAACCTGATTTTTGAAATTTACCCAGCCCTCCCAGTCGTCTTCGGCAAAAGGGTCTTCGAAAGCTAAAAAAGGAAACTTGGCCAGCCATTCCTGATAATAGACCGAGAGCTCTTCGGCTGACAGAATTTTTTTATCTAAATTAATTGTATATTTTTTACTGGCCGAATTGTAAAAAGTGGAAGAGCCCGCATCAACGCCCAGAAAAATATCCTGGCCAGGCTCATAGCCGGCTTTTTTAACTGCTTCCAGAATAATTTCCCAGGCCTCGCTGGTATATTGTAAATCAGGAGCATAGCCGCCTTCGCTGCCAATATCAGTATCGTAGCCCTTGCCTTCCAAAACTTTGCCCAGCTGATGAAAAATTTCTGAAACGGCTCTGATTTTTTCTTTGAATGAATCCGGGCCTTGAGGAATTACCCAGAACTCCTGGATATCCAAATTAGAATCGGCATGCAAACCGCCGTTGATAACATTAGAAAGAGGCACAGGCAACGGCCAGTCTTTTATTTTCAGCTTATAGTAATCCCTGATGAATTTATATAACGGCTGATTATTAACCTGGCTGGCCGCTCTGGCGCAAGCCAGCGAAACTCCCAAAATCGCATTAGCCCCCAGGCGTGACTTATTCTCTGTGCCGTCTAAAGTTATCATTCGCTGGTCAATCTGCGCCAGCTTTTCAACCTCAAAACCTGTAAGCGCCTGTTTAATGACATTATTGACATTTTCAACGGCCCTTAACACGCCCTTGCCGCCGTAACGGCTGGCATCGCCGTCTCTAAGCTCTAAAGCTTCATAACGGCCAGTGGAAGCCCCGGAAGGCACCTTAGCCGATGCTTTCTGCTCGCCAACTTCAACCACAACCTCAACAGTGGGGTTGCCGCGGCTGTCTAAAATTTCGCGGGCGTAAAGGTCTGTTATCTTTTTGGACATAAAATTAAAACACTGATGAATCACGGATATCCACGGATCCATCACAGATATCCACTGATGAACCACTAATATCAAAATCTGTGATTGATCTGTGATTCATCGGTGATAGATCGGTGAGTTATCTGTGTGTCATCAGCGAACTGTCCGTGATTATCCGTGAGTTATCTGTGTTCTTATTTTACCAAAAAACGACAAATAATAAAAGAAAAAGGTTCAGAAAAAATCTGAACCTTTTTAAATCTAGGGGAGTTGCTGCAATAGCTGTTCCAACAAGTGATTGATGATCTCAATCAGTCTTGAAAGAATTTCAACTAATTTTGCAACAACTTCTGGCGCAACCAAAACCAAAATAATCAAAAAGATTATGCCCCCAATAAACTTTCCCATATAATTATCAATAATTATGGATAATGGTAATTGGAAGGCAATCCCCCAGCGACTAACTCTGGTTCTGATTTACCCTCCCAGAGCTGGCGACAAAGAATTATCCGCAAATTTGGGAGGGTAATATTATAAATGAGCTGACACTATAAATTATAGCATAACTTAAAAAAAGTCAATACCTGACTTTTAAAGATACAAACCCGCCCCGCTTCAAGCGGCAAAGTAAATTTATTCCGAGTTTGTTGGTGGATTATTACGCAAGTGGATAGGGAGTTTAGGTGAAGTAACACTAAGCAACCCCGAGCGAGCGTAGCGAGTTGATGATGAGTCGAAGGGGAACATAATCACATATGGGGCGTTATGTGCCGTACACTTTTTAATCACTATTATATTCTAATGTTTGTAAATTATTCATATCCTTTTGAATCAATGTTCTTGGACATATTACATGAAACACATTAAACTTCCCAAATTTTTTATTTTTCTTACTATATCCACCAGGGCTTCCTAAGATATAACCATATTTTGAATTTTTAGCAAAGCTGGAATGTATCAAAGCTGGAAAAACACATAATACGCCATTAAAATATTTTAAATCTAAAACTGGATGAGAAAATATAGCACCGGGATCATGTATGTAGTTAACTATACGGTGATTAATGAAAGGTTTTTGATTATACTCATATATATATTTATTAGCTTCCTCGGGGAAAATAAAAAATTCCAATAAGTAGGAATTTAAAATAGTTTCTTTTTGATCAAAAAATCTTCCTGTAAAATCACCTTTTTCTTTATCTAATATAATGTATTGATGTCCTTTTATACGTTTAGTTAATAATTCAAAGCTTTCATTAACTCCCCAGCAGTTAAAAACAAAAGTCGGCCCACTTTTGACAGGATTATGTAGAGGAGAGGAAAAAATGCCAATGCCTTTTGGTTTGCCTGTAATTTTATTAATGCCAGATAATATACCATCACCTGATAGTTGTACAAAGCCACTTTTATGAATTGATAATTTTGTAGTCTTGTCCACAATAAATTCTTTTTTGATCTGATACGGCTTGACATAAAATATTCCTGCTTTATATTTATGTTTGTGTTCTTTAATATATGCATTTTTATCTTTGCAATATGGAAAAAATATATTAATACTTCCGTCTTTTTTAGAACAATTTATTGATAGTATTTTGTAGGTTTTATCTTTTTCTCTAATACAAACAACAGTTCTTTCAAAAGGTTTAGTTGGTAAAGAAGATAAGCCGACTATAACATTAGTAAAACCACCTCTTTTTAATAAAATAAAACGATTAAGATCGTGCATTTAAAAAAATTAAATTGTTTATAAATAAACAATTTGTTATTTTAATATATAAAAAAATGTATGGCACATAACATCACCCACCCAAATCACCTCTTAACCAACGGCCTTATCCCCGGCAGCATTTTGCCTTCCAAGAACTCCAGCATGGCGCCGCCGCCGGTGGAAACAAAGCTGAACTTATTTTTTAAGCCCAGGCCTTCAATTAATTGCACGGTTTCGCCGCCACCGATTATGGATTCTGTTTTGGAGCCGGCAATGGCTTTAGCTATCTGGCTGCTGGCTTTTTTGAATTTGGCAATTTCAAAATAACCCAGCGGTCCGTTCCAGACTACCATTTTTGATTTTTTGATGATGGTTGTAAATTTTTTAACTGATTTGGGGCCGATATCTAAAATAATTTCTGATTGATTAACTTGATTTGCTGGCTTAACGATTGACTTTGACTTTGCTGAAATTTTTTTGGCTACCGCTACATCTTCGGGAATTATCAGTTTATTTTTCAACAATTTTTTGGCCACCGGCACATACTCATCATCAACTAAGGACTTGCCCACCTCATAGCCCTTGGCTTTAAAAAAATTATTGGCAATGGCTCCGCCCACCAGAACATAATCCATCTTCTTTAGTAAATTAGTTATGACTTTGACTTTGGTTTCCAGCTTGGCTCCGCCGATAATGGCGACTTTGGGCTTAACCTTGCTTTCTAAAACTTTGCTTAAATTTTCAATCTCCGATTCCAGCAACAAGCCGGCGTAAGATGGCAAATATTCAGTAATGGCAGATACTGATGAGGCCTTGCGGTGGCAAACGGCAAAAGCATCGTTAACAAATAAATCGGCATACGATGCCAGCGTCCGGGCAAGCCGTTTGCAGTTTTTTTCTTCCCGGTGATGAAACCTGACATTCTCCAGCATTACAATTTGTCCTAATTTTAGGGACTTAACAGTTTTTGATGATTTTGCTCCGACAACTTCATCAAGTTGAATTACTTTTTTCTTTAATAGTTTTGAGAGTCGTTGAGAGACCGGTTTATTGGAAAGCTCTGCTGTAACTTTGCCTTTGGGCCGGCCCAGATGATTTAAAATAATAACGGCCGCGCCTTTATTTAACAGATACTTGATCGTCGGCAGACCCGACTTAATGCGAAAATCATCAATGATCTTTCCTTTTTTTAAGGGCACATTAAAATCCACTCTTAATAGAACTTTCTTGCCCTTTAGGTCTTTGGTTGATTTTATAGATCTAATTTTCATAATGCTATTATTTTAATAATTAATTCATTAAAAATTTATTCTAAATTCATTATTCTCCTTCTATCAATACCAATTTCCATGACTCTCCTTTAATTTTTTTTATATCGATTTTAGTCTGATGATTGACTAAATCTTTAAGAATCATTCTTAAATTAAAATCCAGGTTCTCCGGACTGATGTCCTGCCCGTGTTCGATGATGGCGCCAAGCTCAATTTTTATATTAGAAAGCTTATGGAGCTGATGCTTATTAACATACTCTCTGATGACATTGGCTATTCTGTTGGCTTCGTGGATGTCGTGCATAATCGTAAAAATTACCAAGAACCAACCCTCGATTTAATCGAGGGAAAAGAAACAAACAAATTAAAAGGACCGAAATTTTTTATTTTTAGTTTTGGTTCTTGTTTGGTTCTTGGGTTCTTTTAATTTGGATATTTTAATGTGTAGCACAGCTAATACAAGGATCGTAAGCCCTGATCAACATTTTGATTTTATGGCGGCGTTCGTCAACGCTCATCTTGGAGGTCTGCGGCAGATAAACAGCCAGATCATCCTCTAAATTGCCTAAAAACATCACGGTCGGGGTAATAATATCGGCTCTGACAATTCTGCCTAAGCGATTAACTTCGTAGTAATGAAGCAAAACTCCGCGCGGCGCTTCCACGGCCGCTACACCTTTGCCTGCTTTGATTTTATATTTTTTTGATTCTTCGGTCTTGGATTTTAGGTCTTGGGTAATCTTTTCAACCTCCTCAACGCAATGCACAACTTCAACGGCCTGGGCTAATACATTGTAAAAACTGTTATAGACTTTCTTTTTGCCGTGAATCTTTGACCAAAGTTTTTTAGCTTCTTTATTAAGCTGATGGCCATGATTATTGATTCTGGCCAGAGCGCCAACCATGTAATGGGCATCGAACCACACAGCCCGCTTGGCCATGGCTCCTTTTTCTTCCACCTCCTGCATTTTTTGATAAAAATTCATTGGCTGATATTCAAAACCGTCGGAATTCATTACTTTGCCGTTGTAAATGGCATATTCATCCATATCCGAAAGCGTGATGTATTCTGTTTTTCTTTCAAATTTTGGATATTTTAATTTAGAAAAAAATCTGGCTAAATTAAGGGCATCTTTTAGCGCATCCTCAATCTTTAGTTTTAAATTTTCAATTTCTTTCTTTTCAGGCGTAACCTTAAACCCGCCAATCCAGTTGTTTAAAGGATGAATGGCCCGGCCGCCGACTGCTTCGTTAATCAGGTTGCCAAAATCACGGAGTCTGATAGCCAGTTGGGCTTCTTGAGGATATTTTTTTAACAGCAGACGGGTATCATCATAATTAAAAAAATCCGGCAAAGACATAAAAAACAGATGCATAGCATGGGAATGAATCAACTGCGCCAGCTCCATCAGCTTTCTTAACTGAATGGTCTGCGGGCTGACTTTAATTTCCAGAATATTTTCCATGGCCTTAATGGCCGCCAAATTATGAACTATGGGGCAGATGCCGCAGATGCGCATAGTGATAACATGGGCGTCAAAAAGCGACTTGCCTTTAAGACAGCCCTCAATTAATCTGACTCCCTCTTCAGTAATGATTTTAGCTTGAGTAACATCGCCGTTTTCCAGAGCGCCAATAAAGCTGGCATGCCCTTCCATTTTAGCTAAGTGATTTATTTGTATTTTCATGGTTGTGGATAACTATTGATTAAATTTAACATTATAGTATTCAATTTTTCTGGCAATCTTTCTTTTTCCCTCGATCTAAACTGTTCCCAAAATGGAAACAGTTGATTTTTTATCTTTAAGGCAAAATTTACACTCCATACTCGCTTCCAAAAACTTAATTTTTCTTTTTTCTAACAGTTTTAGATATTTTTTTCACCTGGCGGTCAAAGTCGGAAATATATTTTTTGTCCCGTTCCTTTCTGTATTTTTCAAATTCCGCTTCGGCCTTGGCAACGGCCTTTTCCGCGCTCAATTTTCCCGCGTTAACTAAAATCTTCTTCTCGCTCAATTTTAAAAATTCATCCAGCTTACTCGCCCATTCTGTCATTCTCATCGGCCGTTCGTTGGTTGCCTGCAATTCCGCAAAATCCAAATACAACGACACGATAAGATTGAGTTGTTTCAGCTCTTTTTCCGATAAATAATTTTTAGCGATTTTGACATCGCCAGCGGTGATATATTTTCCTTTAAAGTTGGTCAAATCCATCATCGGCTTTTGGTTGTCTGCCCGTTCATTTATCATTTCCGCCGCCGTGCGCCCATGTGCGGCATAGTGCATTTTATTTTGCACTGTGGCAAAAAATTCTTGAGTTAATTTGTCGTCATGGCGATAATCAACGCTGGTCGCGTAAATATCCGTTACCTTTTGATAAAAATTTCTTTCGCTGGAGCGAATGTCGCGAACTCTTTGCAAAAGCTCTTCAAAATATCTCGCTCTTTCTCCGCCTTGCTTCATTCTTTCATCATCGAGGGCAAAACCTTTGATAATATACTCTCGAAGACGAGCCGTCGCCCAAATGCGAAATTGCGTGCCTCTTTGAGAGTTTACCCGATAACCAACAGAAATAATCACATCCAAATTATAATAATTTGTGGGCTTGGTAGAAAATTCGGAATTTCCGAATTTTTTCATAGTTTTGCCTAAAACAAGCTCTTTTTCATTATAAATATTTTGAATATGCTCATTTATCGTTGATTTTGATTTATCAAAAAGCTCCGCC